>Ga0179593_1282490_pt1 | contig 11599 bp, 9 predicted proteins | sample CZODoug2_1_08_16_FD_185931 | JGI IMG/M metagenome (GOLD analysis project Ga0179593, IMG submission 185931) | Vadose zone soil fungal communities from Angelo Coast Range Reserve, California, USA - CZODoug2_1_08_16fungal (PacBio error correction) | ecosystem: Environmental > Terrestrial > Soil >...
TTCAAGGGGGACTGAAGGTCCGGGGGAGGTACGTACGAGACTTAGACTTCTTCATGTGGGGGGCAACCGCGAGATGGCTCTCAGTTATCCTTCTGACAACGCATATCAGGTGCGCCATCACTCTTGTGAATCAATGTCAGATCGGAAGGTACGCAATCAGGTGTCAGCCTTCTCCGCACCTGAGGCTAAAGGTTAAGGGGATTTTAAAAACATGGAAGCTGAGTAAGGGGAAAGGTGAGACTGATGGGTTGAAAGTATGGAAACCTTTTACATCCAAGGAAAGACACACAAGAGATTGAAAAGCGGGGGCGGCGAGAGCCACGGGCAGGCCGTTTGTGGGGACAGCTGCCGCTCCAAGGATTACTTGACAGACGGGACTAAAACAGAATCTTCGGTGCCCCCGAGCTCTTATTGATTGGCCTGGTAGCTGACTTGGTAGGGAAAAGTAGGGGGCGAGATGAACTCATCGTTTTTAGGAACAATCCGGGCACATCATCAAAAATGGTGAGGGAGTCCAAGCTGGGGGTTCAGGTAGCCTTAATGGACGGCGATCGAAAACCATGCCGGATTGTAGTGAAAGGAAATTCTGATCGAATAGCGTGACAAATCTTCTCGGAACGGTAGTGGGACTAGATGTAAACTCTATCGAAAGCACAATGACACGGGAGGAGTTCTCATCAAGCTCGAAAAACCGGAGGGATATTGTTAAAACCAGTGGAAAAAAGGGCAAGGGTGGGATGTGACCAGTAGCCGAAAGATACGTGACCAAGAAGAGATGGGCGAAAAGTCCGCCGCTATTAGGAGCGCGACAGCAGCCGGTGACGTATTCTGCAACTTCGATAGGTACGTCACTCAAGGGGCGGGGGGTCAAGAGCGGGCTGCTTCAAACGTGCCATATCGGGGAATAAAACAAAAGGGGGTATCCGAGGACGGGGACTCGTCGGGTCTTCCATTACAGTTTAAAGACTTGAGTTTTCCCAGTGGGGCGGAGACTGATCATTAGCATCGGGTGGCAAAAACCGCCTCTTATTAGAATCCGGGGGAGACCCACTTCACAGTTCGGTGTAGTCTGGGGGAGATTCAAGGTCAAGGCGAGGAGAAGAACCCGGACGGGGTATGACGGGGAATAAACTGAACGCTATCAGATACAACATGGGGAGCAAGAGAAGAGGTCGCTTTTGTCAAAATGAGACATACCCGGATACATACCCAAGTTATGGGTTCCAGGAGATAGAATGGAAAAAGGATCCCAACTTAAGCTGGGAGAAAAGAGGAAATAAAATTGTGCGAATCAGGAGTATGCGACCTTCTTAGCGAGGTAAGGGAAAGTCAGGGGCCCACTTGGGAAAGAATGTTAGGGGAAGATACAAGGCAACTGGTCAAGATCTCAGACGCCGTTCAAAATCAAGAAGCCTGAAGAGGTTGGAGATTTTCCTTGAACCGAAAGTAAGCAAGCGAGGTCCCAAGATAAATCGCCATCGAGACGGCTGTGAGCTGGCGAATAAAAGGTCTTTTAGATAAAGATTGAAACGGACCAAAAGACTAATGAAGCGTCATCATGGGCCGGTATTCTTCAACGCAACGTGGGCCGCGTCATCCTTTAAAAGTACGGGGGGAAAGCCCGAATTCGGTCCTTCGCGCAGGCGGCGAGTAAGGGGGCTAGTGAGGGGGCCGACGAGGAGAGGGGACGGCGCCGGACCGACTTAAAAGGGACCCGGCACAGAGGCTAGGACTTCAAGTCCAATAGTCTAGACAAGGCTGAGAGTTCGGCCTGCGAGTAGCAGGACTGTGTCAAACTCGCCTGACGGGATAGGGGAGAAGAGGACCTATTTAAGTTGAGAACGGGGGGAGTTTGGGCCTGCACCGGAATCTTGTTTCCATCCGTAAGTGGGGTAGTTACGGAGCTAGAGAGGGGTCATTTAGTGGTTGCCAATATAAAGGGTAAACACACAACAAACGTAGGGGGGAGAGGAGAGAGAGAATTTCATAAAGTAAGTAAACCTAAGACACGATATCTGACTACAAATCCGAGCGCAGGATGGACAAAAGATCCGGAAGGACCTAACAGCGTTACAGAATTTGCATCGGGAGGAAGGGGGCGGTCAGTAAGACAGGGGGGGAGTCGAGAACTTCAGGCTAAACTACAATTCAGTACTAGCTCAGAAACTTTGGGCTCTCTTTTAGGCCCCGTCCGAGCAGATGGGAAAAATAAAGTACCGTGCTGCCCTTGCCCGTCTTCATGCCGCAAATTACGGTGAAAAGTAGCAAAAGGAGAAATCCGACGAACTGAGGAATCCAGAGTCGGTCGGGCGCCCTCTCGAAGCCATTAGGGTCCGCGCGAAGTCTCGAAGACACTTACGGGTCAATATCTCATGACTCGCCCTCGGGGGACAGTGGTAATCTGAAGGAAAGACATTCCTTAGGATTTACAGGAAAGACCAACCCGTTCCTGGGAATTAAGGCAGAAGATTGATTGCTGTTGACGGCAAAGAACAACCAAGATACGAAAATAGGCTCAGGGGCTTTACATGGTGTTTAAATCTAGAGAAAGAAAAACGGTGTCAGACGTTCAGCGGAAAGCAAAACGCTACACGGGGGGCAAACATTCATGAACGGACTAACTCTCTAGGGTAACATAATGAGCTTATCGACCCAAAGGTCGCTGATCTCGCATGACCGTGGAAGCCTTTCCAGGATCGAAGAAGGAAAACAAGGTTTGGGGGGGGGTGAGGGGTATGTTGTCATTTAGCATGAAGCATGTCTAACGATGAGAATTCCTGTTGTTTAATGGAGAGGGTAGCGGGAATTTACAATATAATCAAGAAGGGGACGAAGCGGCCGTCCGACTCCGGACGACGACGTGGAGAGGGCACGGGAAAATGATCCTACTATGAGGATGGCACGGGAAGCTCTCTTCTCGAAATGGAGGGGAGAGCCTGTAGAGAAAGGAGCAATTAATGAACTCTACGCCGAGGGATAACCTTGGGGGGATGATGACAGAGCGGCAAGCTTGGCATCAGACCGCGAGGAAAATGACTGTAATTAGAAATAGCAGAAGATTCCCCTAGAGTTGCAAAGTCTGACTGTTCGCTATAGAAATCTACTGTTCTGGAAGAGGGCATGGATGCTTCAAAGTAGCCGAAGAGAGTGGAGATGTCGACCTCACCGAATACAGGAGAACTGTAGACCAAGGACTACTGTTCTATCTTTCTAAACACTAGAGACGAAGTTTGAGAACCATATGGAGATAAGGACATATACTACCGACCTGGAAAGGGGGACGGGGATCTTCAAGAAAGGGACAGGTGCCAAGGGCCGGCCTGTGGCTCTAACCATTCCGACTCAATAAAAAACTCAAACCTTAAACGCAAGCATATTTAAGGCTTGAGCTCCAAACTCTTAGCAAGACAGCAATGAAATACATAAACACTATCAACCGGGAACTAATAGAGAGACGTTCGGGGAGGAACCTACTAGAGAGCTTGTCAAAGGGTATTCAAAAGAAACGTCGAGAAGGGTTACAGGGAGGGACGAAATTAATGCCTTGGAGAGATCGAAAAAAAAGAGGGGAACGAATCGGTTTGATAAGGAAAAAAATCTAAAACGGCGGGGATTCAATGGCACATCACGGAGCATGAAGTCCTACTTCTTTCACCAGGGGCTCACAGAAAACGAGAGTACTGTGAAATTGATAGCTCACAAATTAAATGAAGTCTACTACTAGAATTTGATCAAAAGCTTGCTGGCATCATGCCTAGGAGAGGGATAGCACGGGGTACCAGAAAAGCTGGCATCCCGAAGGGTCCGGGGGGGGACCCTACACCCTGATCATTATAAATCTCGTAAAGCAAAGCTGCCAACGACCCGGGGGATACCGGCAAAACAAACGGGGAGTCTTAAGGGAGAGAAGGGTTCTTTTTGAGTTAGGGGGGAAGCGTGAATGTAAAAAGCGAAGAGATTCAGGAGGGCAGTGTTGGAGGTCATCCCCGAGGAGACTACTATCCCGGGGACGAGAAAAACCAAAGGCAAGTATAAATGGGCAAAGCAGTCGCAGAAAAGAGGTAATGGAGACGCGCAACCCTTACTTGCTCATGGAGGGGAAGGGATCAAATGGTCAAAAGCATTAGGGCCGAAAGCGACCGTAGGGCCAGGGTCCAGGACCAGGGTCTCCGTCAGGAAAAACACAGAAGGCCGAACGTGACGGCGATAGACACTTAGCTGGTGCCAGACTGCACCTGAGTCGTGGCCAGTAGAAAATTAAACCGGAAAAATTCTAGAAATGTGAAGACGGACAAGCCTCGATGTCGGCCTTGATCTAGTAGCGGAGAAGGTGCGCGGGATCGGGCTGGTTTGCAGCTAAGACAGGACAGAGGCGAAAAAGGGGGAAGGCTAAAAGAGGTGCGTATGCTTCCTTGCCGGGCGAGCTGCCCAAAAGAACGGCTGGTTGAAGTAACTGACGGGGAATCGACTGAAACAAAACCCCGACGGAAAGGTAGGTGACACTTATATTTAATCAGATGGTCAAGAAACTGCTATCGGTAGGGAAAGCAAAAGAACAAAAATCGGGAGAGGGGGGGAACCCATAACTGGGAGCGACCGGGCCCGGGTGGGGACGTTACAGCCATACCACAAGGGAAAAACCTCTGGAGGACGTAACACGTCCTCAATTAGCATCCAGAGGAGGTAAACAGCAGCCTGTTCAAGTCTGAGGGACACGAGATGATAGTCGTCAATTGCCCGGGAGGGGGTCATCGCTCAGGATCCGAACGGGAGGACTCTCGTGGGACTTCAAAACGTGTTGTCGACACCTAGCTCTAGGCCAGGCAAGGGAAACCGTTGGCTTTCCCTTTGGTAGAGCCGAGAATGAGACAGCAACGGGACTAACCACCACCCTACAGTCTCTGGGATAGCCGTTCGGAAAGTCAGGTCAAAGGGGGGGAGGTGAGTAGTAGGATCAGTATTCCCATTAGAGGAAAGGAGTCCCTTAACCGAAGGAAGTTCACCACTTGAGATAGAAGAAAAGGAAAAGGCCCAAGAATCATCCAATTCAAAACGGGGTGTAAGGAATCACCTACCAACAACAGTAGTGGTAAGACTATATCGCAAGGGGATGGGCCACTAAAGTCAAAGTTAGCCAGCCCGAAAGGGGGGCAGATCACTAGTTTACGGACCTGAGGATCTCAGAGTAACCGGGAAAGTAAGGAAAAACTTGTATCGTGGTGATGTGATCTACAAGAGTTCAGTGTGATCAAGAGGGAAAAAAGTTGACCGAGAAGGAGGCTGAATGTGGCTTATTTAAGTTAACAGAAAAGTATCACTAAGCATACATAACAGCACAAAGGAGAAAATTGTGATAGGGTGAGGCGTCCGTAATGTGTCGCTCAATTCCAAAGAAAACGGTCAGAGTAGCAGGAATTGTACAAGGTCGTTCATAGCATGGTCCGGAGGCTCCCTTCCTTAGGATGCACAAGACGAAGGGAGGTACAGGAGATGGGAAGACTGAAATAGATTGAGTGATCGATGCGGCACACAGTTCCGGGGTACTACAATGCACAATGCCTGAATGATCAGAGAAGGGTCCCAAAAGCGGGTAGCAAAACGACTATCTGAGGGGACGCCGGGCTACGTAAGGAAAAAAATTAAGAGAAATCCTAAATTTATATCGAGACGATTCCTCCGAGAACGTATGGTGGAGTGCTGTTGAGGGCGTTCGGATTGTTTTAATACCAACTTACTTTATGAGATTTACCTGAGAGAGTCGGAGGATTCTAAGGGGAGAGGTATTAATATCGAGAAAAAACAAAAGATTATTAATAAGAGAAGGAATTGGTGTCATAACAGACTGAAAGAGCCACAGAATGATCTCTGGTAAGGTGCAGAGCATCAAGCGCCGGCTTTAAAGAAAAGAGGTCTTGAATTTCCACCTAGGGAAACTTCTTTAGCTGAGGGGGTAACTCTGGGCTATCTAAGAGTACAACTAGGGAGAGGACTTATCCTTCAGCCAGCCTACAGAAAATCTTCCGTGACGTACCTACTCAAGTTACTCAGGGCGGCCCCATTAATTCACGGTCTGCAACATTGGATGACTTCCAGTAAACTTCTCCTGAATAGGCTGGGGATAACGAGGCCGAGATCCGTTCATCGGAGAGTAGACCGCCTGGGGGGTGGTGTGGGGGGGGGTTCTGGTAGGAACCTCAATAAAGGCCTCACTAGAGGGAAGAACAGGGGTAACCTTACTTGAAACGGATCATAAGGGCCAGCTCTGGGACATTTGTAGATCTTATCGACCATCCGCGCAGGGCAAGCCCTTTAGATGGCGTTGTGATATTAGAAGTAGTCTGTTATGACATTTTTGTAAACATTCAGAAAGGCAAAGCAATCTATCTTGTATGTTAAAGACGATAGAACTAAAGCCTCATGTCCAGCAACAAGATAAAACGGTTAAGCAATGGAACGTGCCTCTCCGTGGGTACTCATAAGAGATATCGGAAAAAAGTTAGGGCTCTGTCCGATGAAGGTTTAGATTTCCAATTATCTAGAAAGGATTGGTGTTTTCAGGGGAAAAGGTCAGTTGATCAAAGAAAAGGGGTAGGGTAGGAGAGAGAGATGGGGAAGGGAGTAGCGTTAAGCGGGGATGAGCGACTACACTAACGAATCGCCGTTACTGGACTGGGGGACCAGTTCACCACTGACGGGGGAGAGTGAGATTAGAGAAGAAAAGCGGTGAGGGGGTGAGACAGGGAAGATGAGGCTCAAAATGAGATAAAACGGGACAAGGTAAAATACCTGTCTGAAAACCGGGGAATGGCCTACTCGCTCTCTTAAGAGCACGTGGGGAACGTATTACCGGGGTCGGCTAGAAAAGCTATAAACCTCAAAGTGGGTGAAACCAGCAGACATGGACGAACGAACTGGCACCGGTCCCAGAGGATCAGTCGTCACTGGAGGACGGGGGGTAGGAAAATCTTACTCATGAAAACGGCGTAGGATGGCAGATGGTGCAACGTCCACACACGGGCAAAGGTGATAAGATAGGGGAGAAAGAAGAGATCCTTTTGTTCTGGCTGGGAGGAACGACATCGCTCATGGTGGGGCGTGAAAATATCTAGGACATCATACGAAAAGGACCAATGTTCAGGAATGGAGGCAGAATGTGGGAAAAGCTGGAAAATCCTCTTGGCGAAGAGGAAACGATACCGACTCACAAGGGGAAGGCCTGGAAAAAAAAAAAAAAAGATGGACAGGATAGACGCCAAAACAGCGGGGAGGTCCTAAGCTCCCTTATACTCAAAGGGAAAGCAAATATCTACAAAACACCAAAGGAGAGGAATATTCGTTCAAAACGAGAGAGGTGCGTGTCTCAGTCGTGGGCAAGAAGGGGAGGGGGGGGTTTAAGGGATGGCCACAGTAAGTGCCTTCGCTCTAAAATCTAGTGCAAGAGGGGTGTTAAGAAAGAAAAAATGAAATTCGGATTAATGGCATCCAGGAGAAGTTGGTGAAAAGCAGTCATTGTACCATATAACGAAATACTTGTGACGGCTTTTCGCGGCGGATCAAATTACCTGCGTTCATGACGCTATGTCTTCGTGGGAGGCGAATGGGAAACGAGCTCCCGAACTAGATCACTCAAGCAGAGGGCTCACCTGAAGCAGGAAAATATCTCTAGGAACCGTGCTGCCATCAACCGCACGGATCCGAAAAAACAAAACTTAGGGAGAGTATGGCTTTTTCTTTTCTGGGGAAGCGGGGAGGTAGAGAGAGGATGTGAGGAGGAAAGTTTAAGGGCAAAAAGCTAGGATTTAATCAACGGTCGAGAAAATGCAAGAAATTGATCCGCAAAGTGAGATGCGCGGGAGAGCCACAGTAAGTAAGGTTCAAAGCCGCACGGGCCGTCTCAAGGAAAGGACGGGATCACGCTGGTAACAGTGGGGAAGGAAAGGACGTTATTAACATTGGGAAAAAGTGGGAACGAAGGGGAAGTCAGACCACACGCCTCTGGCCCGATCAGGGGTTATGCGGAGGACCAATCCTTCCTTGGGGAGCAGAGTAAAATAAGAGGGAAGACTGAAACTGGGACAAAGAGGATGAGGAAAAAACGAACGGGTTCCTAAGCGAAGACGAGAGTCATGTCCAAGAGCAGGGTTGGAGGCTTTCATTGGACAGAGTAAATAAGACGGGGGTGTGGAGGCACATAAAAGGGGGGGAAAAACTCGGGGGCTCAAATAGCGGTTCTATGCGGAAGTTGGCAGGAGAGGCTTACGACCAAGAAGGAACGGGTAAACTTAACTTATCGAAGCGAAGTGACTTCATAAAAAGAAGGGAACCGGGGATTTTAGGAGATGCTAGAGACTGGGAACGAAACTGCGAAGGCGGTATGTCAGTCATCTAGACCAAAGGGTAGGGTTTTAAGACCAGAGTGGGAGAAGACGGAAGGGGGGGTTCTTTGACCAGAGACAGAGCCCATAACGACTGACCCGAAAAGCGGAGGCGGAACAAGCCGCCCGCCGCCGACGGAAGCGTCATCATTTTCAAAAAAGGAGAATGAGGGGGGCTAGGGTCGAACTGAAAGGGAAGGGTTTCTAGTCGATGACTGGCAAGACCGGGGGAGATCAGTGTCATAAGGACCGTTGTAGGTGCTCCTCTAAATTCGCGGATGCCAGTCAGTGGAGAGAAGGACTGAGGGAAAGTTGGAGGGGGTATCAAGGGATCAGCGTGAATGCACCAACAGCGACGTATTTAAGCCGGTGGAACCGTACTTCCGTTGGAGTGTCTTATCTGCAAAAGCACGGCGATCTGAACTTCAATCGCTAAAAACGGACGAAAACTAATACAAAGAAAAAGGGCGGCAAGCAGACATAAAAGGGACAGGTTTAAATTACAAGGACCCAGATAAACAGAGAGAAAATTTGCAATGACGAGGCTAGGGAAAGGGGTAAAACGGAAGAAGCGAAAGAGGGACCGAAATTGTGCAAAACGCGATATGAGGAATGAGAATCGCTGAACGGGGAAGACGTCAAAAGGTATCGTGGGCTGGAAGAAATTGAGAGGAGAAGTTCCTCTGAGAATGCCTCCTGGTTACAACCATCAGGCGACTGTAATTTGTAAGGGATTTTAACCGGACCAGACACGGTAATCAGAGTTTAGCATCATCCATCGAAAAAAGAAGAATTCTTGCGAGGGACTTGAAGGGACTCAAGGAATTTCTAATATTGAAGAGGGAAAAGCTGGCCGGGCAGATCAGCCATGGGAACGGGAAAAAAGTCGCGGGTTCCGAGGGGGAGCCTTGAAAAACCTTCAGGAAACGAAGAATGGGGCGGCTCAAGGGCGAGAATGGAGGACTACGTTTAGAGTAGGTAAGTCCTAGATCTTCATAACACCTATGGAGAGGGCCTACGGGAAAATTCTTGAAATAGCGTCGAGGAAGTTCGCATTCGAGTCGATGTATTAGGGTGGTAAGGCTAATCTAGCTCAATTCAGTATACGCGTGATAAGCACCGGGTAAGAATCTTCAAACAGGACGATACGAATCTACGGACCGGTTGGCCATGACTTTACTCGGTGGGGCACAGCAGGAGCTTATGGTCGGGGCCGTTATGGGCTAGCGGCAGGTATGGGTCGGGGTGATGTTATGCCATGGTCTCACTAAAGGACCCTGATGAGTGCAGAGTCCCATATGAGAGGGGCAACTACAGAGCCGACCTATCCTCTGAATGATGGGTAAACGCAATAAAAGCGGCCAAAAATCATTCATGCAGGGACACCAGCTGCTCACGGATGTCAGACTCTCAATATCTGATAATGCTGTAACTTGCAGGCAGGTATCCTAATATCAAACAGGGAAATACCTCGACTTGGAGGAAGCTGGCTTTACGAAGGGATAGGGAACTTTTCATTAAAAAAAGGGGCAGTCCGCAATTTCCTTCCTTCAAATTCGATAGGGGAACTACCGAGAAGACGGAATTACCGCCTTTTTACTAAAGACTTGCTTGGAGAAATCGGAGCAGACAAGGTTAAACAGGAGCTAAAGTAAAGACATGAAAAAAATTATCGGGGTATCACGGCAAGAGGGAAAAGGTTCAAGAGGATGGGTGCTAATCATTAAAGAAGGATTACGGTCAACTACAGAAAAGAACAGAGGGAGATGAGGCATAAGATTAAAAGTAAAAAGCATTGGGTGGTGCAATTGAATAATAAAAGATTCATGCTGGGCGATGGGGGGGGGAACTTAGATGAAACTAAGTCCGGGCATCTTCCAGCCAACTCTAAAATTTTTCCATCCTGACGGGGGGACTCTCTGCCGTCATTGGACTCTAAAGCGGGAGCCTGAACAAAAGGTCTGGACTCTGAAGGTGATGTCTTTAAGCAGGGAAAATATCTCTTGACTGAGCATACCGGTTTGGAGGGTAGGGAGGGCCGGTCAGAAAAACGTAGGAAGGGGATGGGCTTGAACAGTTCCTGGGTCATTAGCGTTGGCTTGAGTTAAAGACTAATTAATGAACGATCTAGCACAGGAGAAGGATCCGACTACTTCAAACAGGGGTGAAGGTACTAAACAAACTCATATAAGAGGAGGGTGGAGAGGAAAATCTTCGACAACATGAGAATAGACAAGGGAAGGAGAACCGCTTAAAAGGCAGGAATTGACTACTCCTCGCAAAACAGGGGGTTAAAAAGTGAAGCAGACGGGCTGCGTCAGCACAGCGAGAAACACTAACTTTAACTTTACGCCCTACAGGCATTCAGGACGACACCGGAGAGGGGAAATGGGAGGCTTGCTTCGATCCTGGACATGTGCGGGAAAGAATCGGTGTTCCTTATCGTTTGTAATCGTGACAAATAAAGAAGGGGCAAGGGACCATGGGGGTCAGAACAGGAGATTATATCCCACGAGAAAACATTGGGTCGAGCGGCTACCGACAGAGGGGAAGAAGTGTTCGTTCCCAGATACGGTCCTAGGTCCCTACAACCTACATACACTGTGCCAGGTGTGAAGGGAAGGGGGGGGGGAATGATGCAGGTACAAGAAGGAGGGGGCAAGAGAAAACGAGCCCGAGGGCAGTAAGAAGGAAAAACAACGAGTTGGGAATAACAATCAATATGCCAGCTGAGGCGAGCAGACAACAGATGTGAGGATGCAAAAGGATAGGACCAGGACCCATGGGCAAACGGCCAATCTAAGATTGCTGATTCACGGATCTCATCGGGTAAGGCCATAGGGGGGAAAAGGTAAATAATTTTCAAGGAAACGTAAATGGTCGCAGAAAGAAAAAAGGGTCAATAAAAGGTCTGGGGTCTCATTAAACGAAGTCCAGGGGATTCCAGTTGAAAATACCATTAGCCCTTACGTCCTAAAAGTTTTTCAATTTTCGAATCAAATAAACTACCGGTAGAATATTGATGGAAGGCCCTTCAAACCCGTGGGGGGGGGAGGGGTTTTAACTTCAGGGGAAATATACGTTGGGAGAAAACAAATCTTGCGTGACCGCCTTAGAACACGATTCGCCGCCAGTTATCAAAGATCGCCTCGATCGGTTTTTGAAAATCCAACGGCAGCCGAGAATCGTCTGAACCGCGTCCAAACTAAACCTGAAAACTGGGA
>Ga0179593_1295494_pt1 | contig 11598 bp, 15 predicted proteins | sample CZODoug2_1_08_16_FD_185931 | JGI IMG/M metagenome (GOLD analysis project Ga0179593, IMG submission 185931) | Vadose zone soil fungal communities from Angelo Coast Range Reserve, California, USA - CZODoug2_1_08_16fungal (PacBio error correction) | ecosystem: Environmental > Terrestrial > Soil >...
AGGCCCGTAGAGTGGAAAGGGAGGAGAGGGAATCAGGTCGAGACTTAGATCCCAGATGAAAGAAAGAGACCCGATTGCAAAACAGGCGAATTCCAGAGGTGATCAAAGAGGCGGGGACAGAAGTTGGACGAGGTTGGGGGCAGGGTATGGTAAAGTTCTTTGCAAAATCAAAAAGGGAACATAGCGGGGAAAGGAAAAGCGGGGGGGGGAACATCTTATGCGCCCTTAGGGGTAAGGTGTGTGAACTCAAGCCTTGTAAAAGGGGGGTCCTCCGGACGGCGCCAAATGGACAAAAAAATGGGGTGGGGGATTAGTCACACAGGACTAATCCGCTCGGTTGTCTGCGAAAAGAGAAGAACCTCAACGGACGCCCGCATACGCCAGCAACAAGACACAACAGACCGTCATAGAATCTCTGATCTTGGTCGGACTTATCAGACAAGAGGAAAAGGGGGGAAAAAACAGGCAAAACCTGAGCCCTGAGGCAAGGGGGAGGAAACCGCACTAATAATGAGGTCGGGGTCCCAGGTGAAAGGCGCAGATACTTCTGCCAGGAATAGTCTGAAAAAGAAAGGGGGCGTGAAGAAAGAAAAAAGAAAAAAAAAAGCGTTTGACGCAATGCAATCCCCAAATGGAAAGAAAAAAAGAAGTAACTGCTGTGAAGACTAAAAGGGGGATAGCCAGGGGGCTGACGGGACTTTTTTAATTGAACGGCGTAGTAAGGAGTCCAATCACGGGAGGGGGGCAGGCAATGTCCAACCTTACGGCGAAGGTCGTATCGAAAAAAAATCTATTGTCAAAGCGACAACAAAAAATCGAGGGGTGCCATACCCGAAGGGGCTAGGTGTTGCGCGGAGGAAGAAAAGATTCCACAGGAGGGGAGAAGTATTCAGAAAAAATAGAGTCAGAAGTAGCGATAGGCAATCATGCAAAAACGCCTACCGATAGACTGAATCAGAAAGGACAAGAAAATGTATAAAATACGAGCGCGCGAAGGGGACAGATCGTTGGGGGAGCAGGACCGCTGGTTATTGGTGGAGACAGTCAAGAAAGCGATGAAAATTACTCAGTCGAGGGGAAAGGACGGGGGGAGGTGATCCCGCGCTTCGGCAAGATCACCTCAGCGGAAAGATCAAAGAACGGGGCAAACAACAACTGCGACGGGCTGGAAGAACGAATTGGTTTTGGGAATGAAAAGCCGTTCAAACGACGAATCAGCCGAAGATCGGTCGTCAGGAGAAAAGAGCACGAGAGTGCTGGGAAGTCGTTGACACCGATGAACCATCAAAAAAGGAGGCGATGCAAAAGAGCGGGTTCCAAAAAAGGCCCCAAAAAAGAGCGTGAGACTGGGGCCGCCTAAAAGGGGACTTGAATATGATGGGGAGGCGGGGGACAATTTCGTTAACAACTCAAGTAAAATGACGAAGCCCCCACTACGGGGGATATCCTTGCTCGGAAATTGAGTGCAAAGGTTTGCAAGGAAAAAAAAATCGAACGATTCAACGACAAAAAGAAAAACATGGGAAGTTGGAGTGCCGGGTAACATAGACACCTGGCGAATTTAGATCGACACTCACACAAAGAGGGAGGGAGAAAACGGAAAGCAAAGGGAAAAAGGAACGCCAGAACAATTCATCAGGGCTTTCCAGTTGGGGGGGCTGGAATCTCTTAGAGGGGGTTTGGGACTCGATGACAACCTTGACGTGGCAAGCGGACATAGACCTCGAACGTTCCCGTATGGAGGTTAAAGGTAAGGCACAGCCGGTAATCAAGCGCGGCGAATAAAACGCGCCAATCATATTTTCCAAGGAAGGTTCGTTGCGGGTCAACAGTAGCAAGAGAAAGGGAACGGGGGGGGGGGCTTGCCCATGCGCCGATCAAACGAGAGTCGAGAACGAAAGAGCGTTGACTGGGGAAAGAAGAAACCACAGAGGAATTTAGGGACAAGAGAGGAGGGCGGCCAAACTCCCCCTGTTACAGGGGGAGAAAAAACATAGGCACGAATGGCAGAGGGGGCTTGGGGGGAAAGAGGCCTATCGAAAAGCGGGAGGAACAACAAATTGAACGAAAACTTCCCAGCCGCACTGGGAATCGAGGGAGGAACGGAGAAAAAAGGCAAAAAAAGGATAACTTCTAAGTCTCTCAAGTCAATAACGCAAGCGGAGTTCTTAAACGAGATATCTCCATGGAAATGGATTGGTAGCAGAAGGGTGATCTCGCGGTGATAAGTTTTCGATTGCAGCGAAAGGGAAGGAGATACCGCGTGTAGACTCGAAACGACTGACTTCCTTAGAAGAAAAAAACGCCAATAAAGAAAAAAAGAGAAGAAAAGGAGCGGAGCACCGGAAAGGGGATAAAAACTAAAACCGTCTGTTCAGGACTTCGATTAAATAATAGCCAGAAATGAAGAGGTATTGGAAGGGAACATTACTTTTGGAAAAAATGCATTCCTAATGACGAAAAGGATATTCAGCTATGACAGCTTTACGTAGAAGCAGGGGGTTGGTGAGGAAAAGGAGGGGAGGAAAAAAACATGGAGAAAATCCAAAATTGGATCAAAAAGGAAAGGGGCGAGAGGGAAGTAGGTCAAGTCAAAATTAAGACCGAGTCACTCTGTAAACCCAGAATGGGACTTGAAAAAAAAGTGACCAGTGGGGGGAAAGGTGAGGTGGAGGGGAGATCGTGGGTGAAGAGAAAAAAATACAAATAGAGAACTGTACCGGCGGAAGCAATTCGTTTGGGGGGAGGGGGTCTTCGGAGAACTGATGTTGAACGGCTACACAACAGAGAGTATCAATAACCCTTATGAAGTACGATGCAAACCAAAAAAGGGGGGGAAAAAAGGGGAGGAGCGCACAAACACCGTCCGACAAGATAAACAATGAACTAAAAAGGGACATTAGTGATATGCATGACAACACTGCAGGCGACAGGGAACAACCGAGGATAGTCATGATCTAGAAAGTAAAAGGAAAAAAAAACACAATACTATCTTCATAATAATGGCTATTGTCTCAGGGCAAAATCTTCGTCTAGGGGTGCGGTGGAGAAGAAACGATGAGAAAGGAGAAATTCAAGGCAACTACGAACTCTGTCAATGGATCGACACGGCACGGACTAAGGCAGGGGGAAATAAATGAAAAAAATTCACGCCAAAAAGAGCTGGCCGTGGTGAGCGACCTTATGTCTTCACGTTGCTGCTGAGAAAAAAAACAGTATAAAAGGAGGAAAGAGGGATTAAAATCCGGATCGGGAATTTCTAATAAGCCTCCTGTCCCTCAGATTTAATTGATAGAGAAAGAATCCACTGAAGAAGGAGTCCGAGGAGCGAACTGTAGGGATTGACATGCGAAGCTGCAGCGGACAGGCAAAGAGTGGATGAAAAAAAATAGGTCCAAAAAGCCTCCCGGCAAAAAAGTCACTTAAACTTCGCCCTCCGTAAGACCCTGCGCCACTAATACCACTGGCCCCTACTGCTCGCGGGGGGAGCAGTGGGGTTATGATCCAGCTGGCCGATTCACACGGATGAAGAACGGAGGAGATGCCATCGGAGAATAACAGGAAAGCCATTCCTTCCAGAGAATATGTCTTTAGCTTATAAGGTGGAGAACGAGTGAACGTAGCCAGAAAAATTGACGAGGCAGCCGGGAGATCAGGGCAAAGGTGTCAATGGAAAGGAAGGCCAACGGAGAGGGTTGCCTGTCCTGCGCTGCACCAGCATTAGGAACAGACGGATGAGGAGAATGGATCTTAAAGGAAATGAGGACAGACGAAGAGGCTGTCTGATCGCTCCGGATCGAATCAGCGCATCAGACCTTGGACTTAAATTGCATGCTGCCCACGTCAATAACCGCACTTGTTAATAAAGAGACCGGGCCAGCTCGGCGGAGAGGGCATGTGAAGATGTCAAAGAAAAAACCTTCACCAGGGAAGAAAGTAGCAAGCGGTGAATGGAGGCAGATGGAATATCGGCGTCAAACGGATAAAATCCCTACGACAAGGACCCGCAAAGCAGCAAGGAAAGGCCCAATGTAGCCCGCTCAGGTCGGCAGATAGGGAGGGCAAGTTGAGAGGTTTCATTGTTTATCGCCTGGGAAAGGGAGGTTCCTAACAGCCGACAGAAGGACTTCCACTCGGTAACCTTTGGAAAACATGGGCAAGGGGGGGGGACTTTGACAAAGACCAGGGGCACAGGTTCTTGCAGTGTTGTGACCCCGGGGCCTGGTCCAGAGCTGACATGAAGCACTGTTTGGTTTTTTGCTAGGTACATGGCAAGAAGGGGGCCTACTTGTAAATCCTGCTCCGGGGTCAGCGACAAAGAGCCCAGGGGGAAAGAGGTAATGTCGAAAGCCCCATCAAAAACACAGAACGACATAAAGGGCTTAAGTTCCTCTGAGTTTGGGAATCAGGAGCGACATGTGTCATCGCCACCACGGTCAACCTGAACAAAGAGGGGCAAGGGTTAGCAAAATAGGATGAGTGTCAGGAAAAATTGGGCCGGCGTAATTGACTGCAAAAAGACTTGAATGAGCAGGTTGAGTTACGGTTTGGGAAGGGGCGCAAATGCAAGCAACAGGCTTTTCCAACTAAGAAGAGGAGAAGAGAGTGCTAGTGGGGATTAAGCTCAGGGGGAAATAATTTGCAAGTTACACCAAACGGAGAAGGAGCAAAAAAGTCCAATACAATCTGAGAAAGAGTTGGGATTGAAATAACGCCTAGGAGAAGGGGCCGTCACGAAAAAAGAAAAAAACTGAGGGCCCGAATGAGGGAAACGGGAAAAGCGCCGTTTGTTACTCATGGCGTAGGGTCAGGCCAGAAGGAAGACAATATTTCGGACGAGGACGATTCGGTTCGAGAACCGAGAATAATCGCGAGAAGGAATCACAGGAGAAATTCAAAACAGTAACAAGAAAGGTAGATATCTCGGGAGAAATGACAGACGCATGAAGGGAAGAAGAAAGAGCGGGAAGCACGTTGAAAGGTTGGAGACCATCGCATAAGTGAATAGTAGAGGGGGAAACCTGGCGGAAGGGAAAAGTGATAACAATCGCTACATCAAGAAGTCAGAAAATGATCGCAGGTGTCCGACATCAAGCGGATGGAAATTAAAAAAAAGCATCACTATTGTTTTTCATGAGGGGCGGGAAACGACGCCATCAAAAAAAAGATCGGGGGGTAAAACTCAAAGGAAAGATAGGGGGGGACAAAAGTCGTGATTCAAAACAGAATCTTGCGTTAAGAAAAAAATGAGGACGACACAAAAGGCAGTGTCGTGCTACTGGGCCAAGGGAACCGACGGACTGGAAAAGGGGAGGGGGGAGAAATTCGCAACGGATCTGGAGGAACTGAATTTCTTGCCCCAGTCCATAGAAAGGAGAGAAAGGGACGGGGGAAGTTATAGAAACATGTGTTTAAATAATCAAAAACAGGGGAGTGGCCCAAAACAATATTTGGGCCAGGGAAATGGGGGGAATTGCAGTAGCTGGAGGGAAAGAGACGCCTCAAAAAACAACAACATTTTAAATAAGGAGTGAGAACTTCTCGAAAATAAATTGACACCTTCCCCCCCATAGAAGGGAATTGATATGTGTGATAAAAGTCAATTAAGAGGGACTTCACCGGGGGAAAGAGTGCCGAGCAGAAAGCCGATCTTTCCCGTAGTGGATGAGAATGGGGAAAGAACATTCTACCGTAACGTATAATCTGAGGAAAAAAAATGCGCCCGCGCCAATATCTTTCCTAGCAGGTCGGTGGTAGCGACGCACCTAACTGCAATTGGGAGGGCCTCTAGAAAAAAGCTCTGGAGAGGAAAAGAAAACCGAGGGGTGTCTGGAAAGGGGATCAAATCACCGACTTCGTAGAATAGGCCCGGGGGCCGATTCAACTACCTATCTGACTTTCTGATTAACAAAGAAAAACTGGGGGCAAAAACCAGTAGCAAGGAAAAAACGGGGTTTCAGGACGCATGAGTTTGAAATCTTGGAGAGATGGGAGCTTTGATCGTGAAGGCTAGATCCTCCTTAAACCTAAAAGGAAAGGCACAAAAGGTGTCAATGCTTTATGCTACTGACATGAAAAAAGAGGAAGCGCTGGACTGAGAAAAAAGAAAAATTGTCACGCTGCGAATTGAGGATTATAAGGAAGGGAGGGTTGATAGAAGGAAAAGAGAGACGCGCAAATTTTCAGAGCAAGGAATCTACCTCTGTATGAATGTATCGAGGAAGGAAGGGGGGAGGCCTTCCAACAAACCCATAAGCATGGATCTAAGGCGCTCTTCAAGGGAAAGGGCATTGACATCCGAAAGTGAGGGAAAAGAAAGACGACGTCGTGGGAAGGGAGAAATCAAAAACGTGGGGAAGGGAACGGACTACCAGTTAAAGGCAAATGCATAAGAAGGGAATTCTAGGACATAGGGGGACGTAGCAAATGAAAAGGGTTTTCGCCATGAGGTATAGGAAGAGAAGAGGAAAAAAACCAAGGGGGAAAATGCACAAAACATTCAATCAGTATAAGATAAGGAAGAAGGGGAGCGGCGATTTCCTGGCGCCAGAAGCAGGAGGGGAAACAATAGGAAAAAGAGTGGAAGCGGTTGAAAGAGAGGAAATCGGGAGTGAAGGCCCAACTACCATCACTTCAGACCGTCTAAAAATTCAGTGGGGTCATGGGGGCCTGTACGTCACGTGAAGAGAGTCGGGAGAAACAGAGCAGTAGCCAGGGGGGGAAGGGCTTGAAGGAGGAAAAAAAACAAATTGGGAAAAGTGGCTGGCATACCGGATCAAAAAAGCTGAGAAAAAAAGGAAAGAACAGGAAAAGGGCTTGAGGGAAAACTCCACTCAAGTCTGAAAAATGGAAAGAGGGGCATCATAGGGGAATTAAAACTTGAAAAGGAGATAATAAAAAGCAACTCGGCAACAATCAAAGATCTGCAGATCTCAGATACAAACGGAGATGGGAAAGAGTGCAGGGCTGCAGTGAGGGGGGCTAGGAAGGATTACCATCTAAACATTCACGCCATCGGAAAAGAGGAGTCTTTTCTAAACAACGGCCCTGCGGGGTCCTTTACTGAAAATAAGAAGAGGGAGAAAGCGCGCTCAAATGGCCGTTCCGCGACCTTACGTTCCAAATTCGTAAAGGAGCGGAAAGCAGGAGGGGGGCTCAAAAAGACAGGATGATGAGATCAGTAAGAAGTCGAAACCGAGTCTGGGTCCTCAAAAATAAGGGGAAGATCTCGAAAAGATACCCTGAAAAGGAATCCCTATGCAGGAAGAGGTTCAAGGAGGGGGGGCAGAAAGCGGAATACGTTGATCTTATTGTAAACTTGGACCAGCAACTGGGCCGAGCGACCATTGCTCCGGAAGGCGAGAGAGACCACTCGACGCGGGAAATCAAAGATTACTGAAAGAATGAGTCAACGGGGGAGGAGTGGGGAGGTCAAGTTTTAGAAGGCGTAAAAACAAAGGAAGGAAAAGAGAGATATACCAGGGGAAAGAAACCAGAGAACGCGAGCAGTAGGCAGAAAGAGGGAGAGGAGGAGGGGAGCACGAAGTACTGAGGTCTTCAAGAGAAAAGGCATGGCCGCTCCTGGAAGAGGGAACTGATTGAGGGGACTCCGTATCCAACTCTTTTGACGGGTGCTTCAGAAAAAGAATGGAATACATCGTCGTTTCAAGCAGGTCAGTGATCTGGGGATAAGGAAAGAGGAAACAACAAAAAGGAGGCCCACCTTCTAATCAGCGAGAATCAAGGGTTTCTTAATTGCCCTGCTGTCCAAATCGACAGGAAGAAATGGGGGGTTAAGACAGAAAAGTCGACCTGCCATCATCTTGAAATCTGGCTGGAAATAAGGAATGCAGAAAAGGGAAAACAAGAAAGCTTCCGTTTCGATCCAGGGAGAATCGAGAGTCATTTTAGTCGGAAAATATCTAATCCACATAAGGAGTGCACAAAAACGATAGCCTCCTATGCCCATGGTCACTAACAAAGATTGGAAGCGGAAGAGAGGGAGGTGACAAGTTGGAGGTGGGTGGGAAATGTTCTCATTGTCTAAAGGGTTCTTTCACAGCGACTGCAGAGGCCATAGGGAGTGGAACGGGAAGCGGTTTTTAAGGGCTTTAAACATCTTTAAAAAGACGACAGGGGAAAAGTTAGTATTTTTCTCAGCATTCGGAAAGGGGTCCTCCGGCGCTGAAAGAGAAAAAAAGAAAGGTGTTGTTTTTGCATGTCGGCCAGGTTTAACTAAAATGGGAAGACAGAAAGAGGTCAGTACGGCGAAGGGAAAAAGCCTAGAGCCGGCTACCCTCACCAGAAAAAACACCGTCATAAAGGAGGGAAGTGATCCGAGGCCGAACCCTATTTCCACATCGCAACAACCTATTTCAACCAACGAAGAAAAGACAAACGACTGCCAAGGTGGCGGAAACCGGAAACCGTAATCTGTTATGGGGGAAACCATTGGGATTCGAGGATTAAGTCCGGCAAAAGATCTTAAATTAATATTGTCTTGATGCTGCAATCATTTTTGAAAGAAAAGGAAGAGCAATCATTCCACTAGAAAAAAAATACAAAGCTGGCTACGTACGAGTCAAGAGAGGAAGAGAAGGGTAGTACTAAGAAGGGAGTGGGGGGACAACGTTTAGGATGAAGGAAGAAAAGCGGGAGAGAGTTTTCCATCTCCTAGAGAAACCAAAGAGTGTCGTAGAGGGGGTCAATTGCAAGCGAGGTCCTAGAGGAAAACCTGGAAAAGCGCCGTGCGCGAAAATAGGGAGGATGGGTCTGGAGAGGAAGCGAAAGTTACGAGGAAAAACGGGGGGGGAAAAAAAAAAAAAGGCTGATGGTCTGTGAAGAGGGAAGGCAAGTATAGAAGCCATCGAAAAGAAAGACTACCGCGAAGAAGTATCATAAAAAAGAGAAAAAGTAAAGGGAGACTGAGACTGGACACGAGAGGAACTTTTGTAGGAGCAAATCGTTGGTGGGCAAAGTCCATCGCGGGGACTGGGGATTTGAAGAAAAAGGAAACAGAGGGAGGGAGGGAACGGACGGAAAGGGATTGGGATCGGAAAAGAGTAGGAAATCACAATAATCGCAGATAGGGGAAATTGGTCCAAACTAACGGGTCGAGGCCAGTATCTTCTCTAAAGAATGGGGGTGGGCATAAATTTGAGGCCCGCGAAGCAAAAAAAGATCGTACTTCTTGACTCGCCCAAGCAGAGACTCTATTCGGGACGAAGTCGGGACAGGACGGATCCAAAGATGTTGAAATCCCAGCGGGGAATGCGGAGAAGGGAAAAACCAACTGATGAAGGGCGGGCGCTGGTAGCAACAGAAAAAGGCGAGGGAAAGGAAGACTGTCAGCTTAACGCAGGGGAGAGATTAACACAGAGGAAAAAGGGAGTTCCGTCGAACCCTCCACAAAGTAAGAGAGAGTATATGCAGGGGACTGGGGCAATCTTTCACTGGTGAGCAAGAAGATGGAAAAAACAATCAGAAGCGAGACCAGCCACCAACAATAAGGAAGAAGTCGTGTGCGTGGGCCGGGAAGAGGACGGGCCTACGGGGGCGAGATAGCCCAAAACACAGGAGAGAGGAAGAGGATCTAAGCAAATGCCCGAATTTACCCGGAACACTACAAAAGAAGTACGGTTGTCGGTGAAAGTGAAGGTTGCATCTTTCGGGAAAAAAGAAGGTAAAAGCACAGGGGGAAGGAGAATCTTCAAGTTCCCGTAGTGGAGGGATTCGGTGGAAAGACTTACGAGTAAGAGACAATTGAGAAAACGCCAATAGAGGGGAATCACGGTGAGGGGACGGCAACACTTCAATACATTCAGAGGGTTGGCTGCCCAGGGCGTAACGAGGAAAGCTAATTCCTCACGCAAAAGCTTGGCGGGTTCAAAAAGGATGTAACAGACGTGACAGAACTATCTTTGCCTGATGGGAGAGGAAAAAACGATCGTCGAGGAGTAGAAGGTGAAACTCCAATTTAAAATGCCCAAAAAAGTAGGGGAGGTTCGGGAGAAAAAAGTTTGGATTGGGAAGAGGGCATGGGGAATTCAGTCAGGGGAGAGGGCTGTAGAGGGGGAAAAGGCGTTAAAAAAAGGAGAAAGAAAACCCTTTCCCGGAAAACTTCACCAAGGGTGGTGGGGCACGAACGTAGATCTCGGGCGACTGTAGAAAGAAAAAGGGCAGAAGACTTTCATTCACTCTCGGACTGCTAAAGAAAGAGACACAAGAAAGAGGGACGAGGAATCTCTTAAAGGGAAAGATAAATGTTAAGGGGGATTGGGGAGGGATCGATTGAGAGATAAAGAAAAAAGTGATGGAGAAAGAGGAAGGGGGGGAAGGACAAACTAGTTAGAACAAACGGCCACTGAAGAGTGGGGGGTCGAAGGCCCTCAGAACCCATACGCAGGGAGGCGGATCACCCCCGGTGAAGAGGACTAGAAGAAAAGGTGGGGCCGAGACGAAAACCTCTCACAGTCGTGTTCAAGAGAAAGAACAAAGAGCCTGAACCTGAGGATTGAGTTAAATACAGCGTACAAAACCGTGTGAAAAAGGCTAGTAATTCCAGAAAAAGGGGGATTCATCAGTAGGAAGTAAAACAAAGCAGTGTTGGGGGGGGAAAGTTTTTTTGGACCTCAGGAGAGGAAAGAGAAGCAAGGATAGCCCATTCTAAAGTCTTAGAAGGCATGACGGGAAGCAAGAAGACCTAGGGGAAACAAAGAGGAAGAGGAGGGGACTGGACGCCCATTTTCAGCAAGAGTGTGGGACCAGGTGGGAAAGGGGGGGGGCCCGTTGTCGATGAAAGGGGAGAAAACGAAAATAAACCTTCTAGGAACTTCTGGAGGGGGAGGGCGAAAGGAGGAGCGAGGAGGTAGTCTTCGAACGAAAAAGGGCAAGTTAATTAACCCTGGTGGTCGTGAACAGGTGTAAGGGCGAAAAATTGAAAAAGTGTCGAGAAGCGGGAAGGACAACCGTAGGGAAAAAGACAGAAAAAACCTGTAAAAATGAGATAAGAGTGAGAAGGGACCACAGCAGGAAAAAAAAATGTGGCCGTCAGGAGGTAGCTTAAAAAATGTAGTCATGCAAACTCGAAACTCGAACTCCATAACACGCGGGAGGTGCGAGGAGGAGAACACGGGAGAGGAATGTGGGGGATATCAGGAAATAGCCTCGCAGCCAATTAGACGCGCGCACGTCAATTAAAATGGATTCGGAAAACAGGAAGATCTAGAATGGAAAGAAGAATCTCCCTCTAGCTCAATGCGCCTGGAAGAGAAAATTCTTGCACCAAGGGAAAGAGGATGACCCGCAGGGGCAATGTAAAAATTTAACGCTGTAGAGAAGAAGATAGAAAAAGCGTCTGTACGAGATGGAGGGGGATCTAACAAAAAAAAGCAACAGCCTACTTTAGGAAGGAGGGAATGGCAAGTGGGGGGGAAGCTGCAAAAAAGCAAAGGAAAAGGGGATTTTACAACAAGAAACTATCGCAGTCGGGCCTAAGGAAAACTCCAGTAACATCTGCTACGGGAGGGAAAAAATCACCAGAGGATAAATAAAGAGAGAGGGGAATTGGAGGAAAAAGTTGGGGAAATGCTCAAGTGG
>Ga0179593_1322560_pt1 | contig 11598 bp, 13 predicted proteins | sample CZODoug2_1_08_16_FD_185931 | JGI IMG/M metagenome (GOLD analysis project Ga0179593, IMG submission 185931) | Vadose zone soil fungal communities from Angelo Coast Range Reserve, California, USA - CZODoug2_1_08_16fungal (PacBio error correction) | ecosystem: Environmental > Terrestrial > Soil >...
GATCAAATTCATCTAAGAAGAGTCATGCGAGGGAGGGAAGGGGAAGGCTGAGGGAGAGTAGAAAAAGTAACAGACGGGAATGAAAAAACAACGGAGAGGATACCGAAAAAATAGGTCAAATTTCTTCGGGGGCGCGAAGCTCTCTCTTCACGCGGGGGGGGAGACAGTCAGAAGGAAAGAACAGACACCCCCGGAGCTCCCGCTAGGGAGAGAACAAAACCGCTTCTCAGGAGATTCTGGGAGAAGCCATAGAAAAGGTTGTGGGGGGGGGACGGACACTGCCCCTCCGTTAAAAATGATCCTGCTAGGGGAGAACTTGCCGACGACAAAGGGGGAGAAAAAGCGCCGATAATAAAAAGAAAGGGGGCGATTGAAAGAAAAATCACTGCAAAGGAGGTGGGGGCTGTAAGCGATTACTTCCTGGGGTTCCGTCTGGAATATAATCCTTTGAAGACTGGGACCAAGGGGAAGCTTTTCAAAAAGATGAGAAAACCACGGAAACAATATAGAAGACCGTCGGTAGAGATGTATGGCAATGGCAAGCTGTTGGCGCAAGAAAAGGACGGGGAAGAAGCGCCAAGGGGGGACTGAGGAAGAAGACAGAAAAAGCAAATGTTCAAAGACAAGCAGGGCTGATGACTAAAAAGGAGCGGGGAGGGGGGAAGCATGGAGACGGGGCATGAAGGGCACAGGGGAAGGAAAAAATGGTGGCTCGAAAGAAGGTTAGAGATTCCTAGTCAAAGCTCAGAAAAACCACGGATAAAAAGGAAGACTGAGGACCCGGAAAAGGGCCTATCGTTTCAGGAGGAGAAGTTTTCCCAAGAGAAAAGCACCCCCAAGGGAAGGACTGGGGAATCTTGTAGGGGCCAAAAGAAAGGTAAAACGGGAACGAACACCAATGAACTTCCAAAAAAAGACGGAACCCGTTAAGGCCGTGCGGAAGATGGAAAATATTCAATAAAAGGAATAATGGACATGGCTCAAGAAAAAAGAAAGGAGAACGTTCAGCCACCAGGGAAAAAAGAGGGACAGGTGATAAGGTAACTGAGCGGGAAACAGGGCCTGGAAATTAAAGGTCGGGAACCAAAGGGTCTTAATAAACCACCAAAAAGGGGGAAGGAATTTGTGGCAACAACAGAACTAATGCCTATCTATGGAAAAGAAAAATCACTAACCAAACTCGGGAGGAAAGGGGAAGAAAAAAAAGAAAAATTTCATCAAATCAGCAAGGGGAGAAACGGGACCAAAAAGTGATAGCTAACCTAAAAAAGAACTTCGGGCTACTAGCAAGAAAAAAAGGCAAACGGGGGAAAGAAAAGGGCAACTTTTCATGGAGATGGGGGAAAATCGGTCGTGGCAGAAATTGCCAGGGAGCTGTCGTTGCTGCCACTAGAAGGAAAGAAAACAACGGGAAAGTGTGGTGGCAGAAAGAAAGTTGGTAAACCCGGTAAACATCACACGCTCGAAATAATCCAGCCACTGAGAGAAGTCAGGGGAAGAAAGGTACGGATACTTCGGGGGGGGTTGAAAAACATTGGTTGGGGGGCGGTAACCGCCCTGAAAAAAAAAGGATCGAGATGTGCAGTCAATGGAGGGATCCGGTGGGTCGGGAGTCGGTAACGGAGCCCGAGAAGGGAGGACCTGCCAACATGGCAGGGGGCACTTCGACCAAAAGACTATAAAACGACGAAAACAAAAAAAAAAGGGAAGGAACGGGGCCAAACAAAGTCTTTGAAAACGAAATAAAAAATTTTGGTCAAAAGGGGGAGGATCGTTTTTTCAAAAAGAAAAACTACAGGAAGAACTCATGAAAAGATGGGGGTAAGGGGAAAGCGGAGGACAAAGCAAGGATCTTCTGCGCAAAGAAAAGGGGGTTTCGGGCAAAAAAAAAATCAAAAAAAAGGAATACTGAGGGTCAGGAGGGCGAGCAGAACGCCGCGAAGGAAGGATAATGCCTTGAAGGAGTTCTCGAGAGTGGATGCGCCAAACTCTCAGGGAGAAAAGTGAAAAAAAGATGGAAAGGGTGACAAGACAGCAACGCATTGCAACCAGGCGCGAGAGAACAACCCAAAGCACACGTCTCCAAGGAAACCACCCCAATAATTACCCCTATATAGGACATGGGAAAAAATTACGAGCGATTTGAGGGAGAAGGCAAAGTGCCTCTTCATCAATCACGAGGAAGGCGTAAGCAAGAAAAAGGGACGGGATTGTTCTGGTTAAAAAGAGGAAGAAGTTCATGGCGCTTCTAGAAGGAAGAATCCAAGGGCGTTGCATCCCATAATTGGAGAGAATGCTCTGTGTTGGGGGACCTGAAGGGGGACAAAAACACCCACATCGATGGGGGACCACAATGCAAAAAAAGCCAGAAAACTATGGCGGGGTTAAAACGGAGACAAAGGAGTCGCAAGGAAAAGGTTCCTGGGGGAAGCTGTCAACCAACTTGAGGGGGGGAAAAAAGAAAGGGAAGGGGGAGGGTGTCTTTCACTTAGAGGACGACAAGGCGATCTAAGCGGGGAAAGAGCCCTGTGTGAGGGGAGGGGGTTCGTCGTGTCATCATAAAAATGTAACCACAGAAAACGTGTAGATCTGGTGTGAGGAAACAAAGTACGTGTTGCACCAGGGAAGAAAAGGTCGAATACGGCCACAAAGAGGGGATCTTACCACAGAAGGTTCTTGAGAGGGGGAACCTCTGGGTCTGTCCTGCATCTGGAGGAAAAAGAACATAGAAACAAAGGAGGATGGGGATTGTTTGACCTGAGGAATGCTTTAAAACTCCCAGTATTTCAAAAACATGTTAAGAGATGGGTTCCAAGTTGAAACGGATCGAGGGGGCTAAATAAAAAATGCGGATTTGCAAGGAGGAGGACTTCCTCGAAGCCAAACCAAGTTGGTGGGGGACATAAAAAGGAAGAGGAGAAGGGGGACAGGTCGCGGACCGTGAAGCAGTTTATCCAACAAAGGGTAAACGCGATGGAATTGCAAACTTTCCCTTCAAGTCTGACACACGACGTTGGGGTTGAAGGGGGGGAAAGGGTAATTCAATGAGTCAACCCAGAAAAGTAGACGGGGAAAGGGAGTCGTTTTAAAGAAAACGGCCGGGAATGGAGAAAAAACACAAGTAAGGATGAAGGGAGGAGGATTCAAAAATGCCGTTGAAAAAACGGAATCAGCGATAAGGTTTGAGATGAGAAAAGGTAGGTCACCATGGGGGAAGAAAAGACCAACCCCAAAAATAAAGGCACAAAAAGGGAACTAAAAAACATTCAAAAGAGCTTGTGGTTATACAAGAAAGAAAGGTCTCTACAGTTAATGATGAATTGGAATTTCATAACCCCACCAAGGAGGAGAATAAAAACGGATCAGGAAACTATCTTCATAAGAGGAGAGACCAGCGTCCAGGTTGGGGAAAGGGGGGAAAAACGATCCTCACCTCAACTTTCCAGAAGAAAGTGTACAAAGTAAGAGGGAACAGTAGAGGAAACGAGATTCCCCTTATGAGGTTACTCCAAGGGGCAATACGAACCATAGGTTCGAGGAAACCTCCGTTGTTCTAACTCAAAAAATATGTTGGGGGGGGGAAGGGAAGGCGTAAAGTGTGTCCACAGGGGGCCCCCAGAACGCAAGAAAGGAGGCGCTGTAGAGAGGTGGGTAGGGGGCTTAGTGAAACATAACCCCGGGCTAGGATGGAACCAGCGTCGCAAGAACAGAGACTAAGTGCGGGGGGTCATTGGCCAAACCAAATCGTCCAAACCCCTTGATGAAATGGAACGGTCTTTTGACCGAAGAAAAAGAGGGGAAGTGAGAAGATTGGTGGGAACAAAAACATCACGGTACAGTTCGAGGGACAAAACGGTGATGTGGGGTCCTGAGAAAAAGGCTGGAGCCAAAAAAAGACGATCCAAAATCAGGGGCCCCAAAATAGCGAAAGGCTCTAAGAAAGGGCAAGTGGGGCAAATTGGGAAAAAAAAACATCGGCACGTTGGAGTACGGGATCCCAATCGCTTGACCACAACGAGGAACGCGGCAGGCGAAAGAGGGGGCTGAGGGGGAGATTCGGAGCCGCGGAGAAAATTGCCCCGTCGTGGTGGTCGGAGGGGTGTGGACTCAGGGCAATCCGCTTGGGGGGGAGGAAAGAAGTCTGATGCTGGGGAAAAAACATCTTCGGGTTTCCGCCAGGGGTTGAGCCTCCATCAATAAAAAAGGAGCGAAGAATCAGGCACCTATCGCCGAAGGGGAGGGGAAGAAAATCAAAAGGGGGTATGTAACTGGGAAGAAAGGGGGAGGATTTTCCCCAAAGAAAAAATTAGACGAGCATGAATATCAAACGGAACGAACAATAAAGAAAAGTCTTAGAAGAAAACCTCCGGAAGAAATGCTCTTGTCCGGCAAGTTGCGAAGAGTGGTTTCACAACAAAAGAAGCAATTTTCCAAAAAAGGGAAACTTCTTCGCGGGAAAAAGGTGGCCTCTCCAGAGGGGGGTGCTTCGGAAAGGGGGAGTCTTGGAGAAGATTGGGGGGGGGGCGGAGCGGAAAACAATTAAGTTAATTGTATTCAAGGGAAGAGAGGGGACAGTGAATAAGTGAAGAAGTCAACACGGGAGAATGCCTCCGAAGACATCGCGTAATGGGGCACAACTTGTCCGGTGGCGTGAGAACAAAAAATTGACAAACACGAACCAAAAAAAAAAAAGGAGAAAACAGTGCCCTTATGGAGAGGGGGGATGGCGCATCGGCCTGAGCTGTGAGGGGCGGGCTGGGAACGGGTTGAAAAGGTACAGGGGGGAGGAAAACCTTCCTAAAGGCGGACGAGGGCGTCGTAGGCCGCAACGACAGGGAGAGAGAAGAGTGGCGCAGTTTCACAACTTCGAAAGAAAAGGGAACAAAATAGGAAGACATTAGGTGTATGCGAAGCGCAAGCACTTAAGGAGTGGGAAGGAAGAAAAAAAGGAATTTTTCAGGAATTTCTCAAGTGATGGGGGAGAGTATGAAGGTCGGGACGGGGAAAAGTGCAAGCCACCAAACAGATGGTCTTGGATGGGGAGAGGGGGACCGTCTTTGCTTGTGTGCAACCTGAAACAGTCCCTGCTTTGGGTGGCGTAAAAGAAAAAAAGGGGGTTCGCAAAAACAGGGGGGGGGTACCATTCAACACAGGTGTAAGACGAAGTGGCCATTTAATCCCCGGTAGGAGGGGATACCGGGCGGCCGAGACGATAAGGAAGGGGACGCCAAGTCCAAGGAAAGGGGAAATTGCTTGAAGGGGACTAGGCGATCTTGACATAAACCGCCTTACCGGGTTTCCTCTTGGGGGTAAGTGGTGTGAAAAGGGGGGCGTTCAGTCTGGCAGAAACAGCGCTCGCAGGAAGGGAAAAAAGGGGGGGATATTGGAACTTCTACTACACAGAGGACACTATGGTAAAGGGGAGAAAAATCGTAAGGTCAGAAGTTGGGGTTGGTGCGGCAGCTTTTTAAGGGATACAGTACCGCGGGCGAAAGGTTTGGTCCGGAAAGAACGGTCCACGGCATACGAGCAGAAAGGAATGTACCAGTGGTCTGGAGCAAAAAAAAAACAAGGAAGAAGACCATTTGATCCGAGGGAATGCAAATGGGGCCCCCAGTCGGCGCAGAACGGCCCCCGCGAGAAAACAACCTTGGGATCGAAAAAGGCGAAGGACCAGCCGGTCAAAAGGGAGGTTGCGCTCGCAAAGGGCATAGAGGGAAACAGAGCCCTTGTTCCAGGCACCAAGAGATCATGGACCAACAGGAATGTGACGAAGAAAGTTTCCTCGCTGGGGGCTAATATCCTTTCCCCCTAAAAGAACGTGGAAGAACCGGTGGGGGAGAAATCCTAAGCAGCATGACGGAGGGGTGCAGGTGTCCAGAAAACACCCCTTGTTAAATGGGACGTCAGACCGAATTCTACGAAAGATGGTGGGGAAAGAAGGTAAAGAGGGAAAAAAGGGGTTTTGCATGTGCGAGAGCTAGAAGGCGCCACAGCGTGACAGAGAGAAGAGGAAGAGGGCCCGAAGAAAATCTCAAACATAAAACTTGGAAGGTTCGCCAACAAACAAAGGGGCAAACAAGTCAACAGGTCTTGACTTCGAATAAACCGCTGAAAGAAAAGGAAAAAAGACATCTAATCTCGGAAGTCTGATTCGATTATTTGGCTCGAGAAAACAAACGGGAAAAGAAGGTCTCATAATCGCATCATAATCGAGAGGTAGGATTGGGTAGGCTTTCAAATGTGATCTTCGGAAGTCCCAGAAGTAAGAAAAAAAAACGAAGTTGAAACCAGGGTATACTGACGAAAAGGTCAGGTCATTCGGCGAAAGCTCTCGCTGTCAGAGGGGGCGAAATCAACTCGAGGCATTGAAACAACAAAACGAATCAGATGAGCGAAAAGTCAACCAAAAGGGAAGGGGGCGACTGCAAAGGCAAAGAAATGTGGTTGTGTGCGGAACAATGAAACACCGCAGTCACCATTATCTGCATGTCTCTCGATGTAAGTAAAGAGTCTCCCCCGGCCCGACAGAAGGGTGGAAAGAAATGTTAAGCATTGGACCCCACTTCACAAGACACGACTTCACCGGGAAGAGTAAGGGGGCACTCGCTATAAAAGGGGACTTGGACAGGACAAGTGTTCTTCCGGTTTGCTAAAACGCGCCAGACAAAGTCGATCAAAAGCAAACGGACCTGCAGGGGGGATAGAAAGGGCCGGAGGGAGTTTGAGACCTTCCGGCAGTGAAGGGAGCAGGGGTCGTGGGTATGAGTCGAAAAAAACGAGGAAGGGTCACGTAAAGGCCGCTGATTTCCAAGACTACGGGCTTGTTACAAATGGGAATCGTATTACTTAAAGATATAAGAGTAAGGAACAAGGAAAAAAAAAACAACGAGGAGGAAAAGTACTAGAAAACTCTCCTGCCAAACAACCGGAGAAAAACGACTGATGACCAAAATGCACAGGGGGACGATCGGTGTGAAAAAAAGAAGGGGAACGAAATTACAGGGCCTGCGTTATATGGTCCTTCGGGTCAAAGCACCTGTCAAAACCCAGTAACTTCAAAAAACTTTACCAATTTCAGGCGGGGAGAAGGACGGAACTAGGGGAATAAAACCCACAAGCTTGAAGACTGACCTTGCGGAAGGAAGAAACTCTACGAGAAAAAGGTCCTCCGTCCATAACGGAAAGTAAGTCCGGAGGGAGGGAAACCACAGCTGGAGACCAAATGTTTTACGGAGCGGGATGGGTGACCAAACACATGGCATGGAAAAGGGGAAGGTGGGCACCAAAAAACTGAAGATCGATCTTGGAACAACGAAAAAAAAGCTGGAGGGGGTGTTAATAACAAAAGAAAGAAGAAAAAGGGGAAAGAGGAGATCACGGGAAACTGAGAAAGCATAATATTTCTTCCCAAAAATTAAGAGAGGACGCATACACGCGGAAAAAAGAAGGCAATAATGGAGGGCGGATGTTACCGTTTCGAGTGTGCGCGCGAAGCAGAAAGACAAAGCCTTGACCTAGTAGGGGAGGGGGGAGGGGGAAAATAAAGAAGCAAGAACGGCCCAAGACTTTAACTGCTTTTTGGGGCCTAGACAGACTAAGGGAACCAAACGTTTAAAAACACAAAAAAAGAGGACCGTGAAAAAAGAAAATTGAGGTGGAAGGGAATCCCTTTGGGTAGGACCTTCTTTTTGTTTTCACAAATGGGGGGGGGTTTGAGAAAAGCAAAATAAGCAAAAGAGCGAGATTGCAGAAAGGGGGGAATTCTCACCTTGTTTTCAAATTAGGCGGTAAGCGTCAAACGATCCAGGGACTAAAGGCAACCTTTCAGGGGTACGAGCCACCCCAACGACGAGAAAACACAAAAAACACAACCAACAGGAAGAAAATAGAAGAAAGAAGGTCTATCACGGCTTTTTACCAAGAAGAAGTTCCCAAGGGGTCTAACGCTTGGCCTAAGGGTTTACAACTAACTGAGATGGTGGCAAAGGGCCAGCCATTCAAAAGGACCTTTAATATAACACAGTGTCCTGCGGCAGAGGGAGCTTAAAACTTCAAAGGCTTGTCACAGGACCAGAAGACAGGAAAGGGATACATCTTAAATGGCAATCCGAAGAAAAAGCTAGTCCTGATGAAATAAGTCTCGATAGAGAGGGCACTAAGAGGGGAGGAGGACACGAGGGGATGGCGGGTGAAAAATAAGAGAACTAAGTCCGAAAACAAGAGCGAGAGATGCCCCAGGGGAACCTCTCGTGGGAAAAAGACTGGAAAAGAGAAGGATCAAGGGAAACCTATTACAGTCAGGGCTTCGTAACTGCACGCTTTCAGATACATCCCTTGGGTAAAAAAAGTGAGTATAAGGAAGTCCTATTGGTCGTGAAAAAAGGGCGGAAAAAAGTTCCTTGAGGGAACCTTCCGAACCATTCTGGTTTTGGGAAAAGAACCCTAAAGTTGCGAAGAGCTTCTTGGGGGGGGGGGGGGGGGGAAAAGGGCCAGGGTTGGGAATAGAAACTGGCCAAAAAATCAACAGTTACTCGACCTTCCCCCATCCATAGAGAAACGATGGCTGAACAAAACCAATTGCGGGAAAGCAAAGATTTCCTAAAAATGGTCAAACAGAAATTTAATCACAGGGATGTTTGAGCTGGTGGGGGGGGGCGAAGAAACGCGACTCAATGGAAGGGGGGCTGAATCGGGGAAAGCCTCAAAGGGGCGGTGTTGGGCTTCTTAATCAATCCATAAGTAGAATCGCGACGATAAAAGAGGAGATGTTTTTTTCCAATGAAAAAGAGTAAGAAACAAACGTACCGTCGAAAAAGGAGAAAATTCCACCCAAATCGGATGTGAGAAAACACATAAACGAAGGAGGAAGCGAACCTCGTTGTCGTCATGTGAATTACCGAAAGAAACAGAAAAAAGAGGGGAAATTTTGAAAATGAACTACCAATTAATGGCTGGGCCGGAAAAATGATGAAAGGAAGGGAAGGAGGCTGGTTGTCACCACGGAAAACACTTTGATCGCTGGGATCCTCGGAAAAAAACTAGAAGTGGAATCCAGGAGAGAGAAAGACAGGGTCCTCCTCAGTGGGTGCCATAAAGGCACTTGTCTTCATTAAGAGGTCAAGCCATGTTGCCTGCAGAAGGGGAAAAAACGGTGAGGGGATTGTAGGGGGGAATGACTTCCCTTTCATAAAAGATTGGGGTGAGCTGGAAGGTGACATTCAGAAGGAAGATATCTTCACAACAGTTTCACGAAAGGCAAGGCAGGGGGGAAAGGAGGGGAGGAGACTTCAAACAAACACCTTAGGATGATTCAAGGCACTTTTGAAACGAGGAAAAATAGGCTAATAACTGTTGAAGCAGGGGATAATGTAAACAGTTTCCAAGACACAACCAATCATTTGAAAAGAAAGTAAAGAAGGATGGAGACCAATTCCTGAACTTTCGGAAAAAAGGAGAGGGGGACTGAAAAGTCATTTTGGTCACACCAACAACTGCTGCGTAGAGGGCGGTTCGAGAAGCATGCAAATCAGCAGGAATAGCCACGAATAAAGTTTAGGGAACCAGGGGAAAACAAGACTCACAGAACGGAAAACGGTAGGTAAGGCCGGTAAAAGGTACCCCTTCAACCGAAGAAGGATGAGTGGAGGTTTTTAACAACAATAAAAGAGCCGGCCGACCAGGGAGTGAAAAACTTCGTTGGAATAAGCAAATACGAGGGTGGGTGGCCAATTAGGAAGAGGGTACGGGGTGGGAAAGGGACAGGGCCTTAACCCAACCACGCTACCAGGCAGCGCTTAGAGGTGGTGTAGGAAGAAGCCTAAAACGAAAAAAAAAAGTAGTTCCAATGAGATCGAATAGAGCGGGGGCATTTGGCAAGAAAACCAAAATCGAGACCAAAACTGATTACAGGAAGTCAGGGTTACCTACTGCCAGGGACATTCTACACGAATTTGGGGGGGGGGGGGGTATAAAGAAAAAGCCTAAAGCAGGGGAGGGGTAAGGGAAAAACTTTGGATGGTGGTGGCAGAGGAAAAGGTCAGGAACAAAAACGAAGCTCTTACCCTAAAGTCAGGGATACAAAACCAGGGTTAAAAAAATGGCGATAAACGCGACATGAGGAGAGAAGTCAAAAAGCAACCAAGAAATGAGGGGGGCGCCCTTATCTTCGGACCGGATGAACGCTGGGGCAGGAAAAATCAATGGGAGGAAGCTGGGGAAAATTTCGCATTACTGAAAGGGGGGGGGTTTCCGCTGTAGAGGGGGGCTGGGGTAAGAACGAGAAAGAACTTTGAAGTCAATGCGTGAGGCGAAACAAGAAATACTAAATCGTTAATTGAAAAAGAAGGCGGAGAGGTTCTCCTCCTCATAGTGCGACTAAGGCCATGCTATCAGCCGCCTCGGAAAGAGGGGAAAAGGAAGATAAACTGAAGAGTGTATTCAACGTGATGGGGGGGTTCGTGAAGAACCCAAACTCAGAAGATCCCTCTGAAAAAGAGAACAAGGATGGTAAATATCAAGTCATCGAGTAAGGACTAAAGGAGGAAGGGGAATACATGGAAAAAGAAAGTGGAGAAAAAATGTTTAAGGAATCGCGGAAAAAGTGGATCCATCTGGTTTCTTGTCGAAAAAAAAACCCCGTACTTGAGCGGTGTGTAGAGGAGGTGGGGGGAGAAGCGGAGAACACGGAGGGGGAAATCAGGAAAAAACTTAAGTACCGACAAGGAGAAAACGCCTGAAGAAAGCAAGGACGAAAAAAAAAAAAAAGATGCGGAGGAAAACATCTTTACCGGCGGGGACGAAACCAAATTGGAAAAAAAATCAACAGCCGGAAATCTTATAGGAAAACATCAATTTTCTGTGCGAATAGAATGAAAAGGGAGGTAGATGTTAGAGGGACTAGGGGGGGTATTCATAAGAGACCCTTCGGAACGACAACTTGCTTGAGGGGGGCCTCAACGACTAGAGGCATCGTTAATTACGATATGTCCCCAAAAAGGAAAAAAAAACCGGCCTTTAGTGGAGGATCTTCGAGTGAAAACGCAGAGGACTTCTTGATTTAGCACTCAGGGAGGGAAAGTGGCTTCAACAGGAGCTAGTACATGAAACTGGGGCGGAATGGTGTATGCTGGAAAAAAATCATCCAGGTTGTTAAATGGAAGATCAAACGATGCCGTACGTGGAGGGGGCAAAAGAACCTTCAAAAGGCACTATGGAAAGAAAGCGAAACCTTTGTGACAAAAACATGGTGTACTCCACAGTTAATCAGAAGGTCCCTTTAGAAAGTTGGAGGGGGAGACAGGGAAGGGGGCCGAGGAAAGAGGGAGCCAGAGTAAGGGCAGTCGGGGCGTTAGTGGACCTCGAAACAAGAGGACAGAAAGGGGGTTCCGGGAGGGGGGTACTGGGGTGTTCCGGGGGAAGGGAAATGCTTGGCCAAAGAGATAAGGCATGAAGGGGTCCGTTTGGAAAAGGGGATTCTAGCTGGAAAACGCCATAGGGGACGGTCATCAAGGGAGGGGGTTGAAAACAAGTGGGGTGGGAAGCAGTTTTGGAAGATTCCGCGACTTTGGAAGGGAAATCATAAGATTGAAAAAAGTC
>Ga0179593_1328757_pt1 | contig 11598 bp, 13 predicted proteins | sample CZODoug2_1_08_16_FD_185931 | JGI IMG/M metagenome (GOLD analysis project Ga0179593, IMG submission 185931) | Vadose zone soil fungal communities from Angelo Coast Range Reserve, California, USA - CZODoug2_1_08_16fungal (PacBio error correction) | ecosystem: Environmental > Terrestrial > Soil >...
TATCACTCGCGTAAAGATGTCTATTTTCGAAGAGTTGAAGGGACCCAGACAAAGGAGAGAGGGAAAAGAGGGAGGGAAAGGGAAATTTTGACTAGGACTTCCGTGGAGGGGGGGAGGGGTCCGAAAAGGATGTGGGCCAAGGTGGAAAAGAAGGTGAGTGCAGGTACGAGAGGGTTTCTTTCCCCCTCTGCAATGATCACACTGTGAACATCCGATCAATGAAAAGAAAGAGACCGACACTACAAGAGACCCGGGGGAGAACTGAACGATGCGAACCCATCAGAGCAAAGGAGTTAATTCAAGGGGTACCCCCTCCTCAAATCATTCTTGCCCTCGTCCAAAAACCACCCCACAGGGGGTGTGTGAAATTATGAAAACCTGAAAGGGGGGGGGGCGGGGGTCGGTGATACAAACCGTCAGTCGGGGTGGTCGCAAACAGATAGACTTCGTCAACCATAACCTTCGAGCCCAAATGCCTTCCGTCGTCACTACGGGCAAGCGGAAGAAAGAATAGAAGAGAGGAGAGGGGAGAAATAGCTACACTATCGAAGAGAAGCGGTATAACTTGCATGTGAACCTAAACATCTTGTTCAATCTATACCAAGACTTGACAAAGAAAGGGCTGACGCGCAAAAATGCCGGGAGAAAAGAGGATTTATGAGCAGGGAGGGGACGGCAAGTTTACTCAAAGGCGGGAGAATTAAAAGGGAGTAATCTTCTTTCCATGACAGCCACCGTTTCATTCAGCGAGAAAATAGGAAAGGGAATTACAGGAAAAAAAAGTCAACGAAACGTGCAGGGCGGCGATGTCGTGAGGACCAGGAACTGAAGGCCAAAGTCCGATTCACTGGACGACGATTAAACGCCCGATTTGAAGTACTAAATACAAGGGGGAAAAAAAGCGGGCGGGACATTGAAGGGGTGGCACGAATAAGGGAACGGTGACGCAAAAGATTGTGATAAGGTCTGCCGCCAAGGGGCAGGCAGGGGACGCCCATGTTTCAACGGTTAAGAAGAGAGGGGGAAGAACGGTGTCGTAAGAAGGGCCACCACCGCCGGCAATTTGACGCTTGGGAAGAAAAGGGAAAACCGTTTGGAAATAAGGCCTTTGGGATCGTAGCCAGACAACTTGTAAAAAAAAGGGGGAGGGGTCAAGTGGTCACAGGGAGCACAAAAAAAAAGCCACGTACATATATCCGCCGATGCAGCACATACAGGGGGTTCAAGCGAGCGCATAGAACGTAGCGGAGGACGAGGCCGCCGGAGCGAGCGCTTCAAAGAGTCAGAGCACGTGGGTTACTCATCTTGGACTGAAGAGGAGAAAACAGGGTGAAAGCTGTGGGACGAAAAAGATATTACACGAAAGGAGAGAAGATTTGCAGTGAGGTTAGCATGGAACGGGTGGGGCGGGGGGACCATGCTAAAAACCGCCGAGAGGAGAGGCGACTTATCAAGGATGCTGCGTAACGGCAACCGGGATGTTTCCAACTAGCCTACTTTAGAGCTAAAGCAAGGGCTTGTAAAAAAGAGTGTGGGGAATAGGGACAGGGAGGGGGGGGAAAAGTGGGGACGGTATAATATGATTACCTTGCCACTGTACTTGAAAGAGAAGCGGAGTAAAAGAGGGGAAAAGACGAAAGTAGGGGGGCGCGGACTCTGGGTGGTCACTTGCCACCAGTCGTCCGATACATCCCTCGGCGGGTCAAATTCGGGGAACGGAGAGTTAGAATAGAAAGAGGAGCGCGAAAAAGCTGGAGCTTTGGACGGAGGGGGGTCGGATGCAAGGGTACAAGCTCAGGAAGGGTCTGGGGATGAAAAAAAGGGCAGAAGATCCGGTAGGGACGTTCTTGGCAGAATAGGGTCATCTGTCCCTACTAAAGAAAGATGTCAAAATGAACCAAGCATCTGTAAGAAGGTGGCAGACCATCGGCAGCCTTAAACTTAGGCGGGGCCGGAGGGTTACGAGACGAACTGAGGGAAGTCTGAAAGTACACAGAAAAAAGCGTCGCGGTTCTACAGAAGCACTTTCCTCGCTGTTGGGGCGAGCGAGGGGGGGGGTTTAACTGTGTTGGGGGCACGCAGGTGGGAGTGTTCATCTGAAGCGCGACGGGTGTACCTGTGACGAGAAGCGACTCAACAAGTGAGTTCGGTGGCATGGGCCATGCGAAGTGGGCCCAACAAAGAAGAAAGTCAAAGCCTCGGTACCTCCACCGAATGAGGGTCGAACAGGCCGTCCGAAGGCCAAAGCCGTTTCCTTCCAACTAACGGCTTGGCAGATCAACAGACTTTGGGACGACCGAGCTATGAATATGCGATCGAGAAAAGGGGGGGTGAGACACAGGACCGAACTACCTTGTTTGGAAAAGAAAGTCAAGCGGGGGAGACCAGGTAATAGAAGGAAAGTCATCAACGGCGGAAGACCAAGGCCTCAGGACAAAGAAAGGGAAGCGGAGGACATCTTAGAAATATTCCCCCGTCCACCACCGATAGGGACTGGCAACTTGGCCGGACGTGGGACGGCAGACAAAGTAGGTGAGAAGAACAAAGCATGCCACACACTCGAAATCCGAGACATGAAGGTCCCCGAACGCTGGTCCAATACCGATACGTTGTCACTCACACGAGACGTAAAAGGCCGCCAAAAAAGACAAAAAGTAGAAGGTATGCCGCTAAGGGACAAGGACAAAAGTGAGAGTTACCCAAGTGTTGCGTTGTCTCGAGAGGAAACAACAGCTCATGGGGGGTCAGGTACGCCGATAGACCGGAAAAGGGTGACGGGAATCCAAACCGAAAGAAGCGACAGATGAGTTATGTACCGGGGGATCCGGGAAAGGGGTATTGTCTAATCTACAACAACAAAGAGGGAAAAGAGATTCACAATACAATGAAAGGATGCCGGTCCCAAGCTGAGGGGGGGGAAGGGTCCAACGGTTTTCGATAGGAGGAGTCCGCGAATAAAATCACTCATGGCGCAACCGCTGTGGGTGGGAAGTCTCAACACGACCGTGGACGGGGGAAAGGGACCGGGGGGGCAACACCGTAACTAAACTCTTACGGGGGGGGGGGGAGAGAGGGGCAAAAGAAATGAAAGAGGGGGACGAAGACTTATAGGTAAGGAAAGGGGGCGAAGCGTTTCGGGGGTTCATTCGAGATTTCGCCGTGTAAGGCTAGGGCCTCATTCTGGTCACACCTCTTACAGCCAGTGGGGGGGAATAAGGAGGGAGCTAGGGGTGGGTACTGCTGAGAGAATACCGAAGGGAGCGTTCGGCTTAGCGGGAAAGAAGATCTTCTTTCAGTGACTCCAATAGCGAATGGTCGGGAAGGAAAAACAGGGGGGAAGCACCTGGGTGTCGGCTGGGTAATAACCACGGTTTCTTAGTTCGCATATGCAACTCGATATCGTAGTGTGGGGAACAGCCGGAGCTAAAAACCAAAGACTAGCGGGTTAGTTGAGAAAGGGGTGTCGCCGAAATACAAGGGAGCTAGGACGTGTCGGGACCAGCTCTGGAAATCACCCGCTGCGAATCACCAACTAGAAATGACAAGAAACCGACCTGGGTGAGGGGATGAGAGGGTCTAAAAAGACAACGCTGAAAAATGCGCCACAGAAGAACTCACGAGAGGACCAAAAGACGGTGTTAAAAGCTTCTGGGAAGGCAAGACGCTAGGGAGACTTTCAAGCATTGCAAGAAAAGGGTCAGGACGTCGGGGCGACGCCCGCGAAACACGGTCAGAAAGTAAGAATACTGGCTAGGAAAAAGCTGCCGGCAGCTGCTTGGGGGCAGTGGATATGGATGATGGGCGGGCAACGTCACTCTCGGCTTCAAGGAGGAATTACAGGCGGCAAAAAGTGGGGCCGGGGGACTCAATTCCGAGGTTACGACGCACGCTGAGGGACTTCAGATAACATCGGAAAGGACCTGGAGAGTGACTACGGACAAGTGGGGGCGAACAGCAAGTAAGGTAGACTAGGACGAAGGGGTAAGCTCCCCGCATAAGGAAACCTGATAAGCGCAGGCAAAAAAGGGGGGGGTACAAAGGATAGTTCAGGGTAAGGGAAAAGGAGAATTGGGTATTATGAAGCCCACTTTGCAAAAATGAATTTCCCTGAAAGCCGACGCGCTTACCCATCTGCAAAAATCGAGGGACGGGAAGGATCACATCAGTCTCTTGAGAAAAACAAACGGTCGGACAGGACGTTGGGAAAACCATCGAGAAGGGACCTAGTCGTCTGTAATCGAATTCCAAAATCCACCACTTACCCCCGGACCATTGAGCAAGGGAATACTACGAAATGCACAAACGGCAAGGCGACAATGATAAGGGTGGGGGGCGTGAAAGAAACGGGATTCACGCTGAACGGTACCATGTCACGCCGAAAAAGGTCGCAGTGTGGCTGGGACAGAAACGCGGAGAAAGTCGAATCAGAGACAGTAAGTGGAGCAAAGGAAAGCTGGGCGAAACCCTCGTAGTTGAGACGCATCGGCAAGATCGCTTTCAGTTTTCCACCGGGAGTAAACACCGAAAAGACAGAACGTCGTATAAGGTAGTAAGGGAGAAAGTGGGCAACGGCATAAGGGTCCACTCTGACGCCCCTGGCGCCTACTATGAATGGGGAAAAATGTGTCCGAAGAGAAAAACTGGGGGGACGGTGCCGAACGCAACCGGGGTCGGAAAACGCTAGATCAAAACCCGGAGTGAACAGTCGATATTCGTCCCCATAATCTGCAATCAACTAACTCACAGCGTTGAAGCATCCGTCGATCCATGTTCATCCATCATGGGCTCAAGTTGGTCTGGGGACCCGTGAGCAGTACGCGTTCTCTGGTAATTAGTCATCGTGCGGTTAAGGGAGAGAAACAGGGTCCTGGAAGGGGACAATCCTGGGAAGAGACGAAATCGCATAAAAAGTGCGGGGGGGGAAACCGTGGTTTCACAGGGCATGAAGTGGGCAAAGGCAGCGCACTGAAAAGGTGTATAATTGCAAAATAGACTACTAAAATTTTGACGACACCCATCATGATGAAAGTAATATAGATATAACTGAGCCATGGGGGCCAAGACTTGGGCTCAGCGGAGGTCTCTATTCTACTCTCAATCAATGGACACGGGTTAAAGTTAGGGACCTTGGGGGTTAAACATGCGGGCAACTAAAATTCTCAGGAAAGAAGGGAAGGAAAAGAGAGCAATAAGTCGATTTTTAGGAAAGCTCCAAAGCGTCGGACGCCCGTACCTATCGTGAGTTGCCTGCAGACTGTGTGAACCGACTGCATAGGGGGGATAAAACAGCCGGGGAAAAAGGGGTCTTTTGGGCCAAACGACAAGCGCGCCTTACCGTATTAAAAAAATCGGATTGGGGAGACAGCAGGCAATATCTGACCTGACGGCTTCGCGGTACCTGAAAAAGGGGACGACGAGGGAGGGGGGAGGGACGCCATCCGACGTCACCTGTCGAATTGGACCCGGTCTATGGGGGGGGACGTAAAAAAAAAGTTAACGCGGACAGTGGGAGTGTGGCAAAAATCGAATGATCCACTTCTTGGAGATTCAGGTAACAAGTCCAAGCGGATAAGAAAAAAAGGAAAAGAAGGTAGAAAAAATTGTGAGGAAGGGAAGAAATGAGGGGAACGCTCACGAGGAAGTGGGTCTGTCGAAAGAAAATCGATCGCGACTCACCTGACGGAAAACAAAAAAAGGGAGAAGGAATGTAAGCAAAAAAAAGGTAGTACTGCTCAGTGATCGTGGGGAAGAACCAAACACGTCCGGGTAATGGAAAGGTTTCCAGATAGTCTGGGGGTCGACAAAGTCCTTCCTCTACAAGAGGCGTTTGATGCCCGCAAGGCCTGGATGGACCGGTGGAACGAGGGGATCGCGATGCTGGGAACAAGAGGAAAAAGGGCAAAAAAAACGTGGGGGGAACCAAAGTCGATAGCTGGGGTCCCGATGGCGCATCAAAGAGACGCGCGTCAATCGACACTGGGCGCAGTCCGACAGCATCGGAGAGGCGTCTTCCGGTAGCAAGCTCCGGGGGAAAAGAGAAGGTCAGTATGGGAACGGGCTTGGCCGGCCACAAAAATTAAACCGAGAGGCCACGAGTTTTTTGTAATGATGAGGGTTATCGTAGAGAATAACGGTCGTGGGGCAAGAAAAGTCAGACGCGGAAAAAAAATCAACGCCGCAAGGAAACGTCAGCGACACGATAAGGGGCTTCGAGCATTGGGGGAACGAGCCGAACCTAGAGCGAGGCGAGACAAAAGCTTTAACTTCGAACCCTGCATGTGAAACGCCAAGAATGTTCAGAAGCAGGAAAAAGAACGGGGACAACGAAGAAAAAGAAGGAAGGTCGTGCGCTCGAGAAGATGAACGGAGCAGTGACTTCAATGAAAACATCACGGAAGGTTAACTGGTGATACATGAATGAGTCGAGGTGAGAAGGCAAAAGGGAACGTGTAAACTGGGGAAAAGCCCAAACACACATGCAAAAAAAAGTGGGAGGGGGAGTGCGAGGTCAGTCCGCAATCGGGACTCGGGGAACACCATATATCCTGGTCGCTAATTACAGACCGCTATGCGTCCGCTACCAGAAAAGAAGAAACGGTAAAAACGGTGATTGGATTCATCGAGGGAAAGGAGAGCGGCTCTCTTGTTCCTTTCTGTTTGTAGTAGAAGAAAAGGTGACGACGGACACCTTTTCAGAGTTGAAGGCGAGGGGGGGGTGAAACTGGTGCGTCGAACCGGCCACCGAACGCCCTGCTTGACAAGGAAAAACGGGGACATAGGGAGAAAGCGAGAAAGAGGGAAGATAGGAGGTAGGAAGGTTGCCCAGGGACCTTGCGACGAAAGGAAGAACCAACGGGCATTAAAAGCCCAGGAAGGATGTAAAAAAAACACGATGTCCAGAAGAAGGGCGTGAGACAGACGAGGGCGCCAAGGAAGGTAGACCAAATCGGGAGCAAAAGTACCAAGAAAGAGTCCAGCCTGAGGACTATGAGTAAGCACAGCGTGAATTCGGAAAAATGAATGTAAGGGCAGGGAAATCCGAAGGGGGAAAAAGAGGTAATCCATGATGACTGAGAGAATCCCTGTCCGGTGTAATCTCCCTGCCGGTAAGTGGGGTGAGCGGTGGAAATTCAAGCTAAAAGCACGAAGAGTAAGGAGGAGGTACTTCGACGGTCCTTATGGAGGCAAAAGGTTTCCCCCCCTCAGTGGTCAAGGGACAGTTAATGTGAAAACTCCAATCTAGTGGAAAAGAGAAGGGGTAACGGGTACGGATGCAGGGGACGGGCATTGGGGGCAGTGGGCTGGACGGATATTTATTACTTTCCTGCCAGGGGAAGTCACGCAAATCAGCGGGGGAGAACGCAGGAAGGGGAGGAGGGACTGTGGGCGGCTCTGGAAACCATTCGATCTCCGATCCCTTCCCGGTCTAAATCCGGACGGGAAGGGCAATAGGCTCGACAGCCTCTGGGAAACGGGCAAAGACTTAGAGGGGGGAGAAAGGGGAAAGGCTTCATCACCAGTGTCACCGGAAGCCGTAATGCCGGCGGATTTGCAGATATTCCTGAAAATCCCCAGCGTCCCGCAGCAAAAAAAAGAGCAGGGGGAGGAATTAAACGCGCATGGCCTCATGGAAAAGGGAAGGAGGGGGCCGGAAGGCAAAACCGACGAACTTTTATGAATGCTGGCTCTCCCGCAGCGTCCGTCTAAATCCGAGGTGGTGGGAACTTCAGCGGGACGGGTTGGGGGAAACCAGGGGTGATAGTGGGGAAAGCATGAAAAGCAGCGACGGGGGGTGGAGAAGTGGTCAGGGACTTCGACAGCAAAAAACGGAATTCGCAATCGGTTATGACGTTTGAAAAGAAAACAAAAAAAATACGTTTGGACCAGGGAAAGTCGGAGAAAAAGGAAGCACGAAGGCATACGCAATCGCGGGAGTGTCGGACCGTTTCAGAAAGAAGTGGGGGATGGAAGGCCTAGGATGATGCGCTGAAAGATGGGAATACAGCCGGAAAAAAGGTTGATCTACCTGGGGCGGCCCGATGCCTCAGTCGGCGAATAGGGGTGAGTAAGATATTTCACGGAAAGATGACAAGAAAACGAGAATGAGTGCAGAATGCGAAATAGTGAAAGCCGTACCAAAAGAGAAGAAGCGTGCACTGCGGACGGACTGGCCATGAGTTAAAGAACATTCACACAGGAACGTCCAGAGAGTGCTTCCTAGACGCTTAGAACTAATACCGTATTTCACACTACGAGTACGCGAAAAAGCCACGTCGAGAAGTTATCGGGGGGAGAACCGAGTTAACTCAAAAGCCCTGGAGCTAAAAACTGGGGGCAGGGTGGGCCGATATTCAAGACAATCGTGCGCATGGGGGAAGTTTCTCGTACGACCATAGATCGGAAAAGAGTTGAAAACGGACGAAACAGAAGGGGAAGGAATTAGTGAGGAACCGCAGGACCAGATGGTATTGGGTCAAATAGAACAAGGAGGTAAGAGAGAGAGTCGACAATACCAGCCCGCCCGGGTCAGAAAAAGGAGGTCATGCGGGACGGGATTCACTGTTAAAAGTTTCGATATATAGGGCGTACCGAATCGTCAATTCGACAGTGGAATCTACAACGCCCATGAGCGGGTCACCTTGACGGGGAGAGCCGCCAAAGAGAACCTAGAGGTCGGCGCGGCGTGCGCCGCGGAAAGGGCGTGACGGCAAGATAACAAGGTGTTATCGGGATAGAGGATGGAAAAAAGGACGTGTTGGAAGTGGGGACGCTCTCAATCAAGGGCGGCGTTACCGACGCGTCCGGAAGCAAGTGGCTGCGTCTCGTTGAGAGAATTGTTACCGAGGGAAAAAAAAGGGAAAACAACTTGAGGATGCGAAAGGAAAGTACGTCTTTACCGGGTCCACCACGATTCGAAGCTATGGATCGAGTCAACACCTGTGTTTTTCGGCTGGGAGCCTGGGTCGTGATTAACGCATATTCTCCGCTCACGAAAGCTTAAAAAACAAAGGCTTGACGAAAGAAGAAGAAGACACTCGCAAGCTGTAGGACTAGTGCGGGCCTGGGAGACGGGTCAAGGTACCTGCGATGGCGTCGCTGATATATCAGTACAGCCTAAAATGAACCGACGTTGAGGAGTCCGCGAAAACAAGGGCAAAACGGTCTCGAGGGAAAAAAGAATCAACAGGAGAAAATGGCAACATACAAGCTCGCGCGGGGGGAACAAAACCGGCGGAAGGTGTCGCTTTTCAGAGAGCTGGAGAGAGGGGCACAACGCAAAGGTTCTCGCCGCCTGAGACGTAATCCTAGGAAGGTCAAAGGGAAAGGGGGAGAGCTGGGGCTTACACCTCTCGGAAACAAAATTGGGCGCTGGGGGGAGGAAAAGGGCGGCGTCACATCTCCCCTATGCGAATGCCGCGTGCATACAGGAAAATGGGATGCAATGGTGAACACGGATCAGTTACGGGAAAACGATTTCTGAAAGAGAGAGCTCTCAGGGGAGAAATGCTAAGAGACATGAAACAGAAGGAGGTCGACTATGATCGAGGGGGTGGCCCACAGTTACTCACGAGGAGGACGAGATCCTCGCGTAAATACTGAAGGGATGCGAATCGGTGGGAATCATAGTCTCCTCCGCCACAAGGCCAATGCCCTGTCATCATCTTACCTACCCACGTGTTTGGACGAGGGAGGAGCAGAAAGAGGGGCTAGTTATACAGATCAATGGAGGGGACGGAAATAGAGAACATAGGAACGAAGTACGAGAACTCTTCGGCGGTAGGAATTCCCACAACAAAAAACCGGAAGTGAAGCGATGCCTAAAACCATCGGAAAAGAAGAAGAGGGATAAAATTGGAAGAGTAAAGTGGTCAACCAGGGGGGGGAGACAACGCTTAACGTCCTGTCATCGCTAAAAAAAACAAAATACCGGGAGGGTGACGCAAAAACATTGAAGCTCGCGCTCTTCAGAGACTCCGCGAAAAGAAAGGTGGAACGCGGCATGATGAAAGCAACCCTCGGATTAGCAATCTTAATTACCTGTAGAAAGAATGCTAAAAAATGAATAAACAGAAACCGGGAGTACCGTTTGAGTCAAGCAAGGGTGTCGTCCGAACCAACAAGAGCGAGTAGGTAACAAAAGGACCGAAAGACGTCAAGGCGGGGGAGAAATACAGGGTGGGGCCGGTTCCGACGACAAAACACCCTATCCTCAAAAAGTAAGAAAGGAGAAGGCGCACAAAATACTCAGGAAAGGGGGAGAGCATAAGGAGAAAAAAAAGTTGAGCATCCCGATAGAATCGGATGAATAAAATGCTCCTTTCAAAAACGTAATACTGAAGCGGAAGCGGGGAGGGTACAAGAAGTCGAACCGATAGAGGTACTGGAGTAAAGTGCATTTCTGAATAGAGGGGACTTGTGATAGAACGGGTGGTAACAGCGAAACTAAAAGGTTTGAGAAGCGGCAAGAGGGGATTCAATTTCTCCCAACCTGAGTAACAGGAAAATGAATCGTATCTTATTACAAGAGTCCAAACTTGGAAAAAGTGGAATGAGAAAAGAGAGCGAAATCGCAGATGGCTAAGTGCAACGGGGGGGGATTGGTCGATGGGGGGGATTGATGAACAAAATGGGGGTTCACAGGCAGGGTCTCGAGCAGAGACAGGCGCTGTATAAAGCTTTTGGTACGACGACTATATGCGATTTAAAATCGAAAAAAAAAATATCGGGAACAAGACGCCTTTAACGCGGGGGTGTTGCCGCATATGATAAAGGGGGGGGGGTACGACAAACGAAAAAAGGGCTTGGGGGTCTCAAACGACAAAGCTACGCTGGCATTAAAAAAGAAAGCTGGGGAATTGGTGGGGTGGGGAAAGCAAAATCGCCATATCGAAAACGCTAGAGTCGGGGGGAGAGGGAGGGAGGAAACGTGCGGGAGAGGAAGGGCGGACATCGAGAAAGGCGCACCGTGTCGATTGACACCGCGTCTCTTGCGAAAAGTCTGGGGACAAGTGGATCTTTGAAGGGGAGACATATGCAAACTCCCGTATAACCCGAGTGGAAGATGGAGGGCGGACTAATCAAACGAACACGAAGGAAGAGGAATTTTGCGTACAGGCAAGACTGGAACGCTCAACGACCAATTGTGGTGAAAACAGAAAATCAGGTCGCGACATCTGCTCGAGACAGAGAACTCACAACAACAAGGAGAGGGGGGGAAAAAAAGAGGGGAAAAGGAAGATGAGCCGAAATTGTCGATTTCTTCGTGACCGAAAAACCAACGGCCGTCGTTGAGAGGGAAGATATTATTGCCTAAGTCCTTAAATCGGTTGGGATTAAGAAAACCGGGAACTTTAGGAAGTGCGTTAACTAAGGAAAGGAGGAGGAGAGTTCGGGGGGTTCCAAAAAACTCTAATGATCCACGTGGGAAAAAGAATAGCTCATAAACGTCGAGTACGACTAGGAAAACCAAAAAAACCGCAAAAAGGAGGTTCTAAGCGGTACCGATCCGAAGCCAGGGGAAGGGTTCTGAGAGATGGCCGCGTGGCCGGACAACCAAAGGGAAATCTAGAGCACCGATTTTTGGAAAAGTATAGTGAG
>Ga0179593_1375958_pt1 | contig 11598 bp, 13 predicted proteins | sample CZODoug2_1_08_16_FD_185931 | JGI IMG/M metagenome (GOLD analysis project Ga0179593, IMG submission 185931) | Vadose zone soil fungal communities from Angelo Coast Range Reserve, California, USA - CZODoug2_1_08_16fungal (PacBio error correction) | ecosystem: Environmental > Terrestrial > Soil >...
CATGGGGTCTCGTCCGTAGTGGAACCGGCATGTTAAAGCTTTGGGGCTCTCCCAACGATGAAGTGAAGAGGAAAACCAACAACGATATTATACGAAAGGAGAGGAGCTTTAACATTAGAATTGACCATGCGTGGGGGCAACCATCGTAATCGGGAAAAGACTCGCCAATGACAGAATATCACCTGGTAGCAGCGGAAACACCGATCACAGTGGGGGCAAGGGTCGATTACAGGAAGGGAAGGAACGTCAAGAGGCGCTAGTTGGGGGGGAGCCTGACATCCCTGGATCACGCGATTTTCGCTGTCAACGAGCAGAGGAAACCCTCATGGTCTAAACGTGAAACCAACTTTCAGCCCGGCTCCCCCCACGCTAATAGTCCAAAATATGGGAAAAAACGGAGTTCTCTTACCCACCACCGAGGCCCAATTATCTGGAGCAAGGAAACCTATTGTGGTCGAAAGCCGAAGTTAGGGGCACAGGAATTATGCCACCACCGGATGTCACGTCCATGGCGAAAACCTGTCAAAAGAAGGAAACGAGAGGTAACGCCAAGCGGGACACCGTACCACTCAACATCACCAAAAAAAGAAAAATGGCGAGAAGTGAGGGCCGGGAGGACAGCAGTCACAAAGCTGCTAGGCACAAGGGGTGCTGAGATGGGAAAAAAAAAAAAAAACTGAGAAAAATTTATCTGAGGTCGTATCAACGGACTCTGTCAGGAAAAAAAAAGATGTCAGGACCACCAATGCCGCTAACGCTCAGTCGCAGTAAATCTGGGGGCTTGCCGTCCACGAGAGGGCAAAATGAGGGTCCAGGAAAAAATCTGATCTGTGCGGTCAAGATGCAAACAGAAGGAGGAAATCGCGGGGTCGGTGTGACCTTGAAACACGAAAATGAAGAAGGAGAGGGTAGGGGAACAGCAGGCGGAAGGTCAACCTGTCCGGTCGGGGGGCCTTTGATGGTCCGTACTGTGTCGGCGTGGGCAAAATTCTGAGGAAACTGGCCTGCTGGAGAAAACATCATCCTTAAATGGGCCCTTTTACCAGAAATGAAAATTGAATTTAAGACTACTGCTTCTGCCCGGCGTTAGATGTTCAAGTGTCCTCGATGTCCTTCCTTTAGGAACCCAACGACCATCCAATGCCGCGTGAGGAGATTCTAGGTCTAAGGAGGAGGCCTAAAAGTACTACTAACTCAAACAAAAAAAACCTGAAAGAGAGAGATGGGCGCGATGTAGGCACTCTCAAGGAGGTCAAGAAAAAAAATCGGGGTCTGCTTGACAGGTCAGATCGAGGCCGGCCATTGCGAAAGACGAAAACACCTCAAATTGTCCTAACCTTTCAGGGCAGTCTACCGGGGACACGGTAAGTAGGGGCCGTTACCTCAACATGAGGGTTGGTCTTCAGCCATGGTAAAGTCCATTTGACCCTCAGAAGAAGCAACCTGACAGTGAATACAGATAAAAACTGCAATGCAACAAGCCATAATAGAAAAAGAAGTCAGTCGTCTCCTGGCATTGGTCCCCTTACTCAAAATCAGTGGGGGAATTAGCATCCGTTACATGCCCCTAAAAAGCCCGGTGGGGCATTCTTTGTTGGGGTACTTTTCCCTGGGGACTCATCTTCGGTCCCCGGAATTGTCGATCTGGGGCCTCACTGCCCGAGCATGCTGATGAGCGCTAAAAGTTTTCTTTGCTTTTAAAGAAAAAAGTTCTCCGAAAAAACTATGTCTGGACTTTTCTGAGCATAATCAGGGGGAGCAGTGCTCGGGGGGGGCCGAGTCAGCAAGCTGGAAGACAGGGCGACGTTGATGGGAAAGCAAAAAGGATACTACCGCCACGTTGGTTATGGGGGATGGGGGTGTCTGGGACCGTGTAAAAAAAAGCAGCTGGTGCGAAAGGACATAAGTGAATGATTGAGAAGAAGGGGTACGTGGCGGTTCCTTAACACCTGGGGCCGTCCCCGGGCGGCTTGCCCCATATTGCTGCAGGAGCACTTGTGCCTAGGGTGGAAAACCGTCGAGAGTCGATGAACATTCGCTGGTGGGAGACGGCGTCCGGAAGAGCACTGAATGTTTTGGGACTGCCGGGGGAGGACCACAATCTCGGGGGTATCCTTTAGGCATACCACCAACGATGTAGGCCAACCAATCTTGGTGGAGAGGCGCAATGGAAGGAGTGGGCGGGAACGACACCTCCTAAAAGGTAATTCTAGGCGTGGTGATCCTCGACCGAACAGTCGGGGTAGATGGTCAGGGCTTGAAGTTCTGGTAAGACAGGCACCCGAGAAAGGGTTTCAACGGCTAGACAGGGGGGAAGGTAACGCCGAATGTGCGACAACAAGTGGGGTGGTGGTACAAAAATGAGGAGGGGGCAACGTTTGGGGGCCGTAGTCAAAATGGGGGAAAGGGTCCGGGCAAACTCCGCGCAGTTGGGTCTTCGCTCATGCGAGTTCGCCTCCGTAAAGGCCCAAAAAAAGGGACTGGGGAAAGGAGGTTCCTGGCCGGAAATTGAGGATTTGGAGAACGTTCAGTCCCTGGCACAGGGAAAGGTCAGGAGGAAAGGGGAAAACTGTGTGGGGGCGGCCTCTCCCGCGTGACGGTGTAGAACTTCGCCAAATGCTGATGGTATTACGGACCCGGCGACACTGCCGACGAGTGGTCATAGCTGAGCGCTGCCGGAGAAGGGCATGCGGGGCCAAGGGCAGAAAGTTAAACCTCTAAGGGGGGGGTCGCAAAGCGCACCAAGAGAAGAGAAGATCCCCAAAGTCGTGCATAGTAGACGGTTGAAAGGCCATGAGGGGGGGCAGAAAACTCCGCTGGGGGCCGGTCGTTCCATGCGGAAACGCCGAACAGCGAAAAAAAACGGTACTCGCTGGACTGCTCTAGATAAGGGCAAGAAGGCCGGTTGGGATGGCTCCAAGCGGAGGAAGGGTACGAATGAATTGCCGGCATGCAGACCAGGAAAATAAGATATTTGTCGCTGCGAAACAGTTCGTTCCATTGGGGCGCCTGAATGGGGCTGCCATATCACCAAGGGGAGTAAAACAGATGAGTTATAGCCGGAATGACAAAGCCTTCGTCAGGACGAAGAAAACATGGAGGTAAGAGGAAGACGGTCGGAGGGAGAAGACCTGAGATAGACCGTTTCCGGAAAGCTTAAAAGGCAATCTTTGGGGAGAAAAAAAAAAAAACATGTAAAATCATGTCCTGCTGACGTTGGAGGCGAAATTTTCTGTGTATAATTTATCTTTGCTGAACCGGGGCCATGGGGGAACTGGTGGTAAAGGAGGAAATATGAGCCTAAGAAACTCCTTGGCATCCTAAAGAACTTCGGTAGAGGATTTAAAATCGGGGGACGGGTAATATAAATCAAAGAGAGCGATTCACAGAGAGCCAACAAGACGCTGAGAGCCACATGAGCGTGTGGTCAGGCCAAACGATATCGCACGGCTGAGAGTGCGGAAGAGGCTGTCCCCATTTGTATTAGAAGGTTTCGGATGGGACATTTACATGAACTTTACTTCATTAAGGCAAGGAGGGGGGGGATTTCACGTCGCGGGACCCCCTCTGGGCAAACAGCCCCGTAAACTACCCGGGAGTTCCAGATGACCACTTCCAAAATCAAACTCGCTCGCAGGCCCAGAATGAACGACGCAGGGGGGGAGTTGCACCGGCCGTGTTCTGGCCGGTACAGGGAGCCTAGAGGACGAAAAATCGACCAGAAAGGGAAAACGTGCCGCTCACTCTCCCTAGCACAGGTCAGCCGGAGAAGAGCAAAAAAAACAGGGGGGAACAGAGAGAGATCGGGCCGGTGGAAAAGTTCAAGGTTAGAGGCGCGTTCACGTGGGGGAAAAAAATTGAGAAGGTCGGGAAACGGACTGGGAAGGAAGCGGGAGAGGCAAGGGAACCAGGAGAGGCCAACAAGGGTCGGTCTTAGGTGAAGGGCGGGGGAAGAGTTGGGGGGAGAGCTAGAGTGGAGGAAGGGGTCACGAAATCATGGGGGGAGGCTAGACCACTTTCAATAGCTGGTGAAAAGGATCTTGAGCAAAACTTATCCTTATGAAGGGCCACGACCGTCCGGAAGCATCAACATGAGAGGCCCTACAACAAGGAAAAAACTAACATACCTCCAGATCCTCTCGGGGTAGAGGGGGGGGCCTTGACACCGTAAAGCGATTGATGCTCAAGTGCTTACTTGTTTGGTATTTGCGGGGAGTAGAGGAGGGGGCGCAACCAAAGGGTACGCTCAGGCTCGCGATAGCTTTCTTACTTCCTCAATTGAGCAAAAAGGAAGTCGCTGAAAGGAGGTTACCAGGCTGAGCATACGTGTCAACAGGAGCATCTGACAAAGCCTCATCAGTCCTCCGACAAAGGAAAGGGTCAAAAGGGATGGAAACAGCAGGGTCCTAGCGTAGCTAAAAAACCAGGCTGGGAGCACTTTGACCTACGGATGATGAAGGAAATGAATGTGAAAGACCAAAATTTCAGGGGACGATTACAGTGAAATTGGGGAAACCAGATCATGTTACAGCTGGACGGGAGTAAAGCATCTGCGGAAAAAAAAAAGAGGGAAAACTGGTATGGGAACTCCAGACAGGGGAAAAATAGTTGGGAAAAGCACTTTGCTAACTGGAGGGGAATGCTGAATGGCACTGGAGCTGTGAAAGTAGAAATAGAAAGGAAACTACTTTCGAGGTTCGACAAGATTAACCGCCTCCTCTGAAAGTAGATTTAATCAAGAGACGGAGAGCTGCACAGAATCTGGCTGGATGAGCAGATGACACTGGCAAGAGAAAAGCCCAGGGGCGGGGCGGCATACGAATTCAAGGGGGACAGGGCTTCACCGCTAAGGTGTACCTCTAATGGAAAACTTGGAGGACGCGTATAGGTTTGCGAAAAGAGAGGAAACGTCGCTTTGGGGAAAAAACTGGTATAATTGCAACCCGTCATCCATCGGAAGTGGGGGGACTTCCAAAAAAGTGTATGACAAAAGGAGGCGGTTTGAGGCACTTTCTACATTCACCGCCATCAGAGGACGGTAGGGAGGACCGTGCAACGGGGCTAATTAGCGGGAACAGGCCCCAATCATTTACTTAATGAAGGATAAGGGACCTGGGAGCCCGTGGCAAAAAGTACTAAGGGGCCGTCGATTTCAGGACCCAGTACGTTTCCGTTCTAGCGGTGTCTGGAAGGGAGGCGACCTGCATTGGAGACGAACCACACTTCAACAAGCCGGCCTTTTCACATAAATCAGTTTTCTAACTGCAAAAACGCCGAACGGGATAAACAGTGACAGAAAAATTATTGGGGGTAAAACAGCAAGCCTCCGAACCCTGCCACGGAGCATTGAAGACACACGAACGTTTGGGTGGGGACTGAGAAAAAAGGTAAAAACGCGCCATAACTCGACAATCATAATATCAACCCACCAACACCACCTGTCAGACGGTCCATCAGGACCGACGATTTCATTTAGGGCGGGGAAGGGTAACGGGGGGTACAAAAAAGGGGATGCAAAGATCCACAGAACTGGTGGGAGGAAGAGTGGGGTGGCAGCCAAGATCCCCTCACGAGTGCGGGGGCGGGATCACTACCGGGGGAAACATCAGTTCACGGAGGCTTCGGGGAAGGGACAGGCTCCCCACAGAGAAAAAGGGGTGTAGAAACCAGGAACGTCAGGTGGCGCGGAAAAAACATATTGCAGGGCGAACTTCACCTGGACTAGAGATACGAAATTTGCAACACCTTCTGCAAGGAGCGAGTTCCAAAATTTCCCATATTCGTTCCAACTTTCCCTAATCTTAAGGGCGGCCACCGGTGAGGAAAGTTAACAGAAAAAGCACAACGAACACAAATAACTCCCAGGGGAGCCGTCCGGAGGCAATAATAAAAAAGCCTGACTTGTAATAGGGATGGTTGCTTAGAGGGGTGGTCGCCAACTAGAAGGGGGCTACGGGAGTGTAGAACGAGCCCCAAGAAGGGCTGAAAGCATTGTAGGGCAAAACACCGCTCACCCGCTAGTAGTCTTCATGTACAGCGGGCCGTCTTTAAAAGAAGGAATTGGTAAAACTCAGGTTCCAGCGCTATCTTTACGTCAGATGCACAACGAATGTCAGAAGGTCATGTCTGGGGGGGGGTGGAGGGACTTCGCTTTCACGGATCCTAATTAAGATAGGATGGGGAAGGCATGCAGGATTGTCAGGGGACTCATTCGGCGGGTGAGGCGGTGTTAAAATGACGTTTTCTTCGTAGTGGGACGGATGGCTGGGACACCGGGAAGGGAGGGTGACAAAAACAAATCGACATGATTTTTAGACACTGTTTATGCGGTGAACAGGAAGACTACCGGCGGCGAAAGGTCTGGAGTAAAAAAAAAAGGGGGGGGAGAGGTTCTATGTTCACTTGACATTATATAAAACTTTCCAAAAAATCTTCAACTTCTGGGAGGGGACAAAGAGTCGGGCAAGAACAAGACTAAGACATTCATCTATCATACGAGAAACCAAAGAAGGAAAAATGGAAAAGAAGAATGCAGGTCGTAGGACTGGCGGCTACCAGCAGGCGGTTCGGAAAATGGTAGATCTCCATAGGCCTTTCCAGGGGGACCTCACGTCTACAAACCTCCGGGCCGAAGTAAGGTCGCTTAAAGGGAAAAACGGGACTGTGAAGTACCACTTTTTCCTCAAAGGGAGATGGTTTGATCACGAAACAAGCACATAAAAGACGAAAAAGAAAACAAATAAAGGAAAAAAGCCAGCGCTGAAAGGCATAGCAAAAAGAAAATCCTCCCTTCTTACATGATCAACTCACTGGTCATAGCACTAAGGGACAGGAATAAATAACGAAGAAGAGGCTTCGTGGAAAGAGGGAAATCCTCCCGCGTTGCACAGGGGACTGTGGAAAGCGGGGGAGTTTGCCAATATTCATTCTGAACTTTGCTTTTGAGCGGGGTCCGAATGGCTTCTCATAACGGGATTTTAGGCGCGGTGCTACACGAAGAAGAAATTTAAGAGGAAATTGGCGCACCAGAAACAACAGTCAGTCCTTAATAAAAGGAGAGCTGAATTGGTTAAGGAAGGCAAGTTATAACGAAACGGCCCACGGAGATGGTGAGGGGGGGGCGGTACCGTTTTGAACTTTGGAAAGGGTTCCTCTTTAATTGTGCAAGCCATGGGGGGGGAGGGAGTTGCACGCAGGGGCCCGACAACTTTCGGAGAAAAAATAGGTTACGTTGCTTGCATCTCCCTGAGAGTTGTTTTCCTCTCCTACGGTGATGGGCGGACAGTAGCCCGGGGAAAAAAAGTGAAGCAACGAGAAAGGATGTTGGTTGGGGGGCATGCCGTATTGACAGGGGGGACTCGCGGAAGTGGATGTAAAGGGATGCCACGACGGGAAAACATACTTCTGTTTATTTAGGTCGCTGACCGAAGGTGACGAGCCCGGGAACGAAGGGGGGGAACAGGTTCTAGGCTGGGGGTTCCGTTTCGCAGGGATCCTAGTGGGGCGATGTGGGCCTTGGTGAGACAGTAGAACAAAGCTTTTACAACCTTCTGCGCCTTTTGGACGGACTCAACGATCTTGAGATCGAAAAGGTGTTGGTGGGCCCGTGAATGGAGAGGGTGTGAGCCAAGAGAGGGACCGTCCTGTGGGCCTCCAATTGGTCAGGAGAAACAGGACTCCGAAGAAGCAACCCCGGATAAAATGAGGATTTTAAGGCAAACCTGGAAGTGAAAGTAATGGTGGGAGAAAGGACTCCCTGGCCCGTGAAGTCAGGAGGCACTTGCTGGGTATGGAAGGGCGGAACCGGGGCGTGAAATTTCTCCCTTTACACCCAGTCTTCTTGATGGGTGACTTCGGAGCGACGCCGGACAGGGGAGATACAGAGGAAGCGCTTCAATTGACTGGAGGACGTTGCATCATACACAGTGGAAAGCGACTGTCAAAACGAGGAAAAAACCCTTTAGGACCGATCATTATTCCCCTTACGGTCATCAGTGTCTGGGCAGAGAGGGAGGCGAGTCGTGGGAGGGAGAGGAGCAGTGGACGGGCGCCACTCCAACAAAAGCGGGAAGCCGATCAAATGTCGTGTCAAGAAAATCACGAGCATTGAAAAGAGGATCGGGTAAGATTGGCGGAAAGTCTTGATAAAAGGGCCTACGTCATTAAGGACGACCAAAAGGAACTGAAATTTGACCATTGAAGGCGACGGGGTGGAAAGAATGGGGCACGTAGTGGCGTCCATAAACCCCGTCTCTATTCAAGAAAGATGAATGGCCTCGCGCCGAGAAAAACCAGACTTCGCTCCTCGCAATCAAATTTGGTATTCGGACCATTACACGTAAGTCTGTGGAGAACTAGAAACTGATTGCAGGGAGCAGGAAAATTACAGGAAAAGGGGTTAGTCTAAAGTCTAGGACTCTGCATAGGTACAGTTCAGCGCGTAACTTTTCTGCTGCGTACTGTGGGCGTTGATGTGCCTGTTGTGCTCTGAACCTGTATTCGAAGCCTTGTGGCTCGGATCCGACTAAGAGGAGAAAGTACAGAAATACCATTGCTTCTACTCGAACGCGCGAAGAGCCCTCATCGGAGCAGTACCATCGTAAACAAAGCCTGAACATCAAATGCGCGGGGATGTTGGGGGTCAAAAGCCACGAGAGAAACTCGTCGTGGGAATTTATAGTGGGACTGGGGTTTTTATTCTTCTGCGGCAGGGGGGACGTGGAAAATGCGTAAGGAAAGAAGTATAATGTGTCGGCATCTCGGACCAATCATAGGGCCCAAGAAAGTGTTCTCATGCAGTGCCTGCGGGCATAGGACAATCGCGTTGATCCAAAAAACTGGGAACCAACAGTGGCGCCGCCCACGATAACATACAGCAAGTAAAGAAAGAATCAAATTTTGCCCGGAGGAAGGGGTCATTTCTTAGGCGGAAGGACAATATATTCCAAAACTCTAGGAGCCGTTCACCACCTGGGGGCCCGCTACAATGACGGACACCGTCCTCCGGATCGAGAGCACAACGAACAACGTATAAGTGAGGAAAGAGGAAAAGGAGTCAGAGGTTTAACAGGTGAAGTGAAGGCTTTCAAAGGTTTTTAAAAGGTCTAGGGAGACTCTCTTGGTTCATTGTTAGGCAAGACCATTAACAAGGCCACCTCTCGTAGGGTTGGGTTGTGACGTGGGGGCGATCAAATCTGTAGCGGCGAAGAGAAACGACCCTTTTCATGGAGAAACAGTGGTCGGGTCCATATTCGTTTCAGAAGCGATGACCAAGCCAAACGTAAGCCTCCGACTGGAAACAAGCGTCGGGAATCTCCGCAACAAGGGTATGAGCTAGCACCAACCCATGGCACGCCCAACCGCCGGGAAAAACCGGGGCTCATAGGGGGTTTACCAAAGACAATTCCCGTTAGGCATCAGGGGTGGGGGACATTGGGGCATAAGGCTCTTAAAGCGCCAATGTTTAAAAAGATGCTAGGCGTCGTTGTTCGTTCCAGCCTGAGGTTCATGTCGTCGTGTCAGGGTCTTCACTATCACGGCATACATGTGGTAGCAAGAGCCAGTGGATATACCCTCATCCGTCGCACGCCGCAAACCAAACCTGGCCTGGATATAGCCTAGAAGGAGCGATAAAATCCATTAAGGGTCGCCGTGCAGGGAACGACTAGTCATACGATGCAACGACAACGATGAGGTGACATGGACGAGAAACATGGCAAGAGGAACAGAATCTTGTGGGCGCGATGCAGGAATCAAAGAGCTTCTAAACTGGGATGGGATAAAATACAGGGGAAAACGGAAATCACCTTAGAAACTAAAATGCGGGTTAAGGGGTCGCCTTCAAGTGGAATCGGAAACTGTCTAAGACGGACTTGTGGGAAAACGTAAAAAGCAGCTCTGGGCGCATGGGAAAGCGTGAAAACCGAAGTTCCGGAACGCTGGGGAACAGCCGCAGGGCCACTGCCGAGCGACGAAAGCGGCGGGAGAAAGAAGTCATGGGCTTCCCAGCTCGATGCCTAGGGACTTGGGATCACTTCCGACGATACGGGCGCTACCGAACGTCAGGGGGTTGACAAACAGTTTCAAGGGGGGCAAACCGCAGCAGCAAAAAGGTGAAAGCGCTCAGATTATCTGAAACAATCGCCAGTCACTGGTCGGGAGGGACGGGGGGCAACCTTCACAGGACCAAGTAGCAGCTGGTTACGGGAACTGGACGTCAACAAACGGGCGGCCACCTGACAACTACACCCGCAGTAAAGCTAACGGGCAAGGGGAAACCGGAGAAACATCCTCAATTCCGGAGTACCCCCAAAACACAACGGGCGGTGGCCTTGAAAACAGCTCCTGGCCGGTCAGAAAGGTTAGAAGCGGGGGCAACCTAAAGACGACGAACCAAAAGGAAAAAAGTCGCGGAGGGGGGGGGAACACGCTTTGCTATAGTCAAAAACGCCAGGCCGCTAGATCTTGGAACCACCAGATGTCAGACTATGCCGAGAAAAAGGGCTGACGTCACATTAAAGTTTAACCCTACGGTTGAAACCAGTCCTAAAAAGAAACGAGGCACAAGAACTCTGCAGGGCGGAGTAGAAAGACGAGCACAGGGATTGCGACATTTCGCAAGGGGCCGTATTCCAAGGCAAAGCTGGCAAAAGAGTACCACGACAGAAAGGCGGGTGGCATGCCATCGTTGGTGTACAGAAGTCCATGGAAGAATGTAATCCCGCTAGTCGACGGGGTCACTGCAAAACCACCATCAGAATTTCAAAGGTCAAGGCTGCCGGCCTCCAAACAGAGAAATGGTTCAGCCCAAGCCGGCGGAGGAAAAAAAAAACACCCGAGGCCCGGGAGTCACCACGTCAACTAGGGGGAGAAAAAAGCCGTGGAGAAAAAACTGCGACGCCCACCGCGGTAAAGGTCCCATCGTGAAAGAATTCACTCGACAGGGCGCCACATTGGGGAACGGGACCGCAACTCAAGAGACCCATACAAGGAAAGGGTACACGTGAAGTATGGTGCCAGCCATCGCTCCCGGTCCTGGGGACATGAAGGGGGGGGGCTGATCTGGGGGGAACAAAAAAGGGGGGAGCAGTGGTTTTGTCTTAGAAAATAAGAAAGCCTTGGCGATCATTCGGTACCACTTGAAGAGACAAAAACCCTATCGGCAGGAATGCGTGAAAAATTAAAAAGCGAGGTAGGTGCCAATCCGTAATGGGGGGAAAATGCTTTGCAATACTAAAAATCGTGCTGTCGTATTCACCACGGTCGATAGGCGTGTCTTTGCAGCTTGCACTTAGGCGATGAAACGTGATGGTTGAAGCCATCATGGGGGAGGGTCCTTAGGGCTCAATGCGGCGGGGGGCCGGGGGGAGGGGTGTCTATGCGTGTGGCTTGTTGCGGCTGGAGGAGGTCACTTTGAAACTTGGAAAAACATTCGCAAAGGGAGAAAAGGGGTGGCCCCAGGACGTTCAGAAGACGACCTGAACAGGCGATGAGAAGTGCTTTTCGCAAGGGGCTGATGGCACGGAATGAGAGCGGAACAAACAGTACCAGAACGCGCCGCGGGGGCGCAAGCAATTCGAACACAGAGGGGGAAAGGAA
>Ga0179593_1469762_pt1 | contig 11598 bp, 9 predicted proteins | sample CZODoug2_1_08_16_FD_185931 | JGI IMG/M metagenome (GOLD analysis project Ga0179593, IMG submission 185931) | Vadose zone soil fungal communities from Angelo Coast Range Reserve, California, USA - CZODoug2_1_08_16fungal (PacBio error correction) | ecosystem: Environmental > Terrestrial > Soil >...
AAAAATGTACCGAGCCATCAGACCCGAAGGGGGTGATGCATGTTTCTGACGATAAAGGGGGAAAGGGGGGGGGCCTACCTCTTGGAGCAAAGGGGACTCACCACCTGAGCACCACTCCTCCTACGAAAGGATAAGAATCTGCAGAAGTAAAATAGTCCTGTACGGGAAACCCCAATAGTGGCGTCCCGCAGTCAGCGGGGGACACTCCGGTACAGCCAAGATTGTTTCTGGATGCCGTGGAGATGTCAAACTCAAAAAAAAGACGGGTCTACATCGCGGCCGAATCGCTGGTCTTAACATGGCGAGGAGGGTGTGAAGGAAATTTCACTCGAGGCTAGTCCTTTAAAGATCCACCGAGAAGCTGACTCACAACATGGTCAGGGAAAACGGGGGGTGGGCCCGGGGTTTGGAAGATGCCCGGGACTTCTTTGTCACAGGGGCCGAGACCTGAGGGCCGTAGGGAAGTTCGCCTGAAAAGCTTGGGAAGGTCACCTGGTACGGCCGGCCCCATCAGGCAAGGGGGGGATGGTGTCCCACGCGCCGAACTGGTACTTGCCCATGGAAGGGTTTCACTTTTGAGACGGGGAAAAAACGCTGGAAACATCCTGCAAAAGGATTCTACTGATGTTCCGACGGGGCTGCTAGCAGGAGGGAACCTGTCCGGGGGATGGGCCGTGCCGGACGATTCATTACGAGGGGGGATGGGGGAAGCAAGGAAAAGGATCCTGGGGGCAGACATTGTGTAAAGCGTGAACGATGGCAGGTACCGGCAGGTGACACAATGGGACTGATCCGCGCCGCGGGAGGTTCCTTTGCTCCAGGAGGCTGGACCGGAAGCGTGGACGCGCTGCAGGCCGAACGCAATGCAGAGGACGCAGTAGGTCAACTTGGAAATGTTGGGGGTATCTGGGGCCCCGACTACTGTAGCGCCCGGTGGGGTCGGAAGCTAAATTTATTGGACGGGGGGCGAACTGGCGGTTTGCAGCGTGAGGGGTCGCCTTCTGACAGAAAATGGGTCTTCTGTCAAAGGCGCCGGCCGGGGAAATACGTCGAGATTAAGGGTGGGGAGAAGGGGAAAACTCGAACGGGTTCGGCTGGGAAGAAGTGCAAACCACGGCAAGGTCCCGGTAGTCCAAAGGAAAGGGGTCAGGTTCCTGAGGTAGAGGTGACTAACCGTGGCGGGGTCCATCGAATCTTAGAGAAAGGGGTTTAGGCCAGCAAGGAGACCGGGAGCGAAAGGACTGATCAGCACATGGGGGGCTCCTACGAGAAGACTGAAGGAACAGTTATAAAAACACGTGGTTCAGGTAAACTCAGTGTCGTCGGGGGTGCAGCCAAAAAATAGTTGCCTTACAGCAGGTGTTCCTTGAACCAGCGGAGAGACAGCGAAAATCTGAAACAGACGAGTGTAGGGCAAAATCTGCAGATATGGATTGTGCGAAGCGGCGAGAAAAAGGGAAAAGATAAAAAAAAAGGAAAACATACCACTGCCCACACCGACATGAAATGTTCAGGGGTTCTATTAGAAGGGAACAGCCGGCGACACACCGCGGAGGGCTGGTGAAAAAAGTCAGGCCAAGGACAGAAACCGCGCCAATCAGCCCGTAAGGTAAGGAAGAGGGGCCAGCCGAGTGGATAGGAATGGCCCCCTCCTTGGAAGAGGGAAGGGGCCCAATAACGTCCGCCGCGGGGTGGTCTGCTCCTGGGTGACAGTGGGGTGGGGGACGTCGCAAGAAAAGGTTTCTCTCTGGTGGGGGGGGGGGGGGGGGGGGGGGGGGGGGGGGGGGGGGGGGGGGGGGGGGGGAGGGGACCTGCTGGGGCGACAGGATCACAATGGGAACAAAGACGCGGGAGTGTCACCGTGCATAGTACTCGGGAAAACGTGGTGGCAGACCAGAACTGCGATCCGAACTACGCAACTGAGAAAATGGGTCACAGCCGCAAGGCCTTCGTGTTCAGAAGCTGTTCTTCCGGGTCAGAAGGAAACAATACTACCTACGGGGAAACACCTGAGGGAGAGAAAGCTGAAACAGGAGTCTTCTTCGAACATTGGACCTAAAAAAAAAAGCCACCGCCTAAGGCAACGGCCAACAATAACGCGTCACGCTCGGGAATCAAAAACACTGAAACCGCGGCGCTTCTGTACAGGTTTGGGGAATATGTAGGGCGCAGGGAATTCAGAGGTGACAAACCGTAACTGGACGCGAAACGTGCACCGAGCAGGCCTGGTATTAGAAAAAACGGCCTTGACTAACGAAAAAGACCGCACGGACCTGGGACTAAAATTGATTTGGTCACTACGTCTTCGGGACGAAAAGGGTTCTCTGGGAGAAGGGGAGACGAATGCGTCAACGATTTAAACTGCGTGGAGAACGGAAAGAAAAAAAAGGGGAGACTTTACGTGACGTCGCACCCGGAGTGGGCGTAAAATGACGATTCTTTGAATCGGGGAAGAGACAGAACGAGAGGCAGGGGTTCGTCATTCTGGAACAACGGATCGCCCGAGAATTGATTAAAAGAGGACCGCCGACCTAACGATCTGGAGCCTCCGTGGTGACATTGGGGAGAAACGTTGTGAACCAGAACGAGAAAACCATTGAAAGGAATCACGAAAATTTGGTTCTCTCTGGGCGGGGTCGCCGGAGCAAACTTCCAGAGACGAAGCTTCCCACCAGTGGGTAAAGGAGTCGAAACTTAGACAGTGATATCACGTCACCTCAGCTAAAACATGAGACCTGCGGCCAGGGAAGGTCGTAAACACTTGAGGAAGGGCCAGAGGAGTATCGGCTGAACCATTGGCAAAGGTGAAAAGGGACCTTTAAGAAGAAACTCTAAGGCGGTGGGGAAGATCGAAACCCGTGTGATACTATAAAAAACTGATTGAGAGAAAAATATAACCACGGGAAGCTGAAACCCCGCGGCCCAGATCGGCGCGTCACAGGTCCACGAAAAGTTGAGAAGGGGGGGTCCCATCCGGAAAGTCCTGCGTCCAGGCCGACCTTGGGTCTTACAACGGCAGCGGGAGAATGGAGGGAGCTATTGTGATCCGAAACGAACGAGTCGCAGGAAAAACGGAAGTAAATCGTCGCCTGGAGGTTAGTGACCTCCCGAACCCGAAGAAACCAGCTTCTCAGTGTGGGAGAAGTTCCACTGGGCGTCGTCCGGGAAACGGGGGGAGGGAACAGAACCACTGAAAAAAAAAGGGGTCAGGACTTCAAGAAAGAGAAGGGGGGGGACAATTGTCCTAAGTTGTACTTCCAAAGGGGGACCTGTCCACAATAGAGGACAGAACGCAGGTCTAAAGGCGCGTAGTTATCTGACCGCTGACAAAAAGCAACGGGGGGAAACACAGACCACCCGGATGGCCGAGCAGCCCTCGGTGGTGAAAAGAAAGGGCTAAAAAGGAGTCCATGCACCAATCGGGGAAGGTGAAAAGTCGAACGTCGGCTTCCACGCAGGGGATCGAGAAATCTCGAAAAAGGATTGACCGACTCCTCCGTAAAGTCCGGCCTGTCGGTGGGAGGAGGCGTCCCGGCCGGGGGCTGCTGATACCAGGCAACCTGCTCAAAGGCACTGTGGAGAAGCCATTTCCGGCGGGGGCACCGTGGAACCGGCGCACAATACGGGCACCATTTCCCGAAGCCGATGCCCTCCGGTCTTAAAGGGGGATGCGGAGCCGAGCAGGAAAGGGGGAGTCACGGGGTGCCGGTAACTCGGGGCGTTTGCTAGAATTGCGAGGAAAACTACGAAGCCTTTATAAAGCAGGAAGAATAGCGAGGGGCCGACGTATTAGGTGAAGGAGGGGGAAACGCCCGTCGACCAAAGGTAAACTAATGCCGTTGGAGTGAGGGAAGGGCCAGTTGCGACGTTTCGATTTATCGCAATATGGAACCACCACTGTTTTGACTGAGAAAAGTGCTTCCGGTTGACGAGAAATTTCCGATCGGGGCGTCTGAGGTGGGTCAAAACCAGACATCAGTTACAAGGTTAAAGACACCCGCGGAGACGAAAAAAAAAACGACGGCCCCCCCTGACGATCAATCACCCGGCGGCAAGAATCTTCCCGGACAAGAAGAAAGAAGGCGGCCGGCCAGTTTTCCTCCGAAGACGAAAAGGAGGGGGGGCACGCTTCGAGGCCACCGGACGGGGCCGGGTTTCAACGTGTTCTCGGGAAGGGAAACAGCATGGGACAAACCGTTGGACAAAAGGTTTCGCCGGGCACCGGGGAGGGAGCATCAACTCTAAACCGCACAAGTTTGTACCTGGGTGTGGGCAGTGGGGGGAAATGGTCAGGAGGTTTCTTCGATAATGAGGGGAAGCGGCGACACCAATACCGCGTCGAGATTGACAAACGAAGCGTAGGCAAAAAGAGGGAGGAGGCTGGCAGAAACATCGGGCATCATTTGGAAACGATGTACACAGGAAATAATTGCTGGTTTGGCAGGCACCCTACTAACCCGGGGGAGGGCATAAAGTTTAACAGGGTCGAAAAAGTTCTAGGTTCACACCTGGGTGGCTGCTCGTAATGAGAATGTCGCCGTTTGGAAGAAAAGGGCCGAGAAATACGAGGAAACAACGCCACGGGTGGTCGCACGCTACAAAGTCCGGGAACTTGACTGAACTGGACAAATCTTAACCGCACGAAACTGGGGCAACTTGTTCCGGGGAGTCCAGCCGCAAATGTTTCTAGTCCACGGCGAAAAGACCTAGAGCCGAAGGAAAATCGCCGTCTAAACTTCCGGACTGACCCCGGCCGGAAAAAGTCGGGACAGGCCGGCCTTCAAAACCAACTACCCCAAAGAGGGAACCTAAAGAAGAGGGAGACTATACCACCTAAAAAAATAAGGCAGTCGGGGTGGCTCAAACCACAATACCCATTGGAAATACCGTCAGACAAATTCTGCAGAGGAGTCCACCCCCCGAAAACCCCTTTGTGGAGTTCAGGCCTTCAGCGGGAAAAGATAAGGCACAGCCTGGCGAAAAAAGAAACCTACCGCAGAGCAGGTCAGTCCAATGGGGGTAACAGCGGAAAGAGGTCCCTCACAGGGGTCCCAAATGCTTCCGGCGGGGGCCCGTTGAATTGTCTTCAAAACCAGCCTCGTAATAGTCCAAGCACTTTTTAAATAAAAGGCCAGGTAACTAGGATAACCCTTTCCGAATAATCATCAGGGAAGAGATTGGTAGTGTCCGCCTATGGGTGACTCCACAGAAAACGCCTGAACTTCAATAAAGAAGTGTACGAGAGACCGGGAGATCCCGCCGCAAGAAGTTACGGCCTTTCTTCAAAGGGGAACTTCAGAGAGTCTGGACGGCTGCGGACCGGAAAGGTCTCGGAAAAGTAGAAAAGAGTCAAAGATCGGCCAAAACCGCACCAATGAAAAAGGGAACCACCTGGCGGGTGGAGGGAGAGGAGGCAAGGGGTTTAGATCGCAGCATAGATGACTATGGAGACGGGGAGAAAAACCTACCTTATGGCCAAACGATGCCTTTAAAGAAGGTAAAAAGCAAAATGAATTGTGTTGGTCGGGAGGGAAATGAGAAGGAGAAAAAAACTTCTTGGTCCTTTAACCACAAAAAAAGGGGGCTTGGGCCTGACCTAGATCCTTACTTCTAAACATGAAGTGTTTTCTGGCCGGAACCAGAAGAAATATCTTCCGGCAGGCGATCCTCGCCTGCGTTCCTGAGTAAGGGGTGAGGAATGGGGGGCTAAACGTTGATCACATCGGTTCAACTTGGAACCCATGTCGGTATCGAAACGAAACAAGAAAGCACGACTCACTGATGGGGATGTGAGCGGGAAGGCTTCAAACAACACACTAAAGGGATTGGAAATAGTAAGAGAATCTGGAACAGCCATCATCAGACCAGAAAGTGAGTGCAGTGTTTTCGTCGTGGATACCGGAAGAATGGGGGCCGACCTAGTTGAGACACCGTGACGCCAACACCTGCCAACAGTCGTCAGAAAAAAGTACGGAGAAAGGCGACAGACGGAAGACGGGGGTGCTCCGGACCTAGACAACGAGGGCATGAACTCTAAAGTAAGAGAACTGCCTTGGACAGGCCCTCGTTGTGTCAGAAAATTGTCAGGGGGACAAGGAACAAACCAAGCTTGCTCTCGAGGAAAAAGATGATCGCGGCGTAGTCATGATGAGTGCGGAGGCTCCATTCCTCTCATCGCTTCAGGGGTGGAACAGTTCAAAAACTCCAGAGGAATCAGATGCCTCCCAAGTGGAGGTAACTTGGGGGTAGGGGGGTGGCCTTCCCTTTACGGCGTTGAAAAGAAGGAGACCGAGGGACAGTCCGAAGGCGCCGGTCTTAGTTCACCTTTTACTAACCTGAGTGACCAAGGCTGAAGGCGGTAGGTTGAAACGAGTCGCCCAGGGAAATGAAAATGAGACGGGGTTAGTTGTCGGCAAAAGAGAAGGCACAGCTTGCACAGGACGGTCTGCTTCTTTCCGACAAGGATAGAATTCGAAAGGGCCGTGAGGTCAAGTAAAAGCTCAAGGGAAGAAGTGCTGTTTAAAGGCACTTCACCGGGCAGGGGGAAACTGCTCCTGGGTTCGAACCCCAGTGGCGGGCACGGGACGTCTGTTTACAAAATTGGAAGGAAAATCCGCGCCTCGGGCGGTGCCGGGTGTTGGGTGAGTCCCAGGAGCTGGGCGGTGGGTGTGGGCAGGGGGGGGGTCGCGCAGGCCCACGCTCAGTCTGAGAAGGAGGTCCCTGGAGGGTGGTTTGAGCAACAATCTAGCAGGGTTGGCTAGAGGGGACAGTAGGTATTTGAGGGCGCTGGGGCGTGTGCCCTAATTTAAGAATTCTGACATAAGGTAGTCCGGCGTGTCGCCTGAAGGGGTACTGAGTGCAGAGGGCCGTGGCTCAAGTGTGGGGACTAAAAGGAGGATTGACACGGAACAGGCCATTTCAGTGACGGGGCAGCCGAGCGGTTACAGGCAGGCAAGGGGAATGGGGTTCGAGGAGAGGCCACCTGTGGAAAAAGGTCCTCGTCTTAGAAATCAGACCAGGGAACAGCCGTGCGGGGGAGCGCTCATGACGATAAGAAAATCTCCTACTGAACAGACACTACCATTTAAACAAAGTCCCGGCCCGCCGTTGTCAGGAATCCAACAAGAGAATTTCCTGACATCATTCCATGGGCCAGCTTAGCAGACCTAGAAGAGTTGACCTACGCTTCGGGGGGTCTCGATCGGATTGGGGGGTTCTAATCTTAAAGAATTAGAGGGAAAGAAAGAAGGGGCCCAGCAAAAAAAGGACATAACATGTGTCAAGTTAGAATAAAAAGAAGGAGAAAAAAAGGCCTGATGCCATTCTCAAGGAGAAACACCGCGCACTGTCCGAAGTGGAAGAGCCAGATGCCCCCTTGATTTTATTGAAGGAAAACTTTCCTCTCAGGTACGCTTTCCGTACTTCCTCAAGGGTCAGACTCAGGGTGGATGGAGAGTAAAAAGCCCGTTGGTGTACGGTCGGTACAAAAGGGTCAGGTAGGGTAGAATTGTAACGGACAAATGACGCCGCAAACCTTTCCGGAAACCCCACACCCAACACCAAAAACCCCAACCCACAAAAACCCCCACCAAAAACCCCACAACCAAACCCCCCCAACAACAAAAAACCCAAACCAAAACCACCCCCAACAACCCTCGGGCGTCGCCTGCACCTGGCAGGGCTCGAAAAAGGGGGGAAGTACCAAACTGGAGATCCGAATACAAAAGGAGAAAAAGGATTTCAATGAGAAAAGATAGGGTGTCTACAATGTTCTTAGGAGTTTGGTGCAGGGCAATACGCACTAAGAACTAACGGCGGCACGGCCGATGCTCATCGGGGATACAAGAGGATCGTTCATGACAGGCGAAACACGCCACCTGGAAAGGGGAAGGGGGGAAGGGTTCTAACATGAGAGAGTGCTTCGTACACCGTTTTAAAAACGGAGAGAGCGGCGGTACAGGTGACAGTCAGTGCGCCGAGGGAAGATTTTTCCAGAAGGAAATGGCCAGAGAAAAACAGTAATAGCAGGGCCTTTTAATCGAAAAAACGAAAAAGGGTGTTAATGGGGAACCCGCCCGGCAAAGAAGAAAGTACTTTCTACTATGGCTGTAACGAAAAGGTTCAGGTGGAAGAGACTGTCGCTGGAAGCCCAATACTTCTGCACTCGGAGGTTCCTGGGAGAGGGGGGGGAGGAAAAAAAAGTTATGACACCGACGGGACTTCGGCAAAAACCAGGGGGGCTTGGCCGCCGTTTGGAAGGGGAGGGAAGCGTCAGATAAATACCTAAGACAGACCTTCTTTTAAAAATGAGACTGGGGGACAGGGCTAAACTGGGTAGGTACAACGCGGTGACAGCCGAAAAACTTATAATCCGCCGTGAATTGGGGGGGTGAGGGAAGAACAACGGGTCACCGAAAGACCTGGAACGGCATCCCAACAGGTGAAGCGAGGACTGGTCTCCACCTGGAACTGCAAACCCCCCAAAACGAACGATCTAAGTCAATTGGGAAACAGAGTCGGACTCGTCATGGAGCACGTCACCATCAGCTCCCCAAGAAGGAGTCCTATGCCTGATGGTAAAAAAGTTAGGCATGGAAATCGAGGATCTCTTCTACGCCATTGCTGTAACCGGTGCTTTGAAAGAAAAGGGCTCGCCGATCGGAGCTTTTTGCTCCCCTGGGATATCATCACACAAACTTAGGATGAGGAAAAAAATATAAAATGGGAAGGGGCTTCACAAGACTATAGACGCGTCGGCCAGGTCCTAACCGGAACAGAAAATGGGGACCAAAGCCTAGTATCCTAGATTGGAAGGCCGACGTTTTCATGCCGCGCCCTAGCAGGAGGAGCCGGAGGTTCTGATGGGGTACGTGATCCGCATCCGGACGTCAAGAAGCGTTACACACTTTAATTTAAAGAGAGTCGGAAGGGCAGGGTCGGGGCCCGAAAGAACAGCGCGTCCACAAGAGACGTGGGGATTCCGTTCCACTGGGAGGGTCTTGAAAGGGAAACAAAGGGTGGTTCTACAAAAAAACGTGCACCAGACGGGACGGTCTTCCAGCAGCTAGGTCGGGGATACGCGGTGGTACTCCAACGGTCCCTTTCTCTATCCGAAGGGAATGTCGGGAACAGGAGGGAGACGGGGGATCGGGGACTCTGGCAGTTAATAATCAGGCCACGGCACGGAAAAACCAAGGGGAAGGAAAGAAAGTTACTCTCGGGGTTCAAGTCAAACACCGCGTCCAGGCAAAAAATCGAGTCCAGAATGACTTCTGTCTTGGGGAAAAAGCGTACAGATCTCTGACATCCAGAGAAATAGTGGAAACGACTCGGTCCCATTACGAAGGAGCCGGCGGCGAAATGGCCGGGCGTGTCGATCCAGAACCGGCTATTGCGCTTTTGACGGAGCCAAGTTCCGCGAAATATGAAAGTCGGCGCACCAAAAGGAACCCGGTAACGGGAGCCACGATGAGCCGGTCGTAAGGGGTGGATGCGCAAAGTCGAGGCTTGTAAGGGCCGTTGGCCTCCGGACTGTTGCGTTCAATCGACGGGGGGGGAACTGAGCGGGACGGCACGCCGGTTGGAAATCCGACGGTTCAAGTGAGGAGGAGTGGGAAAAGGCCGGAAAACGGAAAATCCGACCAGAGGGGGAGAAAAGAAAGGCCGTTGCTGCAGTGACCAAGGCCGGCTACGTTTAGTCGTATCTCATTTTCGGTAGGGGACCAACGGGGGTGAGAGGCTCTGCGTTCAGGCGAACCGTGTTCACGAGGAGGGAAAGGACTGCGTCTTAGAAAACCGTACGGTCGAAGGAAACCACAGGGTAGGAAGGCCGACCGTAAAACTGAGGGCAACATCATCACCCGAGGGGGAGGGACACGACGAACCGGAAGAGAAAGTCTGCATGAGGGGATTGCCATTACACATCCGAAAAACCGGAGGAAAACGACTCTGAACCGACGGCGGATTTCTCTTTGGGCTCAGTAACTGGGAAACGCCCATTGTCCCAGGCCCGAGGTGTCAACGCAGGATGTGAGGACGAGCACAGAAAAAGTTTTATTCCGTTGTGGGCAGGGACAATTGTCTTCGCTGTCAATGCCGTGAAAGAGTCGACAACAGCCTTCTAGAGGGGCAAATAAGGCGGAAAGGGGAAACGAGGAGTCGCTGGCGGTCAGCGAAATCTCCATTATGTCCTGAGAAATGATGGGTTTTTCACCCAAACAAAGGGGGGGAGGGTCATGGAACCCCCGCCTGTGACATTTCTTAATCTTGAAGGTAGGGAACTAATGTTGGCTGTAAAAGCAGAGTCGCGGTAGACGTTAGGGGAAGTGGATCACTCGTATCAATACCGAGACCCCTGCCCGGGAAGCTAAGAAAACCAGAAGGAACGCCTCATTTACCATATCGGAAAGAAGTGATACCTTTCAGGGGTTCCTCGACCAGCAAAGGGGTGGGGTTGAAAAGGGATGCCAACGGACATCTCGGAAAAGGACCATACTGAACAAGTTCCCAAACCTTCCTTTCGAAGGGCGTTCCCAAGTCGGTAAACGCACGCCACGCTACCTCAAAGCCTAGGACCCCACCGGAGAACTAAGTCATCGGTTGCTCACCCAGCGCCCAGTGGAACAATTCCGGCAAGAACGAATGATGCTAGCCTGTCCGAGGTAACCGCAAGGTAAGGGTCCAGCGCCGCGAAAACCGCAACCTCCCCGCGCGCGAACAAGGGGTTGAAACCAAAACCTAAGGAAGTGCCATCGCCAGGGGGGGGCAGGACGGGTGTCCGGCTTCCCTTTAAAAGGGTTGAAGGGGCAAACAAGCACAAGAGAATCTGTCGGCAACGGGTTTGACCGACACTTCCAGGTAAAACCACTTCTAGTCCGACAGGAACAATCAAAAAACAACTTCAAGTCTGTGCCATAAGGAGAGGGTTCCTCAGAAAAAAAAGAGCGAACATGGGGGGCAAGAGTAACGAGGTAATGGACGATCCCATTCACCCTAGGGGACGGTCCGTCTGGAAAAAGGGGGTTCAAGCGGGGCTTCGCCCTGCTGCAGGGGGGAATCCTCTGTGAGACGTCAAGGGGTCCACGGTACAAACATCCAGAGACAGACCAACCCCAGTCATGAAAAAAAAGGAGTGAGGCAGCGGATGCAGGTGAGATGGTACAGTAGGAGATGAAGGAACTGGTGAAGAAGGGCATCTACCGGGAACGCCGCGATTGACCATGCCGCAGGGAGAGTGTTCGGTGGGGTGGATAGGTCATCGAACAGAAGACAAAAGGGAGGCGGTAAAACTTTTTTTGGGCTATTAAAAACCTCGAGGACGTCGCCACGTGCCGGTGCTGGGGCAGGGGAATAGGCAGATCGGGATGGGCCGATCCTGCCCTAACTTAAACCAGGATTAGATGGGCCGGGTGCTTCTGTGTAGGAAAGGGTGAAAAACGGATCGTCCACCATTGAGGGGTATCGACGAAAAACGACGGCAAAACTACACCAACTGGTTAGGAGGTCTCTCTCTGTACCAGATCTAAAACGAGAAAAAAAAAAGGGGAAGGGGAAGGAGAAAAGAAATGGAAAGACCGAGCCATCATAAACCCAACGAGG
>Ga0179593_1505358_pt1 | contig 11598 bp, 10 predicted proteins | sample CZODoug2_1_08_16_FD_185931 | JGI IMG/M metagenome (GOLD analysis project Ga0179593, IMG submission 185931) | Vadose zone soil fungal communities from Angelo Coast Range Reserve, California, USA - CZODoug2_1_08_16fungal (PacBio error correction) | ecosystem: Environmental > Terrestrial > Soil >...
TATACCAGGTCATGTAAAAGGGTGTGTTTTTTTTGGGGTGGGGGTTTGGTCACCAAAAGGGTAGAAAGCATACGAATCAGTGGGGGGGCAGGAATAGCCTTCTTGTGGTTGCAAAGTACAAGAGGGGTCATGCAAAGGAGGGGGTAAAAAAAGGGAGGGGATTAGAAAGACTTCCAAGGGAAGGGAGGTGAAGGGGTTGCAAACCTCGTTGTCCGCACCTAGAGGAAAAAAAAGGCATGGGAAAATCAATGATCGGCCGGGGTCTTCCAGAGAGATTCAAGCGCACTAAAGGGCTCTCTCGGGCACTAGAAAAGAACTGGGCCCTTATCTAGCCTCCACAGGGAGCCAGATAAAACCCTAGGCTCCTGGGGAAGAGGAACAAGACCTCCTACAAAAGCCTATAAGAAAAAAAGTTATAGGAAGACCTTTCTGGGCATCGGACCGAAAAAGACGTGGAATGAGAATCACCAAAACCCAGAGAAAAATCAATCCGGGGAATTCAGGAGACTAAATGTCGCAGAGAAGAGAGAGTTATAGGAGAGGGTACCTGAAGGCGTCTAGGAAAAAGCTCAGAACGCAGGCAAACTCCTAAGAAGGTGGGGCAGAGGAAGGTCCTCGAGGTAAAACCTAGAGACTCCCGGGCACAGGCCTCCAGGTTTCACACGACTGAAAATATGGATATCAGGACTGGGTCTTGGTACTTAGGAGGGAAGCGTTAGTTCGAAAAGAGTCTTAGAAAAGGCTCAAAAAGAGGTCAAAAGTCCGAATTATGAGACACAGAAGAGGGAAAGAAGCGGTGGGGCGGGACAATGTTAGAGAGCTTGAGTAAAAAGGTGCCGTAAATAGGTCCTAGGAATGAGGGGGGAGCCTAAAGAAAAAATACCGGACCCAGGGAGGAAGTCGTCACATTCCCAAATGAGAGCAGCTGAAGGGAAAGCTTAAACGTTAAAAGCAAGAAGAAACTTCAAGAATTCAGTAAAAAACATTCAAATAAGGGGGGGCAGGGGGGAGGGAGCCTAGCCTCAGGGGGAAAAAAAGGGGTTAATCGGAGGGATGATTCGCACCGCTTCTCTAACCGAAAGTGATTCAACTTGAGGAAGTGCCGGGTCGAGTGCCGGTAGAAGCAACAGGAAAAGACGCGGCTTAGCGGGCGGTGGCTCGAGGGAGTCAGGGCTCGGGGGGAACGGAGAGGGAGGGACTATACCTTGAGAAAATACAGCGGTTTTAAGGGCGGCAAAATCACGAAAGGTCCCGCGGTCTTGCAGCAACATTATGAGAAAGGGTTTCTTCAAACTTAGTATATGTTGCAGAAAAGATGCATACAGAATTCGTAGGAAAGCTTATTAATATCTATCGAGATGCAAGAAGAAAAAAAGAAGAGTAGACTCGGTATGGCTTACAAAATAAGGGCGACTTTGACCTGTGAATCTCTTAGCCGCTCCAAAGCCTCCTAACAGAAGTTGGACAAGCGTCCTCCAATTAGGGAGAATTGATTCTATCCGTGGTCTGGGGGGTGGCCAAAAGGATAAACTCTATCTAGAGGTTTTCCAGTAGAGGGAAAATAATCCTTATCGACATAAGCTCAGCAGTCGTAGGGATATAAAGGACTTGCGTCTACGGCCAACCTGCAAGGGGTCACGGAATATTTACTTCAGACAGACTGAGGGGGGGCGAAATAATCGTGACCGATGATATAAAAAAGGAACCACGGTCACTCAAAGAGGTGCTAAGGAATCAATAAGGGGGAAAGGGGACTTCGGAAAGAAAAAGAAGGGCAAGGCTCGAAGTTCGCTAAGAGAAATCAAAAAAGCCACATCGTTGTTTACTTGGGACTCGGAAGGTTGGGACAGAGTCTTTGTGGAGTACTTCCGCGAGTTAGGGGGAAAAGACATAGCCTTCGGGAGTGACCTGCAAGAAAGACAAATGCGACCCACAATACAAGGGGGGCCATGGTGGTTTTCAGTCTAGATCAGCCAGAAGCAGAAAAACGGCTCTTCGACCTTCACTAGAAAAAGAGAGTCCAACAAGAGAATCTCTCCAGGAAAAGGGAATCGAAGAAAAGATCTTTTTCAAGAGAAGGTCCCTTCTGAGGGGGGGGTCTGGGGGGGGGCGGCATCTATTAAAAACTCTGAAAAGAAAAAAAAAGGCTGTAGGAAGGGAATCTTGTCCGCGAAGGATTTAAGAGACGGGAGCTTCAACAACGGAAAAGTGGGGCGCATCAGAATCACGAGCGCGGTTTCTTAGCGGATCTTAAAAGGGCGGGGGGGTTTTAATTGGAGGCATTTGGGAAGGGGAAAACTGGTCAGGGGGAACACAAAGTTAGGGCAACTATTAACGAAAACTTCTTGCGGGAAGTGGGGGGGGGGAAAAAAAAATCAGTGTCTTGAGGAGTTGGAGATTACCCCTCATGTGAGGAGAGTTTCTTACACGGGGGGGGGGGGACTGAGATAGGTCTGAGGGGAAAAGCTCTACCAAAAATCAAGTGGCAACGTGGTGAAGGGGAGAAGACTTCTAAAAAAAAGATTTAAAGAAAATCGAAGGACCAACTTTTTGTCAACAACGATCAAGAAAACGAGGATACGGGTCAATCCAGCGATTACAAGGGGGATAAAAAAAAACCTTCATCATCAGTGGGAAAAAAAACGCAAGGAATGAATTTACGGTCGTATCTCCATATTTTTGGACCACAAGGACGGGTCACAGGAAGTCCCTCGTAAGAAGAAAGGGCTAAATCCTTCTGACAAGCAGGATGCGGTAATTAAGTAACTGGAAATCGTGGAGCAATGGCGACTTCGACGAAAGGATCTTTCCCAACCGGGAATCGAGGGACGAATCTAAGAGCGATGTGGTAGGTGAAACACTTCAAGAGAAAGTGAAACAAAAAATCTTCTGTTTCTTAAAGTCTCTTGAAGAAAATAAACTCGGGCACAAGGGACCGGAGGGAGACCATTCCCCAAGGCACGTCCGACGTTAGGAAACAATATATAGTTCCAGCTACAGGAAAAAAAAACAGGACAGTCTCAAAAAAGTAAGATTCAGATCTTAAGACGCTCCTCAGAGAGGAAAAGAAAAAAACCAAAAGACTCGCTGACAAGTCGAGTAACTCATCTAAGCAGAAGTCTTCAAAAAAAACCTTCTTCGAGGCCTTCTTCTATTCGCAAGAAGAGTCTCTCTGGCTGAAGGAAAAAACGCCCGAAGTCTCTTAGCTTCGGCCAAAGATAAAGTAAAACCTTCTTAGGCTTAAAAAACCTAAACAAGAAAAGAAAGAGGGGGGGGTTGGAAGGCTATAGTAAGGCAGGAGGGAGGAAGCTGGCAAGAGGATAACCTCGAATTCGCGATAAAAGCGTCTCTATCTTGAAACTGGAAAAGGGGAGATACAGATGTTCTAGAGATTATGGGAAGGGGGGACCTCTTGCTAGATCAATCGGAAAAAATCGGGAGGGGGGGGGCATGGAGGGGCTGGAAGAAGGGACACGCTCAGAAAAAAGAGGAGTTAAAAGTGAGGGGAAAACGAATAGATCACTTGACTCAAAAGGGGGTCGGTGCGGGTTAGAGAAAGGGGAACGGAAAAATCAATGCCGGGAACATGGGAGAATAGACACGGAGGGATGTTTGAGCTCGGGGACCGGTTGCTCCCGCCGAGAAGGACCGGGAGAGAGGCTCCGGAAACTAAGGGTCAAGAATCTAGAGGCGTCGAACCGGTAAAAAGGAAACGGGATCTCGGGGTAAAAGAGAATGGGACTGAAGATATCTCCTCCAGGAGGGACACGGGAGAGTTCAGTGCAGGGGTGGGGAAAATAGGAAGGTAGCTGCTGAAAGGGCCTTGCCAACACAAAAAACGATTTACAGAAAGCACTATTTTAGGACTTAATGGAAAGAGGGGCTAACTAAGGGGGGGAAGAACAGGTTCCTATCTCTATCACCAACAAAGGAAACGAAGTCAGGAGGCGGGCGACCAGAAGGGAAACGCTGCTACACGCTGGGAAAAAGGAGGGGGGGAGTTAACGTCGGGTTTCAAGGGGAAGAGGGGGGAGAAAAAGCAAGATGGTAGCAAAAGGGAAAAAAAAGGGGCCTACCTGGGAGGAGAATTCTCGAGAAAAAAAGCTAACCTCTTTAGGTGAAAGGAGTACAATCCGGAACCTTTACCGGGCGAGGAAAAGAACTACTGAAAAAATGGAATGGGGGGACGACTTTGTCAAAAACGTGAAGGGTCCAATTTTTGAAATCCAGCGATTACCAAGAAAACCAAATCCTTTATTTGGGTAGATGCGACGAGAAAGGGCACGAGGAGAATGAGCAAAAAAACTTTCTCAAGATATGACGAAGAGACGGTACCAGAGTTGGAGTGTATACTAGAAGGATCAAAAAGCATAGGACATACTCTTCTTATCCGGGCTTGGATTGGGGAAAAAAAATCCGGGGGATGAACGCAGGGAAGACGCCACCAAACCACTTGAAGAGGTCAAATCCTGGGAAAACCTAAAGGACAGGTGAATGATCTCTAAAAAAGTTGAACAAGTCAGAGAAAGGATCAAACCAGAGATTTCTAAAGGAGAACGCGAGGGGACCATCCTCCTTGGGTGTGTGGTGGTTGGGTTCTTCTAGGTCCATCAAAAAAGAAGGGGAAGGTCGATGTCTTAACTCAAGCCGGAGGTCACTCCTTTTCCGGGAGTTTCGGAAAGAAGCTTCTCTGCGTGGGAGGACCTCGAAGGGGGTAAAAGGGGTCCTCCTTCTCATTTCTTCGTCTTTAAACGGTGAGATGCGCTTCCTGATTCGAAGTGAAGAGAATGTCCTAAGTAGGGTAACTTCTGAATATTAGAATGAGGGTTGCTCTTAGAGGGGTCAGGGATTTTTCCGTACTCTGGGGGGGATAGGAAGGGGAATGGGAGGAAAGTTGGACCTAAATACGCGTTAGGAAAGGGGAAAATCATTGAAAAATTTGATTAGAAAAATCAATAACGGAACTGACTCATAAATCAGAGTGAGTGCACGCTTGGGAAAATCCACCACGAAAAAGGGCCACTCAACCTTATCTAGTAAAAAAAAGGTTGGGGGAGTCAAAAGTGTCCATCTGATCCGTAGGGAGAAGAAGGGGGCAGAAGTTCAGGGGAAAAAATTTCCATGAGAACTAAAGTAGCCAAGACGAGTTCAGTTAAAGGTCAGGGGGAAGGGAAAAAAAAGGTGGGGAGCACGAGCGTGTATGATAAACAAAAAAAAAATCTTAGCCGAGGTGTTCACTTGAATTGGGTTGAGGTAGGTTTAATCCTCGGATGGAGGAACAGAGGGGCAAAGGACTGGAAGAATTCGTAAAAAAAAAACTGGGGAAACTCGCACCGTAGGAAGCCCGAGCCGATTCTGCAGGGAAGAGGGGTCAATCCTCTAGGGTCTTTAGGGTCAAAGAAGGGAAAAGTCAATCCATAAAATCATCCAGCATCTTGGCCAAAAACTTCCAACTCGACTAAGCCGCTAACCCCAGCTAAACCGAGAAACCGCGCCAACGGAAATGAAGATCCCTTACGTTAAAAGGAAGCAACGAAAGATAAAGGGTTCTCCTTCACCCGAACTGCAAATTGAAAAAACAAAAATCCAAACTGCGAGTGGGAAGGGCAGATGTATCTCAAAAATCCGACGAGACTCTTTCACTGGGGGGTCAAAGGGGGGAAGCAAAATCTTCAACTCTTTAAAAAAAATCTCACAAAGGAAGGGGGAATGAAAAATTCTAACAAAAGAAAGAATCCAAAAGGGAAAAACTAATCAACTGCTATCTCTGATCTGGGTATGAATGTCAAGGAGTTTGAGGCGAGGTCTTAAAAGAAAGCCAAAAGGGGGAAAGACGCAGCAAAGCCCATGAATATCACGCCACAAACCACTTCGCAAGGGGGGGGTTTTTTAAAAAGGGCGTAGGAGTGAAGGTAACTCCTGACGGAGGAAAAGTAAACAAGGGGGGAACTCCCGACACCTCGGGACGGGCTCCCCTTGAAACCACTGGAGGTGAGAGAGAGGGGGAGGTAGAAAACGGGGGACTGGTACAGAAACAAAATTGCACCCCCCTCGGATACTTAGAATCGTAAAAAAAAGGGACAATTATTGGGCGAAAACTCTGAGAAAAGGGAACTTGTGGCACCAGGGAAGATCAGACTTCTCTAAATCAGGGGGAGGGGGGAGAACCGGGGGTCAATTCCGGATAAGTAAAATAAAACAAAGAATCGGAAATGCATGTGACGGGGAGGCAAATCCCTATGCCGACTTGAGGAAGAGGTCGAAGGTCTTTAAACAATGTAGAGAAGAAATGGGAAAGGCCGCTCTAGGCGGATGTTATAAAAGAAAAGAGGACCTTGTGTCTCCGGATCTCCGAAAAAGGGGACCTGCCGGGGAGGAAGCTTGCAACTTTCTCTTGTGAGGAGCTTGGAAGGAGGGGGAGGATAACTTCAAAAGGGGTAACACTCCGGTATGAACAATTAAGAGGAGGAAGAGACACCAACTGGATCTAGGGGAAAATAAATAGGAATGGGGAAAAAGGCTCAAGCCTAGTGGGAAATCTACAGTGCACATAAAAAAAAGAATAGGATCCCTAATAACGGAGGAAGAAAATAAAAATAAAAAAAGCGGAAACCGGGAAGAACTTAAGTCATCTTGGGGTAGAATGAAGGTCAAGAAAGAAATAGGACGCAGATACGAGAATCTAGGACGTTCAAACTCGAAAGAAGATCGAAAAAAAAGCTGAGAAGAGAACGAAAAACGCTCATCCAAAAAAGGGGGTTAGATCTTTACCGATTCTCGGACTAACGATAGACGCTAGTCCAGTTGGATTCCTGGGGAGGGGAAAAGGTGACAAAAGGAGGTCTATCGATGCCGATAAAATGGGACCTTGGCACGAATTCTTAGTCGGGGGGGCCGAAAAAGAAGGAGTTACTGTCTACGTCCTAAATCTGGGTAGACCTTTGGCAGGTCCTCTCATAGCAAGCAGAGATCCGTGGGTAAATGGGGGGAAAGATCTCCGTGTGGGCAAAAAAGACTGAGGCGGAAGCCTTCAGACTAGGAGAAAGGGGGGAACGGCGCGAGAATCTGACCAAGAAAAAACAGGCTGAATATTGAGAAAGTGTTTGAGAGGGCTAACATGGCGGACGTGATAGATGATAAAGAGTCCGAAGGAAGAAGAGAATCGCTGCGGGATCCTCGGAAAGCGCCGACCGAAAAAGAAATCGGGGAAGATCTACTAGAAGAGATACTTCAGGGCCAGAGGAAGTAGAGGCACGGTCTTAAAAATCTAGGCCCAGAGTCGGTCCTCAGAAAGAAAAAAAGGGGGTAAGGGAAAATCGGGGGGAGGTCAAAAGAAAGGAAGGAAGCCCCCGTGACGAGAGAGATGAAAAAAGGCTTCATTGATTATATAGACAAGAAGCTTTCTAGGGGTTATTGGAATTTAACTTAGAAACTTTTAAATCTGGGCTTCTAAAAATTGCAAGGTCGCTTGTTCTTGGCAGGGTGAGGGACTTTTTCTTCTTCGGCAAAATGCAGTTCAAAAATGAGCAACTGTTGCTGTCGCAGAGGAAAAAAAGGGAGGAGTACGGCTCGAAAACGCGCAAGCACGACGCTAAAAAGAAAATATCTTCAAATAACGAGGAAAAAAATAAAAAAAGTCAGGCTTCTGTCGAGGGAAAAGGGGGAAAAAGAAAGAAAAAATGACCATCAAAACATCAAAAGAGAAAGTTCTTCAAAGAAATAAGCGGGAAATAGGTGCTTCAAAAAAACACCCAACGAAGTCAATAAGGGAGGGAGGCTCGCTGCAAGGACGAATCTTCTTGGGGGGGACCAAGAAGCTTAGAGGAAACTATACCCTCTAAGAGGGAAAAGCTCCGCCAATATCTTGGGGGGGGGGGCCTATAAAAGGAGCCGAGGAAATTCAAAAAACTCGCTTCCAAGGGACGAAAGAGCGGGATCGTCATATGAGGGGTTCTAATTTTATTACGGGGGGGAGGGAAACGCAAAGAGGTTCAAAAGCGCGATTTGGAGCTCTGCAAAAACCGAGGCACATCACCGCAGGAATTAATCAGGGATACCCAAGAAACTACGGTTTGGGAAAAAGGCTCGGAAAGAGGAAGGAAAAGAAAGCAAACCGGCGTCAAGCGCCAAACGCGTGGAACCGCGAAATAAAGAAAAAAAATCGACAGACAACACCACAAATCTGTCACTAAAGGGGAAAGGCAAGAGAAAAGCCAGAATGGTCCACGAAAAAAAACACCACAAGAGGCCTCTTCCACGCCTCCCACAAGGGGTCTACGGGGAAAGAAAAAAAAACAAATCGTAAGCCCTACCAGAGGAAAAACGGGAGAAGAGGAATCCATCCTCCTCAAGAGAGGGGTGTTCTAGTTCGCACTAAAAGTTCCGGAAGATATCAGGATCGGACCTTAGAATTTCCTCGAGAAAACTTGACTGCGAGAACCACGGTCTGGAACCTGGAAAGGGCAAATTAGGAAAAAAGAAAAACCGAAGAATAGGGGGATTCTTTTCAGGGTTTCGAGGTCGTCGATTCTAACCTTCAAGAAAAAAAAAAAAAAAATAGGGGGGGGTGGAAATGGCCTTGACAAATCGGAGAGGGGGATAGAGAATTCTGTGCGTGGAGAGACCGGGGGTGGAACGTAAAAGAAAGAAGAGCAAGGTATAGCGCCGAGACCAGAAACTTCTGTTCTTGGTGAAATCTATGGGCGGCCCTGAAAATAAGAGAAACTTGGAGATTTCCGTAAGTAGGGCCCAAAGAACCTGGGATAGAAAAGGGGTGATGAAAAAATTAAGGTTCGAACTTCTGATCTGTAAAGGTTTGAAAGGAAATCCACGGCGGCGTGGCAAAAAAGACTAAGGGGATAAAACTCCTCCGCGGAAACAGGTCAAGAACTCTTTCAAAGAAAAAGGGCCCAGAAGAGGGGGATCACAGTCAAGGAAACCGAAAGTAAGCCAAAAGGACCTAACCCCCAGAATCAAATCCCGTTTTGTCATCCACTCCAAGGGGGATAAAACCTAGGAGAATAAGAAAGGGGTCATAGGGGGGAGACACTAATGGAGAAGGGGCTTTAACAATTTTTTTACTCAGGTAATTTAAGGGTGGAGAGGGACAAACCGGAAGACAAAATTCAAAAAAATCGGCTAAAGGGGGGAAGCCATCTTTTTTGGGTAAGGCGCGAGAGGCAAACTGCACCACGGAACTGCAAAATAAAGGAAAAAAATCCTTCGAAGGAATTTGGAAGGCAAGAATTCTCTTCTAGTCAAGTTTCTAGAAAGGAAAAGAAAAAGGGATGAGTTAGTCCGACCAGAAAACGAAGGACCAACTCTGATTGGGAGATCGAAATCCTCAAAAAAGAATTAGATCATGATTTAAATATAACGTCACCGAACACAGAAAAAAAGGCGGGGATAAAAGAAGCTGGGAGCCGTGCACTCATCCCTTACAAGGGTTCATAAAGACGTGTGTCGTAATGTCAGACCTAGATCCGGGAAAAAGGAGTAAAAACGCAAAAACGAAACTAGTTGCCCGATGCGCGAGGAGGGAACATCTCGGAAAAGGATGGGTATCTAGAAAAAAAAAAACTCAGAAAAGCTCGAAGGGACGAATCTAAGGAGAAGAGCAGGAGGGGTAGAAGGTCCAAACCTAACACCCGACGTGATTGACTTCTGCGAGGAAAAGAAAAACTAGGGAAATTTACAATTTGGCAGGAGAAAACTGCGAGCGGACCCGAATCTAATGTGGGCAAAAGTGTCCTCCTGCTGAGGAAAGGAATACTGAATAAGGATTTCAGATTTTCTTCGCATAGAAGAGAGAGGGAGGAAGTCAGAAAAAGAAAATTTACTCTTATTCGATGAAACTTGGGAGCTGAGAGTTCTAATGAAGAGGGTACACCTGGGAAAAAGCGCGAGAAAGGAAAGGGTGGAGGATCTTGACTTTCTTCTTGAAAAGGAAAATGCGGGTAGTCGGAAACTCTCCGAGAGTCGAAAAAAGCAAGGTGGGTGTCTGGGGGGGAAAAGAAAGTCCTTGCAAGGGGAAAAAAAGGAAGATAATAAAGAAGAGAGAGATGAAGGAAAAGGACTATCCCTCTCTTTTAAGGGTACATGGGGGAAGAGCGGACTTCTAAGACTTGGATGTCCTGGGTCGTTGAGGAAAAAGAGGCCATTGGACGTAAATCTACCGCATTCTTCTATTTCATTCATGGAAAAAAAGGGGGAGACGATCTGAAACTGCATAGAAGGGGAAGTCGGCGAAAGTGACGCGGGTGTGTGATGGAAACTTGGGGGTAGTCCAAAAAAGAACCTCTTCTTGACCTAACTAAGGGGAGAAGGAAGGGCGTAAAAAAGTTTTTGAAACCGAAGGCAACGACGCTGAAACAAGCCGAGGACGAAGCCGGCGGGAGCTAATGTGAAGGCTTGCTCTAGAAGTTTAGAAAATCGAAGGACGGTGCCCGAGCGCATGCAGAAACAAGTGCCGCAAAAGGGGGGGAAGGTATGCGTGGAAAAAAAAAAATCCCTCACCGCGCCGGGGAGAGAAGAAAATAATCCGCAGTTATTCATCGGGGGAAAAGCCGACTGACTGACGGGTCAATTCACCGGCCGCACCTGGAACACCCCAGAAAAGGGGGAGTCTCTGTATCTACTAATTCAACTCTAGAGGAGAAAAAGGTTTGAAAACAGGAAAATCAGCGAGGAAATGACCCGAGAACGCTTCAAGGGTAAAAACATCTCAGCAAAAGAGCAGGGAATCTAAGATCTCCCCTCGATCAGGAAAAAAAATCACGAACTCGTCGATCTAAAGTCGGCGAGCATACAAGGGGAGGGAACTAGCCGGGGAGGGGGGGGGGAGGGAGGCGTCGGCTCTCGAAAGGACAAAGGACAAGAATAGAGCTAATTATACTAAAAAACAAGCTCGACTGGAGGGTCTTTGGGGCGCGGCTACAGGAGGGGCCTATCCGGCCTTTCGAAATACTTCTTCGCACGGAATGAGAGGAAGAAAAAGCGCCAAAAGAAAGGGGGTCCCAATGCGGGAAAATTAAATTGCTTTTCTTAGACAGGGGGGAGGAAAAAGGATAGTTTCACGCCGGAGGGACTCACAAAGAGGGAAGGGTCAGACGGAAAAGGCCTGGTTATTCCGTCGGTCCTCGGATAGTGTTCGTCCCGCGTCAAGGAGGATGAACGCGAAAAGAGCTTTTAGAGAACAGATCCGGGGAGAAAAAGGGAAATCGGGAAACCTCTGGAGGAGGGAAGGATCGCATTTATCAGGTACGGTAAGCTTCTTTAGCGGAAGGGAGAGGGGGGGGGTCTAAAAAAAGTGAGACTGGCAAAGTCGAGACTCGGGCTCTTCTCTCGGAACCAAAGTTGTATAAAAGAAACACAGTCCCCAGGGGGCCGAAAGGAGTGCGGGTTGAGAGGAGGTCGTCGAGTAATAACTTCAAGAAGGAAGATCATAGCCCCAGGAACCTCTATGATCTCAACAAAACAACGGAAGGGGAAAGGGGTTCTGGGATTGAACATACCAATCCTCTCAAAAAAGGGAAAAAATTGGGGAGAGACCGAGAAATCCTCCTAAACACAATAAGAGAGAAAAAAGGAAGAAAAAAA
>Ga0179593_1643130_pt1 | contig 11598 bp, 17 predicted proteins | sample CZODoug2_1_08_16_FD_185931 | JGI IMG/M metagenome (GOLD analysis project Ga0179593, IMG submission 185931) | Vadose zone soil fungal communities from Angelo Coast Range Reserve, California, USA - CZODoug2_1_08_16fungal (PacBio error correction) | ecosystem: Environmental > Terrestrial > Soil >...
TATATCAATCCGGAATGGGGCGGCTTGAAGCAAAAAAAAAAAATTACAAGGTGGTGACACCGCAGGTGACACGGCAATTCGTGGATTTCGGCGGTAATGCCGTCCCCTTGAGACCAAAACAACCCAAGCATTACCCCGGACGGACAGGAAGGGAACCAGCGAGGAAAAATCATCTCTTTGTAAAGAAAAAGGAAAATAAAATAAAAATAGGATTTTCCAGAAAATTCTTAAGGTGGGAAATCAGCACCGGGAAGGGGGGGGGTGGGGGGGGAATGGCAGCACCCGTGGTCAAAAAAGTAAAACAAACCAATTGGAAAACCTTTTGTTTTTGACGACAGGGTTTGCCAACGCGGGGAGCTACGGGGCCGGGGGAAAAAGGAAGGGGGGGGGAAAAAAGGGAGCGCGCCAGTGGCGGGAAAAGCAGGGTGGTGTGGGGACGCTGCAAAAAAAAAGGGCGGTGAGAAAAATGGGTGTCGGGGGGGTCCCAATAGCGAAAAGGGGAAAGGAAGGGAAGGAAACGGAAAGAAAAGGAAGTCACTTGACGAAAATAGTTTCTCAGAGGGGACAAGGGGTTGGAAAAAAAACTCCATTCTCTATTGAAAAAAGTAGGGGAACCATTGGTCAAATGGGAAAAAAAAGGGAGTGAATGGGAAAGGGGGAAGAATCACCAGGAACGGGCCAAAAAAAAGGGACGGAACGGACCACGATTCAGTCTAGGACAGGATAGAACGAAGAAGGGGGAAAAAAACCAAAAGTCAAAAACTGAGGGAGCCCCTTGGGGGCCACTGTTAAGCACTCCCGCGACCCCTTAAACCACCGTGCGACAAAACCCCCCGGGGAGGGAATGTAACGCCTGTTTGGGGAGGACCCTGGGAAGCACAAACAGCCGAGTGGGGGGGATTACGCCAGGTGTTAGGGGAAAGACATGAGGGGTGCACGAATAGGTCCTCCCCAAAACGGCCGGGGGCAATGTGAAAAAAAACAATGGTCGGGACAGTGGACACCACCTCAACGGGAAAATGAAAACACCAAGCAGCCGGGGGGGGGAGGTTGGATACTCCAAAAAAAAGGTGACGTGTCTCGAAGGAAAAAAAAGGGACCAATTCCAAGTCGAGTGGGGGGTCAGGCAGGGGGGGACATTTGCGCCAAAAAAAAAAAAAAAGGTGGGAAAATGGGGGGGGGACAAGGGGGGCAAAAAGCCGACAGGGCTGACGTCAAAGGGGGTAGGTCAAGAAACAAGCGTGTCGCTCCAGTGGAACGTGAAAAGTTTGGGGCAAGTCATGACCTAAAGTTGCCAAGAAAAAGTAAGGACGAACCCCCCCCCAGCCAAAAAAAATCCCCACGGCGAGAGTGGGACCCAAAAGTGCAACCACGTCCAAAAACAGAACATGAGCGCGTCCGGGAAACGACCAACGCAGTGGCCCAAACAAGAATCAGACAAAAAGTAAATACCGAACGACTCAAAAAGAAGACGAAAAAAAAAAAAAAAACGACCACCCATTGAAAGGGGAGCGGGGCTCCGGCCAAGAACGGGACCAGCAGTCGAAACAGTACGACAACCACGACAGCTGCGGAAACAAGAAAAACAAAGTTGGAACAAACCGAGCCATAACCCAAAGAGAGTAAAGGTGCTTCAGAAGAAGAAAAAGGACGGCCGGCCCCTTCTGGGGGGTTGCCTGTTCCGGGGCAGCACGGGAAGGAACCGCCAACAAGGCAAAGAGGAGTAAGCCAAAGCAGGAATACAAAAAATAGTAAAAGAGAGATGAGGGGGAGGGAAGACTCGTTTGAAAAAGGTGGGTCCAAAAGAGAAGTCGGCGAAAAAAGAACTAGGGCACCGACGCCGTTGAGAGCGGAAAAAAACAAGAGGTTTTCTCAGATCGGGTGGAACTTTTTCTCCATGACGACGAGCATGTCCCAGAAAATTTCTCTTGGTGTCGACAATGTTGGAAGAGTGAAAAGAAAGGACCATACAGGGGTGGGGTCCAAAGCTTGCAAGAGACACCAGGGGGGGTCAAATGGCCTAAGGGCAAGCGCAAAGGCCGGGCGTGGGAAGGGTCGACGCCCGAATAGATAAAATGAGACTGGGACAGTCCAATCCTCTCTTTGTGCGGTGGGGAAGGGGGAGGAAATACCGGCCGCGAATCCGCAAACTGGAGCTTTAGGTCATCGCGAAGGGAAGCCCAACTCGGTAACTTAAACAACAAGGGGTGGCACCTTGACCCGCCCAAGCAAGAAAAGAAACCTTGCGGTGGGAGCCCCCTTTAAGAAACCACCGGCAGGGAGCAACTCCCCAGGGGGGGGACCAAGAACGGTGTTGGCAAATGAGTTCCCCCCCCAGTGAGAAAAGAAAAAGAGGGCACCAAACCGGCTCTGTTTGATCCCCAGGTGCCGTGATGGACGCGTGTGACACCTCGCAGGCGCTCAGATGGGATGGAGGACAAGCATGGTCGAGGAGAAGGAGATGCCCCTTCCATGCCACAGTGTCCGAGGGACCAAACGAACGAGGTTATACATGCCCACTGCAAATCCGAAAAAAATCACATCTTGTAACCTACGCCCCTGGGGGCGGACACAAGCCGGCACGGTTGGAAAGGGAGGCGGGAGAGGGAGGGAAAAACGGTAACTTTGGAAACAACGGAGGTGACGGTAAACTTTGCCGGGAAACAATCAGATGTCTATCGTCGAGTCAGGACCTTGTCAGCGGGGAAAAAGTCAACAGGGGGGAGGAAAAAAGTACATGTGGAACCAATGAGGGCCTTCCGCACGTTGAAGGGAAAACAGTTTTGGGCCAGGGGAAATGTGGTCCAACATCAATCTTGGGTGCACAACAAAAAGAGGTCTTCAATATTACCTTTCAAAAAAGAAAGAAGAAGACTTCTGTCCGGACGGAAAAAAGGGGGGGACCCAGAGTCTGTTTGGGGAAGCGGGGATGTGGCCGACCGCCAACTCGCCAACGCCCTTTTGGGCAGCGAAACACAACCAGCTTTGAACCCGGAAAAGCACCAAAACGGGGGGGGGAAAACACGCCCTCAGAAAGCAAACTAAGGACAGAAAAAAGGGAATTCCCTCCAGTGGGACACAAGAAAAAAGAGGAACGGGTGGGAAGGGTCCTTTCGTCAAAGCACCACAAATCCGGGCAGTGGAGGAGAAAAAACCGGAAGAGGAGGGGAAAAAAAAAAGTAACCAAGGAGGACCCATACACCGGACTTGACTTTCTCGTAAAAGGGTTAAGTCGCGAAAGTGCAACAGGGTCACAGTATAAGAGAAAGGTTGACGACAAAAATCCCAGATTTCTTTGGAAGGGGGGCGGAGGGTGGCCACTGTTTTGCAAGCGGTGTCAAACAGGAAGAAAAGAAAAGTCGCCGGAAGATTCAAAAGTCGGAAAGGAAAAATAAAAAAAAAAAAAGCAGGCGAACATCTTGGCACCGCCACCGGAACGTATCGAAACTGGCCTTCAAAAGCAGTAGCCTGACGGTTGAACAAGGGTGTACCATCGAAGTGTGTTGGAGGGGGGGAAACCCAAAAAGAAAATCCCCCAACCCAGGGTGGCAAAGTGAGGGTCTTGTTCTGACCTTGCGCTCTTGAAAAGGGGGAAACGGGGAAAAAAGACATGGAATAAGGGAAAGGTAGTTCAGAGAAAATGTCCAAGGTAAGGGGTAGGGGGACTGGTTGCCCTTGCGGACGCTCAAATCGAAACTTGAAAACGTGCCCGCAAATCCACGCAAAGAAAAAGAACTGTGAAAGAAAAAGAAGTCCATCAGGGAAGGGGTCGCCCGGGGGTACTTGTCACCGACCCTCGATACCGAGGGGGGAAAAAAAATCACATACAAAGAGGCAAGAAAAACCCAGGCCAGGCAGGTTCAACTGCCAAGCACACTGAAAAACGGGGGGAGAAGGACATTCGTACCCCTTGAAGAAATCAAAAAACATGGGGGAAAAAGAATCGCGGTGCAACGGTGGAGGGGTTAAGTAAAAACCCAGGGGAACTGAATCCACATGACCGGGCATTCGGGGACCCGGGGTGTGGTCCGGGACCGACTGAAAAAAAAGTCAAGACGTAACACAAGGCTGGCATGCTCGCACAAAAAACAAAAAAGGGGATGAAGTGGAAAGAAGATGAAAAGCGCTCGAAGAGACGGGAAGCCCGGGAGGACGTACCAAAGAAACTCCCCCATTAATTGAGGAAAAAAAGGGGGGAAAAAGAAACCGGAAAGTAGAACTCCGCAAAGTGGAAGAAGAAGTTCCCGCAAAAAAAAAGGGGGGAAATGGCGCAAGGGGGGAAAATCGGACTTTCAAAAATAAAAGGTTGGACAGGAAGAACAAGGCCCGGGGGTAAACGCCACGGTGTTAACAAGGGTAAGGGGGGGGGGGGGGGGCGGGTCAAGCGGTTACAAAAAAAAGAAAAAAGCTAGAAAGGAGATATGAATTAGGGAAAAAAAGGGGGAGGGGGAGAGGAAGGGAAGGGCGCAACCTGGGGCTTGAGAGGGGGGATCTCATGGAAAAAAGACGAAAAGGGAAACATGGGAACAAAAAAAGATAAGGAAAAAAACTGGACAGGGGGGGAAAGGTTCCATGCATCAGACCAGGGTCCCCTTGTGGAATTAAGAAGGAAAAAAAGAAAGGACGATGAAAAAAAAAAAGAAGCCTCGACAAAATAACCGAGCCACCAGAAAAAGAGAGCAAAACGAACCGGGGGGGGGAAAAGGGGGGGAGGAACGGACGGAACGGGAACCACGAGTCCGAGGGGAAGTAGGTGTAAAAAAAAGAAAAAAACTACACCGCTGAGGGACAGGGGAGGAACCAACGAAAAAAAGGAATCCTTCGGGAAACAAGGAAAAGTCAAAAAAACAGGAAAAACACACCACGAAAAAGGAATCTGGGTGAAAAGCCAATGGAAAAAAAAAAATTCAGACCTGAAAAAAAAAAAAAAGAAAGGTGCCAAAAAAAAAAGCCTGGACGGAAAGGAACACGGGGAAGGAAAACGCGGGGAGGCCCCCAATTCGAATCGGTCGTGGTCAAGGTAATGAGGAGGGTGAACTTCACAAAAAAACCGGGAGGTGAGGGAAGCAAGGGAAAAACTTCCCAGGTCCCCCCCCCCAACATGGGAGGTAAGGGGGCCAAAGAAGGATTCAACACTCGGGAAAGAAAGGAAGACCTGGGATCGAGGAATGGAGCCAAGGGGGTGGGGCGGGGAAAAAGTGAAAGAAATTGGTACTAAAAAAAAAGTGTTTATGTGGCGGTTCCATCATCTGGGAAAAACTAAAGGAAAACTGGGACAAGAGGAGAAAAACGACGGACTAATTCTTCCTCGGTTCAGAGAAAGGGAAAAAAAAAAACTCAGGGGGAAAAAAAGGATGAACCAAAACCTTCGGACACATTTGGCTGTCCAACAAATTGGGAATGGTGCGTAATGGGAAAGAAAAGCAACGCCTGACGGGCAGCCCTGACGGCCCGCCCACGACAGTAAGGAGACGATGAAATGGGAAAAAAAAAAGACAAAAAACCCAAAAATCAAAAGATTACCCAGGGGGCAAGAGGTCCTCGATCAAAGGACGCGCCAAGAAAAAGTGTGGACCGGCCCCAGAGGAGGGGGGGAAAAACCTAAGCTCAAAAGAGAAAAAAAAAGAGCCCCCTCCGATTGGGGATGAAAGCGGGGGGGCGGGAACCGGAAAATGAAACTGGGCTGTAGCAACTCACTCTTCCCGCCGGCCAACTGGTCGAACTGGCCAAAAAAGAGGCGGGAGCAGGGGGGGGTGGTGGAAACACACCGCTAATAAAAAGGAAAACTGGGTAAACCACGCGAACCAAGGGGGGAGGATTTGATAAACCTCCCCGGGGGAAGACAAATCCTGCCAAAACGGAAACCATAGGTAAAAAACGAAAAAAAAATTTACCCCAGGGGGTAAGACACTGGGCATCCGCCAAGAAAGAGGGCTTAGGGTCCAAAACACCGGGGTGTTCGGCTCCGGGGGGGACGGACGAGGGGCACTTGCCAGAAAAACAGAAAGCCAGTACTTCGCGGAAGACAAACACTAACCAACCCTCCACCACGTCTTAAGGAGCCACCATTCCTAACTGAATGAATCAAAAACTAGGAAACGTCGCCAAGAAAACCATCAAGTGCCTAAAAAAAAGGGATAAGCACGTCCTGATCACGACCAAACTGCATTGAAAGGGAAAACTGGGAGTACTAGCAACAACTGCCAGATCCCAAGCCTGACGGGACCAAGATAACTCAAAAACTGGCCTAGTCAGCATAGCAAAAACCCAAAAAAAAGAGCTACAAATCAAAGCCATGCTGGGGATAAAAACCGAGGCTGGACCCTGTTTAAGAAAAAAAACATACGGACTTGAGACCACACAAGTCCAAAAGGAGAAAAAGCAAAAAAGAAACTCGAGAGAACACAACGGAAAAAGCGGGTTTGGTGTTCCTGGCCAGGGGAAGTAGAAAAAAACGGTCGAATGAAGTTAAAGAAAAAAAAAAAAAAACGAAAGAAAGGAAAGCAAGGGGATATCAAATCCCCCGCCAAGACGTGATGGACAGACATCACGTGTTGTCGGGGGGGAACTCCGGGGCCGAGCATGCGAAAAAAAGGGAGTGGGCTTTAAAAATGGTCCAAAAATTTAAAAAGGGGGGAACGTCTTGGCAACGAGGGAGCTAGTCCGCAATGTTCACGGGGAGGCACAAAAATCAGGGTAGCGTGGCTAGCCCCTTGTAAAAAGGGAAGGGGCCAACAAAAAACGATGGCCAACAACGTTGTAAAGGAAATGGTGCAACTTGGGAAAGACATTAGGCCCGGATGGGACCACATGTTGGGACTCCAGTCGGCTGGTTGGGTGGGGGGGGGGAGACCGGCAAGACAAGAAAAAAAAAGAAAACTGGGGGAAAAAGGGGGATGAAGAAACCAGTTTTTTCAAAAAAAAAAAAAAAGCGGGGGTCCCTGTGACCTAACACAAGGCAACGTCAGCCCAAACGTGCGGATGCCCGGAACGCAAAACAACAAACCGAGTGAAAGAAAACAAAAGGGACCCACGGCTAAAAACAGGGGGGGTGGGGGGGCCGGAGAGGAGGAAAAAAAAGGAGAGGAGAAAAGCCCCAAAATTTGACCCGGGGGAAAAAAAGGGGGGGGGGAAAAGCGGGTGTCCAGGGGAAACAAAGGCAGCCTCCGAAGAGAGGAAAAAAATGACCACGACCAGTGGGGGGCAAAAAACGCACCGAGGGGGTAACCCTCCAGCCACAAGGTCATGTGGAGGCGGTTTACCGACCGAAACCGCAGGGGTAGAAAACGGAAGGAGGGGAAAAAAAATCTTTGCCCAGCTCCAAACCAATGTGAACCTCAGCCTGGGGGGCGGGGCGAAGGACACGGTGACGGCAGGGGGAAGGAGGGGGACCGACCGACCCAGGCCCAGGAGTGAAGGGCCTTCCAAAAAAGCGTTCTAATCAAACGCAGAAAAGGGTCTGGGGGGGGCGCAATAGCAAGTCCCCCGGATCGCAAAAGGGAAGAACCATCCCGCTTGCCGGGGGGAAAAAACACAAGACCCCCGCAAAGCCAAAGAAAAAAAAAAGGGAGGAAAAAATTCAGCTGGTCAAAATAGAAAAAAAGAATAACGAGACGGCTTCACGTAGAAGGAGACGAACGTCCAGTTGCACGACGCTGTGAGCCAGAAACGACCGGAAAAAAGACAACAAAACGGGTTTGCCGGGGAAAAAAACGGAACAAGGCGCCCCCCAGCCTTGAAAAACGAAAAGCAACGGCCCGGACCGTTACGGCCCGGGACCGTAGAACCCGCCCGTTGGGACAAAAGGGAAAGAAACAAAATAAAATTTGGGGGAAAAAAAAAAAAAAGAACGGGTGGGGATCACACCACAACCGGGGAGGGGCTGAAGCCCGAAAGAGAGTCCGGGAAAAAAGAAGCAAGACAGTATTTCGGATGGAATGGCCGTCCCCGGAAGGGGAGGGATTGGGAAAAAAACGGGGGGGGAAAAAAAAAAAAAACGGGCGTAACCGCTTGGTGTCAGTTAGAAAGGGGGGGGGAAGGCAAGTGAACGCCCGAACACAACCTTGGGTTCCGAGGGTGGCCCTCAAAGGTGAAAAGAGGGGAACCAGCCGAGAGAGGATGGGCAAACTGCAAACGGTGTCGGGGGCGAAGACCACGATGCCCATGATCTGGAACGTCAACCAGAAAGGGAAAAAAACCTAACGCCAGTACAACTCTTTTTCCCACGGTCTGGAAAAAATCTTTTCAGAACCTGGGGCCCAAAAAAGGGGAAGAGGAGAGGGTTAAGGACCGAAGGGAGACCAACCAAAAGTTTTTTCTGATTTCTTGAATTGAGCACGCATTCCCCGATCAAGGGGGAAAAACTGGGTATCCACACCTGCAACAGGGACTTAAGGTTTACTTAGACTGGTAAAAAAAAAAAAGGGGGGAAAGGGGCGCTTTGCCCACCTTTTGGGAGGAAAAAAAGCCGCTCAAAAGCGGGCGTGGCAAAAACAGCCCAGGACAAGACAAAAGGGGAAAAACATAAATATGGCATCTCAACTTCTAACGGTGGGGGATTTGTAAACCCCTCCCTCGTAACCTCGCAAGCAAACAACACCCAGAACACAAAGCCGAAACCAGGGGAGGACTCACACACCAACCAAGAGGGAGAACGAAGGGGAAGTGAGGAGGGAGAGAGAAAAGAAGAAGGAAGATAGGGAGAAGGGCACGAGGTAAGAGGGGAAGGGGTAGGGGTGCTATGAAGGAGCAGATAAAGAGTGGACATGGATGGAGTGACAGAAGTGAGAGATGTAGGTAAGAGGGAGGGGAGATCAAGGGGGGGATAAGGGGGGAGAAAGAGGAGTGCGGGAAGCGCAGGGGAGGAGGAAGTGGGAGCAAGAGGAGGGAAGGGGAAGGGAATAGAGGAGAAAAAGAGTAGGAATTGGTACGAGAGGACAGCGCAGGAGTCAAGAAGGGATGAAGTGTGGTAAGAAAAGAAAGCGGAGGAAGACAGGGAAGATGGAGATAGGTGGGAGTGCGGGGATAGGAAATGGAGTACAGAAAAAAGAGAAGCTAAGCGGCGGAAGAGGAGTGAAGGACAAAAGCCGTAGAGAGGGGGGGCGAGAAGAAGGTGGCAGGAAGGCGTCCCGCCAAAAGGGCGTTCTCATCACAGGGGCGCATCGACACGTCTCAGCAAGACAAGCCAAAATTGGGGAAGGAAAATCTGCAAAATTCACTATCAAGAGAACGTAGAAAGGGGAAAAAAATCACCGTAGCGCAGTGGTTGTCCTGCGACTACAGGGAAACAACCCCAGTCGCAAATTTCAATCGATTCAACAACCGAAAAGAGGAGAAGATCTTGAAGCACGCGGGGGGGAAAAAAACCGAGGGAATTCGCCCTCGAAAAAGACCAGAAAAGAGAGGGGGGATTTCCTGAAGGAGCCGGTAGACATCCGGCACCAACCGTGTTTGTCCCGCATCATGCCCCCAATGGGGCCTGGGGGGAGGGCAACTGGGGGGTTGAAGAATGCGCACCACACAACTGGGGAATTGTCAGGAAAAGGGGGTGGGGGGGGGGGCCCTTTTCCTTTTGGTGAGGGTGGTGGCACGGAGGGGAGAGGGGGGGGGGCGGTTTTTAACACAGGGGAAAGAAGTTTGCCATGTGCGCTGCAAAAAAGGAAGATTGAAAAAATGTTCACTTTCAGACCCCGCAACGTGAGGGAGGGGATATAAGAAGGCGTGTGAAAGAAAACAGAAAAAAAAAAAATGAAACCCTGAAGAAAAGAAATGGTCCAAATGTCTACCCAAGGGGGTACCCTTTAGTCTTGGAAGACCAAGACAGGAAGAAAAAAAAAACCGGTGGATGGGTGCCGCGGAGGCACTCCGAAACAAAAAAGGAAAAAAGGGCCCACTGGACGACACGGGAGACGTGAAGGCAGTGTGGAAGGGACGGACTGTTGGTCCCACTAGTTCCAAAAAAACGGAAAAGTGGGGAAGATTTGGGCAAGGACTTGTTGGGGACTCAAAGTCGTAACCCAACCTCCATTCGATAAGCTTGGACCTCCTTTCCCTCAAACCAGGAGGAAAAAACCCTCACGGGCCGACACGCATGGTGCCGGGACGGCTCAAGGGAAGGTCCCCAAAACTCCAGCGTGCAGATGCGGGCCAAGTTTGGAACACTTCCCGAAGCCGCGGGGGGCAGGACAACCCCCCCACGTAACAGAAGGGACGGGGAAAGCTGTGTTTCCGCCTAAGGCGGCGTGGCGCTTCAAAAGCAAAATTTTGGGGGGCCTGCCGACAAAGGGGCGTCAAGGGAACCCCAAACCCGTCACATAAAGAAGGGGGGGAAAAAGGGGAAAAACCCAACGCCGAAGCAAACCGGGACAATGATCAAGAGAGGCGCTGGCCCCGGGGCGTCCAGTTGATCTTTTGTGTTTACGCCCCAGGACCAAAAAAGTTTGGGGGGGGTTCGGCCAAAATCAGGGGAATGAAAGAAGGCAACGACGAGGAACGTCTCCACTTGGGAGCAGACGAAGGAAGGGAGGTTTTTCTCCGCAAGGTCTGGTGGCCAACCTGACAGGGCCCCCTTTAATGGCCAGTCAAAGGTGGGGGGAGGTGTGGTATTCAGAGAAGAACGACTGACAGAAAAAAGGTCACCCACTAAGAAAACAGTACGAACGCGACAAAAGGAATAACGAAAAGAGGTTGGTGGAAAACAACTCGTAAGGGGAAAAAAAAAAAAATGGGGGAGGAAAGTAAGGCGGTCCAACTCGCCATCCCTACCCCCACCACCACGTGTGCCCAGATCCGAACAACAGAAACTGAGGTGCAGTGGAGCCCTGGACGAATGGATCACCTCCAGATGAACGACGGGGAGGGGAGTACCATAGTGTGCTGAGCCAACTCAGTCAGAGAAAGAAGGGGGAAAAAAGCGGTAATGGTTCAACGGAAAAAAAGGGCGTTGGGGGAAGACACTTCCAAAAACAGGGGGGCAAAAAGGACTGGGGGGTCGCATATCCCTCAAAAGGTGGGAAAAGGGCTCATAATGAACCGCACACAAAGGATTCGCAGGGGGTTGGTCGCCTGCCCTCAACAAAAAAAACAACCGGTGCTACACAGGGGCCGGACGTGGCTGGGTAGGTCAAGGAAAGATGTTGTTGTTGCGACCAGAATGGGAAACGGGAAAAAAGGGGGCAGGGTCCTTTCGCAAAGACAACCCCAGTTCGGGGCGCCCCCCCTCCCACACCCCACACCACAGAAAAGGAAGGGCAAACATGCCTCGTATCAAAAAATGAAATGAGGCCCGTCGGGCAAAGGAGGAAACAACGACGGGGCCATACCGAGTCGTCAGAAATACCGCAAATGAAGAGGAAGAAACCCACCAGTTGCAAAAGGCAAAATGACCCAGTCAGCCAAAATCGCAGCTAAACGCCCTCCAAAACGACCGGAGGACGCCAATGGACTCGGAATAAAAGGGGGGGAACCCCCCGACAACAAAAAAAGACATCACGACCGGGGCTTCAAGACCGGGCTTGACAGGAAGGTCTCCTGGGTTTTCACGTGAGAGAAAGACTTCTCAAACCAAAACTTGGAAATTAGAAAGTCAAACAGCAGATA
>Ga0179593_1296495_pt1 | contig 11597 bp, 20 predicted proteins | sample CZODoug2_1_08_16_FD_185931 | JGI IMG/M metagenome (GOLD analysis project Ga0179593, IMG submission 185931) | Vadose zone soil fungal communities from Angelo Coast Range Reserve, California, USA - CZODoug2_1_08_16fungal (PacBio error correction) | ecosystem: Environmental > Terrestrial > Soil >...
ATCCGAGTTTGGGGGCAAAAAATACCAGGGGGGAAAAGGAGAGGTGCCCCCTCATCCAACCCCCCAACTCGGAAAAAGGTGCAACTTCACATCTTGAAGAGGGTCAAAAAAAACAATACCTCAGTCGTTATCCGCAGATCCGGAGAGGGGACCTCAAAAAAAAAGAAGAACGGAGTTCCGTTTCGGCTGGTAAAGAAAAAAAAAGGGAAAATGGAAAAACTGAAGAGGAATTATCAGTTGGAGAACACCGGCAGGGGTTAATGTTAAAGAAAGAGCCTCAAAGGGAAAAAAGGGGGGTTCCGCCTCGTCGACCCCGCGTCGGACCACAAACAAAAAAGAGGGGGTTTTTTTTGGTCCGGGGAAAGGGCAATTACCTGGAAAAAGGAAAATAAAGGGGCGTCAAAAACCGGTTTTTTTCGGGAGGGGAAAGGGGAGATCCACAACGATGAAAATAACAAAAAATGGACTGGTACCACGAGTTTAAAAAACTCAGGGAATACGCACAGGGGGGAAAAAGTAGAACTACAAAGTGATCCAGAAGACCGGGGGGAAAAAACTTTATCACAAAGAAGGGGGGGGTCGCGAATAATCTGGGGAATATCTTTTCTGGACAGACTTCACGAAGCCGGGGAAGGGGACGAAATTTTCCGACAATGTGGGGGTTCCCGACGACGCGGCCACCACGAAGTTCGGTGGACTACAGGAAAGAAAGGGGAAAGCACTACAAGGGAAGAAAGGAAACCCTCTTCGCGTTGTCGTGTGGGGTGGGGGTCCTCTAAGAAACGCAGGGGGGGTAGCTTGTTTTTTCACGGGCCTGGAAAAAAAGACGAATAAAGAAAAAAGGACTAAACCCAAAGGAGAGAAAGGTTGCAGGCACCTCGGGTTGGGGGAAGAAAAAGGAAAGGGAGGGGGTGTACAAAGAAAGGCAGGACCAACCCGCCTATCAACATAACACCCCCAATTGGGAGGCCCTTGTGGAAAAGTACAAACAGTGTGAACATTACGTTACAACAGGGGGTAAAACTGACTAAAAACTCGAGCGATAGAAAAAATTCAAAAAAGAACAATCCTACGGAAAGGAAAGTGGTTCCGCGGGGTTATCGTTGCAAAGGGGTTGTCCCCGTTTCACCACAAAACGCCGTGGGCGGTTACTGTTTTGACAAAAAAGCGAAAGGAAAAAGGAAAGGGGGGGGAACCCCAGGACCTATTTGGAAGTCCTGAACGAAAAAAAAAATGAAAAAAAAACAACTGGAACAGAAACACAACTCAAAGGGGGCATCAGGTTAAGTCGGGAACTTGCGGGGAAAGTTGGGGAAGGGACGAAGGAAAAGTGGACTAGAAAAAAAAAAGGGGAGTGACGGACGGGCCAGCAGGGTGCCGGGAAAAAAAACCGGATGTCCATGAAATGGGAGACTGTCTTCCAGGAGTAGCCGTTCCTTGAAAAAAGCCGGGGAACAAGTCTTTTTAAAAAAAAAAAAGGGAAACAAGTTTCAAAGTGGCACGGGAAGCGAAAAAGGGGGGTAACATGCTCATGGGGCTCACACACGTGGCGCCTTACACCCGGCCAAAAGGAAAGAAAAAAACGCTTTGAAAAAAGGGGAGAAAAATGGCTCTTCAGCACCCGAAAATAGAAGACCTCAAAAAAAAACAACCCTTGTAAAAAGCAAGCAAAGTGGGGCGCGAGAAGTTGTTTCCAGGGGCGCTGTTTCTGGGGGTGAAAGGGAGAAAAAAAAATGAGGGAGGAAGGGGGGGGGACATAAAACAGACGCCCCCAAGCACGATTCCGACGAAAAACTGGAAAACTCGAAATGGGACTCTTGACAAAGTGTTACCTACCGGCAAGAAGGGCGCCGAAAGGCACAGGAACAAAAAAAAAGGGCAACACAAAGAGATAATGGGGAGGTTAGGAGAAGTAATCAGTGATGGTAAGAGAGTCGATGGTTGGTAATAAGGAGAGGGGGGCGGGTTATGGAGGGTGGTATGGGGGTGGAAAAGGAAGGGAGGGGAAAGAAGGGGAAGGGGGTATGAGGAGGGAAGCACACGTACGGGGAGTTGTTATGTTCGAAGAGGGGTTAGGAAGAAAGGGAGGAGTAAAGAAGCAGTCAGGGGGGAAGGTGAATAAAGATAGGGGGAGGGGATGGGGTCTTAAAGCGAGTGCGTCGTGAAAAGGGGGGGAAACGGAGAGGTGGAAAGTTACCGGTGGTAAGGAAATAGTCAAGGTGTCGAGGGGGGGGCGGGGTTGCTCGGGGTGGGGGTGAGAGAGAAGGTGGAGGGGAGGGATCTGCAGTGAGAGGGAAGGGGATGAGAGGGAGCGTAAAAGGTGGAGTGGAGAGGAGGAGTGGAGCGGAGGGAGGGTGAAGGGGAATGGACGGAATATTAGGGGGGGAAAAGGGAAAAGAGGATTTTAGGATTGGGGGGAACGGAGGGGGAAGGGGGGAGGGGAAAGGGGGGGTTGGACGCTGCGTCGTAGAGAGTAAGGAGGAGGGCATAAAGACGTGTTCAGGATTTGAGAGGGGGGAGGCGGGGAAGGGAAAGAGAGGGTACAAGTCGAAAGAGAAACCAACAGAAGGGGCCCGAAACTACAAACAGCTTGGGAGGGTGAAGGGGATGGCGGGGGGGGGGTGAGAGGTGAAGACCCAGGTGGGGAATTGAAATGGGAGATCGGGGGAAATGCAGAGGGGTTATGAAGTGGGGAAGTGGCGAGACATGGGGAGGGGTGTTGGTGAGTAAGAAGTGGGGGGGGGGCGGATAGGCAAGTACGTTTGATACTAGGGGGGGATAGGATGGTTTAAGGAATTGGAGAGAGAAAGGTTCATCGATATGGCGGGGGGTAAGTGGTAGTTAGATGTGCGGGGGGAAAATGTAGGTAGACGGTGGGGGTGGGGGGAGGGTCTCCGGCTGGGTTCGGGGGAGAAGATAAGGGCCCTAAGGCATCTAGTGATGGGAAAGGGTAGGAGAGGGTGGGTCTGATGTTGTGTGAAGACGATGGGGAAGGGGAGAAATAGAGGGAGAGGAGGGGGGTGGACGGGGGGGGGGGAAGTAGTGCGGAGGACATTTGAGAGGGTGAGGGAGAGAAGGGGGGGGGTGAAAATGGGAGGATGGGGGAAATGAAAGAGGTAAGATGGGAGGGATGGGAAAGTGGAAGGTAGTGGCAAGAGGGGTGGCCTGGCGTGTAAGTGAGGTGGGGGCATAAGGGTGATAGGGATGGGGGGGACAGGTGGAAGGATGAGAGGAATAGGGTGCTAGGGATGGGAGGCAAGGGACAAATAGTATAACGGAGGAGGGGGAGTGTAGGTAGAGGGAGAAATTAGGATAGGTGGGGGCATGGGGGAGATGAAGTAGAGGGGGGGGGAGGGGAGGATAGGGGGTAGGTGGAGAATGTAATTGATGGGAGGACGGTGTAGGAAGGGAGGTAAGTGGGGGAAGAGGTGTAGGCGGGTGTGATAGAGTGGATAGTGGGGGGCTGGTGGGTTAATTGGGGAGGGGGGAGAGAAGCATGGTGACTGGTGGGAAGATGGGAGGGTAAGAGATGAGAGGATGGGAGGCGGATTGAATGGACGGGGTGGGCGATAGAAAGGACAAATTCGCAGAAAGGGGTGTTGAATCCCATCGTACAATTCAATACACGGAAAAAAACGGGAACTCCCGCTCCGAAGCATCAATGAGTCAAATCAGGGAAAAACCGAAAAAAGGGGAAACAACAACAACCAAAAAGGGGGGGGAAAGGGGAGAGATCGCACATTGGGGTGAAAAAAAAAGGGGGGGGGAACCAGTATTCCTGCCTTCGTAGAGCCAAAAAGCCGGGGGGACGGGGAATTGATTGGTCAATGGGGGACATCAGGGGGGGGCACACAAAAAGAAAATGGATTGGGCCAGACGAAAGCATGATGCCTCCCCCCGGAGCTGGAAAGGGACACAGCCAAGAATTTCCAGCTTGAAAGAGGTTTCCCCGTGGGCGACAGGAAAGCGTAGTGGCGTCGTGGGCAGGGAGGAAGGGGAAAAAGGGAAACCGGGGGGGTTGGAGATTCCTGCTGCATAAAGAAAAAAAAGAAAAAAAGAAAATCGAAAGAGAGAAATTTACTAGCCTGTTAGAAATTAGGGGGGGGAATCGGCCCGTGTGTGGAGACGTCAGAATGGGCCGCTTTGGGGAACGTGACGAAAAGAAAAAAAAAAAAAGCTCGTGTCGGGGGAACAATTAGCGCCCATCAATCGGCCTAGTTGTATCAACCCGGGGGGTGGGAAAAAAAAAACGTGTAAGAAAAAACACGGGTTGTCAGGGGAAAGGGAAGGCTGAAGCCGGGAGAAAAAGGAAATGTCGGGGGGAAGGACTGCTGCAATAGGCACGAGTTCGCACGCAAAAACAACGAACCAAAAAGAAAAAACTGCCCCACCCCCAATGTGTGACACAGCCTGGACGAAAAAGGGAGCAAAACAGGGTTAAGTCAAAAGACTTTCAGGCAAGGGGAAAAAGGTGACCAAAAACGGGGAATAAGGAAAAAAAGCAGAGGGGGCCCGTTTCCCAGGGAAAAATGAAACTTTTGGGGTGGGTGTGAGGGCCCAAGCGAAAAAAAAGTACAACGGGAGAAAGACGGGGGGGAAAGTACGGGGGGAGGGGCTGTGTAACTTTCCGGAGATGGCGGACGCCCAGTAGGGAACCACAAGGTTGACGGAGGGGTCCATACTAGGTCAATGCAAAAGGAAAGGTCAAAAGTAACGTGTGCCGGAGGGTACACGTTATGAAGCCACGAAAAAGGGTTTTACAAACAGGTATATACTCCCCAACACGAGTCTTTGCCCGAAGAGTGATGTTACGCGTAAACCTGGGAGTCCCGTGGGTCAAGAGAAACACTCTAACTGGGACCGGGGAGGAAAGCACGGGAACAGGAAAAAGTCCGGAAAAGGTGCGATCGTGAGTTATTGAAACCGCAGCAAAACATTAGGACAACACGAAGGGATTGTGTGGGGGGGGGGGACCGTAAAAAAAAAAGGACCATTTTTGCAAGTTCCGTAGCGTCGAGAGTCCGGAGTTAGTCCCAAAAGAAATATTCGTCAACAAATGGAGATTTATTCGCAAAAGGAGACAACAAAGTTGGAGGCCAGCGTCTCAAGGGGGGGAGTTGGAAGAATGGGGGGGAAGGACGCAGACAAAAGGGTCCAAAAGGTGTTGTGGGGGAGAAGGTGTACCAGCGAAAGAAGGATTGTCAAAGGGGGGGGGGGGGACTGCCAGAAAAAAAAAAAGGTGGGAAGTGACGAAAGAAGGGTGTTCCTCATTCACAACAGGTACGGGAAAAAACTTCAGCGGGGGGTGCTGGGTTGACGCGGTGGGAAAAAGAGTACACCTGGGGACGGGTGAAGGGGGTTAATAACCCTCCGTGGGGGACCAACCTGCAGAGCAAATATTTTGGTAGCGCGGGGTGGTGGAACGTAGAGCCGAGAGGAAACGGCCAGGATCTGGGGGTAAAAAAAGGGACGCGCCCGAAACCGCAGAAAAGCCATGGAGGGACACGGAAAGGAATGCGGGAGGGGGGGGGGAAATAAAGAAGGTTGGGACCGTGAAAAGTTCCGCCCGTGGGGTTGATTGAAGGGGGGGGCCCCACCATCAAAATAAGGAACCTACGATTTGACAAATCCGAAAAACGGAGTAGGGGGATTAAAAAAAAGATAGATTAAGAGGGGGGGGGGGGTAAACACCTTTATCAAAGGACGAGAACATCACCCAACGCGGAGAAACGGTAGCCGGAGTTCAGGAGGAAAAGATGGACCAAAAAAGGCAAGCCGACTAGTCAAGGGGGGGGGGGGGATAAAAAGGAAAAAAGCTCGGGGAAGGTCGTTTACCTGCTCGCCAGAGGTACAAACCTTTCACAAAATAGCTGCTGAAGGGCGGGGTGGGAGACAAACGAGGTTCGTTTAGAAACTAGGAAAAGCCGGGGGTTCCCTCGCCCCCCAACCCGCGTAAAAACAAAACCATGCCGGGTTTGGGGGGGGGGGGGGGGGGGGGGTTAACGACATTACAAACCACTTGAATTGCAGACCGGGGTTGGGGTGTCTTCTGGAGTTAGATCCACAACGGACAGGACGTCCAAAAGCAAAAGGAACACTGGGAAAACTACACTTTTAAGAAAACCGAGTCCGTAAAAGAAGTTAAAACGTTCCCAATGACGGGAACACCCAATCCGGGGGGGGAGCGAATAATCTGGGGGGACGATACTGGACACGAAGAATTCTCCTACTAGGGGCGAAGTTGGGGGCAAAAAACAGAGGTAGGAGGTTACAACCACCACAACACCTCAAGGGAGGGTGAAAGACGAACGAGGGGGGGCGGGGGGAACTCCGAACTGCAAAGGACCGGGAAATGTTTAGTGTTGGGGGTCCTCTAACCGGCGCAGGGGTCTTGGGTTTGTCCTGCCACAAAAGAAAGGCGGCACCGACCAAAAAGGGGGGCGGAAAAATCAACTCGGTAGGAGCCTCGTTTAAAACGCCCCCCCGTGTTTAAAAAAGGGGGAGTACACGACCCGACTATCCAAAAAGGCAACGACCAGTGGACGGGCCTTTCTGGGAATGGAAAAATACGAAACTTTAATCAAAAAACAGACGGAGAAAAGTACGAGGGTCGACCAGTTGGAACTGGAACACGTAAAGAGGAGACGTGACCGCGTGGGAGTGTGGGGGGGGGACCCGTTTGAAACCAAAAGTTCCATCCGTGGGGCGGGTTTGGTTTGTTACGGTGACCGGCAAAAAAAAAGTGTGGAAGATAGGGTGATTTACTCAAACGCACCAAGGGAGAAACAAGAAAAAAAGGAGGGTTCCTGTAAGGAATGGAGGGGGGTTAAATGGGGCAAGGGGGTGGGGAGTGATTGTCAAGATGAAGGACGGTTTGTCCATGTAGGGACATCAGTACCATGCCCCTTTTACTTTCAAAAAAAAATTTACATTTACTGAATTCATAAAGGTATGGAAGGGACGAAAAAGATAAGGGACCGGAAGGGTTGGGGAAGCAAAAAAAAAAAGTGGGGGAACGAAGAAGGATGAATTTTCCGCCCAGCAGCGCCCTGAAAAGGCGCCTTGGCATCAGGAAAGAAAAACAGCGGCAATCCGGCTCGTATGCGACGAACAAGCCCCTAAAGATAACCTAGGGGGAGGGCAAAGGGAAAAATCGATATTGACGCGAGGGGGGTCAAAGGTTCGGTGTTCTTTGGGCAAGGAAATCTATACCAAACAAAAGGACTGTCGGGGGAGATATCATTCACCAAGAAGGAAAAAAAAAAAAAAAAATGAAAGACGACGCAAACGGGGGGGGGAACTAAGAAAGCACTAACTGAAATCTGGGCCAGTTAAGGCGCTAGGGTCCTCGCCGTGCCCCAAGCAGGCCCAAAAAAAACAGGGAAACCTGATCGAAAGAGGGCGTACCAAGGGCCCTTCGCAAAGAATAAAAAAGAAAAGGAAATCAAGGGGGAGGTCAGCGGTTTCAATGACGAAGGATCTCAAACAACACGAGGGGGGGGAGGGAAAAGAAGAAGGAAAGGTCAATTCAAGAGGACTTCATTCTGGAAAAAAAGAGCGAAAAATAAAAAGATTCCGCTGGAGGGAGGGAAAGGGTATGGACCTATCATGGGGAACAACTTAAAATGGAGGGCGCGGGAAAAAAAGCAAATTAAAGGGGAGAAAAGAGGTGTTTACGGCCTCTTGTGGGGTATTTATAAGGGTTGGTCCCCAGGGGGGGAATTATCGTGCTTGTTGGCGGTGGCAGAATGGAGGATGGAACACCAAAGTAGCAGCGTGGGGGGGGGAAGAGGTACAGCTGAAAGAAAAAAAAGGGGGGAAAAAAATCTCATCTATTCAAAAAAAAAAAAAGAGAAAATGTGGCCTGTCTAAAAAGAAGGGGGGGGATAGTCGGCGGGGTGCTGAGAAAAATCAATGAAGGATACCAGGTGGGGGGGGGGGGGGGGTTTTTGGTCCTCCTTTTTAGACGAGTTCCGAAAGGCGAACGCGTTGGCTGTGGAGGGAAATGAGCAAAGGGGGGGGAAGTCTTCCTCAAAGGGGGGATCAAAAAAAACTTGGACTGTACAGACAGCTGGTGTAAGCATAAAAGGAAGGAAGGGGATCAAAGGTGGGGTTGTAGGAAGGAAAGGATGCACGTGACCGGGGAGTATAACGCCCAGGACAGAAACGACGTTGAAGCCCCCGCAAAAAAGACATGGGTTAAACCTGAAGAAGTAACTGAAGGAGGGGGGGGTTGTTCTGGTTCTTCGACAAAGTGGTTGTGTGGGTGGCAGGTTAAAAGAAAGTCAAAAACGGTGTAGGGGAGAGAAAGGAAAAGAAAAAAAAAAGAAGGAAGGACCAACGATGAACGTGTTTGGGTCTTTGACAAGCAAGGCGAGGGTAAAAACGCGGAGCCACCCATTAGGACTTTTGAAGGGAAAGGGGGAAAAACAGGTCTAGCGATACACCGACTCGAGGGAAGATTAATGGGACGGAAGGTGGACAAAAAAAGTGAACCTGCAAGAAAAGATCAGGGGGCAGGGGGGAATTAGTTGGGGGCCAAAGAAAAGGACACAAGGATTAACAAATTTAGGCCGCCGTCAAAACGAGACTGAAGGGGTGGGGAATGGGGGAGCGGGACAAGGGGAGGTAGTCATTCTTTCAAGAAAAAAGATAGAAAGGCGAAAAGGGCCAAAGCGGACCAAAGAAACGGCAGGGGGAAGAATGGGGGAGGGGGAGGGGTTTCCAAAGGAAGAAAGGGGCGCCACAACTAACTTTATTGGTGGGGGGGACCCTAAGGTAAGAGCAAAATGGGGGAATCGTAAAGAAGGAGACGTGCATGAAATCTTGGGAGGCCCAGATGAGGGGTCCGAGAACCCCAGGATTGGGAACCATCCTTGGCACCGATTGGGGGGGGGGGAAAAATAATGAAGCAGTAGTAGCCTTGTACGCTGGGAAAGGACATGGACCCAGTGGGGGGGGAGGTGTTTGGAAACGTCGTGACAAACGGGGGGGGGCGTGGGGGAAAAAGAAAGGGGTGTGGGGAACTTACGAAGGGGGGAGTGGAAACTGGAAAAGGGGGTTGGGGAAACCGACAGGTCAAGGCCCGGAAGCGGTAACCCAAACAAAGGGGGGTGTTGCGGTGGGTCGACAGGGCTTCTACGGAAAAAGAAGGGGGGAAAACAATGTGAAAATGCGTTCGCTTGTGAAGGGGGGGGGGAACAATAATGGGGGCGAAAAACTGAGGGGGGAAAAGGGGAAAAGAATTAGTTGGGGATAAGGGGGGTGGGACGTACCATTTAAAAACACTGGGAAAAAAAACCAGAACTTAACCTTCAGCGTGGGGGGGGGGAAAAAAGAGAGGAACGCAAAAAGCCATCCGCGAAAAAAAGGGGACATGGAAGTTAGGGCATGGGACAAAAGACGTGGGTGGGGTTGACTTTCGGGGGACAAACGAGAGCGCTGGGGAAGACTGTTTGCCCCAAAAAGAGGAAGCGCGAGAAAAAAAAAACGGAGGAGGAAGAAAAAGAGAGCCGAGGTTTGGGGCAAGGTCGTCAAATCTGATCTTGTGACCCAACAGGAAAAAAAAAAGCTCACCCACCAAAAAAGGGGGAAAAGGTCCCAGACTCGTATTGAAAAAACCAGAAGAAGGGGGGACATGTTTGCGACACTCAGATCTGAGAAGGGTCAGGGAAAAAACAAAGAGAGGAAAGAGTGTTGAAAAAGAAGGGGCGGGAAAAAACATAAAAAGAAACCAACGGAAGGATTTAGGGCGAGTACACAAGAAAGAAGGCACTAAGCCCCAGTTATGGGGGGACATTCTCGCGACCAAAAGAGGAAGACAACAAGCAAAAAAAGTGTTTGGTTACAAGGGGAAAAAAGGAAATGCTGGATAAAAACAAGGTTCACATTTAAACAGGTTGGTTCTGGGAGGGTGGGGGGATAGGCGAGAGAACAAGAGAAGAGGGAAAAATGGCGAGTGTGTGGGGGAAACATGTGAGGGAAGACGAGGAAATGAAATGAGAGGGTAGGGGAAGCAGAAAGATTCAGGTAGCGGGGGGAGAGGTGAAGGGGAGTGTAGCAACAAAGAACTTCAAGAACGCCAAAGGGATTGAGCTGGACCCAGGGGGGGGTGAAAATAAAACACTGAAGGAAATGCACGTCCCCAGTATAACATCTTTAAAGGATAAAAAAGGAAAAGAAGGGCATGGCCGAAAAAAAGAAACAGGGGGTCGAAAAAGAATCTGGGAAGGAAAGGGTCCTAGATCGAAATAAGGACTCCCGTAAAAAAAGGAACTTGGGGGGGGCAACGACAAGGGGGTCGCCTCGTGGAGGGGAAAAACACCGCTTCGTGGGGGGCAGAACTGCTGAGGGATCCGGGATCGAAAACGGGGGCCAGGTTCAGGGGTGGTGGGGCCGAACCCCTGTGCAAAAAATGCAAACTGTTAGGCTGGTGGGGTTTCCTGAAACTGGGAATCAAAGAAAAACGGAACAACAGGTATCTAAACAACCAAAGAGGGGGCAGTCAGCCCCGGGGGTCGCGGGCCTCAAGGGGTACCAGCAAAGGAGGGTGACGGAAAAAAGATATCATCCAAGGAGGAAATTTTCAAAAAAAGGAAGAGGGGGGGGGGAAAATTAAGTCAACCTTTAGAAGAAAGGGGAAAACAATTCACGTTAGTCAAGATAGAAAAGTGGGGTAATGAAACGTAACATGCGAGGGAAAAGGGACTTTTTATAGTTTCGAAGGGGGGAACCCGGGTAAAAGGAACACAAAACGGGTCAAGCTCGTGGCGGTGACGGAGGGGGCGGGCAATGAGAAACAGATACCCCAGAAAAAGTTTGGGAAACGGAAACCACCAAAAAAAAAGGCTAAGGTGGGAAGGGAGACAGGGGAGAAGGCAGGGGGGGGAAAAAAAAAAAAAAAAAACGGCGGTGGAGTCCGGGGGGAAACCGTAGGGTACCCGAACCGGAAAGGAAGTGCACGGGACCGCAAAAGAGGAAAGGGCATGTATCAGGGGGAGCAACGGACTGCAAGTTCCTGAAAAAGGGTCAAGTCCCCCTGGGGAAAAAAGGGGTTCCACCGTTTGAGACAGGGGAAAGCAAAAAGGGAAAAGGAGGTGTCCAGGGAGACAGTGCCCACTGAAAGAGGAAATTTTTCTCCGGGCAGCAAGAAGGAGGGGGAAGAAAAAAAGGAGGCCAGCCTACTCCGTGACTGGTGAGAAAAGAAGGGAGAAAAAAACCCTAAAAGTAACCCAGGAGAACAAGGCACAAAAAGGAGGGAATTAAGCTGCAGAGTGGGGTCCTTTCTTAGGGGGTTCGGTGAAGAGAAGTCAGGACAACAAAGAAGATGCGAGGACCGGGCCATCGACAAGGAATCTAAAGAAAAACGACGCAAAAAAAGCAAATTTCACCAACGGGTGACTATACCGGGGGGGGATAAAGGTCCTCATTAAAATTACAACGCTCGGGGGAGGAAGAAAGCGCCCTTCGAGAAAAATTACCATTTTTGAGGGGAGGGGGGGGGAAAAGGGGACCCTGGGGGATCGTCCGAGAAGACACGTCCCCGGGACAGGCACCTAACGAAGCCAAGAGGAAAGGGCAAAGAAAAGTTTTCATGG
>Ga0179593_1322308_pt1 | contig 11597 bp, 12 predicted proteins | sample CZODoug2_1_08_16_FD_185931 | JGI IMG/M metagenome (GOLD analysis project Ga0179593, IMG submission 185931) | Vadose zone soil fungal communities from Angelo Coast Range Reserve, California, USA - CZODoug2_1_08_16fungal (PacBio error correction) | ecosystem: Environmental > Terrestrial > Soil >...
ATGACACTTTGTAGAGGGAGGGGAGAGAGGATAGGGGGGTACTAAGAGAAGGGAGGAAGAGAGTGAGGTAATTGAAAAGGCTTCATTCCTGGTAAAAAGAAATCTAAAAAATCACACAAGAACTTTGGGTTGGGCCAGCTGGGGGTAAAACAGGGAGGGACCTTGCTTCAGGAGGGTAAAGAGTGGGAGGGGGACCATGGCGGCTAACGATCACGCTTAAAGTGGACACGCGGGAGAAAATAGCTTGGTAAAATCGCGAACAGGGGGGAGAGTGTTTAAGTAAAAAGAGAAAAACAAAAGAAAGAATGGATGAGCGATTGAGAAAAATGGCTCGCCTAAAGCGCCAACGGCGAACGGGCAGGCAGGGAAGGGACGACCAAAAGCGAACCAAATTCATTGCGACCGCGGAAGAAGATGGTCTGTTACGGGGTACCGACGCGGCTCGGGTGGTCATATATCGCGTCAAAAGGAGAGGGACGAGTGCTGGAAGTGCGAGGATGTTGGGGGAAAATTTGCTGGGAAAGGGAAACCTTCGTAGGGTTGGTGGTGTTTTTTTGTTGGGGGGGTTCGTTTCGATATAGTAATTGGATGCGGTCATTATCATGAGAGGGGGGGGGGGGAGGGGAAAATCCAGTTTACATCGGGCTCGGAAAACTGGTCAAGTCTTGGGTTTGACGTGCGAGAGGGTAGGAAGTCTCTTGGCGGGGTGCATGAGAAAGAAGTCTGTGGGGCGCAGGGCGTTCACTTCCATGTCGCGAATAAAAGAATTCGGAGGGTGGTCGCATACCGTGGCGGAGTCTGAATCCGGAGCAGATTGTCGCACAAAGGAAGGTAAGGTTTTCGGGAGGAAAAAAAAGATCTGTCTTGAAAGAGGAGGAAAAAGGAAGGGAAGGACTAGAGTTGCGCCCTCATCTCAGAACGCTAGAGCAGCAAGAGCCAAGGAGGGAGGAAATCAGCAGCCGTTTCCGTTTAAAGAAGAAATTCAGAGCGGGTTTAGAGAGGGGGAAAGGGGATGCCTGAAGGTCGTCGAAATGGGGATAAAGGAAGCACAGTGGGTGTAACTTTCTGAGGAGTCAAAAACCGGGGAAAAGAGTCTCTGCGTGAGGGCCAGCATGTCTTTCGGGTGACAAACAACACACCCGTCCGTATTGGCGAAGGGGAAGGGGGGGAAGACAAAGAGTAATTGTAGGGTGAAACAGATAAGAGGCTTCTGACGTGATGATGTTCGTCTCGAAAGCATAATGCATCGTTCAGCGGGCTCGGGAACAAGCTATAATTCAGAGCAAAGTATGGAAAATAATTAGTTGAGGAGAGGAGGGAAGGGGGAGGGGAAACGCTCAATCAGCTGAACGAGCATGTAACTCATAAGAGGTCTGGCCCTGGTCTAAATGGGAAGAGAAAGAAGAACTCAAGAAAAGGGAAGGCGTTTCTGTCCAGGTCTTCGGTTATGGGAGGGGTCAATGCGGGTTCACGAATTAGGCTTGTCAGCGGCAGGAAGCTGCGGGGAGGGGGGGGACTGGCTTCAAAAAAATTTTTGAACAGGTCCTTTTTCGGGGCGGCGAGAAAGGGAAAAAAAGAATACGTCCCACCCTGAAGCAGAGAAGCTGCTGGCGGGGAAAGGCGCGAATTATTAAGGATTCGAAATTGGAGCGTTACGAGCAGGACGCCTACCAGCTTTAGAAATCCTTTGTGATGGGGACACAGCCGGACGGCAATTTTGTGCCCATTCTCGATCAATCCATACTTCAGGGAAGAGGGGGTCAGCCGCGTCGAGAGGAAAAAAAAAATGAGTTAAGGAGCGCACAAAAGAAAAAAATCCACCCGCTGGCGACGGGGTAAAAAGAAAAGACCGAGTCACTAACCGAAAAAGAAGCGGGACGGCAAAAGGGGCGCTTAGGGGAAGGGAAGATGAATTATTAGGACACGGGGGCGTCGAACGCCGATCTAAGTGGCGTCTTTGGGGTAAAGGGGGGTTAAAAGAGGGGAGAAACGGAAGACCTTAGGACTTCTTTCCAAACGATAGAAGAACACAGCGGACCTCCAAGTGGGGGGGGGGGGTAAGGGGGCTGGGAACATAAGGGGGCAGAACGGGGGGAAGGATGGGTGGTGTGGGTGAGGGGCGGTTAGCGGAGGTCGCAGGAGTACGGGATGTCTCGGTCGATGGCGTACCGAGAGAATTGTCAAAAAAACGGTAAGAAATGCGTGGTTATAAAAACTGGTCGATCCAATCGACTACTCTCTCAGCGCATGGATACACATGCAGCGGAATTTAAAGAGCTTATCCGGTGCAAGAAAGGGGGGAAAATTAACAAAGAGGCGAGAAAGATGAAAACGAAAAGGAAAAGGTTCCCACTTCGTCTGGACTTCATAGAGCCTCCGGAATTGATCAAACGAGACACCGTTTCGAAGAGGGGGGGGGGGACGAGTTGGTAACCTGAAGTGGAGGGGGGAAAAAAAGAAAAGGAAGGTTCAGACATTGCGCGTGTACGACACAGAAATCTATGTAAGGGAGGGTGTAAAAAAAGGAGTTTCAAAAGAGGGGGAGGAATGGAGGGGGAACAAAAAAAAGGTTGTCCTGATGTATCCTAAACCGGATTGAAAAGATACTCACAACAACAAGGGGTATAAAAATAAAAAGAAGAAGATGAAGGGAAGAACTGAAGAACTCAGGCGACGGGGCGAAACAATAAGGGTTGGACGACCAGGTGACTATTAATGGAGATACACGAGTCTCGGACAAAGACCACCGGTTAAAACATGGCGGCAGAAGGGGGAAAAAAACTATCACCATGGCTGGGAAGAAACTTAGAATACAACTCGCGAACGTATTTCGCGTAGACGGAATCTCTCGAAGATTCTCTGGCCAGCGAAGTGGGAAAAAGGGTCATATCTATAGCATGAGGGGGGCGGAAAGGTAAAAAGGTACAAAAAAAACGGAGAAAAGAGGGTCAACAATGACCGTGAAAATAACTTTGCGCTTCCTAAGTCGGCATGGGAGAGACAGGGACGATCAAGATATGTCTGACCGTGGTAAGAAAATAATCTAAATGAAGAACAGAAAGAAGTCAGACATACTCAATACCACGACACCAAATACCATTTACACAAAAAATGCACAAACTTACGCGAAAGATGGTGAAAAGGAGCTTGTCAGGTTCACAATAAGCTCAAGGGGTCGGCCGTCGCCCACGTCACAACCTTATCAACAGAAAAAGCCTCCAAAGAAATGGGGGGACGTCTCCAAAACGTGACCGGAAGGAAGGGGGATGTGAGTCTCTAAAATAAAACGGCAAGCGCGTTGTGTCAACTGCCTGGCTGAAAGTATAAGCGCGGGGAAGATGGGCGTGACTACATAGGAGGTACTGGAGAAAAATAGGAGAGGGGAAAAAACAGAGGTTTTAGAGGACTACCAAGGTATTTAGGGCGACACCGACTGGAACGAATTGGCCGTCCCGAGTTTTGAAAAAAAAAAACCTGCTCGAAAAGATGGAAGGGGGGTAAAAATCGATCCTCCCCAAACAAGAAATAACTCGCCGTGTGGGGGAACTACGAAAGACGCAGACTGCTCTTCCTGTGGAGGCTTTCTGATCTTCAGGCAAAAAAAACAAGGGAAAAAGGGGGCTTTGCAGAGCAATCAAAAATCATAACGAAGAAAGCTGCAAATGAAACAGGTGAACGCCTGAGGGGATGCCGACACCGGCGTAAGTACGATGGAAGAAAGAGAGGAAAAAGCGATATTGAGAGGGACCCGGAATAGGAAGACCAGATATGACATACCTAGAGGTCGAGAAGGCTTACTGGGAAGAAAGGACTAAGCCGCCAAGCATTAATCAAAAGGGCAGGAGAAAAGGGGGTGGGGGGGGGGCCGAGCACAGGGAAAAGACCAAGGGCGAAAAAAGAGTGCTCTTCTGCAAACATAACAGAAGGACCAAGGGGGGGTAGAGAAGAAGTCCGATTGAAAGTCAAGGGTCCGCATAAACAATTGGTTCTTGAAAAAAACGCTGACAGACCTGAACAGGGACGCCCTAGAAAAACGGGGATCCCCTTGAAGGGGTCATGAAGAAAGAGGAAGATCATTGCGGGGAGAATTGAGAGAGACTCCTCGAGCAGACGGTCCGACTCCATCGACACCGACGTCAAAAAGAAAAGGAAAAAAAAACAAAACAACCCCCAGGTGACGATGCAAAACGGGGACGGTACGATCTCCGGTAAAAGAAAGGTTAATGCTGTAGCGCGGCGGCCTTCGTGACTGGGGGGGCTTTCGCAGCTTAGACAGATCATAGGGGAGATGATACAAAAGAGCAAGGTGCGAATAAAAAGGGTTGGGCAAAGGAGAAAGTAACCTTATTGAGACAACTCACTGCTGTAGCGCCTAAACACACCGAAGGAGCACCACACTCGGGGGCCGCAGGTGGTCGACCTTGAACTGTCTCCTCAGGAAGAAGACAAAAAAAAAAATCTGATGAGAGGCGGACTATCTCCATTAAAACCGTCATCGCGTACAACGCAGCCTGCTCCCTCGACCGCTAAAGGAAGAAGTACAAAACAGACGCTATCCGCATGACCGGCCCATCTAGGGAGAGGCCGGTTAAAAAGAAAAGAAGATGAATAGAAAAGTCTCCTTCAAACAAGGAATTAAAGAGAAAAGAAAAAATCATTACTTTTGAACATCACCAAAACAGTTTCAAAAAATAGCTACCAGTTAATACTCAGCGCGGCAAGGAAAAAGCGATGATCTTAAGAAAACAGGACCATGATCGGGAGGGGAAAAAGAAAACGAGGCCGTCCACGCCGTGAAAAAATGCCTTGGGACAAGTCCGTCTGGGTTGGTCGACAGTTCCTTCGTGGCAGGGCAAGGCATCTCCAGGGCTGAGCAAGGGAAAATGCGACAAGTCCAGGCTGAGAGAGGGTGAACACACTTCACCAAGCGAAAAGCACAACCGGGTTGCGGACTATGGCAGAAGGAAGAACTCTGAGTAGGAAGGGGTTGCAAAGCAAAAGCGGGGGAGAAGGCGACGCATTGCAAACGCCAAACAAAATCCCGGGTTACAATGAAGGGAGCAGGGGGTTCAAGAAGGTGATAAAATGGACTGGGAAAAAAAAACAGGATAAGGTTCGGGTGGCCGAGAAAGACAAGGGTGGACCCGATGCCCTCAAAAGCAGATCCGCCGCAGTCCAGAGGAGAACAGACAGAAACACATCGAGCAAACTAAATCTCAACAGGGGAGCTCGCTCCACAAAAAACAACACCGGGAATAGGGGCAAGTACTTATGACTCTTCTTCTGATCTGAGAATTCTCTTGAGGGATGTATTCGAGATTAGAGGGAAGTTTCTTGATTTCAGCTTCTCCTGACGCCGCGACTACAAGCAAACATAGCCTTTTGTGTTGGAGAAAAAAGGAACTTATTGTCACCTTCTAAAGGGGAAGGCAACCGCCGTATCTGTTTCTTTTGCGTGAAGACAAGCCGCTGGAAAGAGCCTGCTGAAAAACGAAGAATCCTTGGCAAAACAGCAGAGGGGTCGGGAGAGGGAGGAAGTAACTAATACTAGTACCGCCGGATGCTCTCTTTTGAAGGGCGCCGTAACCGGCGTAGCCAAAGTAAAGGGAAGCCAAAAAGCAAGACATACGCCTCGCCAACATTCATGAGACCTGCTAAGGGCTGGTTGTTTCTTGTATCAATAGAGGAGAGGGTGTTAGTGCATCATATCGTAGTTCTCACTTGCCGGCGGAGGAATCCTTGCAAAGGGAACCAGGTGGGCGGGGGGAAAAAACTGTAGATGCTGGCTGAGGATGAGCGGGGTCATCGAGCAAAGAAAAAAATGAGGGAAAACTCCAGGGCAGCGGTCATAAGGTAATAAACTGGTCGGATCGGGTTGTTAACGGGACCAGGGTGCATCGGGATCGGCTTCCGAGAGGGCGTCGGGGGTTGGGAGGTGATCAGCGAACACGGAGTGGGGGGCTAAGCGGCACTTACGTAGGGCGGCGCAAAAACGGGGCGGTAGTAGGGCCGCCGAGGGGAGAGGACGGAAAAATAAGGAGGGGAGCACCAAGAGTGTGAAAAGAAGAGTGTTGACGGCGGGCTCGGAGTACGCGACAAAAATATCTGTCCGCAATCTAGCGCAAACAGGCCGCACCAGCCGCCCGGAGAAAAGAAGTAGACAAAATCTGCAGGGACGTCGCAGATGGGCTTTTGACGTACGCCAAAGGGGCGACGGCGTGTCAAAAAGAGAGGGGGATGGTCTAGGAATAGAGGAAATGTGGGAAAAAACTGTGGAAAAAAAAACAAGACCCTTTATCCATTTCATGACGAAAGGAGGGAGGATTAACATATGAACAATCCCGCTGATGAACGCCACCGACCAGATGAGGGGACGTGAGGTGAAAGGGAAGGTCGAGCAGGGTTTTATGACAAGTCAGCCCTTGTCTTAGGGGCCAATAAAGGTGTCGATACAGCTACGTAAAAGATCAACCCGACGCTTTCACTTGGCTGCGGAGGGAAAATGAATATGCTCTGGGAAAATCCGGGGGGCGGAACGTAGGGATGGCAAACCATTCGAACAAGAATGTGATAATTCTTTGCGGGGTTGGGTGGGACTGTATTGGTCTGCCAGCGAAGGACTTGTCCAATGAGGGAAAAGACATTGCGAGGGCCTTTCTCAATTGGGCCGATAGGAGGACAGCGGACACTTTTCGGGAGCAACACAATCTTCGTCGTGTCGGTTTCGGGGGCAAAAAGAAAAATAGTCTTCAGAAAAGGGAGTTCGGAGAGGAGGGAAGCGGCGTTGTTTGCAACTATGGGGAAAGTCAATGTTCGAGACGGAAAGAAAAAATCAGAGTCCTCACAAAAGAAATGAAGACCGTGGAACGCGGGGGCGGTTGCATGCGAGCTGGGGAAATGAAGATGGCGAAGCTTAACTACTTCAATACAAAGGGGAAAAAGGACTGTTCTAGTGGGGGGTTGATAGGGGCACCACAGCTGGAAATGCATGATGCTGCCTTAGTCGATAAAAAATACATGCGTGTAGAAAAACAATGCACAGCTAAGAGCAAAACCGTCTGGTCAATCTCGAAAAGCGCCCAATAAAAAAAAACTAAATAAAAAAAAACAAACCGCGAAAAGAGTTGAACAGGCCGGAGAGGGGAGAAAAAGAGCTAACACGGTCGGCCGGATGCAAAAGAGCAGGTTCTGCAGGTAGAAGGTGCGCAACTTTTTTCTCGAAAGGCGGAGAGGGGAAGGGGGGAGGCTTCTTTACTTTGAAAGGTTAGCAGGGCGACGTGAACGGACAACGGACCATTCTGCCCGAAAAATCTAGTAAAAAGCTGAAATGTAACAAAAGTAAGGGGGCAAATAGGAATCAGGGGGGGGGAGGGATATAAAAAAGTTGCGTTTTTGGGGTAAAGTGGGACTGTTAGCTGCTGTCAAATGAGGAGTGCCTGTATTTATAGAGATAGTCAAAAAATGGAGAAAATCGCACTGGAACGCGAAGTATTCAAAACAGTTTCATAAGAGCGTGAATCGTGGGCACGTCGATCCAGATCAGGGAACAGGAAAAGGAAATAAAAGTTTTCAGGGAAAGTTTTCACCACGGATTTTCTGGGTGGGGACAAGGTTTTAAAAAAACAAGAGAGGCGCCAAGACGAGACACGACAACTTGGGTAATTGCCAAAAGAATGCCGAATTAGAGGGAACCGATGCGAAAAAAAAACCTCTAGCGGGCGAAGTAAAGGGAAAGGAAAATAAAAAAATGCGCAGGTCTTGACAGGGGAGGAGGGTGACAAAAACGCAGGTGACGAGATGGAAAAATCAAAAAAATGTTCGTGAGGGGCAGCCAAGGGGGGATGTGATACAGAAGAACCGGGAGTGTCTCTGAAACAAGGGAGGGAAAGATCGATATAAAGAAACGCGTCGGAGTAAAAACAACAACACCGGCGGAGGGGGAACTAGAAAAATTGACGATTGGAAAGAAGTGCGAATCTAGGGAGGAGGGTAAAAACGAAGAAACCTGTCAGAACTGCGCAAGTTTTAGTGAAACAGCCCCCCTTCGTTACAAGAGGGGGAACAACTCTCGACCCGTGAAAGGGGGGGAAAAAAACTCTAATGCTCGGCCAAGAAGGGGGAAAAGTGAAATCGCTCTCACAGCATCTTGCTCGCGATAACTGGAGTTTCCCCCGCGGATAAAAGAGTAACCTCCGACACGGACAGAGGGCGGGAAGGAAAAAGCCGTAATTCAGGAGGTACGGGGGACACGAGGATACCTGGGGGGAAAACTCTGAGCGCGAAAAAGCGAGAACAATACCGGAAAGAAGAGACGCACCGAAAAGAAATCACCAAACCCAGCATCACCTGTGGACGCAAACCAATCTTACTGGCAGACCTGTAGTAGTAATCGTTGGGGAGGGGAAAAAATTACTAAGGGAGTCTACAGAGAAAACGATGACATAAATTGCAAACTTAAGAAGCCAGAAACAAAGCATCGTAGCACCCGGGTGAGAAAGTAAAGGAATGGTCAGGCGTCCATCCAGCCGCCGAGGAACGTTGCACGAGAGAAAACTCACGTAGCCGATGGGGCGCGGCACAGCTGAACTCAGGGGGCGCGCTCGCGCCTGAAATACCTCTGGGGATGGGGATCGAAAAAAAGACACGATTGCCTGACCGCGTTGACATATCAAACAGAGTCATACAGCGACTGGCGTTCATACTTCGTAATCAGCCAAAAAAAAGAGGATCAATTCAACCAGCGAGACCTGGGGGGAAAAAAAATCGGATGAAGCTTCCGGGTGGGAATGGAGGTTCTTGAGTGAAGGGAGGAGGAAAACAGGTACCCTTGGACAAAAAGGGGGCGTGAAAAAGACAAAGGAGAAAAAAAAGTTTACCATAACAGTCAGCGAAAACAAACTAGTTGCGACAACGACAAATAAAGAAGGCCGACGCTGTAAAAACGCGCGGATAGTGAAGGGAGGGGAAAAGTCCTCCAGCTCCTAGGTGTCCGAGAGGACGGCAAAGCAGAGGGCTCATTGCCGACAAGAATTAACTAATCAGACAGAAGAAAATGCCTCCAGAATGGGGTTTGCCGAATAGAGGAACACTCTCAAAGGAGAACGTGGCAGAGGAGATAGGAAAGGCCGCATGAGACTGGTTGGTTGAATCAAGGACTGGAAGAAAAAAAAGGGAAAGGCCGCCTATAAGACAATGTTTATGGGGAGGGACGTATACTAAAGAACCTAAACCGCCCTATATCTGTGGAATTAATGTGTCGAATATCTGCCGTGAGTAGCATGATGATGAGGGGTGGAGCCTCAGGAAAAGAAAGATGCCCGGCAACTACTGGAACCTCGTCAGAACACAGGATGGTCGAAACTCCGCGCGCCGGACCCTCCGCCGTCGAGAGGAGGCATCGGACGAAGAGAAAAGGGAGAGCATCTGCTTCCTGATAATAGATGTCCGGTTCAAGACCTATACATCTCCGACACCAGGTAAAAGGGAAGATGACTTTTTAGGAAAAATATTCTCAAAAGAGAAAAAAAAAAAGATGCGTAGGAACGGCCGGGCCTTAGAGAAAAGAAGAACGAACGAAGCTGCCAAAATAAGGCGGGAAAAGAAAGAGACAAACCAAAGAGACCTAGCCGAAAAAGTCCGCGCAAAAGGCGGCTCGTCACACCACTCAAGAAAAGTGGATAACGAGAAAGTATTGACCAGGGCGGGGAACGGATAAGAATAGAGTCGGAGGAAACTAATTGTAAAAAAACCGAAACAGGGAGAAAAGTCGCAGTCAAAGATTGGTAGTCACGCAACTTGTTGTCAAAAGCTCGCCATATAGGACTAACTCCGCTATGCGAACGACGGCAACTGAAGGTGGACGAAAGGCGCAGGATCAGGTGAAAAGAAAAACCACAAACAAGCGGAGGGAAGGACGACAATGGTACTATGTCTAGTAGCTGTGTGTGTCTCCAGCTGCCGGGAACCGTATCCGGTGCAAAAAGGGCAGGGGGGGAAAGGATAGAGACCAGCGGTAGTTATTCTTGGATTCACAGTCTGACGCCGACACGCACGCCCGCCAAGGATTTCACTAGGTGCAAACCATACTAGAGGACGCGCCAAGAGGGAAAGACACGAGTTAAGCTATTGAAGACCTGAGAAGGGTAAGGAGGGGGGACGGGAGGGGCAACAAACTCGGTAGGGTGGTTCGGGGATGTGCCTCGCTATTCGCAGACTTCATGAAGGGACGCACATGGAGGGTCAAATACAAGAACAGTATCCGCCAGAAAAGAGAAAGAAAGAAGTAAGCATATCTAACGGTGGCTGAACAAAACAACAAACCTTTGAAAATCAACACAACACCGGATTGAGGGAGATATAGATGAAGGGGAAAGAGATCTTCTGTATGAGAGGCGAGACTGGAGGCTTGCGGGTGCGGAGAAAAAGTGGCCTTTTAGTGGACATGACTGGGCTGGATGTTCCGTCGTCGCAAAATAAGGCAGGAAATCACCGAACGAAAGAAACGGGTGTGTTTAAAAACCGTGGTAAAAAAGACCCTCAGGAGGTAAAGATGGAAAGGGAGGGGGGGAGTGGGACAGTTGCATTCTCGAAGACACAACCAGTCGCGCATGACTGTTGCAAAGCGAAAGAAAGTTCGAAATCGGGAAAGGGACGTCGTAGGGTTGAAGAAAAAAGAAGAGTTATACAAAAAAGAGGGGATGCGCGACGTTGTCTATGGCAGAATAAAAAGGGACAGTGCCACACACGGTTCGAACGTCCGCCTTGCCGCTACAAAACCCAAGGGATAGGGAAAGGAGAAGCCAGGAGAAGGCCGCAGTGTTTGGAAAAATCTAGTAGAATCGTGGGGGGGGGATAATTCAAACTCTTCTTGAAAACAGTGCGGCTGACTTACTGCGAGCTGGGGGAAACCATTTGCTGTGCTTCAAAGAAGGAGGGGTCATTGGCGTCATGAGACGGAATGCGTGGACTGACGACAGCTTCGGCGTCAAAGCCCTGGAGAAAGGAATCGGGTCATGGGAAAAGTCAGGACAGGGGGTGTAGAAAGCGGGGAAAAGTGAGCTGACTGGAATAAAATGTTTGTACAGAAGGTCAGGAAGGTCGTTGCGGGCCATGGGCTTAAAAGCAGGCAGGGAAATCCAGAGTTCTGCAGGGGAGCCGAAGGGCAAGGGGAGGGGATCAGGGATTCCGTTTTTCTCACCTCGGTGCACGGGTGGTGCTTGGGGCGGCGCAGGCTCGGTCTTTAAACAACTATTAGCGGAAGGAGAGGATCAACGCAAACCAACGTCACGCTAAAGCGCCATCGGCGGGAGGTTACCAGGAGCATAGAAAGGTGCGACTAACAAAGGGTGGGCGGGGGTCGAGGTGACGGGGAAAGGGCTGATTGTTCAGGGCGACTTTGCTGTTCACCAGATCCAGAATAGACGAGGAAGGGAAGAGTACACCTTAGGAGACCAATCGATCGGAAAGTAAGGGTCGGTCTTGGGGTTCGGAGACAAGGGGGAGTGGCGGGCCTTTAAGGTGGTGATACAGCGACTGGAGGTACAACCCCAGCGAAAGAAATGGTTCTTAGGGGCTTCACGAAGCGCATACTGCTAGTT
>Ga0179593_1535361_pt1 | contig 11597 bp, 18 predicted proteins | sample CZODoug2_1_08_16_FD_185931 | JGI IMG/M metagenome (GOLD analysis project Ga0179593, IMG submission 185931) | Vadose zone soil fungal communities from Angelo Coast Range Reserve, California, USA - CZODoug2_1_08_16fungal (PacBio error correction) | ecosystem: Environmental > Terrestrial > Soil >...
AATCAAAAAGCGGCGAATGCTGGAACAGCGCCCGGGGGGAGTTTTTTGCTAGGGAAGATAACGGGAAACTGAGAAAGACTCGCTGGGGCTGAAGGGGATGGGGGGGCGGCGAAGACGAAATTGGGTGAAGTGAGTATAAAAGAAGTACAGAGCGAAAAAACGGGGCGGAGACAGGGAAGTGTAGATAGCGGTGGGGGAAAAGCCGGAGGACGGGAAAGGGAGAAGAGTGCGGAGAAAGGATTGTATAGCCAATAAAAATAGGAGGGAGACGGAGTTTTGCCAAAGGTAAAAGGGAATGAATAAAAAAAAAAGGGTTGGGCCATCGTCGGGCGGGTACAAAAGCCTTTTCTTTTTAAGGCTTTGGGAGGGAGGGAAGTTGAGGGAAAGAAGTTGTTCAAAAAAGAACTGAGCGTCGGAGAGAAGGGGAAAAAATACTAGAGAATTGGGAGGGGCGCAGTTTTGAATAGGAAGGGCAAGGGAGGTGATCTTCTTGGGTACGGGCCCCAAGTCCGAGGAAAAAGGAAGGAGGGAAGCAGAAAAAGGGCCGAAAAGGAAATGAAGAAGAGGGAAAGCTGTGGACTGGAGGTTCTCAAGGGGAGGATTCAAAAAAGGAAGCAGGTCTTTGTGAGGGTCTTGCAGAAGATCTTTGGGGGGTAGCGACGGGGGAACAGAGATGAAACAATCTAGACGGGGGTGGGCAAAGGTGTCCAAACAATCGAGAGGCGGGGGCTGAGCCGGCTGTGGGGAACGTGTAGAGGTACGGCTTTGAAAGGAAATTCAAGGGGGGGAAAAAGAAGACCATGTCGGAGGAGAAAAGGGGAAGGGGGTGGGGGGGGGGCTTTGCAGCCTTCGAGGAAGGGGAGCCTTGTCGGGAAGGGGGTGAGACCCACCCCTGGCCTTCAAAAAAGCCTAACAAAGGAATCCGGGGAGGAAAAGGGCGTATATAAAAGGAGGAGGGCCTAGTTTGGGGGGGGGGAAAAAGAAGAAGTTATTGTTCATAAGGAGAGAAAAGGATGGTGCGAGGAGACTTGGGGGGCTTGGCGAAAAAAGGGTTGCGCAGAGACCAAAAATAATTGGCCTTGGGGAGATGTGAGGGCTTGGATCCTGCGGTCGGAAAAAAATCAAAAAAAAAACGGAGTAGGGGGGGGTAAACGAGAGAGAGGAGAAGGAAACTCGCAACGGACGAAAGGATAAATTCAAACGGCAGAGAAAAAACAACGGTACCTTCGTAAGGGAAAAAAGAATAACTACACGAGAGGGGATACTCCAAAAAAAAAAAGAAAAACTCGACTCTACAACACACGCGAAGCTACGACTAAGAAGGAAAGAAAACAAGAGAAATTCACAGGACTGACCAGAAGAGAAGTAGGATCAAAGCCCTAACCCGCACTGCAGAAAACGGAATCGCAGGAAACAGAACCGGCGGCAATCAACCTAACCAGGACCAGAGGCGCAAAGCATACCGCCGCAAAGAGAAGGAAAAACCGGGAAAAAAAATCCAAATCCTCAACGCCACCGGAGAGAGGGGGGCGGGGAAAACCAGCCCAAAAAAGAAACAGGAATGTTCAAGAGAGTAACACCAGGCGATAACAATCCAAAATACAACGCCGCCAGCAAGGCACCTCTGGGAGAAAAAAAAGGAAAAAAAGTAAAAAGACTGACACTTCGACCTATTCCCACCAAAATAAGATAATCTAGGGGACGGCTCGGCACCGCGCGGGGAAAACATTTTTCCAGAGGAGGAGGGGCTCAGCAAAAAAACCGCCAACCATGACCTAGGAACAGGAGAGTCCTAAAGATTTCTGGCAACCATGCTATGGGAGGAAAAAGGGCAGGAGAAAAAAGTCAGCCTCCAAAAAGCGGTCTAACGCAAAGAAAACGATAAAACATCCCAGAACTAGAGTCAAGGGGCCCCCAAAGCCGAAGAAAAAAAAGGGGCAGAAATCTGCTTCACTAAGCGACAATATCACAGCTCCGAATTCGGGGGGACGAATAAACTATAAATCCCGGGAGAAAAGAAGTCAGAGAGGGAACCCGCATCCTTAACGAAAATAGAGCATGCTCAGTCTGAAGGAGGAGGAAGTCAGATATAGAGGGGTGTCGACCTCAAGAAAAATAAGTAGAACATGGAGATGAGAAAAATCGACTGTATCAGACCCAAACCCAATCGAGAAACAACGGAAAGAAGGACGCTATGATGGTTCAAAAAAATAAACGAAACCCAACTACCGAGGAATTTTCCACAGCATCTGCTAAAGTGAAAGGAGAAGAAAAAAGTCGGAGAAGTCATCCATCAGAAAACACTCCATCCTTGAAAAAGTAAAAAACGACTGACATCAATCCGCACAGAGAAAAGATGAAAAAACAGACAAAGGCACATCCATGACAACCGTAACAAAAGACTTCTAAAGGGAGGACAATCACAATCCTTGGGAAAGAGAAGCAGCAAAAAGATACAGACCTGAAACCTCATTCAAGGGCAAAGTCACTACTCCTAAATGAAGGGCACCCGGATCGTCACACTTAACTTTGTAAAGTCAAAAAAAAAAGGGGGGGAAGAAAAAAACCAGGGGTCTCTACAGATCGCGTCAAATCACTCGAGGCAAGAGAGACAATTCGAACGATACGACGGTAAAAAAAAAGTAAAAAAAAAGGAAAATCGGCACAAAAAAACGGCCCAAAGGTGGAGAAACAAAAAACAGCCATCGCTGAGTACGAAAAAAGAAAAGAGCCTTCGGCGGATTGAAGAATGAGGAAATAATACCTAATCCCAAAAAACGGATTTCTAAAAAAAAAAAAACCGCATGAAACAAAACGCATCACCGTCGAAAGGCACTCTCAAAATAGGGGGGAACCCCAATGACTCGTCCGAAAGAAAGGGTGCGCATCTGCCATCCAAAACGGAAGAAGAAACGCCGCGAAGCAACTTCTATGGAATGACCGCATGACAACTGAAAGGAGAAAGAACCTCGGCCGGCCAAGGCGTCACAAAACACACCTTCGCCTACCTCAAAGGCCTCCCGGAAAAGAAAAAAAAGCGAGAATGGGAAGCCCGTAACCAGCACTGTCTGAACTGGGGAAGAAAGATAACCTCGAAACAATCGCGGCATAGAAGTAAAACCAAACGTGAAGCACTCCCCCGGCATGGGTTACAAAGGAAAAAGGGAAAACCGTGGAACTGCCCACACCTCGAATCTCTCACAAAAAAACTGAGGAGATAAGTAGATGAATCTTAAAGGGGAGGCATACTCGTACCATGCCGGTAGTTGGGAAAAAAGGGTGGTGGGGTAGGGAGGCCGAGATGTGAGTGCGGGAGGAGGTGTCGGGGCAAGTTTCAGCCCTTCTGGAAGGCGCTTCACAAGGAGGCACGGGACGAAAAGCTTCGGCCTTTTTAGAGGGGGGGAGGGGGAACGATTACAGCGCGCTGGCTCCTTCCAAGGAGGGCAATGTTTTGACATGTCATGCGGCTTCCATAATGGAAAAGTGACTCGTGAAGGGGCAGGGGGCTCGCGGGCCTATGATGTTTAGGACTATGGCGGTATGGGAGCGTGCCTCGCACGTTGATGCGGTTTCGGGTGGGGGTGTGCCGGCGGGGTTGGGGCCAGGACGCGCTGGATGCCTAAGGCTAGCGAAAGCTCAGGGCTGGTGGAGTCGCCGAGGGTAGGCCGGGTGGATGCCCAATCTCAAGGGTCCGTGTGGGATGACCCGATTGAAATTGGAACGTCAGTAGAGTAAGCCGAAGTCAAATTTTTTGCAAAGTCCACTGATATAAAGACTCGTCGGAAGTGAGACGGTTCTGAAGATGGGGACTTTTTGGCAACGTGCGAGGATCCGCCAGCGTAGAGGGAGGATGGACAACTTCGAATGAGGTGGATCGGTGAATGAGGTGAAGGTCGAGGAGGAGAGTTCGCCGGGGTCGAGGAGAAACTGCAAGACTTTGCATGGGATTTTTTGAGGGGGTGTTTTCAGTGTGCCTTGCATCGGGGTATAGGGGGGGGGAAGGGGAGGGAGCCTGGGGCGGGTTCTACCGGGTGGTGTGGCCGGGTACCGATGGCGTGCGTAATGCTGGAGGTGGTGGAAATCATTTGTGAAGCACGCGCTGATATTCTGGGGGGACTAACCGGGTGTGGTCGGTTTCTAGGAGGGTAAAAAAGCAGTGTATTCTGCGTCGGGGGAGTGGTTTTGACTGTCTTTTACCAGTCAGGGCGGCGGAAGAAAAGTGGGGGGGGAGGTTCGTACACAGATCAGTTGCTCTACGGCAGCCCCGGTATGGGTGAGAGGCGTGGGGTTTTCCGACCGGGGGGGAGGCTGAGGGGAAAATCGAGTGGTTCGAGGGGGGAGCCTGTCTCGTGGAGAAGGTGCGGATGAATTGGCAGCATAAGGAAAGCTTTTCTAGAAGGAGCGGGGGCCCCGGCGGGGGGCCGTAATGCACATATACACTTTTTTCTGTGTCTGAAGGGTTGTTGAGTGAGGAAGACAGTTTTGGGGGTCGGGCGGGGAGGCGAGGGCATGGGGGCATATTCGGTTGCCATAGAGAAGAACGGAGAAGGGAAAGGCAGGTCATGGAAGGAGAGATGAGGAGTGGGAGAGAGTTCTTTGGCCTTGAGCCAAGCAGCCGGGAGAAAGCGGGATTGAGGGGGATGTCGCCCGCCACCGGCGGAAGACGCCATCGATATCAACGAAGGGACTCGACAGGCCGTCTTGAGGGGAAACCTGGCGGTGAAGGGCCTGGCATGTCGGGTAGCCTGTGGACGAGGGCCCATAGTGTGGTGACAGATGGGGGGGGGCATGGGGACAACGGAAAGGGGGGTCGTCGGGGGTGGGTAGCAAGGGACCGTGGACGGGGCTTGCTATGGGGAGAAAACAGATATTTGCAGATGGGGGGAACATAGCGGTGAGTTGGGGGGCGGTTGGCTTGGACTGGGGCCTGAGTCCGTGGACCTTGTACTGGTTGTAAAAATGGCTCCGGAGAGTTCGGCGGGGCAGAGGAGGCGGGATGACGCCGTCGCGTTCGGGATATGAAGCCGAAGAGATTTTCGGTGAGGAAGAGGCTGGGGAGGGGATTGTGCTCGAGGGAAGCAACTGGTCGCTTTTGTAAGTTTGGGTCGTAACTTTCGACCTACGCTGGGCGCGGAGCTGATAAGACAAAGTTTAGTGTTCGAAGGGAGTCTTTGGGTGCTCTACTTCACTTCTATTTTCGATGGAAAAAACACGGGATGAGGAAAGAATATAAGATACCCATTAAGCTCCTCAACAAAGCATCGGAGAAAAAAGTGCATCGATACTCAGGCAGCTCTGGGCTGAAACAAAGGGGACCGAGTCTCCAAGGAAGACACCAAAATACGCCCGAGTCGACGCAATGGGCGAGGCACGTAAGCCCAAATCAACGAACTCCCCGGAAAACACCTCTTACCGACAGCACTGCCGCCTAGAAGTGGGGAAAGCACCAGCTCGCCGGCCTCGGACAAGACGGGTCTCTACTAACCCACACGGCGACCAACAAAGACAAAACTCTCGCAATCCCCCGGGAACGCCAAATGCGCCACTTTCAAATCTAAAGGAGGAAAAGCCGTGAACAATAAGTCCACAAGGTGACTCACAGGAACTACCGAACGGGGACGCCATCGCGCTCTTCAACATCCCGCCAAAAAAAAGAACACACGGAAGCTCGTCACCAGGCAGTTCGAAACCAGGAATGCCACTCCTTCCAAAGACATGGAAGAAGAAGAAGGATACGACGCAGTCACGCAAGAGACCTGGCTTCAATTCATCAAAAACACGCCACTGGTTCGCTGCTAAAAAAAGAGTGACATGGAAGGGATGTGGCTCATCAAAGAAGCAAACCGGGCCAGAACAAATTAGACGCCGACAGGAAGACCCCCAATTCATATGAGCCTCGTTCTTTGCAACACATAACGAAATGCAGAGACTACGCCGGCCCCCAGCAGGGGCGGGGAGCAGCAAATGAAAGATAAAAATGCAAAAAACTGTAAAGTGTGCTCTTTCAGGGACTGCCAAGTAGGGCCTCGAAAAAAAAAACGTTCGCGACAGCTTACGCTGGACCGCGGAAATAACCGACGCGAAGAAAAAAAATCGTCAGACGTACAGACAGTCTATAAAATCACTTGCCGGAAACCGCTCGGAAGCTCCATCCGATAAAGTCAACGCAAAGATCAGAACAACGCTGGCGTCTTAAGCTCGGCCCGTCGAGCCGCAAAATACAACGGACCTCACCCACTCGGCTTCGCCAGAGAAGACAAAAAACCTCAAAAGAGAGCGAACGGGGGCTTCCCGAACAATCCATAGAAAAACAAAAAATCCCAGCTGTGGCCACATCATACGCGCTTGGACACCCGCCCCGCGGCGAAAAAACAGTCCCAACGCCATCATGGTTCACCCCAAAAAGCAGTAGAAGCCCACTTCTCAATACCTTCACTGAAAAGAAACCAAATTCCATAAACTCAAATCAAAAAAAAAAAAGACGATTCGGAAAAATTCTGGGAGCAACAATCCGATCCCTCCGGCGAAACCACACCTCCAATGACCAACATTCACGGAATCACAGCCCAAGCTTCGAAAACCTCTCACGGGCATCAAGCTACAGAAGCTGAGAGGGGGGCTAGCGAACGTGACCCCACGTCCAAAAAAAAACGTTGAACAATCGGAAAAAATCGCGGAAAAAGCAGATAAATGCGCAAAAACTCGCCGACTAAGTCTCAGGCACTCTACGAATGCATCGCCATCAGTTCTCTGCACACATAATATCCAAAAGATCGGCCTCACCCGCATTCCATGGGAAACTGCTTCTACTCCACAAAAAGCGGTTTATACTCCCTTCAGGAAATCACAGCAAACTGTACATGGCTAACGAAAAATGCAGGACAAAACAGATGCCATCAACTGTCAGGGAAGCAAACATAGGAACCGCCAAGGACAGGATCCTCTGCCAGATCGGCACTGGGCGTAGAAACCTTCCAAGTGATACGTCCTGACTCAGTCCATAAGAGCATCGAAAGTGGAATTCCTCAAACAGAACATGAGTCGATTCCGTAAGCAGACAGTCCATTAGAAAAAAACCCGGACGCAGCTAAGAAAGCCGCCGTTTAGCAATAAACAAATGGGAACGAATCTCCATCAATGGATAAGGGAAGACCAAAGCAATCTTCGTAAACAGGAACACCATCTCGGCAGCGAAAAACAGGTAAGCTGGTTAGTCAGTTGCCGTCAATTCGACGTTCAAAAGAACTCAGAGACACAACAACAAGAAAGAGGGGTAAAAAGAGTTCGGCAGAAGGTCAAGTCAGGGAAAGGCCGGGTGAGTTTCCCACTTAGGGTTGTGTCCTGGGTTGTCCAAAAAAAGGGGAGGACTCCTGGGAAGGTTACAGTTCATACATGCGAGGGGGAAGTCCTGCTTCTCCTTGGAAAGCGAAAGTGGCTTGGGTGGGGGAGTCCTTGTCTCATGAAGCTGGCAGCCGGCCAAGAGGCTCATGGGAAGATGGGGTATTGCTCCTCCATCGAAGAGGGCGGATGGCGTGAGGACGTAGAGAGGGTCGGAGAGTGACACGAGTGGCCTCTTAAAGTCCGTGGCAGGGACGCCTATGGGAGCGGGCTTGAAAGACTGTGGTTTGGAAGGGGGTTGGGTACGGCGGGTTCGACTTGAGAGGGCAGGGCCGACGAATTCTCCTGGGCGGGAGAGCAGGGGAGGGGGGGGGTCATTCCTTTGTGTGTGGGACGAGGCCGATGAGTGACTATGCCCTGTGAGGAAAGGACGGAGTTCGACTCAGAAGGGCTCAGTTTTTGCGCCTGGGGCCTAAAGAAGATATGTCGCGATAGATCGGGGTGTCTATGCTGCTGGTGGGGGAGGAATTTGTAAACTCTGGAGTAAAGGGTATCATCCCGGTCGGAGCTTGACGTCATTGAGAGGGTGGATCTTTGCTGGATGGAAGGTCTATATAGTATGCCTGGGGAAAAATGCAGATACGAAGACTATATGGCGGGCCTGCCAGAATGGAAATTCTTGGAAGGGTGGTTGTGGGTCAGGAGTGGGTTGCTACGGTTATGTTAGGGAAGGTATTTGCAATATGTTGGGCGGTTTGGGTGTGTTTTCTTTTCCCATTAGGGGTGCCGTAGGGGTCGACGATTTCGGAAAGTCAAGACTTTTCGCCGCAAGGGTTCTGTCTCGAAAATGTGCCATCGTCAAACTTTCAGCAGCGCCCTGTGGGGGGAAGGGGGGTAGGGAGTGTTCGTGAATATCAGAAAGGGGATGGGGAGGGAGGCTCGCTGGGGTTCCTTCGGGGGGAAAATTCAAAGGGCGGCGAAGAGACGATGGGGTTAAATGTCAACCAAGCATGCGCCACGGCAGAAGGCGAAGAAAGCAAGGTTAGATATTGGTTGTTTGGCCGAGGAACTTTATCTTGAAGAGAGGAAAAGTCGCAAGGTATTTAAGCCGTCTTCGACTGACACAAATGACTTAGCGGGGAGGGAAAGAAGGGGGAAGCTCGGGGGAATAAACGAGCTGGATTTCGCTCGGATAGGTTTTTTTAAAAAACCCACTGACGTTTAAATGGAAGGCTTCTGTTAATCTTTCGTTTATTGGGAAAATCATTTTTGTCTGCTGGCTTAGCGTACCGTGAACACGTCCTTTTTTTCCAATCATCTATACTGAGATGTTTCTTTTACAGCATTGGGGATGAGTCGGGGAAGTAGGTTGAAGTTCGTTTAAATGATCCACAAATGCAGCACAGGGATCATATTAATAAGGTGCTTTGAGCAAACACCGGTGGATGAAAAAAGAGAGATCAGCTGGGGAATGCTAGTTCGCCAAGCCTATGGGGAAATCAAGAAACAGGTCTTGTAGAGCGGGGGGCCAATGGCCTTCGGGCGGTCGAGTTAGCGGGATATCCTTTCCCATCTACGGGGGGTTGGGGGGAGGGTGGGGCACGCCGCGATGAGGGAGCAAGGCGTTCCAAAGTGGGGACGGCGTGGCGTACTTCGCAAAGGAAGAAAAAAGGCTGGGGAAGGAAATGTGCGCCGAGTGGGTTGGGGGGGGCCGCCCTGCTATGTCCCGGGGAGGGTAGTACTGTTACGAAAAGAATCGGACGAAGAGGGGTCCGAGGCCTCACGGCTAACGGCTTCGTCTAGAGGATGTAGGGGGGGGAAGAGGGTAGGGTTAAATACGGCGGGGAGGATGTTCATGAGGTATAGTAGGAACAGGGTTCGGAGTATGAGGGGGAAAAAAAGAGGAAAGGCGCGCATATGTGCGAGCGGAAGGTGTATCCTTCGGGGGTGACCTGGAGGAGCAGGGTCCTGGCGATTTCAGAAAATAATAAAAAAAACAAAACTGGAATTGGGAGAAAGTGATACGAAGCGGAAGCGCCGCAACAGTCAACTCGAAAAGGGAAAAAAACCGAAGTGATCGCGCGAGAAAAGTGACATAGGGCTCCAATGCCACCCACAACAGTAAGAACAACGGGGTGGAAAGACTCCATGTCGAAACAAAGAAAGAGAAAAAACTGCGACGTCTTGCCAAAATTCGGCTACATCCATCACGAAGCCGTAAAAAAATCGCCATCGGCATGCAAAAAATGCCACCATCCCAAGAGGGTCTGTCTCAGACACGACGAAGACACCCGGAAAACGGCTAGCCCCGGACCACAGGCAAAGAAACTCAAAAATCCTCATCCCGCGCCATGTGAAGAAAACAAAAAAATCGAGAGACGGCCGTAAAAGCCTCAAATCCGGCTACAGCAACCAGATGAAGGAGGCCAACAGCCCACAAAACCCCCAACCTCACCACACAGGAGAGGGCAATAGGCCATCAATCAAACCGCCCGACCAGAATCTAAATGAGGCCCGAGAAAAAACGGCAATGGCGAAAATCGCAGGGAAGAGGCGTTATCTAATCGATGGCTAACGCAGGCGCTACAAGGAAGAAGGGGTCCGGTTCCTCTGATCAACCGAAGGAGGGAGGAAATTCAAAAGGGACCCATAAAATCATTAGACGCATCGATCCAGGAGCTACGTATCGGTTCCCATGACTAGTGGAAGACAAAGAAAAACCATCAAAAAGACCCAACTTGGAAGGTCAATCGAGGTAAAACCCAATATCATTTCTTATGTAAAGCCCCGCCTCAAATGCGGCGGAACAAGAATGTTCTAGACAGCGCTTATACAATACCTCAGAGGACAATAACAAACACAAGTCCAAATACCTTCTGGGGCGTGGAAAAAGAAAAACAGGCGATAAATCCCTCGCACAATATCCAGCCTCTTCAAAGGACAACACAGCTCTAGATTACCGCAATTCCGTAAGACTGGGGGGAGGCACATCTCAGGGGCGGAATAAAAGCAAAAAAGTGGGGGGGGAAAAAAAACCCAAAAAAACCGGGGGGGGTCTCTGTGTCGGGGGGAAAGTTTGGACGTCTTCCGCTTGGGTATAAGACGAGTAGGTTAGGCAATCTCCGAAACCAAAAACTCGTCGTCGTCGAAAAAATTAGAAAAGAAACCCCCAGGACAAGAAACCAACCGGGCCTGTTAGATCGAAAAACGGTAACCCTACCACACCCAAAGTTTGAAAAACGCAGAGTAATTTACAAAGTCGGAAGAGAAAACCCTTACAGTTCAAATGCCCCCACAGCATCTCTCAACCGACGAGGGCGTTCTCCAGGAAGATAAGGTCAAACGAAAGCAAGGGACCCACAGCGCCCATAAGTGGCGAAGGACAGCACACAGATTCTACCCACTAGGAACCGAGGGGCCCTCAAGCCGTATCAACAGGCCCTAGGACACCCAAGCCCCCCTGGCACATACAACTCCTTCTCCCCCTGAGTTGCAGGAATCGGAAGTACCCTCATGCGAAAAAGCAAAAAAAAAAGAGTGCACCACATGCACGATGTCCAATCACAAAAAAGCCGAATCCGCATGATTCGCAGCTAGTCTAGGGTAACGGTTGAAAACAACGAAAAAAAAAACTCGAAGACCGATCCAGAGCGAGGAAACAGCTCGGAATACAAATAGAAGGGCCCTTCAAAACAAAAAGGATCATACTAGCCTACGAAGTCAAGCAGTCAATGTCCCATCGAAAAAATAAAAATAACCAAACAAGCTGAAAAAAAAGGGAACGGGAGATACACACCCAGCCAACAAAACTTAGGACGGACTTTACCTGCGGCTCGCAACTAAAGGCGAACAATAAAAAGGATACCCACACGTCCGGCAGGAAAAAAAAAAGGAAAGGCCTCATCAACGTCGCAGGAAGGGCCTCCCCCTCGGCGTGAAAAAAAGGCCCTCCACAAAAAAACTCAGGAAGGGAATGGATCAACCGGAAAAAGACATCGGGGAAAGAAGAAGCCCTAAGCAAGTCAGGGTACCTCATTACATAGAAGAGAATAGAGCACCCGCGCCGATGGGGGACCGACGCTTCGCCTAAAGAAAGAAGAAGCTTTTCTTAAAGAAGCCGGCGAAGCATGGGACGAAAAGAAGGGCAAAGACACAGGAAGAGGGAAAACCGGGAACTCACATGGAGGGCGGATAACCCACCCGTAATGAATGACAATCCCCCGGCTTTATGCGGCAAGGCGAGGGGTTTCCCCCTAAAA
>Ga0179593_1624243_pt1 | contig 11597 bp, 13 predicted proteins | sample CZODoug2_1_08_16_FD_185931 | JGI IMG/M metagenome (GOLD analysis project Ga0179593, IMG submission 185931) | Vadose zone soil fungal communities from Angelo Coast Range Reserve, California, USA - CZODoug2_1_08_16fungal (PacBio error correction) | ecosystem: Environmental > Terrestrial > Soil >...
GGGGGGGGGGAAAATCTTAAAAAACTTTTCGGCAAACCTGTCCCAATCCCTGAGAAAAAGAAAAAGAAAGGGGGAAAACCTCTACGTTGGAAGAGTCTATGAACGTATTGGGGAAAGGAGTTCAATCAAAAAAATGATCGTAGGAAGAGTCTCCAATGCGGGAGAGATTGAAAAAAAAAATTCCGGGCAAAATAAAAGACGGGGAAAGATTTTCATCTCAGCAGAGAAAGGGGGGGGAGAGGTGATAGTCCCAAAAAAAGTCCCGAAAGACAAAGGGAATCAACATAAAGAAGGAATCAGGCTACAAGAGGACAATCTGTGAGAATAACTGAAAAAGACCTCCCAGAATGCCTCCACGAAAAAGTCAATTGGATTAAACAATGGATCTGGAAATGGAAAAGCTTTAAAGGGGCCTCAGTAATCTCGAGAACTTATAGCGTAAGGTGGGAAAGGAGATATCTCAAAACAAAGGGGTTATCCAGACTCAATGAAGGGCTTCGGATCTTGAAAATAATCAAGGAAGGTCCTGGGCCATAGAAAGGATACACTCGTCCGCCTAAGTCGAAAAAAAGGGAGGCATATACCAAGGGGCTTCGATCTAAGAAGATCTTTCAACCCTGGACGAAACGCAGTAAGGGGCCCGTAAGCAAAAGAAAAATCCCCGTCTAAGGGATTACTTGCGCGAAAGGAAAAAAAATTTCAGGAAGGGGGGAGGGGGAAACGTGCAGATCTAGGGGAAAAGGAGCCGAAAAAAAAAAATCCTGCTCCAAAAAGAAATTCGCAAAAAATCAAAAACAGGCCGTGAAGCAGGGAGGATTAGAAAACCGAAGGAGCGGAAGAGAAAAGAGGGGGGATTATTCGAAGTTAACGTAATACGTAAGGAGGGGGCCGGGGGGAGGAAGGTGTCCCGTTAGAGCGAGAGAAAAGAAGGGGAGCCCATAACTGAGGGGGTCCAAGGGACCGGGTCAGCTGTTCAAAGAGGGAGTTGGGCGGGAAAAAAGTGTTGTCACCCTGGCTCTTTCGGGGAATTTGCGGTAACTGAGAGGGAACGATAAACTTCCAGATGGAGATGAAACAATCTACGTAATAAGGGGGGGTCCGCTAGTGAGAAGAACCTGCGCCCGGAAAAAAAAGGGGGGGGACCTACTAAAGTGCCGGAAAAAAAGAGAAGGGAAATGGGTCCGGGGGGTACCTCATGGGGCTGAGAAAGAACAGCGGGCCGGGAAAAAGAAAGGGGGGCTTCGCCTCAAGAATTTGGTCGAACGCATACGGAGAGGGAGACTTCTATGAGGTCAGGGAGAAAAAGAAAGGGGGAGGCCATACAAGAGAGACTATAAAAAAAAAAAAAAAAAAAAAAAAAGGGAGGAGGAATCTTAGGACGGAAAAAAAAGGAAGCGTGTCTGTCAGGTGGAAACAAGCACTAGGTCCAGAGAAAGGGACAGGGAAAGTGGGACAAAGTAAAAAATGCGGCGAGGGGGAGTATGAAAAAAAACTACAAAATGACTAAAAGAAAGAAAAATTTCATACAGACGCGAGGGCTCACACCTTTTATCTTAAAGGGGTTTCACTGAAAAGGAAAAGAAGAGAAGGAGGTCCTCTGGAAAAAGGAAAGAAAGCGGAACGGGAAAAAAGAAAAAATTTTGTGGTGGGCGAAGGGAAGAAGGACCCGGTAGCCGGGGTAAGGATTTGAGCGAAGGAAAAGAGACGACTAGCGCATGAAAGAAAATGAAACAAAAAAAATCCTAACGCGAAAAACGGACCAAGATTGCCAAAAGAATTGCCGAGGGAAAAGAAGACACTTCAAGAGAAAGCGAACGCGCATCCCTGTGTAATGTTGACGAGCGGATATCGGGGGGCAACAAGAAGAGCTCCGAATATCTGGAAAAAAGGAGGGGAAGCTTTCTTACAGACGAAAAAAAGCCCTCTCTCAAGCACTAACCCTTAGAGAGAGTTAAAAAAGGAAAAAAGGACCTCATAAAGGGGAAATCGAGTTGACCCCCGAGTCTGGACGCTGGTCCACTGAAAAGGGAAAGGAAAGGAGACTCAACAGCAGGAGGGAGGATCTCGCTGAAAAGATGGGGGACGACGGGGGTTGTCGAGAGGAGGGAATTCCAGAAAACTCGACTTTTGGAGACTCCCACAGGATGAGGAAAGCTTCACTGATGGAAGGTCTTAAGTCGGAGGGGCGTACCGGAATTCCAGGATGAAGGAATTCGACTGAATAAAGAGAAGAGAGTAAAGACACCGGTCGGGGCATCCATCAGGCACTAAAGGAAGGGGTAGGCCCCTATCTCTTAAAAGGCTTGCGAGTGGGGTCTTAGGGGAAGGTATCAGGTCTTCAGGAGACTCCTGGGGAAAAAAAGGATAGAAAAGGAAAGGGGGATCGGAAACCTTATTGGAGTTTCAGGGGAAAAGAAGGCCTAAAGCGGGTCCGATCCTCCGAAGGGGGAGAGGCGTTACAGGGGGACAGAAGAAAAAAGAAAGCCGTTGGCAAAAAGGAAAAAAACCACTCTCTCAAAACGGACCTCTTACGAGAGGAAAAGGAACTGGTAATCTTCATGGAGAACAGCGACCGGAAAAAAAGAAGGAAGGGATCATGGGGTTTCTGGAAGTTCTTCAAACCCCGAAAAATCGTTTCGGTCGAAGTGTAGAATATATGAAAGGAGATTATGAAGGTCGAGGAAGGGGATGACTTTTGTGAGAGAGGGTACCCCCACCGAAGAAGGGGGGTTCAAGATGAAAAGAAGCACTGCAGATCTCAAGGGAAGAACAGCCCGGAAACGAAAAAGGGGACTTTACCAGAAATTCCGAAAGGAAGCACGAAAAAGGGTCCAGGAGCAAAACAAGCGGGAAAAAGAAAGAGTCCATCCGTCGAGGGGGGCTATTATATGACCGGTTCTTTACTCGGGCCGGAAAAATTCGGAATCAGAAAAAAAAGGTATGGGGAAAAGACAACAACCTGAGAGGAAAGGAGGGCTCCCTTCGGAAAAAAAAAAGAAAAGAGCTTGCGAGGGAGGATGAACCGAAACGGAGCCCGGCCAAAAAAGAAAATCCGGGAAGATTTCCAGAAGAAACTTGATAAAGGAGTCATCAAGAAGGAGGCTCTTCATAGGAAAAGGTCAGTGCAACTGAAGTAGTGAGGATTAAGCAGAGGGGAGGTTCCTGGAGGGAGATCGGAAGGTTCCAGAGGGGAATCCTTTGGGTAAGAGGGGGATCATTCCGACGGAAATACTTCCATCACTAATACCGCAAAAACGCTTAATCAAAGGAACAGTGAATATGAAGCAAATCTCTGAAGAGAGAATGCCAGGATCTGAAAGTCATCGGAGAAGGGGAAAAGGATCCTTTCCAATCGGGGGACCATATATTCCTCACTTTAAGACAGGTAACGTGAGAAGGAGGGGGGGGGTCAAGAAGGGGGGGAATCGAAAGACATTACCAGCGACCGTCAAGGAATTCCTGATTGCAAAAGGGGAAATCAAGTGTCCTGTGGCCAGAGGATGCTTACATCAAAGAAGCGGCCGAAAAGATTCGTCCCTGGACATTGGTCATTTCTAAAACCGGACTAAAAATTGAGGAGACTCCATGAGAGGGGGGAAAGAACCCTTAGACAGAAAAAAAGTATGAGAAAAAAGAAAAAAAATCTCTGTGAAGGGGAAGGTCTTCAAGCGGAAAGGAACCTTTTCCCGTTAGAAGGGAAAAAGATTCAACGGTCAATTCTCCCGAAGTAGCCCAAACTAGAAAAAAAAACATGGAAAAAAAGGGGCTATGAAAGAAAAAAAGACTATATACGCAGGATTTTTACAAGCAGAAAGGGTAAAATAAAAAACCCAGGAAAGGGGGGGAATACATAGAAACATTTTGCGTCACAGGCGTCGGAAAATCCTATTCTTGGAAGAAAAAGGGTGCTCGGGGGGGAAAAAAAGCTTATCGGGGACGGAAGGGGTCGGGGGAGGTCAAAGAGAGAAGGGGAAAAAAAACCCCCCAAACCAAATTATGGGATTTCTCTGTGTTCATTCAGGGGGGAAGGTCCAAAAGACGAAAAAGGCTCTTTCGGGGGAAAAGAGAGTACTGAGAGGGAGGGGTGTCTTAATATCGCGCTCGAAAGCCCCTCGCAAGAAAGGGGGACAAGGATTAAAAGGGGAAGACGGTCCTCGAAAGGATTTCTATTGGGGAGATGGACAAGAAAAAAAGGTTCCAAGCCAGAGCTTGGATTAAAAAGGAGGGAAAGCGAATTGAATGACGGGGGGGGGGAGAGAATCCTCTCTGGGAAAAAGGTGCGTCCATGGTGGCCTGTGGGGAATAGCACTGTTTAATAAAACTGATCCAGGGAGGAGAAAAATCTTAAAGGGGAAGAAGGAAGGGTCAAGAGGGAAGCAGCACGAGAGATTTGCCGAGTTCCTAATGCCAATGCGGGGTGAGCACGCGTCTGCCAGGAACGGAAGAAATCTAAGGCAAAAAATGGAAAGGAAGGAGGGGTGTGAAAAAGATTTGATTAAAGTCCCTTCCAAAAAGGGCCCTCTGTGAAGGAAAGCACAGGGGGGGACAGGACGGCGGGAACTGACTAAGCTCTAAACGCTGGTTGGGGAGCCGGAAAGCCAGGGAACCGTTCTGAAAATTCCTCCAGACAGGGCAGTCTCAGAAAAACAAGGAAAAACCTTTATCAAGCAAGGGGGGGGTCAACGGCCACGGAGCCTCCGCCAGCAAGTGTTCATTCCGAGATGAAGAACAAGGGGACAGGGAAGGTAGAGTGACGAAGTTGATCAAACATGAAAGGGCGGCTGGGACGATCTACTAAGGAGAAACCACAGAAGGAAGGAAAGAAAAAATAAGATGTGAAACTCAATCAGAAGGGGCAGTATGAATCTGCGGAACAAACGGGGATAGTCCGAAAATCTCTTGACAAAAAACACTTTGAGAAAGAGCGGGGTTCAAGAGCTATCCTGTCCATGGAGGGGACAACAGGGGGAGTACTTAGAATTTTCAAAACCCGAAAGGGGAAAAAGTCTTATGGAAAGGGTTAGCAGAGGAAGAAGTTTCCGAAGAAGAAAGCTGGTCTAAAAACGCGAGGGGGGGGTTCGAAATCCAAAAAGATTCCTTGAAAGGAAAAAGGGCTAATGTCTGTAAGTCCAGTACCTGTTCAAAAAAAGGAAAGGGCCCTTGACAGAATCACTCGGTGGGAGCTGAAGGCCTAAAAGGAAAGGACTTAGCAAAAAAAAAACGGGGGTTCTACGGGGGGAGTTGCTTCAGAGGGATAAAAGGTCATTCTCAGGGGGGGAGGGGCCATGTTCCGGGGCTAAAGAAATAGGTAAGGAGAAGTGATTAAGGAGGAGGTAAGCCTGAAATCTCTCCGACTTCCACAGGGAGGAGGGAGGCACTCTTCCTCGTCACGAGTCTGGCCGAAGGGGCATGGGTTCTTGGGCCCGCAAGGTTTCCCAAAGAACCCATCTCTCACGGGAATCTCATTACAAATTGAGGGCCAAATCCCCAGGGGGAGGGGAAATTACATGTCAAGGGGGAGTGTGTGGGGGAAAATTAGATCCTGGGGCACCTGAAAGAAAAACCGGGGGGAGGGTTGGTATAAGATTTTTAGGGAAGTCCCTTAGGAGGTGCGTTGGGAAGTATTCAGAAAAGGGGGGTCCCAGTCGGTCGATGACCTTAAAATAGGAAAAAGCGGACAATACCTTGAGGAAAAAAAAAAATTTTCCTACCAAGAAAGTTCCGTGGGGCTAAACCTTCACTAGATAAAGGGAAGGATACCGATACGATCAGGAGAAAGATCCTAGCTCCTAGGGGAGGTCCCAAGAGCCCAGGGGGGTTCCCGGGGGGAAACCCCGTATTCTGTCCTACCATATTCCTAAGCCTGGGAAGGGACATCTCTCAGAAAAGAGGAGGAGACCGAAAAAGGAGGGACCTGCGCCAGGAAAGGGAGACGATTCCTGGGCAAGAAGGGTTTACCAGGAAAAAAGAAAACCGTCCTTATCATATGGGGGAAAAAGAGTGCCATAACCCTATCTTTCAGAGGGAAGGAACTGGATCTGCATAAGAAGTCTGCAGACTAAAAAAACTGAAAGGTACTTGGAGGTACCATCGCTCGGGTGCATATGGGACGCCATGTAAGATGTGGCATCACGGTCATAGAAGATCGTTAGCCGTGGGCCCGCAGGGGAGGGAAAGAAAGCCATCACATCGAATTCAGAAATCTAGTACAGGTGCGGGAACACGGGAAAAGGTCTGAGGGGTTTAAAACGTCCCAGAACGAAAAAAGACGCAGAGTAAGGGGTGAATACAGTCGAAAGAGAAGGGCCGAAAAAGAGAACAAGGCGAAGAGGGATCTCTACAGATCTGGTCGGGGAAACCGTCGAGGGGTGAGTGAGAGAGTCCCCCCCAACAAGAAATGTGCACAAAAAGGAATTAGGGAGGGTCTGTTAGGAGAAAAAGCAAAGAGAAGAGGAAAAAAACTCCCAGAAGAGGTCTACCAGCAAAACAATCCGGCCAGGCTTTCCCTCGCCCTTTGACGTCTCCAAAACAATGAGCAGGTCGCGAAGTCCTCAAGTGGGGGATTTGCCGATGGAAAAAAAGAAAAAAAACTGCTCACGCGGGGACGGGTCTGGCGACTCGGAAAAACGGAGAGAAAGGGGGGATCCGAAGCAAGAAGACCTGAGAACGAATCAGTGACGCAAAAGGCAAAGAAAAGGCACAAGTCAAGCAAAGGGGCGAATTTTTCCAACTCACGTGGCGTCTTCAGACAAAAAAAGACCTAGAAGGGGAGCTAAGAAAGAAGGTCGCCTGTGGAAAAAGAAGGGAGTCCCGAGCTCTGGCGGTAAAAAAAAAAGAAAGATCCGATGTGTGGGGAAGGCCCTGGGCTCAGTCGGGAAAAAATGATGCGTACGTGGCGACAGGGGCTTGATTGACAAAGATAGGGGAGGGAAGCTCGTGAGAGTGGATGTCCGCAGAAAAGAAATCGATGAAGGAAAAGTAGCATCTGAGAGAGGTGGGGGGTTCGTATATCTCTCTTGATTCTTCGGGCATGACCATAAAGTTGATCGGGAAGGAAAAGCTACTGAAGTTGCAACAGGGAAAGGGGAAAAAAAACCACTGGAAAACTTAGGCCTCGGGGGTGGGGAAAAATGGCGTGTTGAACCCAGAAGGAGGAACCTACTGTCTGAGAAACACGGTTTTGGAAAGAGACTGAAGGGGGAAGGAATATTCTCTCACTAAGGGATCCCAGGAAGGGGCACAAAGCGGAAGTGAAGGAAGGCCTTCCCTGGTAAATAGGGGGGGAAAGGGGGGGGGTCACAAGGGGAATAGATACTTATGGGGGAAAAAAGGAGGACAACCTACGGGGAGGAAAAATCGCGTCGGAAAAAGGAAAAAAGAAATCTCTCTCAAAAAGATTAAATAAAGAGGGAAAGGAGATGCGACGCGATGCGCATAAAAGAGGGGGGCTTAGGAAACCGCGTTCAAGTACACCTTCCCTTGAAGGAAAGGTTACAAAAAAGCTTGAAAAAGACTGGCGGAAAAAGAAGACGTGAAGCGGGAAAAAGGCCGTCACAAAGGGAAAAGGAAAGGGGGGACCCATTGAGTTTAGACGAATTCATCCCTTTGGAATCGGCATATCGAGGGAGGAAAACCTGAGGGGGAAATTAGGGCAAAACGCTCCGGTTAGAAAAAGAAAAATGGGGGGGTTCATTGTCGGAGCCCAGGCGCATAAATTAAGAACTGCGTGGGAGCGAACAAGAAGGGACAGGGGGAAGCTGGAAGAGAGATTTAAAAAAGGAGATTTCTCTCTTACAGGAGGACAAGACAAAGAGATGTGCGACGTCCTCATGCGGAAAAAAGGGAAACTCTCCGAAACGAAAAAAAAAGGTTGAAAAGAAGCCCCCTTTCGGAGAGACCTAAACGAGAAAAAGGGGGTTACCACCAATCGGAAAAAGGGACGAGCGAGAACGGGTTGACTACGGACACCAAAGGGGAAGGAGACGAATATTCCGACGGGGGGGATACTCCAAAGGAAGAGGGAAGGGTTTTGCGAGTGGGGGAAAGAAGAAGGCTGCAACTGCCTGTCTGGGAAACAGAGTTGGGCGAAGGTCCTTTAGAGCAGGGACCGGCGCTCTGGGGAATCGACGAAGGGAAATTTACCGAGATCTGAGCATGCACGGAAAACGGCACACGAAAGGAGGAGGAGCGACCATCCTGAGTCATGGCGGAAAAAAAAAGCTTGGTGGGAAGGAAAAAAGAAGTAAAGGGAACGCTCAAAAGCTCCTGGGGGACTGAGAGCGCGGAGAATCTTCTGGTCCCTAGGGAAGATGTAAGATGAGATTTCCCCTTCAAGAATCCTCGACACAGGTCATGGGGCTGGGAAGGGGGGTACGAAGAAAACCCGCTCGTTGACCACCTAAAGCGGCCGTGCCCATGGGGGGGAGAGCAACTAAAGAGGTCCATAAAAAAAAATGCGACATGGAGTCGCAGAATGTTTCAAGAAAATTCGCAGTGAAGAAAAGCTGCAGCACCGACATCGTTTACGTCTGGGAAAGGTAGAAGATGAGGAGGAAAGAAGTTATGGCCGGGGATCATCGAGGGACCCCTGTCGAAAGCCGTTAGATTAAAGGGGGGATAAAACAAAGGCCAAGAAACGAAATCAACTAAAGAAGTCCAAAAAAGTGGCGAATATGACAGATACGATTCCTATTCCCCGAAACTATCAACAGAGGGAGAAATCCTTCTGGGGAACCTTATGTGCGGGGGACCGCAGAAAAGGAGTCGCGAAGACCTCACGCTGAACACGATGGAAAACTTCTCTCAAAAAAAAAAAGTAGATGAAATATGGATCCCCTCTGGAAAGGGAGAGAGGCCAAGGGGGAGAAGTGGTGAAAAAAGTTTCAGGGAAGGAGGCGCGAAAAAAGAGGAGGGAACAGATTGAGGATGAGAAGAAAAGGTGAGACTTCTGGACATCCTTCAGGACTTCTAAAGAAGAGTCCAGGGGGAGCATCCGTGATTTGGAAAAGCGAATCGGACGGGAGGGACTTGTTCAAAATCTGGAAAAAGGAAAAGAAGCCGGGGGGGGGGGGGCTACCGAGGCAGAATGAGAAAAAGACGTGGGGGGACGAACATCAAATAGAAAGGAGCATCGACGAAAAGATGGAAAGGGGGTGCATGTTGAGGAAAAGGCTCCACCAAAAAGAAACCACGACCCTTCGCGAGGCGTCGCATTGAAATCTGGGGATACCTGTACAATAGTAGGAAGAAAGGGAATCTCGAAGGGGAGGGGGTTCGTGGAAGGGTGGATAGATCTTCCCAAAAAAAAGGGAAGATGAGAAAACCCGGTCATATTTCGGGGAGGGGATCGTGACGGGAGCAGGAACGTCCATCACGGGGGGGTTCGAGTGGCCACGACGTAGAAGATCCTCCGAGGAACTCCTTTAGACATTATCTTTGAGTGGGGGGGGGTTTTGGGGGGGGGGGTGGGGGGGGGGGGGGGGGGGGGGTGTTGGGGGGGGGGGGGGGGGGGGGGGGGGGGGGGGGGTGGGGGGGTGGTGTTTGGTGTACCCTAAAGGGCTTCATTACAGGAAGGTCTCCAGCGGAGCCTATTGAAGAGGGGAGGGAAAAGGGGAATCTTTTTACCGGGAACCTTCAGCGGGAAATTCCAAAGGGGGAAAGTCAGGGCCGGGAGCCGAAGAAAAAAAAAAAAAAAGGCCCCGAAAAGCCAAAATACAAGGGCAGCCGAGTCGCACCACAGGAGGAAGTAATTTTCAAAAGATCAACGGGGGTAGACACACCAAACCTTCGACGAGGAAATAGGGTTAGCAGATCCGTAATACGGGAGGGCGGGGATCTCGGGGGGAAAGGAGGCTCTCTCAAAGAAACTCCGATGGGGGGAAAAAAAAAGGGCTCTTTCTGGCCAAAGGAGGGGAGGCAACAGGGGAGGGAAAGTAGTTCACCTAAGGAGGGAATGACGGGGATGTGAAGAGTCAGTGCGGTTTCAAAAAGGAAAAAAAAAGTCCTGCACTGCGAGAGGGGGGGGAAAAAAGATCTGTAAGGAAAGCATTGTATCGATTTTGGGGTCTTGAAAGGAAGAGAGCCCTGAAAACCGGGTGGTGATCAGGATCACTTTAGGCCTCTACGGCTGGGGGAAAAACTGGCCTCAGGAGAAAAAAGGGAAATTGCGGAGGGAAGCGTGGAAGGGGAGTCCCCAAGCTTGAAGAGGGGAAGGAAAACGGGTTGTCGAAAAGAGAGATGACTGCCGATATGCTTTCCATGGTTGAGGAATCTAATCAGAAAAAGGGGGTCCATAAAAGAAGGGGGACCGGAAAAAAAAGGGGACGTTCCGGCCAAGGTGGCGGGGGGGGGGGCAGACGCGGGCAGAGCCTGTTAATGGGAAAGGGAAAAGAAGGGCCTAGCCCATGAGGGGAAAGAGAGGCTCGGGCCAAGGGGCCGCATCCGGGCTGAAAAAACGTATTAGTGAAGGGAAGAGTTCAGACGCGGAGCATTGGGGATTCAAAAAGTCCAGTCCATTCAAAGGGAAAGAGGACCAAGGGAGGCAAACCGCTGGGACCGCAACATTGAAGGCGGAACGTAAGAAAGAAGAAGTTGTTGTTGCGAACATTCCCGGGGAAACATGGAGTGGTTGAAAGGAACCACCCATTGACAAAAGAACCGGCGTGTGCGGTAAAAAAAAGGAAGAATCGAAATACGTGGAAGGAAGACAGGGATTCAAAGGCCCAAAAAGAAAATCTGAAGAAAGGGGAAAAGACGATTAATGGGGAAAAACAATACCGGGAAGACGGAGGATTCCGAAGAGGGACATCCGTGGGAAGAAGGGCTCTTTGCGTCTTGTTAAACTAGCGAATAAAAAGATAGATAAAGGAAAAAAGATTAGGGAAGAGAAGGGGAAAAGCAAAGGCCTGTCACCAACAAGAGGGAAAAAACCCGCGAAAATATAGAAATCACGAGCAAACGAAGGGGTGCCCTATCCAGGGGGAAAATCTGCAAAAAGACTTGCAAAGGATCCCCAAAGGGGGGTAAAAAAAAAAAAAAGAGGTATTTCGACGAAGGGGACAACGAAAAAATGGGGAAAAGTCCAGTATACTCAAAAAGGGAGACATTAACTTATAGATCTTAAGGGAAGATTCAGGTGTCTAAAGCGGGGTAAAAATGGGAAATCGTCACTGTTGTGAAGAAGGGAAAACATGCTTCACGAAGAAGATTGAAAGGAGCGCGCAGAACGCAAGGAAAAGGAGTTCGGGCCGGGGAAACCGGGGAAAAAGGGGGGAGAATTCCTGGAAGAACTTCACGAGAGGAAAAGGAAAGCACCCGCAAGCTCCATACGGAAAAAAAAAAAACACTAGTCGAAAGGCGCCCCGATCTGGGAAAAAAAGTACTTGGGAGAAAGACTTTTGGACTTGTCGAACACGGGAGGGAGAAGAGGGCTAGCGGAAAAACTCGCCCAGGAGGATGAGCATGGCGGTCGACTGCGGCGGAGGGAGCCTCCGGAATGGAAAAAAAACCGAAAGGGGCTCTGGCAGGAACGACCGGGAAAGGGGAAAAGAAGCCTAAAAGAAGAAACCCAGGGGGCGATGAACGAGAGGGTTGAAACG
>Ga0179593_1318233_pt1 | contig 11596 bp, 14 predicted proteins | sample CZODoug2_1_08_16_FD_185931 | JGI IMG/M metagenome (GOLD analysis project Ga0179593, IMG submission 185931) | Vadose zone soil fungal communities from Angelo Coast Range Reserve, California, USA - CZODoug2_1_08_16fungal (PacBio error correction) | ecosystem: Environmental > Terrestrial > Soil >...
GGCAGGGCCGTCCTCCAAGAACGGTGAAAGTCGTGCCGCGCGCATTGAAGGACCGACGGAAAAAGGAGAGAACAAGATGAGGATTGAGGGAACTGGATGAGGAAAATCGTCAATTTCAAAAAAGTAGACTTTTGAGGACGCAGGAAAAACAAATTTACTCGTTGGGGGGAAATGTTTTAACTTCCCGGCACGATTTCAGCCTGGGTGAACTTGTAGGAAAGGTATTGGGGGTAGGAGAGAAAGGTCCGGGGACTGGCGAGCGAAAACGCGTAGACTAAAAAAAAAGACTGCACGAGCGCCACATGTGGCCGCGCAGAGAACTCAGGAAAGGGTGTGTACAAACAAAAAAGTTTTGTGTGGAAACTGGTTGCCGCCCAGAATAAAACAGGGCGGGAGATTACTATGTCCTCCAGCGGATAAACGGCGAAGGTACCAGGCCACGATTCGCGCCAGCCAGGAATAAAGAAAAACTCGAATAGCAGGTTGAAGCGTGATCGAAGAAGGGAAACGGAAAAACACGCCCTCATAAACGCGTTGCGCTACGGTCATTCCTGCAGGGATCAAGAGAGGCGCAGAACGTGAAAGAAATATATCGAGGGCCCAATGTGGCGGTAAACGGCATACGGCGGGGGAGGAAAAAAAAAAGGAGCGAAATGGCGAGATCGGCGTGTAAAAGAAATAAAACTTTGAACAGGAGATAAAAAGGGCTAACGGAACTTGCTATGCGGCTTCTCTCATGGGACTCGCAGGAAAGAAAGAGAAGAAGAGGGACGGGGAAATTTGGAAAAAGGACCAAAAAAAGTTCCAACTAAAACTGGCATGAATCGTACGGAGGGTGATGGCAGTTCACAAACAGGAAGACTAATTACTCAGTATCAAATGGGGTTTCACAAGGAGGACAGGAAACCTTTGTCGAGTACAAAATTTGACGTGACTTGAAGGGAACACGAGATAGACCACATGGCCAGCGAGGGTCAATCAAGCGAGGACGGGGACCGCTTAGACTTGCGTCAACATGGATAAGTGAACTGGGGACAAAAGTGCGGCGAACACCGATGTAAAAAATAATCAAGAAGTCTCGAAATATTGTAAGGACCGGAATCCTGAGACATACAGAAACGCTTGCTGAGCTTGGGGGAAAAAAAGAAAGGTACCTGCAAACGGATAAATGGCGGATAAGAAGGGGAGGAACTTAGCTCAAGCAAAGGGGCAGAAAAAGGGGAAAAAGGGAATTCGTTTGAAAATCTCAAAAGAACAACAAGGTGAGAGAGTCCACAAAAGAAGAAAAAGGTGTTCACAAAAAAAAAGGCAATTAGTGGCGGAGCTTCAGTTGAAAAAAAAAGTAGAGGAAAAAGTGGGAAGGGCAGAGAGGCAAGTGAGACCTGGAGATGCAAATAAAGCAATCAAAAGAGAAAAGTCTCAGGATCAGAAAAAATAACATATTGATCGAGAACGGCGAGTGTCAAAAAAAAAAAATCAAGCGGTTTCGCCGCAAGGGAGCGGCCGCACCGAAGGTAGAAGGAAAAAGGGGGGGGGAACGTCTGCCCGCAAAAGGAAGACTTTGATACCAAAGAAATAGGGAGGCGCGGGAAAAATAAGTTTACGTTCACGCGCCAAATGGTCTGTCATGGGACCTAAAGGGGTCCCCAAAGAAGATGGAGGCAGATGGTGGGACACCTGCCTATAACGGAGGGGTGGCATTGGGAAGAAGGCACTAAAGAAGAACAAATGCGCATAGTGGGAGGAAAAGGGAAGGTAAACGGTAAAATTGGTCTACACGGTAGCGTCGCAGTAAACAAGATAAAGGGAACAGTAATAGAAAAAGCCTCCCATAGCTTCCGTGCCAACTGGGGGAGTAGGGTAAAGCGTGGGCAAGGCCGACTGCAAAACTGGACGAAAGCGGCCAGACGACTCCGCAATGAAGTAAGCTAAGGCAAGAACGATAACCGCGTGCCGGTAAATCCGACCCCCATGAAATAGATTAAGTACATAATGGGAGGAAGGGAAGAAAAGGGACCGAGCAAAGAAGACGTAAGAAACGAAAGCGGCGCTGAGGGGCGGGTCTGAAAATTAAAATTTCGGGCGTGAAGACAACCGGGGTTGCATTTCACCTTGCGGGTTGCCAGCCTTCTAGCTATCGTGGTCCATAAGGAGAAAAAGGAAAGAGAGCTGGCGGAATAGAAACAGGACAAAAGGGGCCCATGGGCGAAAATAAGTGTAAAAAAAACCGGAGTACACAACCCGACGCCTAAAACTGAGCAGGGTCTGAGGAGTAAAGAAAAAAAAAAAAAAACTTAACTGCGTCAAGACTCAAGAACCGACGAAGGTTTTCATACCACCAGTCCGAGTAGCTGGAGCGAAAATATGCACGGAAATGTTCAAGATATCTTGAAAGATGAAAAAACACTATGGTCTCAAACGGAGAATGAACACGACCAGTAAAGGGAAAAGGAAGAAACGACTTTGTTTGAAAGGGACAAGGGAATCGCCAGACACAAAAACGAAGCAGTGTGCTAATCGCAAATAACATTCCATGACGGGCGAAACGACAGCCACAGTTCGCAGATTCATTGACGGCGGCGGAAGCGGACGAAAGCCGGGGAGTCTCGGAAACAACAACCCGTAGTCGGAAGAGAGGGAGAAGAGACGTATCGTACCGAAAAAGCGTCAAAAGGCTGCGAACGTTTGAACCTTAGTAGAGGAGTAGCGCGCATGAATGCCGTGATCTTCGCCAATTCTTCGATGGAAGGTCCCTAATCAGAGAAAGTCAGGAAAGGTCAAAAAAGGCCGGGCTGTGGGGAGGAGACTTAGGGACCATGAGACCGTTAGCCCAGATAGTTTGACCTGACCTCTACGATTTGCATAACTTGAATTTCAACCGAAGCTGTCGAGCGCTTCTTGTGCGGGGAAGCGCCACGAGAGGGGGGAAGAGGAGATGAAAAAAGCCGGAAGGGGAAGAAACTTGGGATAAGGAAGCCCAGAGACAGTAGGCGGCTGGGTTTGGGGGGAAAAAAGACACAAAAGGATTTGGATAAAACTTTGTTTGCCTGCCATGAGACCTGGAGATTCGAAAAGGGGAAGGACAGCGAGATGGAAGGAGAAGGGGAAAGAAAACGAGGCGGCTCAGCGGCCATAAGGGCACGACTAAAGAGCAAACCGTGATCGTTGGGATAAAAAGGTGCAACGGCAGACCCGAAATCAAAGCGCCCGTTGCGGGCGACGTTCTCATGCCTTTATCAGGGCCTATAAAGGACAGGAAAAGGATGAAGTCCTAGAGGGGAAATGGGAGAAAAAATCGGCACGCGGCTGATAGGCTACATGGAAAAGGTACGGAGAAAGGAAATCGTCAGCGCAAGAAAGGACGCTTTTTCAAAATGTGCGAACGACCTTGCTTATTAGAGTCTCTCAAAGAAAGAAAAAGAGACGGGGAAGCCCGGTGACTCAAGAAGAAGGAATGGAAAAAAGGGGAAGGACAAAAACGGGCCCTAAACTGTGGGGGAGAGAAACGTTGCGGCAACAAGTGTGATATGAAAGGGGGAAACTCTGCCTATCGATACTCAAAATTTCACAATGAGACAGAAACCTTTGAAGAACCAGGGGGGAGAAGAAAAGGAAAGGGACTCCCTCCGTCCAATATTTCCAGAACGGACTCAAGGAAAAAGCTCAAAAAAAAAAGCCCGTCGACGGGACTAAAGGTCGACATGCAGGTGGCCTGGAGAAAAGAACACCATGTTGAACGAACGAGAACCTCGAACTGACTACGAGGGAAAAGAAAAAAGGATAAAGTCCGGAGTACAAAAGAAAAATGGAAGGGGAGGGAAAGGGTAGAAAAGCCACGGGAAGCATGAAGAAATTGGCTGTCGACTCAGATGACTGCACAAAAAGAAAAAACTGCGGCTAATATCATTTGGGAAGCGAAAATACAACAAAAACAAGGAGAATAAAAACCGCATTCAGGGGGTTTCACAGCCAAGAAGGAAAGGAGGAAATCAAATTCTGATCTGAAAAAATTGGGAAGGTGGGGAAGCCAGAAGGGGCCAGAACCAAAGAGTCAAGCCCAAAGATGTCCTGCAGGAAGGAAAGGTGAATCTTAAATCAAAGAAAATACACATCGGTCGGCAAGCAACAACCAGCACCTGATGCATCGTCGATCATGAAGGCAAACGACTAAAAGGTAGGAGAAAAGGAAAACCGATGGACATAGGTGGCCAGAGCAGGAATAGAGTTTGCGTCCAAGGTCCGCCAAGTTTTTTATGTATAATTGAAAAAAAAGGAGCAGGTCGAATACATATGGTGGTGACCGAAAAAATGCAACAGTTGGCCCTCCGCCTCTCATCCAGAAGTATGGTGGAAGGGGAGGTGTAAGGAACACGGGGTCACCCGGAGAACTCAAAGACGAGAAAAGAGGACATACTGAGAGAGAAGGAAGAAAAGGGGAAATAGCAGTCTGGTAACGCGGTCGCGCGACAAAAGAAAATATAGCCGCAGTCGCATTCAAGAATTCGATACGCCGAGACGGGGTGGGAGAAAAAAAGAGAGGAACGTCATCCTGGTCTGAGCAGAGGAAGGAGGCCGAAAAGACATGGAAAGAAAAAAGCAAAGAGGCGCCAGTGAATTTTAGGCTAGGAAACACGGTGGATCAAACGAAATTCTGATTTGCCATGGCCGCTGAAGGGATCGGGAAGGAGGAAATACAGGATAGCTTCGAAGAGAGAGCCCGTTCAAAAAGGAGCAACAAAGTTTTCGTCCAAACTGGCGCAAAAAACCCAAAGGGTGAGGACGGGGCGAATGTTAAGAAAGGACGTCCACGAGCGAAGACCGACAGTTCGCTCGCCAGTCACAAGAAGGAGCTCTCCGCCAGGAGCGCCGGGGAAAAGGAAATGAGGAAAAAGAGTGCCCGTAATGAAAACTAACTAGTCCCAAAGAAGCACGCAAACGTAGATCTACTACGACGTTTTTGAAATGGAAAAGGTCCCGGACAACACTGGAAGACTACGAAGGCATTGGCAAGACCAAAAGCCGGAATCATGAAGCGGGCAAAAGAAACCAGCATGAAAAAAAAGCTCAGAGGAGTGGGGTAAAAAGCGAAATAGTTCTCTCCGCACAAACGGATGCGGAGAGAGAAGTACGATCGTCGCGAAAGCGAAACGTCACTCATCTCGGAACTTTGCGGCTGGCGGAAGGGTGCCGCTAGTCAAGAATGCAGCTGGGTAACAAAAGTCCGGTCGAGGGGAAGGGGAGCGCACGGACCTGCGTCAAAAGGAAAAAAAATCGTGGAAAAAGGGGTGCATTGTTCAGGAAAATTTGTCCAAACCAAGTATTTTTCACTTCCACGGCAAATTGGAAGGCAAGGGGGAAAAAAAAAGAAGGGGGGCGGCGAGAGGAAGGAGGGGGCCATGCGAAGAAAAAACTCGTAGAACCTCGTCAAAACCGTAATTCGGAAATAAGTTGACCGACCCAGAAAAAATGCCTCAGGTAGGCTTCGGGGACAAAGGGATTGGAGAAATATTTGGTGGCCTGAAATGGATGAGTGGGGGATGGGGGAGTCGAGACGCACATCTAAGGAGAAATAGAAGAAACGATTCGCAGAAGGAAGGGCAATCAATGCAAAAAAAGAGGCAAAACCGGTGTGATGATGGATCAAAGCCGTGAAAGGTAACGTCTAAAAAAAAAAATAAACTGCGCCGCGGTGCGGCTACTTTCATCAGTGACTCGGACAGAAGAGAACGAAACCAGTATGAATCCGATAAGTAACTGGGAGGGAAAGAAAGATGAGGGAGAAGGATTGTCAGAAAAAAAAAAAAAAAAAACGGGTAAAAAAAAAAAAAATACTAAGCAGCCCGGGGGGAAGGACTACCGGGTGAAAAAAAAATAGGCTTCTCTATGGATCTAGTCAAGAAAATAAGGAGCGAAGGGGAAAAGTGGTCATGACAAAAGAAAAAGGGGCCACCTAATACTGTATGGGAAAAAACGGGCAGTAAAGCAAACCAAGGGTATCGGCAGGTGTAAAAAAAGGAAAAAAAAGCGTGACTCCAAAGTTCAAAAGGATGACATGAAACCTTTTGCAAAGTAAAAATTTGGAAAAGGGAAGGGAAAAAGTAGAAATCGCCTAAAAGAGGTCCAACTAGAAAAAGAGAGAAGGGAAAGAGTAATAAGGAATGATCGAAATGGATCATGCCGAGGGGAATCTGGCGCGAACAAGTGGAGAAAAAAGAGACGAACTAAATGAAGTAATCCGGAGATCCTGAGACATAAACTATGGTTATTGAAGAGGGAAAAAGGAAAAGGAAAGGGCACTGAAACGGGAAAAAAGTGAGTCAGGGAAAAAACGGAGGAAAGGACCGCAAAATTTGCAAAATACGCGATGGCGGTTTGGAAAAACACAACGGAGGAGTAAATGAGAGAAAAAGTGTTCACGGAAAAGACAAATTCGTGTGCGGAGCCGTTCATCGAGTCGAAAAAAGTTGAGACCAAGGGCAGTGGCCTGCTAACACACAGATAAAAGAAGGGCTGTATATGGTCTCATCTCCGACGACATATTGGTCGGAGGACGCTCAGGGTCCTCGGTTCCGTTTGACACAGCGGGGCGAAAACAGACAGGAAAAGGGAATATGTCCATGAGGCCAACGGCTACGCGGTCCAGAAGAAACTTGAGGGGGCCGATGGTCAAGAGTGAATGAGCGGGAGCACGATATTGGAAGGCAAAGTGTACTCACCAAGGGTTCAGGGAATCCGACAAAGTAGCCCCAAACGAGCTGAGGAAATAAAAAAATATAATGGTGGGACACCTGCCTAAAACAATTTTGCATGGCCTCCGCACAGCATAAAAAAGGACGGAGAAGGGGGGGGTAGGGGGAGGGGGTCACAGAAACGGTGAACTGGACGCGAGGATGGACGGCCAGGGTCGAGTCAACACATTATGAAATAAGGCAATAAATAGGCAAGTAGTTAGCAAAAAAGCGGCAATCGGGGAACGCTGAAAAAAGACGCGTCCCGAGCGATCTTCGTTGGCAGCAGGAGGGGAGGGAATCAGAAGAGTGGACGATACCATTGGAGGAAACGACCCCAGGGAAATGCATCTCGGGGCTGCAGTGCCGGGGCCGAGCAAGGGCGTAGCCCGCTAAACGAGGGCTGATGGCGGTCTGCCCGTTGGATGCGGGAAGAAAGAAGGAAAAACAAGTTGGTGGGGGACTTACTCGGGCGGGAAAAAAGACAAGTAGTACATGGCATCTTAAACGAAGGAAAAAAAAATCTGCGACGTCTCAAAGATTGGCGGAAAAGATCAAAAAAATGATTCCAATGCGAAAAAAAAATCAACCCTGGATGATGGACCACAAACCAGACTAGAAAGAGGAGGGTCCAGGAAAAGGGCGGAGGTGGCGCGAAAGACGCAGGAAACGCGAAGCACGAAGGTTCGCTCGCCAGTCAACAAGAGACTAACAGAAAAAGCCATCTCTAACGCGATGCCGAAGTTCAGATGAACATATAGTGCAAGGGGGGACAAGAAGAGTGTCGCAAACTTAGCATGGGAACGCACCGAGAAAAGAAAAGAAAAAGGGTGGGGGGAAGGTATCGAAGTGAGCGCGCAACAAGTCCCTCAAAAAGGGGCGAACTCACAAAATAACTCCGTTGTCAAGACGAAAGAAAAAAAGGAGGAAGGGAAGGAATGCCGACAGGCCGCTACGGAGTAGGGGCAAGCACACAACACGAGGGAGGGCGATCGTCTAAGCGCAAAACATCTGAGTTTTAACGGCTGTAGTTCGTTACGGAAAAAAAAAGAAGCCGGCTGGGAGCTGCGCAATGCTCGTTGGAGGGGGGACGGCGCGCATAAAGGAGTGGGACCTGTCAACCAAAGGGAGAAGGAGTTTTGGGAGGAGTGAGGGCGTGGAAAATTAGCTCGGAAACATAGTAGTTTTTGAGAACGAAACAAGGGAGCATCCTTGAAACTTGAAAGATGGAGGGGAGAGCGCAAAAAAGTCTGTTGACTGGCGAGCGCAAACTCACCGCTCTTCTCGAGGGGACCGTACGGTAGAAAAAAAAGTGGAAGAATGAAAGACAACTGAAATTGTGAGGCTTGGTGTGGTCAATCAGAAGGGAGTGAAGGGTTGGCCGACCAATACTCACACAGGAAAGGGGATTCGAGCCGCCAGCGAGAGCGGCGCCGCTATCCGCCCCGATTTCGCTCAGCGCCAAGAAAGAAAGGAGGACAAAGAAATATCAAAAACCGGTTGGATCGTTATCTAGAGGGAAAGGGGCAATACACCAAGCCCAGAAAGCGCCAACGTTGCCGAAGTGCAGGACGGGGCTCGAACGTCGAAGCGCCAGCCCGGAATATAAAAATTGGAACGTCCAATTTCCTGGGGTCGAGACCCGGCAAGCGCTAAAAGGGGAGGGGGAGAAGAAAGGGTAGAGATTAGGCGTTACTAAAGAGGTCAGCAGCGGAAAGGGAAAAGCGTTCCGCCGTGTAAAACTGCGGAGTCAGAAGAAGGACCCTCAGCCATAGCCCGCTAATGCGACGAAGGGGGTAAAAAGAGCCAAAAACACCCCTTGTTCCATCCTACACTGATGGAGGGAAAAGAGGGGAGATAAAAAGGCACAAGTGGGAGAGGAAGGTTCAAAACAAGAGAGTCAGAGGAATAAGATCAGCTTGGGGGGGTTGGGGATTAACCAAGGCAAACGGGGGGGGGGAGAGTAAACAAAAAACGCCTCCACTCTTCTCATCGAAAACAGGTGCCTGGACCGCGTATACTTTGCCTTGGAATGGCAATTGGAGGTTGCCTGGAGAAAGGGATGCGAAACCGCTGTGGGCAAAAAGAAAAAAGACGGCAAAATTGAAAGAGACGAAAAGATCCGAAGAAAGAAACGACGGAAGGCCAGGCTAAAAACAACGGAAACGTGCGGACCAAACCGGAAAATCCGCACGAATTTGCCATTCGATGGTGAACACCTGATGAAGGGGTGAGAGACTCAGGAAAAAAAAAAACGATGAGGAGAAAAGGACTCGACGCAGAAAGGTGCGAAACGAAGGAGTCGGGTGCGGAACGCGGTCGACAGTCAGGGCAGGCCCGGTAAGTGGCGGTCTAAAAGCCCAGCGCTCTGTAGAGAAACGCCGGACGTGCTACATATTGAATCGACGAAACGCGGGCAGGTGAGGAACAATAGGGGTGGAGCTGTGGGGAGCGCAGGGTACGCCGAAAAAAAAGAGGAGAAAGGAAGGGAAACGTAATACGCGGTCCAGACCAAGATGAAAAAGATGGAAGAAGGAAAAAAAAGTTTACGTTCAAAGGGTACACGCCAGGTTAGGAAAAGGGTAAACACTCAAGCGAGAGGGATAATCAAATAGGGCAAGGGGGGAAAATCTATTACTAGAACAGGGTGCTTTTCAACCTACTCCCTAAAAAGCCATGGACAACTAAGGGCGGACGGAAAAAAAAAAACCAACGTCACCCTTCGCTCGCATGAAGGATCAGGCAAAGACCAGAATGAAGAAGCCAATAGCAATTTCCGACGAAAACCGTATGAAAGCGTGGAGGGCAAGATGAGCGAAACGTCCAAGACAATCGCCTCAATCGCGATAATAAGCGATACGTACAAAGGAAGGGTCCGCGACCCCAGGAATAGATGCAACGGACAGGGACCCGGAGGAAAAGAATATTAAGTAAAGATCACCCGCACACTTGAGATGAGGGCGGTCGTCCCTTGATTTCGAGCGGGAAAAAAAAAGGGGGTTTGCTCTTGCTGATAGAAAAGGGGTAATTTTTTTTTGAAAAAAAAAAAAATAAATGAAGATGAAAGAGAAAGAGGTGAATGATACGGCAGAAGCATGCAGACTGCGGCCAAGCGAATGAAAAAAGAAACCATTGCAAAAGTTTCTCCAAATCCCGGCAGGTGAAAAAAACGCCGACCGATAATGTGGTCTGAACGCGGAAATGTGCGCGCCAGTACGGGAGGATGTCTCCGAAATTGACAAGAGGGTCAGCTCGCCAGTTCACAATAAGAGCTCGCCAGCAACTGCCGAAATTAGGGCAAGGATGAAACTGCCGTTGAAAAAACAAAAAGGTCGCAAACGGAAAAGGTGGCACGCCGCGAAATCAAAACGCTTACGAATTGTTGGAAGGACACCGATGCATACACTGAACAAGAGAAGATTGACTAACTCAGCAAGCATGAAACGCTCTTCAAAAGCCTGAAAACAACAGAAGTTACAGCGAGCGCTAATAGGGTAGGAGAAAAGACACAAGGGAGGGAGTGAAAAGATATATATACAGTCTAGTCAAGCGAAGGAAGAGAGCGAACTGTTGGAAGAGGGGCGATTAAGCAAAGGAATTGCCGGAGTGGCTAGCCAGGCTTCAACGAGAGAGGGAAAAATGCGCGCGACCTTCGTAAATTTCAACAAAATTCGGTATTCGTTTTTCTTAACGGCGTGAAACAGGGGCTCCGGGTTGTAAGCCAGGTAGGGTGGAAAGAACACGGAAGACATCCGAAAGGAAAGGGGGAAACGCCTTCCTTGGGAAAAGGCGAGAAACTCGTGAGAAGGATGCGCGTCGGGAAAGCCAGGGGCAAAGCCACATTTTTCCAAGTCAGACCCGACTCAGGAAGAAGGGGGTTGTGGTAATCATCCTGATTGGGGGAAGAAACTGGTGGGGTAAGGGGAAAAGGAAAAAGAGTGTCATTGATTTAAAGATTCGAAAAATGGAGCCGGCACGATGCGCTAAGCAAAACGAGTTGCAAACACAGAGCAAAACGCGTGATCGCCGCTCGATTTGCACGGGCTAGGACAAGCCATAAGCCGCTTTGGGCCTACATTGGCAATGCCTCAGAGGCCCTAAAGGCACGCTAAACAGGATGACGTCCTAGATTCAGGCGAAACGCACGCGGAGATCTCGGAAGGCGACTCGAGAGATCGTCGTGAAACGAAAAAGAATGCGAACGCTTTTGACGAGGGCGACGGAACTTGCGTATGACGGCTCTCTCAAGTAACTCGTCTGGCAAATAAGCTCGAGAGCAGGGGGGGACGCCTGGATTCGTGACCGCACGAAACTGCAACCAGAAGTCATTGATGTCATTTACGGGGACAAACGTTTAGCAGGGTCACCACCAGCTTATAAACTCTTGGTGTTCACACAGGACATGAAACCATGCGATACCTTTGAACGGAACTTATAGCAACCAAGAAAAAAGAAGGGAAAGAGGCAACGAAGAGAGGAGGGCCGGAGTATGATTCCTGATCGGGAACAACAGGGCAGGAAGGAAAAAAAAACAAGTGCGGACAAGAGTTAACGAACCGAGAACCTCTGAACCTACTAAAAGGGCGGAACGGAGAGAACTGATAAAAATCTGGCTTGAGCTGTTCTAAGTCCACGGACCGGCAGAAAGAGAGAAAAAAAGCTGAACGAGGAACTAATTCTAAGCAAAGAGTGCTTCGGGCGGACAACTGTGATATGCGTTTGGGGATCAAAAAAACAACGGGGCCGGATAAGATGCAAAAACAAAGGTTCCCGTAAAGAAGGGGGGGGAAAACAAAACCAAAAAAAAAAAAAAAAGGGGGCCGTTGCGGACATTCATCACGACAAGAGGGGCAGCAAAGTCCTGGCAA
>Ga0179593_1390824_pt1 | contig 11596 bp, 13 predicted proteins | sample CZODoug2_1_08_16_FD_185931 | JGI IMG/M metagenome (GOLD analysis project Ga0179593, IMG submission 185931) | Vadose zone soil fungal communities from Angelo Coast Range Reserve, California, USA - CZODoug2_1_08_16fungal (PacBio error correction) | ecosystem: Environmental > Terrestrial > Soil >...
GGAAGCGGGGAGAGAGTAACGTACTCTATAACGGCAGGGGGACCTCTGTTTTAGCGTTAAACGGACGTAGGATAGCAAAACCCCAGTAAAGTTAAACGAGCAACGGGGTAATGAATACAGATGCTGGTTTGGGAAGAGGATGGGGAGGTGAGGTCAAAGTGGGGGGGGCAAGAAGGAGGGTAGCAGGATGAAGCAGGACTGAAATCTAAAAAAAAAAAATAATAAAAAAGGGGGGGGGTACACGGGGGCCTTTTGGAAAACCGGGGGGAGGTGATGAACAGGAGGGGACCAAGCATTTCAAACAAGAGGCTGTTGCTGAATCGTTAACTCAACCCAGAATGAAGCATTGGGGTGAGGGGTACCGCGACTGTCAAGGAAAAGGAGCAAAAGAGGGTGTGGGCCAACATTTATCAACCGAAACAAGAAAAAGAGAGGACCATAAGAAAAAGGTGAGAAATTCCAAACGTAAGCCAACGAAAGAAGAAAAATAAACTGATTAAGGGACACAAACGGAGGAAGATTGTGCATCACAGAACGAAACACGGAGTAGGCTTCGAAACTTTTCTCGTAAAAAAAGACGGAGGCCTTTTGGAGGCAAAGAAGGAATTCTGCTAGTGTGATGCTCGGGCAGTGTCAGCTGAGTGTGGAGAGGAGAAAAACTCGCGGCTTGGGTTCGGGGGTTCGGGTCGATCGGGTAATTTGCAATCACTTGGCGAAAGTTTCCCATCAGAGGGAACTAATAACAATCGACACAACCCGGGCCGGGGCGGCCCTAAAACAAGAAAAAGGCGATTGTGGTTAAAGCTGACAAATGCAACATCATGTTGTGGCCTCCTTCTTGGGGGAAAAGTAGAGGGGGAAGGAAATCGTTGCTGACAGGAAACCGAAAAAAAGAAGGGGGGGAGTTGTGCTGTGGGGAGAAAAATGACTGATGACCTGAAGAAGGGTCTGACAGCATTAAAGAGGGGGAGCAAACTCGGGAAAGAACTACGATCTACCTCAAAATTGGATGGAATAACAAACATATGGGGAAAAAAAAATTTAATAAATCGGTGGTGGGCAAGAATACGTCGAGTGAGACACATACACGGGGTAAGGTAGAGAGGAACCGGAAAAATATAGGAAAGAAGGTTTGAAGAATCCGGAAGAGAGGGGAGTGCCCCTATAGGACTAAAAGCAGAGCCTCAACGCTAGAAGGGGGCGCATAGCTACAGGAAGGGAGCTTGCAGTTGGTGCATGCAGAAAATCAAGAGAACAAAAACGGACAAAAACCATGCAACACATCAGTTGACCTTGAGAAAAGGAAATCAGAAGAAGGGGGAAAATAACCACCGGTGGTCAAGCGTCCAGTATCAATAGTAAACGCGACTTCGGGGAGGGGAGGTTTTCGACCTGATTCAGGCAGGGGGGGGGGCGGAAAAAGTTTGTGGACGAAAGAAAAAAAAAAAAAAAAAGGGGCTGCCTTCGGATGATTGGGTGTCCGGTACAAAGAACCTTGGTTCCGAGAAGGATTGGCTGTAGTTCTAATGGGAACGGAGCTTGACAAGGGGGAGAACGCAACTGAGAAAAGGCCATCTCCCAAAAAGATTTTTCACCGCAAACAATCTCAGGGAGCATAAGAAGTATCCTGAAGCCACGGGGCAATGGGGGGAGAGGGTTATGGGACCAAAATCGAAGGTTTCGGAGAGGGTTCGCAAAGAAAAAAGGGGGGTATCAAAAGAAGATCAGAGGTCACTGTTATGCATAAGTCTTTTGGCAATGTGGGTGGTCGAGAGAGGGAGAGGGGGCGGAAAGAGCCAGCGATGGTCTGGGTCCTAAGCTCGGGGAGCAAGCACAGTGAGGAGAGGGAAAAAAAAAGAATGGAAAATGTAATCACGTGGCTCACGCGAGGGAAGAGAGAACGGGGGGGACTTATAGCGCGGCTCGGTCTCGCTAAAAAAAGGAATCTCGAATAGCGAAAATATGATTCGGGGAAAATTCGGTAGATGAACGAACCCAAAAACTTACATTGGCTTGGGAGGTTTGAACCAAACCGGTTAGAAGGGGACTATCTGGGTAACAGGCAAGCGCTGCCTAGGGAGAAGAGGGGACCCTGCCGGGAGGTATTAAGAACGTAAAACACCAAGGCAAGAGAGTGAAAGTGGCGGCGTTTGCGGAACAGCGGCTAAGGGGAGCCTGGGCTCTATACTTAGTTTATGTCAAGTGGGGGTTTCCGAGGGAAAGAAGAATTTCGACGGTCCGCGATGTAACGGCTTGAATGTCCAGGGGGAAGTACCGGAGAAAAAGGAATGGGGAACGCAAATGGAGCGTGACTATGAAAATGGACAACCAGTGAAAGCACTACGGGCAACGAAAGAAAGATTCAAAACAAAAAAAATAAATTGATGAAGGAATACTGGGGCAGAGAAAGCTCTATCGCGGGGTCCGTGTAGGTGCAGACATCTCGCAGTAGTTGAGATTGGTATACTGGCGGGTTTCTTGTTCTGAGGGAGGGGAGGAAGAGGAGGACTGAAATCAGCCGTCAGGGGGGTGGCATTGAGTATGCGAATTTGAAGACTCCCTTCTGTCAAGCGAAATAGAAGATTATCAGGGGGGAAGAGTGAGATCAACACAAGTCATAATCAGGAACGAGTTCCTGTTGAGGAGACATTGCACCCCAATTGCATTGATGGGAGGGGGTCAATGGGAAAATGCCCGCGAGAAGGGGTGTGGGGGGGATCAACAATGAATGAAACAGCCTTCAAAGTCTCAAAATGTACTTCTTCGTGGAGTCACTGATCAAAGAAAAAGGAAAAAAACAAAAACGAGGGGGGAAAGAGAGTTAAAAGCATATGACGAGTAACCACAAGAAGAAATCAGTTGAAAAAGGAAGGGAATTGGGTCAACCCACTTATCAGGTAGTTGCGGTAGCTGAACGTAACCGCAAAAGAAAAGAGGGGCTCACCGTCCGTAGTTAAATTATAGAACGTGATCGCAAAACTCAAGAAAAAGGAAAGAAGAAATCGGAAAAAAATAGGACTTCAGAAGAAAGGCTTAGCAGAGAGCAAACAGAGACCGGAAGTGCAAAACTGAACGGCTGATGTGAACCGACGCCTCGGCCCACACAATCGTAATAAACACAGAAAAAAGATTTAAAAATCTAATATGAGAGGAGGAAAATCCAAGTCGCAAAAAGGGAGCTTTTCAAGGCAAGGAAGCGGTCGCCTCATCGAAATGGTTTTGTTTTGGGAAAAGAGTGAAGTGGTATTCCAAGAGTGAGGGAGCAGCTGTTGGCAAGCCGATTCAAAGAAGGAGGTTAAAAGCCCGGAGGAAGGAGGCAACTCCATATATATAGTCAACCATCGCCAAAATCAAGAGGAGTTCCGGTGACTAAAGAGGGAGGGGCACAATTAGGGACCAAGGCGATAAGGGAAGAGCTGCAGGGCCGGCTCACCGGCGACCCCTTCCGAACCCTAAGCTCTGATTTGAGAGCCGAGTCTCGAGATGAAAACCCTGGGGGGGAACAATAAAGGACACAAACCGTGCCGGTATCACGCGCAGAGGTAGGGGGTGGGGGACTTGTACCCTCTCTCTGAACGGGGAAAAAAACATCAGAAAGAAGGGGAGTTTGAGTCAGGGTAAGCGCGAACAATGTAATAGTAACTAAAATAAATGGGGGACCGATTACACTCAAGTATTTCGGCTGAGAAAAAAAGAATCGAGACGAAAGCAAGGTTGCGCATGTAAATGTTTTTCCAGCACGAATGAAGTTGACAGTGACGACCATCATATCATAGATAAAAGGAGAAAGCATATGAGTTGGTAGTCAGGCTTAGAAAAAAAAGAAGAAGAGTGGGGGGATCTGGGAAAGAAAGATCTAGTAACGACAGTGCGGCTACAACGTCATTGCCAAAACAACGTGCTCCTGTGATGAAATAGGTCCAACGTTTTGTACGTAATTTTGTGGGATGCGATGGGGTGGCAGCAGCATAAATCCCGCACCTAACCATCTGGTGGGCCCTGTGTTAACCGGGGGGGCGAAGAAATGAGAGACGTTCACAGACATTGGAAAAAAAAGCGGGAGGGCCCAGAGCAACATGGGAGGGAGGAGCCCGCTCGTCCCGCAAGGACAAGGGGGGCCAGATCTTCTCCCGTCGCAGTCACGACAAATTAAACGCGAAAAGGGCTTCGAATGTCTCACAAGTGTTCTCCCAAAGGTCTGGCGGAAATCGAATCCAAGTCAGGGGGAGAAGAGGTACTGGGGCGAAAGCAATATAAAAAGTGGAGTTTCAAGGTGAATTTTTTTCCGGAACTAACAAGTCCGTGTTGGAAAGCGTGCTTGGAGGTACTGGCTATAACACGATAGGATGCCAATCGGAAAACGCATCGCCCCAGTAGCGCCAATGCACAGAGGGGGGGCAAACGGCGTCGGGAATGCAAAAAACATACACCCGGGAACTAAGGACCGATACTGCCCTCTTCAACCAAGGCGAGTCTCGGTGTCACCGTCTCAACGGAATGAAGGAAACTTGGGGGTTTCAAGCGGGGAGGCCAAGGGATGAGGCAATAAAAGAAGGCCCGTCTTTAAAAAGCATTGTTTTGTGGGGTGCTGCGGCTGGTATGAATATTTGGGAAAAAAAGGTTGGGACAGGGCAAGGCAAGGACAATAAAATCTGGACAGTTGGTAATGATTCCGGAGCATCGGAAAACACCACAAAAAAAGAAAAAAGGTTTTTCGGGTGCCGGGGTACAGGCGGGGACGGAGGAAACCCTAGGCCACGCAAGAAAGCGTGGAAGGTTGAATCTGGAAGAAACACAAAAAAAATCTATTCTCGGGTGTCGGGTATGACTTTTCAGGGTAGAGAAGAGGGAGGGGGGAACATGAGCAAGAGCCATTCATGGGGTCAAAAAGAAAGAAGGTCTAATATCAGTAGAACAACGAAGCGAGCAGAAGCCCCCTATTTAAGAGGGGTCGATCACAGCGAGAGACACCAACGAGGAGGATAAAAGATAGGGGTAGGGACAAGAGTCCACTCACACTGGGGGGATAGAAGGGGAAGGAGAGTGAGAAAAGAAATTGGGCTTTACTTGCTGAGTGAGTGTGTACATCCCTTAATTGGCGGTGGACTGGCAACCGAAGGGATCCTACTGAAATCGGCGGACATAGAAACACAAAGGCTCAGAAAATATTGTTGTTGGGTTCATCTTCCAGGAAAGCATTTTCGACTCGGGCAGAACGGGGGGGGGAGAGAAAGCGTGGGGCTGACACCGCAAAAAACAAAACAATGGTTATTCCGGGGGGATGGTACATCATTAATAGAGCCTTCTTCTCGGGAACCACGGTTCGTGGAAAGAAAGCTTAGACCCCTCAAGATCAGAAAGAAAGTCAGACCAAAACCAACATAGGGGGGGAAAAAAACGTGGGTTGGGATCGTTGGTGCGAGGGGTACGTACTCCTAGAACAAAACGCGGCAGGACACGATTAAAAGTACTAGTGAGAAGAGGGTAGCAGGGTGAAATTAGTCAATCCAAGGCCGAAGAAAGGATGGAGACGACCGAAAACGTAAACGAACGAGTGGGGAGATGAGTGCTACTAGCGCTGCGAAGTAGATTTTGAGCCGAAAAAGGAGCCAAAAACAAGCAGGAAAGTAAGGCTCACAATAACAAGGGAACGGTGAAGAAGAGGAAAAGGGGGGACATCCAACGAAGGGATGTGCTGACAGGTACCAAAATCCATCGAAATGGAATAAAACGGGAGGGCGGGATTCAAGAAAGTCAACCGGAGATAAAAGGGACGTAACGGAGCATATTTCCGGAGGAAGGTTGGGGTAAGCGAAAGTCTCAGCGGCACGCATGGTCAGGGGGAGTTTCTTCGGACTTGGATAGAAACAGGCTCAAGCTAAGGAAAAGAGGTTTCCATGCCGAAGATTGAGAACTAGGTAGAGAGAAGGGAAAGGAAAGACAAAGTGAGCACGTATTATTTTAGACTCAAATCGTTCGGGGATCAATTGCGCAACGGGAAAATACGGGATCATGGAGGCGGGGGGGCACATGACTGGGGGGGGCCGCTCAAGACGGGGGAAGGGGGAAGCTGGGGGAAGACTTTTTGGCAGAATGAGGAGCTGAAAAATGGTATGCGCGGCTGATGGACTGTAATCACGGGAATAAGGAAACGCGCGAAGGAATCGTGACCAAAGGGATGTAAGGTAAGCGTCCGGCGTCTCGCGGAAACAATGTAATCGGCTAACATAAAATTCTGGAAGGGGGCATTCTGCGTAAGTAAGTATCATGAAGAAGGAAGGATTGGGTTCCCCTTTGGGACGGAGCGAGAAATTGTACTCTGAAAAAGAGGGAGAAGGTGGAACCGCGTTGAAAAGGAAAATATGAAGAATCAAGGGAGAAAGTTTCGGGAAGGGATGTTGTCTAGAGATTATCGCCGACTGCACAAGAAAAAGGGTTGTATTCTGGGGGGGGACGGTGTGGACAATAGGATTTCTAAGGGAAAAAAAAGCCGAGAGTGACCGATGCGCTTTAAATGTTTCAGCATGAGAACGCTTTACCATAGTCTACGGAAGAAAGGCAGGGCTCAACCGATGAGCAGCACAAGACGGGGACTCAAAGAAAAGCCAAAAAAAAATCATGGGGGATTGATCGGGTCGAAAAATCGGCCTCTTGTGCCGGGAGGGGAAAGATCTCATTATTGGTAGAGGGGGGAAACGGGATGAGGGGTGAGAATCTCTGGCGATTAAAAAAAAAGAATCAGGTCACAGTTTGAGTATGAGGTGCAGAATATTTTCAAAACAGCAGGGGAAGGGGAAGTGCAGTAATAGGAGAGATGGTCCCCGATCAGGGTTAGGAGTCACCATCATAAATAAAAAGAAAAAGAGGATACTGTGCAGCATCCCCAGTGCATCATGGGGGGGAGGGGCTGGGAGCAGCAGGGGGGGAAAGAGATCACTCATTTGCAGTGTTAGGGCGTGTGCCTGACAGAGGAGGAAGAAAAATGATCAGGAATGTCTTCGGGGATGAAATGGGGAGGGAAGAGGAGAACAAAACAAAAAACTGAGGGAAAATAGAGGTACTCCTAATAAGGGCATATCATGGTAGTCCGGAACATTTAAACAGCCGAATATAGAGGGCATCCGTGGGGAAAGCAAAAAAGAAGGGGGGAGCGCAAGGGGAAGACGTATATTATAAATTGGGATGAATCAAAGACTAAGGTTTCCCAGCTACTCAAAAAAGGAGTCGGAAATGGAATGGGCCGTCGATGGAGTGTATGGTTAAAAAGGGTAATAGGAACGAGACTGAGAAAAAACTTCACTCGGCAACATGAACCGTAGTAATGCGTGCGAAAAAGGATCCTGCGACAACTTTTATGTTACCGCGACATGGGGAGGGGGGGGGGAAAAACCGTGATGGAAAAATCCAATCAGATATAGATGTCTCACACCAATACCACGGGGCAAAAAGAATAACAGGGGGAAGAAAAATGAACGTATCTCATCAAGATTTTGTTTTTCGGAGGTGGGGGACTCGGAGAAAGTAACAAAAGGGCCCCGTAGGGGTCGTGTACGAGAACTGTTTGAGAAAGGCTAGTCAAAAAAAGGAGTGGAGGGAAAGCGTTCGGCATTAAAGTGTCAAATCGCAGCCAAGACTCCCAGGGAGGAAAGGATAAAGCTGGGGAAAGGGAGTGACAAAAAAAAAAAAAAAAAAAAAAAAACAAAAAAAAAAAAAAAAAAAAAAAAAAAAAAAAAAAAAAAGAAAAAAAGAAAAAAAAAAAAAAAAAATAAAAAAAAAAAACAAAAAAAAAAAAAACACACACACAAGAAAAAAGAGAACACATAAAAAAAAAAAAAAAAAAAAAAAAAAAAAAGAACAAAAGAAACCCTAAACTGAAAATAAATAAGTGCCTGCTTCGTCCAAAAGTCTACTTGGAGAAATTATAAGATAAACTAAACCTCTGAATTGAGGCGATTATCGAAGATCCATAGGATAATCCGAAGAAACCCATGCGGATCTCTTTCGTTGTTAGAAAGGACAAGACAAGAGACCAGGACAGAATCCAAGTCAAAAGTTCTGGGGTGGGAGTAGGCTACATCCTCGAACGAATGTGAGATAAACGAACGGATAGTGGATCGGGAAGGACATTGTTGATGACACACCCTCCGACGACGACGAACTTACAAGAAAAATAGAGGGATACGTACAGGAGGGAAATTAATTGGGGGGAAACGAAAAAAAGAGGACAGGCAAGTTGAAATACCGGAGAGCTAGGATTTGATCTCGAGGTGCTATAAGACAAAGGAACCGGACTGGGGGGGGGGATATTTCAGGGGGGGAACCAGGTAGAGAGAGACCATCCCATTGCAAAAGCATCAGGCCGCTGCGGTAGTCGGTTGAGGAAAATAGGAATAACGGGGGGGGCGCCAGAAATAAGACCCTGCACTGCTCAATTTTGCTCCAAGGTTGACCAAGAATAGATTTCGAAGATTCTAGCAGGATGTGGGGAGGGGGGGGGAGAAAACAGGGGGGGGAACAGGGGAAAGAACAAATGGGGTGGACTTGGAAAACATGGATATCACCTCGCGGACTACACAGGGTACCCCTCCACACACGCCCAGCAGGGGGCAGATGGGTAAAAAGACAAAAGGTCGAACAATTAGGTATCAAAAACTACTATCAGAGGAAGCAGGGTACAAAGGTACCTCAGCTGCGACAAAGGAGGGGGATAGGGATAACTCGGGTAAAGGTCGAGGAGAACTGGTGGAATGGGGGGAAAGAAAAAACATGTTGGTTCGACTAATGGCAATGGGGGTGCCTATGGAGGGGTACGAATTAAATTGGTGCAATTTGGAGAAAGAGAGGAACCGGAAAGGGTGGAGGTGGGGACTACAGGACGGATGGGTACTCCATCGTCGGTCTGACGCTAATGGCGGCGGGACAGAAAGCGCCCCCGGGCGCGGCTACGCGGACGTACGAATTCCAGAAGCAGACGAGACTGTGAATAAAACCGAGATTCGCACGTAGACGATAAAATGCCCGGTTTTCGCGCGGGTACAGATTCAGTCTCACAAAAGCCGGGACCTAGGGGCAGCGAGATGGGGGGGGGGCTGAGGCGAGGACTGCCAACATGTGGATGAAAAACTGGTGGGGACCGAAAACGCGTGGTCCTATAAAAAGGGACTAATAAACACGAAGGAGCGGCCAGACACAACCCAAACTCCACCATTGGAGTAGCGGGTGCGCATCACACGCGTGAAGACTCCCCTGGACAGAAGGAAAAAGAGCTGTTGAGTTGGGGAACAGGAACTACACCAAATCGAATGCCGGGTGTTGTCGGTGAAGGAAAAGATATGGAAGAAAAAAAGCTGAAGAGGGTGCACCGAGCACGCGTCGAGGTTACAGGAAAAAAAAGCGGAACCAAAAAAAGGGGAGAAAGAGAAGGAAAGAGAAAGAAAGGCAAAGCACTGATTATCCCACAAGCAGGGCGAGGGGGGGCACAAAGACTCAACAAACCAACTTATGGGGAAAAAAGAGAGATGTGATCAGGGGTGACCAAGGCAAGGAGGGTGGGGCTAAGAAGAAAAGAAGAGGGGACTCTTCGTTGCAGTGACAAAGAAAAAACATTGGTCGGCTGTTAGCGCACGAATGGTCGCTTGCCTATGGGACAGGCTGTGCAGCCTACCGGATGAAAAAAGAGGAAGGAAACAGGAAAAAAAACGAGAGGAGGAATATGTGGGTGGTAAACCACTGGCTTCTTTTATGCGTCTTTTTCCACGGAACTACGGAGTGATCGTCAAAAGAGGGCCCCGGAAACCGAAAAATAAAACAGGGGGTGGAGGGGGGGGGGTGAGTACTGCAGAGGGGAAGATACGGAAAATAGATTCTTATTAGCCCTAGGTTCGGCAAACCTCGGGGTGCGTCACTCCTAAACACTAAAGCCTGGGGGGAAAAAAGCCTGAAAAACGCGGGGGGCGGTTAATAATGATCGGGATTGGGGGGGGAGAGAGAGATAAGAAAAACATAGGCAGGCAGGGGGGAAGACGAAAAAAGCGAGGAAGAGTAAGTCCGTGAGCAAGGGAAGGAGAAGCGTAAGGAAAGGAAGAAGGGGCGCCGAACGCTCAAGGGAACAGACCTGGTGCCGAGCTGCAAGGGAAAGATTGGAATCCGATTCAGCACCAAAGCAATAAAATGCAAACATAAAGGCCCTGGGTGTTAGAGATGAAAAAAAATAGAACATTGGGGGGAAGACCCAATTTCAGCGCCAGTACAAGAGCGACTAGGGACTAATGTCCGATTCAGACTTGGGCGAAGAATTTGGTGCGAAAGCTCCGAGGAATTTGGGGGAGGTGGGGGGGGGGGGGGGGGGATAGGGTGGAGTTGGGGGTAAGGGGTGGCATTTCGTCCGGGGGAGCAGCTATCGCCTGGAGGGCGGTATGGGACTCAGGGGGGGGGAGGGTAGGGGTAACCAGGGAAAAAAAAAACGTCCCGGAAGAGTGCCAAAAACAATGCATTTGAGTTGAAAAATGCCGGAGAAGGTCGATACTATAAGAAAGGGACCCAATTGAGAGGGGAGTGCGTAAAGGTAGGGGGGGGGATGGGTGGAGCAAAAGCGTCGATCATGCGCACAGGAAGACGAAGCATTTATAGGGGGTTTTGGGGGGATTACTGTTTTGAGTCACATCGATATATGGGAGAAGGGAACAGATACAGGGGAAAAAACAGGGATAAAGAAAGAAGGAAGACGGTGGAAATGTGTATTTGGCAGTGCAAAGAAAACGCTCTGATGAAAATAAAATTGAGTACTGATAGAGACGCTCGTTAAAAAGCAAAATTTAGATTCACGATAAAATGCGGAGATATTCAGTTGAAAGGAGTATCAAGGACAAGAAAGAAATGGGAGGGTTGTCTGGCTGTTTCGGCTCGTCAAGGGAGAGGGAGGTACAAGAAGAGCGCTCGTGAGAGAGGTACCGGAAGGCGAAAAAACATTAGAAGCCGAAGCAGAAGAGTCGTTGAGTAATCTGGGGATCTGTCCGTAGACGACGGCAATTCAGTCAGCGAGAAAAGGGTGGAGGATTGGTAAACCGAGGGAGGACAAGAGATTTCGGGGGGGAGGGTCAGCCCGCGGGTACGGCGGGCGAGGCGCTGTCAATGGGGGAGCACTGCGGCGACGTGCTTGTACAGCAGGACTGGGAGATAGAAGGAAAAGTCGGGCAATACGGGGCACACTAAAGGGAAGAATTAAAAAAAAAAAAAATTTGAAATGAGAACTGTCAGTGCTGAATACTCTATCGCGTGGGGAAAGAGGGGCAGACATCTCGAGTATGGGGGGAACAAAAACTGTCGGGCGTATACGAGGTGCGTCCTAGGGATCAAAATACAAGGGCAGTGTTTGGCGATTGGTATCTGATCAGATAGTTTGTCACAAAAGAGCCTGTCAGGGGAACAAACAGCGGGATCCTAGGATTGGGGACATATTCTTTAAGATTAACCTCCGAAGGAAGGACTAGGAGGAGAATCCCCGACAAGGGTGTCTTTTGCAGGGGAAGTAAGGAATTACTCTATAAGGGGGGGGGGAAATTCCTAAGGACTTCCCAATGATCGAGTGAAGGATTGG
>Ga0179593_1399663_pt1 | contig 11596 bp, 17 predicted proteins | sample CZODoug2_1_08_16_FD_185931 | JGI IMG/M metagenome (GOLD analysis project Ga0179593, IMG submission 185931) | Vadose zone soil fungal communities from Angelo Coast Range Reserve, California, USA - CZODoug2_1_08_16fungal (PacBio error correction) | ecosystem: Environmental > Terrestrial > Soil >...
AAGGGAAAAAAGGGAGAAAGAAAAAACGAAAATACTTGTTAACGAAGCAGAATGGCCATAGACCAAGGTCCTTCTTCATAATACAACAGGGGGTCCAAGGAAACTGATAGAGGGGGGGACTTCGTCAACTAGAAGAGTTGGGGTTAGATCACTTGTTTGGTGCGACTAGAATCAAAAAGCGATAACATTTCCTCCCGAAACATCTATTAACTTTCCGTCCAATGTAGGCAGCGACCAGACTCCAGAAGCAAAGGGCCATTTAAAAAAAAAGGTTGCACCCGGGTTAAAGGGGCGGAAACTGACTGTACACGCATAAACGGATTAGTGTTCAGATTTTGGGAAAATAGAAAAATCCTGGGGGTCCAAAAATGGGGGGGGAAAAAAAGCGCAGCAAATCATAAGCCAAGGAGGGTTTCTCCGAAACGCGGTTCGGAGGGGGGCGAGCCGTGTGGCAGAAAGGGGTGCCAAGTATCATCCCGCTGTGTGACATAGGGTTTGCAGAAAAGGTGTTCAACCAGTTGTTGGCCTCATATGACTGTAAAATTTGAAGTTCGAATAGAAGAACAGGCAAAGCCTTTTTGGTCGAGTTGCAAAAGGAGGAGAGTCCTGGAGGGGAAGAAGATTTTACAGTGTTGCCGGGGAGAGTTCGCGTGGAATAAAAAAAAAAAACGGAGTGGGGGTGGGGGGCATTTCACTACTGTGGTTATGAACCTGGAACCCATGAGGGGGGAAAAAGGGGGGGGTTGTTACCACAAATAAACAAAAAACGGGAAAAGAGTCCCGAAGGAACGTAAGACTGGGGGAGAACACTCAAAAGTTTTCACCAAGGCACGAAAAAGCCTAGGGGTTGAATAAAAACATCGCTTTAATGCAAACCGGAATGCATTGGGGGGCCCTAACAGGGTTTCTGAAAAGTCCGGGGCCGATTGTTTAAGGCTAGTGGGGGGGGGGGGGGAGGAAAGGGGGGTTCAAATGTCTTTTGTTGTGGAGGGGTCGACAAGCCGGGGGAATGGGTCCCCGGATTAAAAAAAATGCAGCTGACTCCAAAGCGAGAAGGTTGGGAATTGAAAGCGAACAGCCTGGGCCATAAGAAAGAAAAGAAAGGGACGAAAAGCAGAAGAAAATCACTCCCAGGTGAGAGCGAGAAACTCTTTATTGCCCGGAAAGGAGATGAGGGTTGGCGAGGAGTTGAGGTAATACGTGGGGGGAGTGGGAGGGAGGGGGGGGGGTAGGGTGGATCGCGGAGGAGGAGGTCCTATTCGGGGAGGAAAGGGAGGCACGTGGGGGTGCCCAGGCAAATACAAGATCATCACAGGGGGTTTCAGAACAAATCCCAAGAACCCTGAGGGGGAAAGGGTGGGTTCAAGAAGGTGTCATGCTTTGTGGGGAGCGCCCGCACAAAAATGGGGGTTCGAAAAAAACCTGCCGAGACAGCAGGCGATTGGCCGAAGGGGAGGGGGGGACACGGGCTGAAAAAAAACCAAGAAAAAAAACGGAAAGAAAAAAATGGAAAACCGCATTGGGGTTTGTGTAAAACGGATACATCAGGTGGGGGAGGGAAGGACCTCGCAAATGAACGGGATTTGTCACTCCAAAAACAAGGGTGGTCCAAAAGGAGGACTCTCAGACAAACAATGTATAAAAGAAGAAAGAAAGATAAAAAACCGGGGAGACAAATGCAGAAGCCGATCAAAAGGACTCCCCAAAAAAAATCGCACGAAAGACCGGAGTCCGGGAAAAAAAAAAAGGAAAGGAGGGGGGTAAAACTTGCAGAAACGGGGTAAAATCAATGTCTAAAAAAGGAGTCTTGAAGGTGGTAGTTCTTCTACCATAGGAGGATCAAGACAAGGGGGCTACCGGCATGAACAACCGAAGGAAACCGACAGGTTCAGATTTTTCTTTAGGACGAGGTAAGGGGCAGGAAAGCAACCTCTGCAACCAAGGCAGAAAGGGTCAAAAAAGTGTAACGGAAGCCGATCCAACGGAAGAGAAAAAGGAAAAAGACACGAAGCAAATCCTCCACAAGCAAATGAAGGGGTCCAGGAACACAAAGAAAAAAAAAAAAAGAGGAGAGGAGCTCAAACCAGCATCTAAGGGGAGGCGAAAATTAGAGGGCACGAAGAAAATAAAAAAGAGTCTCCATGTGGGAAGGGGGACCAAGGGTAGGGTCTTGGAGCCCATGGGGCGTTGAAATAACCTACAGTAAAGGAAGCTGCCAAAATCCCATATCGTCTGTCCCAGCAAAAAAATAAAGTTGGAAGAAAAACCGTGTAAAAATCACAAAAATTGGGGGAAAGAAGGAAACTTGTGCAAAAAAGAAAACGAAGGTGGAAAAAATCTTCTCACCGACCCAATCCGGGGGGAAGAGGGGGAACGCTTCAGAAAAACAGCGGGGGCCCAGGAAGGAGAGGTCCACCAACGAAGGCGAAAGGGGGAAATCACAAAGAGAAGAGGGGGGTTCAATGACTGGGGACCTTGGAAAGGCGACCGCAAATGAGGGTATAACGTACGATGGGTTGGGGAGAACCTGAAGGGGTATTAAAAGGACACAGCAATAACAGAGAAACCAGGGGGCAATGTCACCATAACAAAACGACTCAAAAGAGTGTCACCAAAATGAAGACGTATCGCGGACAGCGAAAAAAAAAAGCAAAGGGGTTTCAATTGTAGGAAGGGGGGGAAATGTTGGGGGGAAGGGGAGCACGATGAATTCTGAAATCAACGTGACACTCAAGACCAGTCAGGGGTCTATGGGAAGATCGGGGAGGGACGAAGTAAGGGGAAAAAAGTGTACAAGTGTCAGGCAGCTCTGCAAAAGCTAGATACGGAAAAAAAGAGAAAGAGTGGACCTTCAAAAAAGAAGTCTAGAGAAAGTAACCAGAAATTGGGCTTGCAAGGGGACCCACATGTGCGATCGTCCAACAGAAAAAGACGGGAAGGGTTCCACTTAAACAAAACAACACTGTCTAGGGGGGGCAACACACAGCAGAAACGTTACTAGCATCATAAACAGCGAAAAATGCAGTGCATTGGGGAAGCCTAAGACTGAAGAAAGGGGCACGGGCTGGGCTCATTACGCATAACAGCTTGTTGTACCTAGAAAAGGGGTGGGGGACCAAGAAATGTTCGGTCCAGGTCTAGAAAAAACAAAGTGAGAGAAACCAAAAACAAAAAAGGGTGAATAGGAAAGAAATTGACCTCGGGGGGACCGCTTTTGTTTTCCGGAAAAACACTTGACGGGGGAAAAAGATTACGAATTAAAAAACCGTCAGAAAAGGGTTTTCGGGGGGGGGGAAAAAGCGTTAACGGATCGACGATCCCAACAACAAACCTGAAGGGGAGAGAATAAAAAAGTGGGATCACGAAACATCGGGGAAGGGTTGGACGAAAAAAAAGGCCAGGCTCAAACCCAAGTCCTGCGAAAAAAAAAGGTTGGGAAAAATACGAGGCATCTGCAGGAAAAGGAACACGCGAAAGGGGGGGGGGGGGGGAAAGTCATGTTTGAGACGAAACGATGGACTAACATTCAAAGTAAAAGAAAGACGGGGCCAAAGTATTTAGCCAATGGGGCACAAAAACAGAAGGAGACGGGGGGGGGCACAGTGTAAAAGGAACCTACGGACGGGGTAAAAGGGCTCCAGTGAGGATGAGGCAAGGTGTTAAAGGTAAAAAAAGAAGGGGTGTCAAAATAGTGACCTGGTGGAATCCCCGAAGTAGCACGAATCGAAAAACAAAATTGAGGACCTGGGAGGGAACGACAAAACGTCCGGTCCCCAGCAGCTTAACGCAGGGTTGGAAAGAGAGGTGGGTTCGTAGAGGCGAAGGAATGGCAGGCAAAAGTTGCCCAAGGGGGGGGAAAAATTGAAAGTCGGGGGGGTCACCTCAGTCGACGACCGGGGAGGCGTAAAAAGGAGAAAAAACGGCAAAGAGGGTCTAAGATGATCAGGAGGGGGGGTAGAAGGAGTCGGGTGGTAAAAAAGGGGGACAGTAACCAGAGGAAAGTGTGGCGCGTAGGCAATAAAGGAAAAGGGTGGGGGGGGGGTGACACAAACCATGGAGGGGAAAGGGGTGGGGTCCGAAAACAACAAAAAAGGGGAAAAGGTTTTGACCAAAAAAGAAAAAAAAAAATGGGGGGGGTCAAACCGGGGAAGTACCAACGGAGAAAAGGCAACTACTTTAACTAGGTGACCGCGCATAAAAAAAAAAAGGGGGGGGGGAAAAAAAAATTGAAGTCACTGGGTGGATGCCATCGGGGGGGGAGGTCAGGCTAAACGGGAAAAAAAGAAAGGCCGTGGACAATACAAAGATGTTGGATGGAAGTAGTCACCAGGGGAGGCAGAGATGGGGGGGTTAGGGTGAGTTTATGGGAAAAAAGGGTTCGAAAAATCGGTTGGAGGTCACCATTCACCAGGGGATTAACAGTTTCTGAGAAAAGAAAAGAACACAGGGAACAACCGACTAGAAAAGCAGGTAATGGAATAGTGAAAAAAGGTTACACTACAGGAATAACTAGTTCTGAGAAAAATGACAGCAACAAATGAGACATTTAAAGGATTAGTAATATGTGCCGCCACTCGTGGAACCTTGGGGAGCGAGTTCTAATTGTAAGGGTTTGTGGGGTCGGTCTGGGGGCGGATCACTGAATGTATTGGGGGGGGGCGGCTTATAAGTAGTGATACGAATAAGCATCAATGCCTGTAAAGGGGCGGGGGAAAAAAGTAGGGGCTTTGTTGAAACACAGAAGGGGGACGGAGGGAAAAACAGAAGGCATTTAAAGAAGCCTGACTCAAAGGCAGTACTTGTGGAAAGAGAACGGCATACTGGTAACGCACTTCTGCATGGTTGGGGAACAACCTGCCGAAGGAACGTAGGGTCTATGGGCCAGAAGGGTGAGTAAACAAAGTCCCGACAGCAAAAAAAGCAAATCAAAAAGGTGAGGGCAATTTTTTGTTGAAGGTGGGGGACGAAAGGGGGGGGAGGAAAATCGCAGGAAACGAAGGGGGGGGACTACAAAAAAAAGGTTGGTGGACCGATAAAACTCCAACCAAAAGAGAGGGGGGAGGGACAGCGAGCTAAAAAGAACGGAAAACCTTGTATACAAAATTTTCTAACAGAATCCCCAGAACCTGAAAAAAACCAAAAAAATGGGTGAACCCGGCGCCAAAAAAAAATTCAAAAAATGCACGGGGAAACACTTTGTAGTGGGGTTTTGAGGGAAAACGTGGGGGGGGGAAAAGGGGCTCGCTGAAACGAGGCAGGTGAAAAAAAAGAACGAACGGGGGGAAAATACACCACAGGAGGGCTCCCGGAGGGAACACAAGGGACAACCGGTAACTTTGAACATCGCCGGGAGGGGAAGAAACCTCGGGGAAAAGCAGTGCCGAAAAAAAGGACAATCAAAGGTAAACGAAAGATCCAGCGGAGAAAACTCCTCCAAGAAGCGGGCACGAACTCGGGGAATGCAAAACACGGGAAGAGACAAGGCGCACACATTTCTCCGCGAAAAAGTGGGCGAGCGAGAGAACAGGGGGAGGGGGGGGAAAATGACGGTTCCAAAGGGTATGGGGGTCATCCTGAAGACCTCAAGAAGGAGGAGGGTTGGAACATTCAATGGGACCAGCATCCAGAATGAATCCGGGAAATACCCAAGGCCTTGGCCAAGAAAATTCCCATAACAGAAGGTTGGGAAAAAAGGAAAAAAAAAATACGGAGAAAGAAAATCGGACGAACCTTCCATAAAGAGTGGGGGGGGACAATTCATCAACAATCCAGATACCCTGAGAAAGGTACAGATATAGAGGGTTTTGAATGAAAATAGGTGGTAAAACATGTGCGCTGGCAAAGCTTATTTTGGGTGAGAACCTGGGAAGGGGACCCAGGGGGAACCGGGGGTATCCAAACAAAGGGGGGCAATCCTGTGACAAATTCAGAAACAAACGAACGACCCCACATGACCAAACAAAGACGGATAGCTAAAAGGAAAAAAAGAACACCGTCAAAAAAAATTCCCGGGGTTTGGTTAGGTAATTGCTAAAGGACCGAACGAAAGTGCTGATCAACGGGGAAAATCGGATAAGTTTCATATTGAGAAGAAAAGAGATGACCGGTGGCTAAAGATTAGGAATAAATGTATTAATTCCAGAAAAAAAAAAGAGTTAAAACCATAAGGCGACAAAATCAAGACACTGGGGTCTGAACGCCGGGGGCGCCGAAGGAACAGAAATCTTCAGGCAAAAACAGAATGGGAGGAAGCACTAACGGGGGGGGAAGGAAACCCAGGAGATGTTTGCAAACACAGAAAAAAAAATGGGGAGCACATCAAAATCACTGAGCGAACCGTCAGTGCAAGGAAAAAGGGGAACTGCAAAAAAAAAGAAGGATCAAACTGGCTGAGGAAAGACGGGGGGGACCAGTCCCTACGAGGGGAGTCGCAGGGTATCTGGGGCCCAGAGGGGGGGAAAAACATGATCTCCCACATTCGCGTGTAAATGGAAGAAAAAAGTTAATACGAATGGCCTGGTGGACAAGAACCCTTGACGCCATTTTGGGCTGCGCGAACCTGTTCCAAAAAAATGTTTTCAGGGGGGAAAAAAACGAAGGGGAATCTCGCTACAACAAAAAAAAAAGGAGGAGTAGAAACAAATTCTAGCACGAAAAAAGGAGGGAAAATTAACGGGAGCAGAGAACGAAGAGTGGCCAAGCCGGTCAGAAGGTGCTCACAAGACAACCAGTGGGGGGCCAAAGAAGGGGGAAAAAATTAGGGATAAGGCCAGAGCTGGGTGGGGAGAGTCAGTGGGGGTGGGCAGCGTCCTCAGACAATTCCTATGAAGACAAAAAGATAGGAACTGTTCGGTTCGCAAAGGGCTCCAAGAAAAAGCGAGCTTTGCAGAAAGGGGTGAACGCAAACGAGTGTGCGTAAGATGAGATGCAGAACTGCAGGTTGTACGAGTGAGAAAACGGTGGGAGGGGGGAAACAAGATTGCTGGAAACGGCAGGAAAATTGCACTAGGTTGTTGGTTCCAAGACCACCATTAGGGGGGAGCTCGAAATTAAAGGGATGGACAATTTTTGCAGTGGGTTTTGTGGTTGGGGGTCAAAAAAAAGAAAAAAAAAAGGTTGGAGAAAACGCGGTTGAAGATCTTTGTGGATATCAGGTAGGGGGATCGAGAGCAACTCAGTCAAGAAATAGACAAGAAAAAAACATTGTGAAATGACCTAAAAAATAGAAGGACTGGGGGACGTTTTACAGGTTAATGGAGGTTGTGTCCGGAAGGAGATATGTCTGGGACCTGGCGTGCGGGTGGGTGGCTTAACCTTTCAACAAGTTTGCCCCCACTGGGTTTTCCGAAATAACAACCCGGGGGGATCACATTCCCATCGGGAAAAACTGAAGGAACGCCTGTTGCGAGCAAATACCTGTTACGGTGCAGAAACGCAACGAAGGGATAACCCATCGGGGAAAAGGGGTCAACGCTCGTTCAGGGGTTTCCCGGGCAAGCAAAAAAAAAAAAAGAACGGAGGAGTAAGTACCTCTTTTTTCTTCAGGGGGCAGGGAAGCTTTGGCGATGGAAACTCCCTCGATTGGTCGGTCTTCTTTCAAGGGGGGGGTTGGGGGGTTGGAGAAGAGGTTCAAATGAGTGGGGGTTGGGGAGGGAACAAGCAAGCGGGGGAAGGACTCCAAGGGGATCATGTAAACTCGCCTCAAAGACCGGGAATGGAAAAGCTAAGGGGAGGGGAGCTAAGGATAAGGGAGAAGAGTCCAAAAACATAGACATGGGGAGATAGACACGAGGGAAACAGACTTCAGGACTGAAAGCCAGAAGGCAGCTTGGACCACAAATTGGTTTCAGATTGAAGAGTGCGGTGACATGAAAATAACGGAGGTTAGGTGGACGCCGGAATGGAAATTTACGACGGGAAGAGGTGCACTGGAAGGTCAGGGGCAGGAAACAGGTGGGCACGGGGGAAAAAGGGAAGGGGAACGCACAGTCAGGAAAGGGGCAAAGAAAATACCGGAAATCGGGGGCGGTTGTTTCCAATGGGGAAAGGCCTCTAAACTGGTGGGAGTCGGGCCAGTTGACCGACTGGTGACCCGGCAGAGAAAGTGCCTTACAAGGGCAAAGAATTATTTCAAAGAGTGGAGGGGAAAGCAAAACAAAATTTGTTGACAGTGGGGGGTTTTTAGGGGGGTTTTGAGGTGGGCGAAGGGGTTTCGTAGGCCAGATGGGGCAGGGGTTTCCCCAGTTGTTTTTAACAAGATAGAGAATCACAAAAATGAGGGGATAAAAAGGGAATCGGAAAAAAAAAACCGGGAGAACAAAAATTGAACGGGTGGTCCTCCGCAAAAAAACAAGGAGAGACAACAAATAAAAAAACCGTTACCCTTTGATGTCGGTTTGCGGCAGACGTGGCCAAATCAGGAAGAGAAAAAAAGCGGAGATGGGCCAGGTCAGAAGAACATTCCAAAAGAAAAGCACAACAGCTATTCAACGACCCCGTCCTGGCCTAAAGTAAAGACGGGAGGCCATTGTCGTTGGGAAAAGGCGCCGTGGAGGACTGCACTAGAAAGTTGACCCTTGTACACAACCCTGTCACCGCGGGAAAGGACAAAGACATAGATCCCTCCCATACGACAGGAACACTAACAAAAAGAAAAAACACAAGGACATCGGACTCTGGAAAAACCCAGCAAAATGAAATGAACTGGAGCGAAGGTAGACTAAACTGAAGGAGATGGGGGATGACGGGGGGATTTATGCACTGGAAAATCAACAAATCTCCAATGGACAACATGCCAACTTGATACGCGGCAGGACCAGGGAGCAGAAAAATTTTGATTGAAACCCGATGCCGAAACAAAAATTTGAAAGAAAAAGAGGTTGAACTTTTTTTCTCAAACAAACCAATCAATGAAGAAAAAGCAAAAGAGAAAAAGCGAAGACAGAATGCAAGGCGAGGCAAGAAAACAGGATATGGCGAGATAGTTTGTTCGCAAGGGGTGAAACCCACTTTTGGAGGGGCAGGGACGAACAGGAGAGGATTGTAAATTTTCAAAAGGGGGGTAGGAGAGGAAAAAAAGTGTGACAAAAGATGAATGGGGGCAATAACAACTAGAAAACAACAACAATCCACCGGCAAAACACGGCGGACACCTTTAACTTTTTCCCGTTTCCACCTGGAAAATTTGAAGGGTGAAGTTCCCTTACTCCGTGCACTCAGGGGTAGGCCACTTGGGGGTGCTGGGGGACCAAACACTCAGGCGGGCCGAAGATGAGAACAAGACATCACGTGGGGTACACAAAAGAGGGGCGGAAAAAGAATTCATCGCTCTGGCAAGGCGCACCCGAAGAGGAAAGACAACGAAAGTTGGAGGAAAGGGGAACCCAGAGAAAGCATTGTGCGTTCCAGCGACCTTGGGGCCCCGGGTAACCCGGAATAATGTAACAAAGCAAGGAAACCCAGGCCGCCAAGACAATCATCACAATCCTTGGCTTCGTGAAGACTGCTTGAAAAGGGAAGTGCGCGAAAGGGGAAGGAAAGGACTAAGTGTATTCGGAAGGTGTAGAGGTGAACCAGATTGCGAAAAAGGATAAAAATCCCCCCAGCTCCTCAGTGGAATGCAAACAAGAAAGAGGGACTGAGGTAAGGACAGTTGTTGGAGTGAAGCAGGAAAAACCTGGAAGGCTGGCCATGGGGTCCTCAACAGCGTAACCGTCCCTATGGTTTAAGGGGAGGAACCGTAAGTGATCTAGCACTCAAAAAAAAAAAAAAACAATAGGGAAGAAAAAGGGAGAAAGAAGAACAGAGACTATTCGCAGACAACATGCTGAAGGGGGGTTGGTCAGGGAAACCTACATCTGCCAATTTGCATGCATTTGCAAACCACAAAGAGGTGCATCCGAGTAAGTAACCTGGGTGCGAAATTCCCAGCCAATTGGGGGATCACAGGTTGGGGGGGGGTCCCCCGGGAGGACCGTCTTTTGGACACTTGGGGACAACCCTGCAGGAAAAGCCGAAGAAATAATAAGCCCAATACCTCGAGAAAAAGGGGGACATGGGAAAGAAAGTTCGCAGGCAAAGGGGCCCCGCACCAGAGAAAATGACTTGCCAAAAGGGGTAACGCAAAAGGCGGGTCCGCAAACGGTGATGCTCCTCAATGAGGTTGTTGTTTGGGGCAAACTGGGGTGAGCACGGGGAAGACCCGAAAATATTAGAAACGCTGACCCGGCCCCAAAACAGCAACTGAAGGCGGCCCGCCGAAGGCGTGGGAGCAAGTTCGGGGGGGGGAGGCACGAAAAAATACTGAACTGGCAAGACGTGGGGGCCGTCAGACTCACTTGGGGGCATAGCTTTGGTTAGAAAAAAGTGTCGCTAGGGATTTTGCTTGGATGAAAAGGCTCACCGCAAACGGCGCAGGGTCGAAATAGACAGTACCAGGGGGTGGGGGGCCACTTGGATTATTCTATTTAACGAGAGAATCTTTGAGAACGGAACTTAAGGGAAAAGGTAAAACAGGAAAGGAAAATTGAAAAAGGGTTGAAAGCCTGTCGAGAGACGAAGGGGGGAATGGCGGTCGGGGGGTGAAGGACATGATTGTTGGGAACAAGGGGTGGGGTGATCCGGATAAAACAAGAGAAATCCAATCGTAAAAATGAATAAAACGAACCTGTGACGAGGGCAGGAAGAGGGGACCCCGTGGGTCTAAAGCCTCTATGGTTACTTGTTTAGTAAAGCTATCGAGTGACCTTCCCACCCAGCATGTGATTTTGGGGTGCACTCGGGAGGGAAGGTGGGGGAAAGAAACAAAGCCTTGGGGGCTTGGTGGAGATAAAGTCCGCTTTTTGGGTTGAGTTTTCATTTTTGGTCGGGAACACGCGGTTAACGTATGTGGTTGTTGTGAGAAGGGTGTGGGGAAACTTAAGGGAGGGGGTCAGTTTCAGGACAAGCGGGTGAGGGGTCCCAGGGGAGAGTGACACGGGCGGCTCCCAAGCGATCAGAGTAAAAAAGACTTTGCCAGGGAAATCCATAGAGGCTCAGGATACTAAAAAAATGGAGAAAAATTCTGACGACATCAAAATGCAAAGGGTAGAATCAGGAAAAAATAACAAACAAGCAGGGTACTGACAGAGTGATGGGGGGGTTGTGGACAAATTGCTTATTTAGGTGTGGCCAGAATCCCTGGTAAGGATCAAATTTGGGAAGGTTGGGATAGCGTACTCGGTGGGTCCGGAAATTGCGGGTAAAAAAAAAAAGGGCAGAACGGGGAGAAGGGATTGGGGAGAGACAACGAGAGGGGGGCAGATACAAATTGAAAAGCACTCGGACCTTGGGTGGGGTTTTAATAAGGGAATTGGGAAAAACCTTGACTCGTGTAGTCGGGAACTTCCGGCAGGTAGAAAGCAACCTAGCGGGTTATAAGGGGGGCCCGAAAAAATTTGATGGCCACCACTGTTTTTGGTCTGCAAACAGAAAGAAAAATCAAATAAGGACATGTTTGTGGTTGGTGGGGAAAACGGTGGGGAGCGCCCCACATTGTTTTGCAAAGAAGGGGGGATCAGCATTGTGGGAGCAATTGGTGTTTTTCCCGAAGCAAAAC
>Ga0179593_1635454_pt1 | contig 11596 bp, 12 predicted proteins | sample CZODoug2_1_08_16_FD_185931 | JGI IMG/M metagenome (GOLD analysis project Ga0179593, IMG submission 185931) | Vadose zone soil fungal communities from Angelo Coast Range Reserve, California, USA - CZODoug2_1_08_16fungal (PacBio error correction) | ecosystem: Environmental > Terrestrial > Soil >...
CACAAATGAAGGGGAATCTCCCAATCAACGAAAAGATCAGCGCGACTGCCTCACATCAGAAAAAAAAAAGTTGAAAAATGAAGCAAAAATCACCATAAATGAACATCAATCATTAAAACATAAATGATTCCCAATCGATGCTTTTACGAGAAAAAAAAGCCATGTGGGGGGAGAAACCCTCATGCTTTGGCGTCAAGGGGGCAAACGAGACGGGACGCTGTAACGGTTGCTGCAAAAAACGATCGGGAGGGGTGTGGGTGGGGCTAGGAGGGGGGCGGGTGTGGGGGGGGCAAAACCTCGCGTTTCCAAACATCCACATTATATTGACTGTCCTACAACGAAAGGGGGGCCTGAGGGAGAAAAGAACGTTTCCTATTGATTGCCCGAGAGATTCGTCCCTAGGAGAAACCGGACGGGCTTCGGAAAAAAAAAAAGAAAGCCGTCCATTAAGCGCAGAGGGGGACTACTACTACGACTCCGGAGGGAAATTGAAACATCTTCGGAATTAAGGGAAAAAGCAGGACTTTGAGGTGGACTGCGGCAAATAAAAGGGCCATCGGTAAGCGCCCCCCAGAACTAACGAATGCCGAGTAAAAAAAAACCAAAGGGGTCCAGGGGAGGAAATCGACATATCAAACGAGCAACGTAAAAATTCCTCTGGAGAAAAAGAAGGAGCGCTGTAAGGCGAATGGTAGGGACGGTTTGTCTCCGGTCGACTTTTTCGGGGTGAATCACAAAGGGCTAAAAAAAAAGGACTAGGCATGGGGTTAAACAAAGCACTTTCTGGGAATTGGCGACTTACCTCAAGGAAAACTTGGAAAAAAAAATTGGTTGACTCCACGAAAAAAACGTGTCGGAGAAGAAAAAGGCGTGTGCGCAGGTCGACGGGGGAAAGGATTTCATCGTCTCCTCGTCAAAAACAGACATCGAATCATAGAGGCCCACCTGGAAAGAATCCGGGGGAAAAAAATTCTGGGCTTTCCTGGTGTGCGGCGTGGGAGGGGAGGGGAAGGATTCGCTGAGGGAGGGGGGACCTTAAATCGCATTGCCGTGGGGGAAAAAAGAATCCACGAAAAGGACTAAACTCACAAGCAAGCCCATTCACGCGAATCGAAATCGGCGGAAACGAGTGAGCAGCATGAGGGGGTCCACCAAGGAAAAACACTCCCAGTACGGGAGCAAAGAAATCATCACCGCACTCAGCATTTTTGAAGAAAGAAGTGCGGGCTGGACCAAAAAATAAGGGTTAAGGGGCGCATGCAAAGCAGACAGAAATAAAAATTGGAAGCAACCAAACAGCAGAGTTACAAAGGCCATAAACAATTCCTAAAACGGAAAATGCAGAAAAAAAAGGAGATCTTCGTTAGAAAAAAGCAACTTTTTTTATCAATCAAAAGTCCCTGGGATTAGGAGGAAGCACAAAAGGACCAGCATAACACCGCATCTGCCGAAGGGATGAAATTCCCGGCGGGTTGATCCCATACATCGCGGTATCCTCCTGAAAAAAAGGTAAGAGGGGAAATCGAAAAACATGAGCGTGGAGCAGGGGGCGGCACGAGGGGGAATATGGTATCGAAAGTTCGATTGAACTAACCGAAAAAGATTTAACGGGGTGCTGCCATAAAACGTAACAAACCCCACACATTATATACTACAACTTCAGGCCAGGATAGGGACCAATCAGGCCACCCATGTGAATGGGTTGGGGGATGGAGTACTTTCCTACTCTTACATCGACGAAAATTATGGTTTCAAAAGTTGGCCGAAAACAGCGGAGGGAAATGGACCACAAGCAGTTTTTCCTGCTTTGACGGGTGACGAAAAGCAATTCCGCGGAAAAGTCGCGAAAGAGAAAAATGAAAGGTCGAAGGATCATTAGGGAGCAGCAAAGAAAAAAAGCCCACCAGGGAAGAATCGGTGTGGCCCCACACGTGATTGACTCCCTCAGGCGATCCCGTTGGGGGAGAACAACAAAAAATGAGATGAATTATTCCGAATCACCGGGATTAAAAAAAGGGGGGGACCACGCTGGAGGGAACAGAAGGGGGTATCTTTTCACAACCGCGAGCATTGTGGTGTAGGATTGGAGAAGATTCCTTATCGATAGAGGGGGATATGCAGGGGCTTTCGGAACGCGGCGAAAATCAGGACTGATAAAGGGAAATCGGGACGATGTTTTTATGAAGGGGGGGCAGAAACCCTAACGTTCTGTCCCGATCTCCTTAGAAAAAAGTACTCTCCAAATCGGGTTCCTGGACGAGACACTCCGTCGGATGCACTTAAGGAAAAGGAGAAAAAAGGGAGTGGTGTGAGTGTGGCTGGCATATCAATTCGTCGAAAACGTGTGACAAAAAAAGGGAAAGAAACCCTCCGAGAGGAACCGCTCCACGCTACTTTTTCGACATATACGTACCGGGGAACTGCGGATAAGGGAAAAGGGTATAATTACAGGCCGCTGGGGAGGATCTGCAAGTGAGGGGGGGGGAAGCGCTTGAAGGAGCTATCCAGTTACTTTACGAAAAAAGTTGTCAAACTTAACGAAGGATGGCTGGTGTGATGCTGTTCGAGCAGGGGGGGAGTGATTGTGGCGCCAATTTTTTATATCTGCTTCTGGCGGGAATGGCTGCGGCAGGGGGAGTCGGGTCTCCAAACGCACGCGACTGAGCCGAAAAGGGCGGGAAAGTCGGTGATGGATTTGGGCCTTATCAGACTGGTGTTTGGTAGAAACGGTGGTGGGAGGGAGGAAGGCTGGACCGTACGCACAGAGCGAGGGGGGAAAAAAAGTGAATGGGGAGGCTTTTCTTCATCGACGGCAGTCGAAATGGGGATAGAGGGTCCACGAAGGGACATTTCGCCTGCAGCCCCTCAGCTAACTTAGACGAACAGCACGAAGCAGTAAAGCAGCCGGAAAAGAGGAGGTGCTGAGAGAAGAAAAATTGTCTCACTCTTCGGAAAAAAAGGGGCGGGCGCACGGAGGGAAAATGAAAATCGTTCTAAAAACGCCACTCCTTGCACGAAATCCATTGGTTACGGGGGTTTCATTCCACAGTGAGCGTACAAAAAGGGGGGAGGGGAATTGAAAACGAGGTAATGAGCAAATTCTCGTCCTGAAGTGCCGGGGAAAGAGAAAGTCATGACCTTGGGATTCCCGAACAAAGGAAGAAAGGGAAAACCTAACCAGTATCGGGGCTCCTGGGCTGTTGCCAGAATTTCAAGGGGGGGGAGGAGGGCGTGGACAGGAAGGTGGATAAGGACGGTCGTCCCATGGGGAAAGGGGCATCAGCATAGGGTTATATTTTGGGGGCGCTAACCCTAGTGTGCGAGAAGGTTTCGAAAAAAACGGAAAAGTCGAAAGGACGATTGGGAAAAGTAATCGTATGAGGATAGTGGTAATTACTGGCTGTGTCGTAAAAAAGGGGTGGGGAAGGGGGGGGCCCCCAAAAAAGTTTTTGTATCGCGAAATCCAGAGGCGGAAAACTGGAGGGAAAAGCAACGGCTGTCCGGGGAAAATGCTTCTTTCTTTGGCCGGACAAACTCTCATGTGTGGAACGGGGGGGGAAAAAAAGGACGGGTCAATATGGAGTGTGCGATTCTTTAGTTGTCGCTGGAAGGAAAAAAACTTTAACAGGGCGTCGTCGAAGGTGCGGTGTACGCACCGAGAAAAGGGAGTTGGGCTTCTGAATGGGAAGGCAAAGGAAACTTAAGGCCCAGTTGGACGGGGGGCTCACGGGGTTCGGATTGGGCAGAAAAAGGGAAAAGCGTGGGCGGGGAGGAAGGGGAGGTCCGTCCGCGCGATCCGCTGAGCTGGCAGAGACGTTATGGGGTGGATGACTCACAACAACCTAGAACCAGAATACGAAACAGGTGATCGAAGGACTGCCTCCAGGACCGCGCAACGGAAAGGCTCAGACAATGCAAGAAAAACAATGCCTTCCGCAGCATGCAGTAGAACTGATTTAAAAAAAGAAGAGACTTAAGGAGAAAGAATTCCAAAAGCGGACCTGGTCCACCGGAAAAAAAAACGCTGTAAAGTCCGGTTGACCATCGCCACAATCGCAACAATGAGAAGGAAAACGAGGAACGTTCCTTAGAGAAAAACACAAATGGGGGTTCTGTCCTAAAACGAAATCGGAAGGAAAGGGAAGCAGCCGTTTTCTTACCGGGTTCCGGAAGGGGCCGGCGGAGCGCACAGAAGAGGGGAAAGCTGTGAACGGCGTCGTCCGAAGATCCAGCAAGGAGAAAAGCGCCTACTACATTAAGATGAGGACGAGCCCATCTTCGCGTCAGCAGCAGGTCGGTCAAGCTCAAACGGGAAAAGTCACGCCCATGAAAGGTTAGCGCCAACCAGAAAATCAACTAATGCCTTTAGAAAAGAGGTCACAAATGTTACAGACTTCGTAAGGGATCCGTCACAGCAACTTAAAACGCAACGTTTGTGAAAAAAAGTAAGGAAAAGGGGAAACCAGCACAAGGAGCGAGACTCTCCTTTTAGTTTTTGCTCCGGATGTAGGCGGTGAATCAGCATGGAAGGGGGAAGGGGAGATTGGGGTCTAACCAACGGCACTTAGGAGCTTTGCGAATTCGTTTAATTCTCCCCCTCAGGGGAGAACTGTGGCATAAAAAAACATGGGACGGTAGCTTATAAAAAAGCCGTGGCTTCAGTGCGAGGGAGGCAATCTCTCCGGACGCCCCGCATCAGCTCAAGAGGAGTGCCAACCTTGGGGGGGAGCTCGAGCTTTGGGACTGTGTGCTTCGTGAGGGAAAGGAGGGAATCAGTTCGAGATGGGTCGCGAAAGGGACGGGTGAGAGAAAAGGACACTGCGAAAAGAATCAACACGGACATTCACGAAGAGACGCCTCGTGCGGACATCTTGCAGACAGATAATGTTCCCAAAAAAAGGTAAGCAAGAAAAAAAAGGAAAAGGAACAAAACAATGGGAAGCGTTGCAGTCCGGCCAGCGGGGGGCGCCAAGCGAAGGAAAAGTCAACTAGGTTGCCTCGAAAACAAGCGCCAAACAGCAACCGACTTTCCCAACTGCCGAGAGCAAGCACCATTTTCCCGGAAAATCCCAATTATCTCGGAGGGGAAAAGAAAGCGGGAAGGGGGGGGAAAGTCCAGGGAATACGTGCGCGTGACCAGAAAAAAAGGGAAAATTCCTGCAGGGACCGTCATTCTCACAGTTAGCTTGATAAGAAGGGAATTGAGGTGCTGGAGGTGAATGACGGGGGGCCCAGGAATCGGGAAAGGCAGGGACTCCTATGACTGAGGGGATCTTGTATCAAGGTTGGTCTACTAAGGGTAGGAAAAAAAATTGATGCTGCACAGAAAACGTAACCAAAAAAAAAACGGATATAGGGTGTGCTTCATGCAAGACGGATTTAATCCAAAAGAAGCAAAGGGGGGGGGGGAGGTTGAGGGTACTTATTCGCTGCCGGCCAAAGTATTGTTCCATGAAAGGAAAGGGAAGAAAACATGTCAGATCGACGGCACGCATCAGTTCCTTATGGGGCCCGCGCCGGAAGCAGTAGAAGTGTGAGAGGGGGGAAAAAGCGTAGTCCACAGGCACCATGAGGGGAACAAAGGAGAAAGGGATAAGGATCGAGAGAAATCAGTACGCGACGCGGTTTTTGTTGAATAAAAGGAACTGAGAGGTTTTCCAGAGGGAAAAAAAAACACCGGTAGGAAAAGGAGATGTAAAAGGATTCTCGTTGTTCCACGCACTTCACTCACGCTTGGGAGGGCACAACCGCCGATCTTAAGTGTGAGGAGGAGGGGGCTCGGAAGGAGATACTCGGAAGGAATGGTTCATGGGAGATGGCGAGGGACAGAGAAAGGCGGAGACTTGCGTGTGCAGGAAGGCGCTGAAAATCAGGAAACGCCTGCGGGCCTCGGAAGGGGTTTTTCTGCAATCAGAAAAAACGCCAGGGGAAAAGAAAAAAGGTAGGCAGGCCTCAAACATATTCACCTAAATGGTGGTGCCTGCGGGGGGGAAAGCGGATTCACTCCTTCGGATGCAAAGGCACAGTATCTCCGTTAGGATTTCGGAATTGAGACCGGGTAGGGCAGACAAGACAATTGATCACGCTCGTCATCGTCTTATAAAAAAAAAGCAGAAAAAATCAAAAGGGGGACTGCAGGCGGACGGGACGGAAGACGCGGATAAAAGGGGATGTCATTGGGCAGGCTAAGCCGTCGAACATGCCGGCAGCTGCGGAAGGGGCTGTGGAAAGGAAAGGGAGAGTCATAAACGATCTCCAGGGACAATTCGACAGATAAAAAAGGGGGGCAGAAATCGTGACGCCTTAACGAATGAAAGATGTTCTCTTTGGGGGGGGGAATGGGTGCTGGTCGCGCATTGGGGAAGGTTATTGGGGGTAAAAAACAAGTGTGGATTTTTCAGGCTGTCTGGAGAAAAGGGCACATTATTTGGCGGTTCGTTGGGATTGTCAGAAAAATCCTGAGAAAAAGCAGTAAAGTGCTGAGGGGAGGGCCGGAGCAGGACTTGAGTGTTTTGTCGAGCTGGTGTATGCCATGCGCGCTGTTAGAAAGGTCGCTATTGGAGTGAAGGCCGTGGATGTCATGGAAAGGCAGTCGGAACGTATGGACAGGGAGGAAAGGGGTGGGTATCTCAGCCGGCCTGGCAGTGACCGACCATTCGGTTACAAAAAGGAAAACACCCAACCGCAATACAATCGTTAGTTAGGGAACGGACATTTTGCATAACTCTTCTTCGGGAGCGCCGGAGAAAAAGGATAGGAGTCACTCCACTCCAAACACGCCTTTGGGGAGACGATCAATGTGTTGGGGGAGTTGGGAAGATCAAAATGAGCGAACCACTGGGAGGGGCGCCTTAATGAAATTTCAGCAGCAAAGCGTCGCTGAAGAAAGAGGAAAAGGACGACTGCATTTGGTAACGCGATGGGGGAGTGAAATATAAGTAGGGGACCAGTCCTAACAGGCTTAAGCATCACGAGTTGCTGGTGGACATCTCATTAAATCACAACCTTTTAAAAAAAAATTTCCGCATGGGGGCTAGAGGAATGAGTCGGGCATCCTGCCTTTTTCTCAGGGGGGAAAAAAGAAAGTTCGTTGAGATAGTAGGGGGTGCTCTATGGGCCATTGCAGGAAAACTCAAAAGCGCCCTGGGAAACAGATCCTGACGATTTTCTCGAATTAATAGGAGGGAGTTAGGGGCGATTCGCTTATGACTTAAGACGAAGCCCGCCTTGGGGAAATCTCGTGGGGCCACGAAGCTATTTGGGGGTGCTCGCAAAAACAAACAATCCTAGAAAAGCACTACTTTAAAGGCAAAGGTCAAATCAAGGAACGTTGTAGGGAAAAAAAAACTCAGTTTGGATTTGGAAAAAGGAGGGGCGCAAGGACGTTGCAGGGGGGGGGCACTCTCTCTAAGGGTTTGAGGATAAAGTTGGCGGCAAAGACCTCGTCGTCTTTGGTGAAGGGGGGGGAAAACTGCACGCAGGGGGGGTGTCATCGAATTTGGTCGAAGCAGCATTCTGCGAATTCGCTGAGGGGGGAAAGGATAAGCAGGGTAGTGGGCTTGGTCTGTAAAAGAGGGGGAAAAAGCCGCTGTTAAGGGGGGACGTTATTCATTCCGCAAGAGATTACGTTGCTTTAAAAGGTAGGGGGGGGTGGTCATCGAAGAAGGGATAAACAATATATATAACAAAAGAGACGGGATCCATCAACGTTCATCTGGAGGGGGGGCTCTTACTTCCCTCCCGGAGCAAAGATCGTCTCATTAAAAGACTAAAGGAAAAGGGGTCAAAACATTGCCTACTAAGACGGGAGGAACTCAAGAATGACGACGGATCTCCCAATTCGAATTCCAACATCCGGCGTTCTTTGGGATAACTCAAAATTTAATTCCTTTTATCCACAGCGAAACTCAAGAATCGGGGGAAAAAATGAAAAGGATGAAGGAATTCAAAGGATTCCTTACAAAAAAGCAAAGTGAGAGTGGTGGTCAAGGGGGCCTACACAATAAGAATTGAGTTGCCGAAGGGTACCGGAGGGGACTAAGAGGCCAAACATAGCGCAAAGAGCTTATTCGGAAGGGGAGCGAATCTGTAGTAAGAAAAAAGGGTCTTTTTGGAGGAACTTATACAGGACGCAGTAAAGACAAACCTAGTACTTTCGGAGAGAAGAGAGGATCTTTCGTCAGAGGAGTCTGGCCGAATTTTGTAATTCCATAACGGAAAACGGAGTGTGAGAGACCCCCAACTCTCGCCAAAGGAAGGCACCAGATCCAAATTGGACGCCCTACTGCTGAAAAAGGACGTCAAAGGAATGCAAACGGGGGGCGTGAAAATCACCAAAACCCAAAAAAAATGAGGAGGGGAGGAAACCGCCTTTTAGTAAAGTTTTTCAAGGGAAGTCGACTTTTGGGATCCAAGGCTGAAAGAATAGTGTGGTCGCGATTCCCCTACTAACCAAAAACCTCTGAACACCAATACCCAAACGCGCCGTCACTTCGGGGGAGGAAAAAAGTTGTCGAATTACCTCTTGGGAAAATCAAGCCCTGTTGGGAAAGGGGAGAAAAGCAAAAATCGTGGTCTGGAGAGGGGAAGAATGGCGTGTTCGTCCGTGCGAAAACGCTTTGGTAGGGTCCGACATCACCTTCATCAGGAGGGGCAGAATCATTGTTTATGCGGAGGCGCTCAGGTCCTTTGGGGAGTGCTGTTCTGATGATGGGGGGAAGGTTGGGCGAAAGCTGCAAGGCCTGTGAAGTACCAAAAATAATCAAGGTAATCAACTGCCGCGAGGAAACCCAGGACGCACGCCCGCGTGCGGAGAACGATAAAAGGGGAGAAGAAAGATTATGTTCCCAAAGTCCAACAGCGGCTTAAAAAGGAAAAAATCACCGACTTCTGTCACTCAGTGGAAGAAGTCTCTTTCTTCCGGCATCAAATCTATTCCCGAGCCACGCCCTGCGAAAAGAACCTCGATCCAATCAACTGCGCAACCAAAAAGCGTTACCAATGCAGCGAACAACACACCCAAGAAAAGCAACCCCAGGAGCTTCGTTAACAGAATCCAACGTGGTCGAAAGTGATCGTCCTGAAGTGGGAAAAAAATCTCCTCCTGCGGGCTCATAGTACACGAAGGCAGGGAAAAAAAAAAGGGATTGACATAAGAACGCAGGCTGCCCCGGTGCGTATATGTCAACAGTAGGGACCCAGTTGAAGCGTTGAAGTCGTCGAGACATATTAGTAAAGGAGATGGGAGAAAAAATAACCCACTTTTCGATTTAAAGAACTAAAGTGTCTGTTGCAGCTGAAAAGTTCAACAAACCGATACTTGGGCCTTCAGGGAGCTTCCGAGGAGTGAATAGCCGCCGTCCCACCATCCAACAATAGTGTAGTGTTTCAGCAGAGGGAGATCGGAAGGCGGCCCGTGAGTGGTTTCACCGGATTGAAAGTAAGAAGGGGGAACGAAGCAGTTCCTGGTTCCATTTCCTAAATTACTAAAGCAAAACGGGGAGCTCTGTTCACCAGCACCATTACGGGATAAGAGAAAGCCTACCAGACCACACTTAAGAATCTCGGGGGGGGAAGCCAAAAACGGAAAAATCTTTTGTTCAAAGAAGGTGTAAACGCGAATAAGATTTTCGATCTCTACCCAAAAGGAGTAAAAGGATTATGCCTAATCACCGGGATGAGGGCAGTTAACCACTCATGCTTTCCAGGATGGTTTAATCTTTTCAAAAAGAGAATCCGTCAAGGGCGGTATCAGAAAAGGTCTATACGAAAAAAAAAGGGAAGTCTGGGAGATGCCATCTACAAGGGGGGAGCAGAAGGTACGTATACTTGTGATAAACCCTGCTCTTCTGATGATACTAGGGGTGGGGGCTTGTCAAAATAAAGTCATTAACTAACGTGACAAGGTGTGTCCGTAGAACCAGGAATCAATCCAACCTATGAAATACATGTGTGTTCAGGATTCTTTTTGAGGGGGGCAACCGTGGATAATGCTGAAACTTCGGGGGGGGATTGTTTCTGGAAGAAAGCATTCGGGAAATCGCAGGTTGAAGGGCAAAAACGGGCAAGGAAAGGGCCGGATCTTCTTAATAAGCTCCTCTTCACCGGGGGGGCGACTTGCTACATAGGGGTGACTCAGCCGTAAGAACTAGGTATTTTCAATTCTAATCCGGGCGTGAAATTGCTTCCGCGCGGCTTATCTGTAGGTGCTGGGCGATGAAAAAGGGGGCAGACTATAAAAAAGGGGCTATCGGTGACCTTTGAATAGATAAGGGGGGGGGGGGGCCCGGTAAATTGAAAGGACGCTCCGGTAACGCTGATGTTTGATGGGGGGGGTTTGCTCCAATGGGGGGGGTTGGGGGGGGAATAGTGGGGGGGGGGGGGGGGGGGGGGGGGGGGGGGGGGTGGGCGTGAGGAGGGGCCTTGGAAAAAATTATTAGGGGGTTCGTTCCAGCCATCAGGGAAATATGCTGCTTTCTGGGTCCGGAGCAAGAAGGGGGGGGAAAGGGGTGGTGGGCAAGTACATCTGGTGGGGGGAGGCCTGCTTAAAGTCCGGCAAAAAGGAATCAAAAGGATGAATGGACGGGGAGCTTCAGCGGGGCGCCGTGATTTAGGGGAGTTCTGTTGGGGGGGGCACCGCCTGCAAAAAAAAAAGAGGAATGACAGGCGAACAGCAGAGAAAAAAAAGCGCGCGCAAAAATACACATCTTAAGGAGCGCTGGACAGGTAGACACTCTATTTAGGAAAGGGCAAGCCGGGGCTGGCTCCTCTGCACACTCATGGTCTGAGACCAAACGGTTGTAGGTTATGCAGTTAGCGTACCCACCGTGGACAGGGAGAAGGGAAAACATGTTAAGGACCAAAAAGCTATCTCCGAAAAGGGCAGGGGAAGAGCATCGAGCAGGGTAGCCCTTGGATGATTATGAAAGTAAAATCCGCTACAGAAATAACGAAGTTGAACAAGCAGGGGGGAGTCTCGTCCGCTGCTGGAGGGGGGGGAACGGAGATTCAACTAAGGGGAGTAAGCTGCTGGGGCTCAAAAGGACCATTCGTTCTGGGGGGGGGACCCCGATTGTAAAGGTCTCAGTTCCATAAAAAAAAATTTATCGGGACCGGAGAGGGAGTGAAAAAGGAAAGCGTGGCTCAGATAGTATGACGGGCTGACTCCGAAGAAAAAAGGGTTTCTTCACCCCATAAAAAGGGAAGTTTTCGAGGAAGAATCCTAGCTTCAAAAACTACTGGGAAGGGAAAGCACGCGGCGCAACTCAAAGGGGCGAAAAAGGTTCGGTGGGGCCAGGACCACAAAAGGGGTGAGGAACGCTGGACTGGGGAAGGGCTCTACTCATTGTGGTTCGATGAGGGAGGGGCGCTTTCTCAAGACTTTACCTCGGAGGAAGCGGGGGATTGAGCACGCAGTAAGGAATTGTGAAATGGCGTGGGGGGGGGGGTCCCTTACCAGAATCTTCGATGGGGGGGGAAACAGATTCGACGGGTGGGGGGCGGCAGGCATTGTATAGGGGGGGCTTGAGAAGGGTTCAATGGTCGTTGCCGTGGGACGCGCGAAGAAGAGAAGGGCTGCTGGGTTCCGTATTTGGTT
>Ga0179593_1272641_pt1 | contig 11595 bp, 6 predicted proteins | sample CZODoug2_1_08_16_FD_185931 | JGI IMG/M metagenome (GOLD analysis project Ga0179593, IMG submission 185931) | Vadose zone soil fungal communities from Angelo Coast Range Reserve, California, USA - CZODoug2_1_08_16fungal (PacBio error correction) | ecosystem: Environmental > Terrestrial > Soil >...
GCTAACCAGGGATAATTTGCTCGGGTCTACTTCCTAGGTGACTATAAACTCCCAGACAACTCAGGAAGCTGGGGTGGGGTGGGGGGAGGGGCTTTCTAAAAAAAGTGGTCAGTACACTTCGTTCATACTCGGAGTTCAGGGTACTCAACGGAATAAAACGGTTGAAAATCGGGGGTGATTTATGTCCAAAGTGAGGGCTGTAACGCGGACGAAAAACATGTCTCCAGGAAGTATATTGAAGCACAATGCAAGTGAATGAGACAGACCCTTTAATTTAGTGTAAGAGGCATAATTACAAAAAAGATCGGGGAAATAAGAGTCCTCAGCAGCCAGAACTATTTTCGTTTTTTGCGCAAAAGGGGGAAGAAACGAATAAGTAAGCGACTCACTGCACAGGGGGTTCCACAGGTCAGATCGGGGACATTACCTACGAAAGAAAAACTCAAACTAGAGGGCGCGGCGGGAGGAATGCGCAGACAACCATACCGGATTAATAGGCGGGGGGATTACGGTGATGGCGTTGATGGGAAGAACCGCGGGGGTTGCCGGCAGGATTCGGACACTTCGGGGGAGTCGCTTCGGGGAAAGACTCCCGAGACAGGCAAAAGAGTGCGGGAAACGCCCAGATGAGAACTTTCAGGAAGAAGATAGTAGAACGTCAATATGTATTATAAGTCGATGAAAAACTTAGGCCAAAAGGGATAAACAACAAAAAATCAGAGGGGACTACTGAAGGTCAACCTCGAAAGAGGGGTGTGTGGAAAATTCGGGTCTGGGGAATGGGAAAATGAAATACGGGGAATCCGGAATGCAGTACAATCTCAGGGAAAAGGTCTTGTGAGACAAGTTGCAACCAAAAAATGGGGTGTCAACAATCCGAGGAAAAAGGTCCAACGAGCAAAAAATAATGGCCGTGGTCACGGCGACGGGGTTTCCTAACCACAAAGGAGGCTAAAAAGACATGGGGGAAAAAAACCAGCTGGCCGTTGCTAATAGCATGAACCGGAGACGCGCGGAAAAAAAATGCGGTCGAAAAAAACAGAACCGCTATAGGTGAGAACATGGCGTTGGAAGGGGGGACAAAAGACGAATGGGGGGTTAAGAGTCAAAAGAACCTAGCAACGACGCCAGCGCAATAAAAATGTCAATGTCAGAGACTGAAACAACCAACTAAAAACCCGTATTAAGGAAGTTATCGAGATCGGTCGTGCGTATGCGTATGATAACAGTCATCAGGAACAGAAGGATTTAAATGCTGGGGGCACCGCAGACTTTGTCACAGCGGCGACTAATTGCAATGGGCTGTTCTTTACTCGTGCATCTAGGGGGAGAATGGTCTAGAAGCGAGTTCCTTATGCGTTGATAAACGCGAAAGGTGGCAAACATGTGAGGACCCACCTTAGCTGGAATCTCCGATTAGAAAAAAGTCGTTGTGGGGGCGGAAGTTTTGGATCAGGTCAGGGGAAAACCAGGGGGGGGGAAACGGCTAGGAGAGGGAAAAAGTTTGGCCGCGGTGTACAGCAGACCGACAGAAAGTGCTCACGCACCCTGGGACGGGAAGTGACGTCCATCTTCGGTGTGCGGGAGGGCTCGATTGGGGGACCCGGAGTGGCCTGCCATGAGGGGTCGGACCGTCGAGATCAGCTGCGGAAGGGGGAAATGGGGCCGTAAGGGGGCTTAAAAGTACACTGACGGGGAAAAAGGGAATACAAGAAGGCAAAACAAACGCACGGAACACGAGTGAGACAAGACAACACGGAACGAGGCGCGCAAAAAAAAAAAGGAAAAAGGGGCTCTATGCATGCATGCACACACATGCGTCATCAAAAAAGAAAACGAGGTGGGGGGGGGGGTGGTTTGAAAAGGGAAAGAAACTCTTGACGGATATGCTTAATAACGGCTCAAGAAAAACTATACTTGGAAGCATAAGTCTGACCTATCTCGGGTGGGGGGGGGGAAACAACTATTACTTCGGAGAGAGAAATTGAAAGAGGTCTAAGGGGGGGGGCGTAAAAAAAACCGGGTTGAAAGATTGGGTAAAAGTTATCCGATGTAAGGGACCGGTGGATGAAATAAAGGGAACAAACTCGGTGAAAAAAAGAAATGCAGGAAAAGGCGCACGCTTAACAGCAAACAAAAATGCAGTACATTGTAACTAAACGACTATCTGCACTAACCTAGGGTCGAGAACATGGTTGGGGAAATCGATTAAAGACAGGACGGGGGAAAAAAATCGCATGTGCAGAAAGGGGAGTCGCTGATCGGTCGAACATCCGTGAACAAAAGGGGCGGTTCCGGGGGCAAGAAAACATTGCAAAAAAACCAGGGGGAACGGGGACAGGGCCCCGTTCGGGAAATCGCGAAAACTTCAGGATACAAGAAAAAATCTAAAAAAAAAAGGGTTCTGGGTGGCAATAGCTAAAGAGTAGTACCTGCAAATCGGACGCACCTCTACTGGTGCACAGAGGCTAGGTGGGGACGACAAAAAAAAAAAAAGGCGGGGCAGGGAGATAACTAGGGGATAGTCACTCCTTGAGACCAGACCTGGGAGAACGCAAAGGAACACTGGCGTCTCAAAAGGCGCAACGGGAAAGTTACATCAGCAGGAGGCTACAACTAATTTCTCACGGGGGGGGTGGGCAGGGGTTTATCCAGGGAAAAAAAACCATTATACGGAGTTTGTCAAATACGACTTTAGGTCCTCGGGGGAAGGGAATAAATAAGTGAAAAGAAATCCGGTTAGGTGGCTCTATCGGCCAACGGAGTTCAAATCAGAGCAGTAGGTGGGAAAAAGAACGCAAAATGGTATAGGCGGCAGACAGCCCTAGGGGGGTACGGAAAAAGAAACGAAGATGTTACAGGCGGGAAAAAAAAAAAAAAGAAAAAAACGAAAGATGCTCACCAAGAGAGGAACTATACGCGTGCAACGGGGGCGACTCACTCGCGAGGAGAAGCAACGTTCGGAAATTCGTCCTGATAAGGACGTATTGGACACGGAAAGGGGGGACCAACGGGAACGGCAACGAAAATGAGGGAGGGGGAGCGAAAACGACTGAAGGAGGTTAAAAAAAAAAAAAAAAAAACACGGGTATCCGTGGGTAACTTCATCGTGAGAAGGGGTAAGCGACGCGACTGAAAAGGGGTGTCGAGGTGTCAAAAGAAGGCACAAAGGAAAGTGTGCTCTAAACGAGAGTAAATAAATCGCGGTCCCGGCTTACGGGCATTGGGAGGAAACGACAAGTGTCGTACCAGTCGTAGCCTATGAGGAAGCGTCAGGGACACTTCCGAAAGGAGGGAACGGGTCGAGAGGGTGAATACCCGGAAAAGATGAGGGGGGGTTTAAATTAAAGACTACCCGGGTGCGAACAAGCGCTGTGGAGAGCTCAAAAAGCATATTGGGTCATGGGAACATCGCGGGGAAGGGACGCGTCACAACTCAGGAGGGGGCAAAAAAGAAGAGGCGCTGGAGCGGAAATTTAGACGATCAGTGTACAGAGCAAGGATGGCGTGACGTGGGGTTGGACTGAGCAGAAGCAAACAGACGAAGTACAAAGTAGAGGACATGGATCGAGACTCCCCTCTGCCAAGAGAGCCGGGGTGCGGTCTCATTAGACCGACTAAGGATACAGGTCGAGCACAGCTCGGGTAAAACTGGTAAAGAAGTTCGCGTGTAGGCAGTCTGTCAATCGGAAAAAGATCAGCTCACTCCGCAGAAAGAACTCCCAAGTAAAGCCTCTCTAGGAAGGAGGGGGGGGGGTGGGGGGGGGGGGGGGGGGGGGGGGGGGGGGGGGGGGGGGGTGGGGGGGGGGGGGGGGGGGGGGGGGGGGGGGGGGGGGGGGGGGGGGGGGGGGGGGGGGGGGGGGGGGGGGGGGTGGGGGGGGGGTGGGGGGGGGGTGGGATGTGTAATAGGGGTGGGGATGTGGAAAATTACATTCATGTGGTGAAGTTATTCTACGCGTTTTCCAAAGAGCTGGTAGCTGGACGGGGAAAAAATTACGGCCGCAAAAGAGAATACAATGTGTCATTCGTAGCGATTTTCAAGGGGCGGGTCACAACAGTGTAATAGGGGAAGAGGACTTACTGCGTGGAACAAGGCCGATGTGTTGGACAACCAGACGTTCAGGACAAATACAAAGACTAGTCACACCAATCGCGCGAGTAGGACCCGGACGGCTGACGGCCGGGAATGCTGGAAAGGTTCTCCACAAACGTATCAAGGGAAAGGAGTGAATCGTCAAGGAAAACTAAAGGTGAGGGGGCAGCGCCAATACATGGGGAAACAAAAAAGTAAAAAAGCTGGGAGACCAAGCAGAGCTGTCTCCTGGTGCTTGGCACACTGAAACGAAGCCAAATCCAGGATCCTGTGCAAGTGTACGGGGAATTGGGACATCAACTTTCCAGGATGGGTATGTACTTGGGACTCAAGGCATCCGGCAAACTCAGGGGGGAATTACACAGGGTGAAAATCTCCCCATTTGCGAGCGCAGTCAGAAAAGGTCCAAACCGACGGGAAAAAACGCTTTTGAACCCTGCGACAGCCGTGTGTGAACAAGAAAATGTGTGGTGGGTTAAGTTCCCGTCTAGGTGAGGACCGATCTCCAAGTATCTCATCTCACGAGATGACTTGTAGTTGGAAAAAAGTACGTCATAAAACGCAACTTCTCAAGGGCGGAAACTGTGCGCGGCGGCTGCACGTGGTCCGTTCTAGTAATCAAAGATATGTCGCTAGGGGGAAGAAGACGGGGGGAGCCTGGGTATTCCGAGGCAGGGGTGTCTTGAAGGGGCGGCATGGCTTTAGTCAGGGAAAATGCAAAAACAGGGAAGTTCGCACTTCTACTGGGCGCTTAACGAGAGTACGTTGAGAAATACCAGCGCTATTACGAAAACACTGAATCTGACGATATTTTGAACTATTCGGCCTGTTAGATCGAGAAGTACTTAGAAGAAGGTCAAGGGTGGGTCAAGCTTCAAAAACCGTTTTTCTCTCAAAAACAAAAAACAATCCCGACCAAAAAAAAAAAGGAACTAAATGCAGATCAAACGTGGGCCCTTTTTGGCAGATGGAAACTCTATGACTCTCGGAGGGGTAGGTAAGGTTGCCCCTCTCGGCAGTAGGCTACGGCTGGATCGATCGGCTCGGATCGCAAAAACTGGGGGGGGGTGGGGGCCGCGATGAACGGTGTTGGAAAAGGACCTTGTGTCGGGCATTAGCGAGCAGACGGCCCTCAGAGAAATAGGTTCCATGCTGCACACAAGGAACGCGCGACCTCTAATGTAGGAAATCAGGCGAGCTCAAGAAAAGTGGAAGGGGAAAGAAGGTTGCGTTATTTGCACGTTGGAAAAACTGGACGTGCTCTTCGAGTCGAGTCCATAAAGGAAAAGGAGCGGGGGAGTAAAAAACGGGACGCGGCTTGACCGCTGGTTTCAGGGGATTGTTCAGAGTAGCCAAGGAGCCAACAGCCAAGAATGATCGCCTCTTGGGCAATGATTGGAGGACTGGGATGATCAAGACGGGGGGTCTGATCTGCTAAGAGCAAAGGGGAAGGAAGGGGAAGCAGCTGCAAAAAGAAAAAAAAACTGGAAAACTCAAAGTACACTCAGGAGGCCGTTTTAAAAAAAGGCGGAAGGGGGGGGGGGGGGGGGGGTGGGAGGGACTGCAAAAAAACAACAAAAAAACGACTGAGGAGGAAAGGGGGGAATAGAGGAGAGTTAACTGAGCCCGCAAGGGGGTACCCGGCAAATCGGGGGGGGAACGAGACGGTGACAGAGGGCATCATAAAGAGACACGGTTTCACTAAGTGCAGCCGTTCAAACTAAAACAATAACTGAGCAAGGAATGAAATCAGAAAGGAAGGCCAAAAATCAAATATAATGCTAAGCTTCTCCCAACTTGAAAAGATTGCTTGAGAGTGGAGGTGATCGCTTCTTCCAGAAAATTAAGATCGTAAAGGGACTTCTCAAAACTTTAAGGGGGATGAATGGTCGACTCATTGGGGCAAATTTCAGCTCAGTTCATTGAATAACTTCAAAAATAAAACAGAGATCCCGGGAACAGTTTCGTCACATTTCGGAGGGAATGTCTTTCCGCAGAGCATTCGTGGAACATTCGGTGAAAGAAGAGAGGGACACGATTGGGCTTGATGTATGTACGATATCCAGGACTCCCTGTGTAATGGACAACTTTCAATCGCTGGCATTCATCATCTCACCAATGGCTTGACGAGCTTTGGTGCGTCCTCAGGGGAGGAGGCTCAGAAGGTCACTCATAAAACGTACATAAACGAGAACAAAGTGGGTGCGTAAAAAAAAGGTTTGGTCTGACACGGACTCGAAAAACTTGACACCTGCTAAGAAGAAAAGGCGCACATCAAGTAGGTACGCTTTCAAGAGGTTACTACGGCTTTGCAAAGGCGATTCAGGCTATTGTTCAAACTGCGTGGAGTTTCACTCTTCTGCAGAGATCACAATACCTGGAACACTAAAAGAATTGTCTCTGAGCAGGCATCCGCCGGGCTAACGACTGGATAGGGCTAAGATGGTTGGGGGGGTGGGGTTGGTTAACCTCTTAGAAGCAGGAGTTTTTACAACGTTCTATGCGGTGAATGGAAAAAAGGGTTGTTTCGGGCGAAAAGAACGACGGGGAGGGGGTCATACATACCTGTCCAGAGCGGGGGAAAAAGAGACTGGCTGGGGTACCGGGCAACGCCCCGAGTAGAACAGGCTGTCGAGGAGTAACCGACCCGCGATAGGTCGTCAAACTACTCCGGAAGCGACCAAGCCTGAAGCGAAAGGACAGAATATGTTGGTAGAAAAAGAGGAGTCAACGGGCGAAAAAAGGGGTTGTATGGCATGGGAACAAGGTATCAGAGGTGGTGCGTGATACATCCGGGGGATCGAGTGAGAAAAGGTGTCGGAAACAAATGAAGTTCAAGGTGGCTATCTGACTTGCGCTGGGGGTACCAGGGGGGGGGAAACTCGCAAAGACTGCGGGTGTCAAAAACTACATGAGCACAAACAGAGCTGCTCTGAACGGCCCCCGCGGTAGGAAAAAAAGGGGGGTCATCAAAGGAGGCACGATTGCATTGGGGCGACAAGAAAGGGGGGACCATCCTGGGGGGGAATGCCCACATACATATAAAAACTAGGGGGAGTTTGGGCATTGGGGGGTAGGTCAAGAGATGAAACGAAAAACTGCTGGGCGACGAGAGAAAAGAGGGATTTTGGGCGACAACGTCTTGGATGGGTGACTCGTGCGATTTCAAAGCAAAAAAACAAAACAGGGTTGGCCCAGTTGGGATGTTGGGTGTCTCAGAGGGAGAATGGGAAAAACTGAAACCAGCACGGACGTATAAAAGTGCTTCAACACTCTACTTACGGGAGACGCACAGGGGGGACTCAGAGATTTAGCAGTGTTTACCGGGGGGACTGTAGAGGGGAATAAATTGTTGGGACAGTTAATCTTGCGAGCTCATATAGTAACTCAAGTTGGGTCTATCCTCATCATTCCATTGCAAATTTTTGCAGCTTTGCAAACGTTGGGTCATGGCTGGTTTTGTTTGTGAGGACATCTTAGTACAGGGGGGGGTAATCTAAGAAAACTGAAGGAAGACCCGAACTTTCGGTGAGCACGCCACACAATTGGTTCTGAGACAAATTCAAAGCCACTATCCAGGAAAAAAAGAAAGCTAAGCACCAAAAAAAATAACTGATTGAAACCCATTTGTTTCTTCGAGTCGGGGTAGGCTGGTGGAGTAATTGGATAAGGGGTTAGAGGGGGACATTAGGGCTCCTTCTGGGGGACTGCTTCAGTGCCTTAGACGCAAACGACTCAGCCCAGACCGTCTAACCTGACGGGAGGAACTGTTCTGCAACAGGGTCTAGGACGTTCTCGGTAGAAAGGGGGCACTTGATATTAAGGGTGGGGACTTGGGATCAGGGGGCGATGTCCACTTGCTAGAGGCGTCGTAGCTCAGTTGGTCCAAACGAAGGCCGGGAAAAAGAGTGGTGAGAGGGTGAAAATCTGCTTGGGACGGGGACAGACATGTTGGGCATTGACGAGCAGAGGCGCAGTGGACAGTCCCTTGTTTAAACAATGTCTCAGCACCCCGTCGAAAAAAAAAAAAAAGTAAGCGGCCAGACAGACCAAAATAATTAATAGTCTGAAGCGGCGCTTCCCGCAGGTGGAATGGTATTGTGGAAACTCAGGGCGGATAACGGGCCCTAATCGGGGGTAATAGTGGGACAAGAGGGAAGTCCACGGTTCGAGGACAGGGAGAAATATTACTGTGCTGGATGGAATGAGGGAAGAAAGAAAGGTCGCAATCCAAAGGGGGGGGGGATGACGGAAAGTGCAGGGTCGGATACAGTCTCTGTGTAAATTAAAAAAAAGGAAATTGGAAAGGAATATTGGGGGGGGGGAAATCTCAAAAGATAGACCTTTAACGGGAATAACGCGGTATCCCGAGGCTCCCGATGGACGCACAACATGAGAACAGACACCCTCTCAAAGGGGGGACTTGCTTTGGCTAGGCTCAAAAAGAGGCAGGGGGGGGCGGGGGTAGAGGTGAAAAACGCAATCTCCCCTCGGTGTCCACTGACGTTCTCAATCAGCTCATGACAAAATTCGTTGGGGAAAAAGGTGGTTCCGAATGCTCTTAAAAACTGACTGTGTGGAATCTGTATGCTTCCAGAGATCGGGAAGGGTGGTGGAAACCGCCCAATGGGATTGCTTTGAACCGTGGTGAGGGAGGCGGGAAAAAGTAGGTCAGAAACCCAATACCACGATTCACAGGATAGGGCAAAGCGGGAGGGGGCACTCGAGAGAATTGCTTCATACAATCAGGAGCTTATAACGTATGATACGGGAAAAGCGTCTGGCTTACACAGAAAAACTCTGAATGGTGGTAGTGTGGTTCTCTGTATCCTGGTGCTCGAGACATCAATGTCTCATCGCATGTCGACGGGGGGGGGATTATTCACGGAGTTAAGAGTAAACCGACAGTCGAACAAAAAAACACTACGGGGGGGTGTCAAACACGCTTGCAAACGCATAACATAGGGTCGAGTTGGAAAGGTAGGAGAAGGACTAGTATGAGACTACTAAAGCGCCGCCGGGCAGCTCCAAACATCTTTCAGAAAAAATAACATATTCAGGGGTCTTGGTTTGAGAACTTGGCTTCAAACACTAAACGGAACAGGCACGAGATCAAGGTTACTAGTCACCCCGGAGAAGCTTGGGGAGGAGATCAGACTTACGGGCAGAGTGACTATAAACCTTTGGTCAGGTTTTGAAGACCTTCTACGCAGGGTTTTACAGGTTTATCCATAAAATATGGACGAAAGTCAGAAACTCGTCTTCGCCGGCAAGTGCGGAGGAAAATGAGATATTGCATCCGACTTATATTGTGGCATAAAATGCGAGAGGAGTGAGGGACCAGGGGGGGCGCCGACAAAACTCTATTTGGGGGTGGATAGGATCGGGGTGGAAATACGGGAGTCGGCATTAAAGGGGAACGATGAAAAAGACGCATAAAGGTTTTACTGCGACTTAAAGGGATAATGGGGCTGGAGGGTGGGGATCAAGATATTCAAAGGAAAAGGTGGGGTTCATGCAGGTGGTGTGGCGAAAGAAACTGTCGTTGCGTAGCGCAGGGAAACCTTTGGTCCGGGGGACGTGTGCGGACTACCAAGGTAAAAACTGGGGGGGGGGGCAATAGGTTGAGAATAAAAAAAACCGTATCTATCTCTTAGGCATTCTACAATAGATGTGTAGGGGGTCGAATTGTTCCTGTGAGACATAACCCCAGACCATTTTGCGTATTTTTGGCGCGGTAGGGGCACCCTATGTAGGCAAAACAACATGGTGGGAGGAATAGAGGCAGGGGGTGTAGCTCCAGTTGGGGGGGTGACTTGCAACGTAACAAATCCACACCACCGTGGGTGTAGAGATTGCAGCGTGGAAAAAGGGGACTGTGAAAGGGAAAAAACTCCGTAACGCCAGGAGGCAGACCTCCGGGGGGACCGACATGCACTTCTTACTTGGACTAAGGAACGCAGGGAGAAACACGCATCTCGTGGAATAAGAGGCGGAGCCGCTCTACTGAAGACGGGGAAACGAGAGCAAAACATACGATAGGTTGGGGTGGGGAGTGCAGGGAACCGTATTACCGGCCGGAAATAAGTTGGATCCCCATCGGGAAATAAAAGGGGGGAAAAGGGTGCTTCGGAGATCAAAGCAGTAAAACGAGGGTATATAGTACGGCTAAAAAGGGAGTAAAAAAGAGTGCGAGAGGGGGACGGCGGAGAAAAATGGGGTAGGCCTTTTTTCAGGGGAAACACGGGTTCGTTGTTTCATACAAGGGGACGGTTAAAACTTAGGATCAAAAAAAACACGGAGGGGAGGGTTGGGATCAAAAGGAGAGCAATGTAGAGAAGCCCCAAGATAGAGGGAATTAACGTAAAAAAACTCAAAAGAACATGCAGAGAAAGAAGTAGTCTTACTGGCACTCACCCTGTAGGCATTCAAAATAAAAAAGGGGGGAACAATGAACTGTGGTAAAAGGTCAATTAATATTCACGAGGAGTGTTTGGGGGGGGTTTCCTTACAATGGGAATGGTAACCAAAAAAAAACAAAAATCACATCTCACAAACAAACCAGGTAAACAGGAAGGCAACTGGGGAAGGTGGACAAGAGGTGTAGCGGAGAAAGCAAAACCAGAAAAACAACAGGGGGGCTAGTGGGTATGGGCTGGAGCACGACCTGTACGTTGCTGATGGGCGAACGATACATGGGGTGGCAACATCTGGGGGGAGTCAATTGTCGGGGCAGGCACGTTCCGAAAAAGGGGACCGGGGCTCGAGATAAAAATGGGGGGGAGGCAAAACAGGGCCTATTCTATGTCAAAAAGGGTAAAAGCAAGGGAAAAACTAAAAAGGCGGCGGGTTTTAACGTGTCGCAGGCTCTCAGGGGGGGACCGGGGTCCGACAGCGTACTAAGGACATGTTGGGGGCATAGCGTGTGGGCGCAGAACTCTCCTGACGATGAAAAGCTCAAAACACAAAGCAAAAAACCAAAGAGGATGAATTGAGGAATTAAAACGGGGTGGGGTGTCTGGTAGATGTAGTAGTAAAATCAGTCCTTATTAAACTCAAGGGCGGGAGGGCTGCTAAAAACCGGAGGAAACGAACTTTAACCAATAGATGGCGACGGTAAGTCTTATCCTTTCAGCAAAAAAGGGGTGAGACGGGCTGGGTTGGGTAAAACAAATCGGAGACGAACGTTGGATCTCATATGATTCCCCAACTCAGCATCCTTAAAGGCACAAGAGATAGGTGTTGGGGGGGGATAAAAAGAGGTGAGGTTTCATAGGAAGAAACAAAAAAATGGGGGGAAAAATCCTTCAAAATTATTGCTTGGGTACCATCGGGGGGGGGTTTTACAAAGAAGTCAATTCATCTCAGGAATCTCAAAAAAGAATCTAAGGAGCGATTAGTTCTTCGAAAAGGTGTCATAGTTTGCGGTGTATGAGAAGGGTTCAAGGGGGGGCGGCCGCTCAAGCGCTTAACTCTGGGAAAAAAGAAAAGGGGGGTGGTGT
>Ga0179593_1412188_pt1 | contig 11595 bp, 22 predicted proteins | sample CZODoug2_1_08_16_FD_185931 | JGI IMG/M metagenome (GOLD analysis project Ga0179593, IMG submission 185931) | Vadose zone soil fungal communities from Angelo Coast Range Reserve, California, USA - CZODoug2_1_08_16fungal (PacBio error correction) | ecosystem: Environmental > Terrestrial > Soil >...
GCAGACACGTAATAGAGGAAAGCACGACCGGGCGAGATAGGCCCCCGCACTTAGAAAGCCAATGGAAGTCCTGGAGTAAGAACCGCAGGCGCAGAGAGACGGAAAGTTGAAATGGAAAATGGGAAGGGGGAGAGAAATAACGTTGGAGGGGAGAGATGGCAGCAAAAAGAACTAATCATGGGCAATGGAGAAGAGCAATGAAGACACGGAGGGCGGATCTGACTAGCAAAAAAAAAACGGGGAGGCGGAGCGAACAATCGCTACGCAAAAGCCGATAAAAAGAAGTCCAGGGAGCAGGCAAATCGGCAGAAAACAGGGGCCAGATGTCCCCTGCACGTCAGAGGTTCTACTGGCATGGTGCGAAGTACAACAGGTCTATCTGTTAGTCGGGGATTGCACCCGGGTACAGCAAAGTCCTATGAGGGGAAAACCGGCCCGTCATCAGCCAAAAAAATTAGGAAACTGGAAGAGGATTGCGCAACTTCACCAGCGATGGGGTGGGGACCGGAGCCAAAAAAGCTCGGCCCTACAGTGCACAGCAATGGACGAAAGGAGGCACGCCTAAACCAAGTCTACCCCAGGTTGTCCAGGCACAGCCATAGGGCCGCAAAATGGCGAAGGCCGACATATTGAAGTGGTTAACTTCGAGCGCACAGCAAGGGATAAAAAAATTCAGACCGTAAAGATTGGTTCTAGAGAGCAGGCCAAGAAACAGAGCCCAAAAGGAAGTCCAGCGTTGGCGGGCAAAGTAACAGAGGAAGGAGAGAAGGAGAAGGAGAGACGGGCAACCCGAAGCCGAAGCCCGATCCAAAGATCATCTTGCGGCTCCTAGAGCAATTCAAGACCGAAGCAGAGTGAAGTGAAACGAAAGGTATGCCGTGATCGCCGGTCTTCATCTGCTTTGAAGATCCATGAGTAAGATCATGAGACGGGATTTGGAGAGTAAGCCAGTGGAGATTTTCGTAACCCAAAAAGAGTCGGAAAAACTTAAAAGAAGAGACAATGGGGGAAAGACCATCTTGAAGGAAATGCGAGCTCTCGGGCTTCATAAGGCACAAAAAAAACAACACCAACGTTCCCTGGAGGCGGGGGGGAAACAACACAGCCACGAAGAGGTGAAGGGGAAACCCAATCAGAACACAAGATCCCATACCCGGAATCGACGAACGCAATAAACGCCAAAGCGACAATGAGAAGGGGGGGGGTCGCCGTGAAGGCTGGAAAAGACAATTGGACAACTTTAATCACGCGTTTACTATTAGAAGATCTGGGTTGGGGGGGAATGAACGAAAGAACGCGCGGCAGGTCCGCAGAGGACTGAAGACGACTACTCAGAAAGCTCGCCACAAAGGTCTCTAAGATTGGAAATGAAAATTCCGGGGGAAAGTATGGAGTCAAAAGCCAACGGTGCCGTAAAGACATTGCGGCGCAAAAGTCCTGGAGAGGCAAACCCAGGGGAAAACCAGGAGCCCCACCCTATCGAAATAGAAGGAATATCTTCTGGCAAAGGGGGAGGAACAACGAAAAAGTATAGGAGGCGAGACGGGCCGAGCAGGAATAGAGGAATAATTCAAAAGAGTGTCGTGAAGAGGATGAGAGTTCTAGTTAGTTTGGTGCCGAAAGAGCGAGCTGCGATCGATTAAATCGAACGAAGGGGGCGTTGCAATCACCCAAAACAAACCTGGCATCTTTTTTGTGTCTGGGCTAAACGAGCGGAACCACCAAGTCTGGGTGCGAGCTGTCAGCGAGGGGAGAAAAAACGGAAAAAGTTCAAATCGCGAGAAACTCAAGAGAACAATCATCAAGCGGGTCAGAAGAGGGGGTTTTTGAAAAAAGAACCGACACCTACGCGGTTGGGGGGGAGGAAACTGAAAGGGTACAAGGTTTGAAAATTATGGTTCGCTGAGTTGCGCGCAGTCAAGGCCCCAAGGGAATAGAGGAAAGAGAAGGAACCCAAGGACCAATAACAAAAAAAAGCCGGTGTTGTCGGGCGGGGTCAACTCCTGAAAGAGGATAGGGGGGAGTTCGAAGGCAAAATAGAGAATCAAACACGAAGAACATAAAAGAAAAAAAAAGGAAAGAACAGTCCAAAAAAAAAAAGCAGAAAAATAAAAAGACTAGAAAAGAAATCAAGGAGTGAAAAACAGAATGACATAAGAGGAAAAAAAGGGAAAAATGGAAAAAGAACAAACCCAAAAAAGAATAAAACCAAAAAAAGACTCAAAAAGGACAAAACCATCGAATAGAAAAGGAAAAAAAATATAGAAAAGACCATCCTGACAACAATTTGTAAAAAGACTCTACCACCCTCAGAAACAGAGTTAACGGTCATTCCTCCATTTCAAAACCCGAGCATTTCCCATCGTCACCACTTACATCCTATAGACCCCTCATGTCCACCACCCAACAAAAAAACGTCCCCCCTCAAAAATTAAAAACAACTCAATCGGACCACCAACCCCCCTCCCCCGCCACAAACCAATACCACCCACACCCGACCCCCCAAAAATACACTGTCAGTCAGACCCGTGACCATGAAGAAAAACAAAGCCCCTCGACGCCTAGAAAAACGCTTTAAAAAAAAAAATCCCCACAGTCTCCCGACTAACCCGAAACCCCACCAGACCCCCAACAACACCCCATACGAGGTCCTCACCCCCCCCCCTCACCGGAAAACAAATAAAAACGAATCCAACCAACCAACCCCCACCAAACATCCCCGCAACCCACAACTCCAAAAACAAACGTCCCAGATAACATTTTACGCACCCCAAAACCCCCCCAGCCAGACCTCCCTCACAAAACTGAAAAAACCCCCCTTCCAACACATAAAAAACCTTCGCGCATTCAAATATAAACTGAAGTTACCCCCACTCAAAAAAAAACAAAGAATACTCCCCTAAATACCAAAATCAACAATTTAACGATCATTTACGAAACCACCTCCTAACCTCCCTCGTACCAGGAAAAAAAACAAGAACATTAAAGAACCCCCCACCAAACTCCCCTTCACCAAGAAAATACAAGAAAAAACACCAAAAAACTAAATTTCCCCTAGGCTACCCAACAAACAGAAATAACCCCCCCCAAGACAAAAGGAATACCCCAAGTTCAAGCTCCAACGCCCCTCCCCAAAACCAACCACCCACCACTCTTCCCAACCCGACTGCCGATCTATACTACTTCCCCGCCCCCCCTCACCAGCCCTTCCGAATCCTCCCCCCTCCCCCGCAGCCTGCTCTGCAGCTCAACAATAAGAAAAAAACTCGCCACTCCACGTCCGTCCTACCTCAATGAACTAAAACCGTACAAAAAAAAAGCGTCTTAATCGACAATCACACCCTTGAGCTATTAACCTCGATAGTAGCACATCCCAATACCGCTGCCGTCAAGCTCAAAGCGCAGAATAAAAATCAAAAAACAATGTCCAAAAACCCCCATACAACATCCGAACCCCACCCACCCACCCAGTCGTTGAAAAAGACTCAGACAACCCAAACCATTATGCACACCACCCCCCCCCCCGCTCCCACCTTCCCAGACCAATTCCCCCCCCTCCAATACCACTCCCCTCCCTCGTAACCCAAAAACCCAAACGATGAAACCAATTAACCGCCCGACCCCCAATCAACACCCAACTACAACACAAACATCACCACAAAACTACCCCCATCGAACTCCACCCACCCCCACTCTCCCCACCCCTCAGCCGATCACTAAACACAGCAGAAAGACCCCAATCCCAGTCGTAAGCGCCTCACCAGCATCAAACTCTGTCCCAAAAGATAGAAAGAACTGAACCCCAAAACACTCGGCTCAACAAACCTCCTCACCCCCTCCTACTGGAGCGAAAGACCAGATCCAGTCCAGCCAAAGAAAGTACCGAACCACCAACCCCAAACCACCTATACCGACTGGGGGCCCCCAGACATCGAGCCCCAAAAAACCCCCCGATTTTATGGGAGGGATTGCGGAAGCTGATCCTATAAACAACCATCCCCCCACCGCTCCCCAAAAGAGCCATAGCGACAGGAAAACCTCTGCACACCTCAACGAGCAAGCGCCGCCTCAGTCCCACCCGGTCACACCAGGGCATGCAAAAAATGAAAAGCCTCCGAAGAACCCACCAGACGCCACAATGAACCCAGCCTTCGCGGAACCTCCTGGCCCGTACTCGCAAGGACCCCCCCCCGTAATCCCCCACAGGTGAAAAAAAAGCGCGGGACTTCGCAAGGCACGAATACCCACCGGAATCCACCCGCAAGCTCTACCGAAAAAAGGAACTGCCAACCAACTCCCCAACAACAAACTATGAAATCCAAGGCAGATTTCCCCAAAAAGATGGATCCACAAAAATGTAGATCTACAAAGAAAATAGCCCAACCCCCCCCCTCCCCGTTCCCCCCCTAACCCTCCCTCTACCACCCCAAAACAGATTAACAAAGAAAAAAAAACCAACCCACTCACCCTCCCCCCTGTCGACACCCTATTGGTCCACAAAAACCAACCCCAAACAAACAACAAAACCCAAAGCCCCTTAAAACACGCACCAACGGCAACCTCGAACAACAAATCGTCTGCCACCCTGCACCCATAGAATCCAGACACAGTATCACCTCACTCATCCAGTAGACGAACAAAAAACAAAAACCAACCACCAAATGGCCAAAATATCTTACACCCGACTCAAAAAAGAAGAAACCCACCCGAAAACTCCCAAACCCCAAACTTCACACACCCAAAACTCCCGTAAAATTCAAAAAAAATAAGCCTCGCCCACTCCACCAAAACACGCCCACCCACTACAACCTATGAAGCACCAGAACGTAGATCCCCACACCCCTCACAGCCACGGCCACCGCGACTAGAAGTCACAGAAAAAAGGCAAAACAAGAACAAAACAAACTTCAAAACCCCACAAAAAGCTCACAACATTGTGCGGCTGTGCCCCACCCAACCCAGAACGACCACCACACAACGAACGAAAAGAACGAACCACTCCCACCCAAACAACTACCGCCAACCCGAAGGAACTGCTCCCCAACCACCCTAAACTCCCCACCACCCCCACCCCCCCAGGATAAAATCGAACGAAAGGACAAAAAACGACCCACCCCCCAAACCGGCCGGTCCCCTCACCTCCCAGTCCCAAAAAAAACCAAGCCCACCAAACAAAATCACCCCACTATGCGCAATGACCCACAAATCTACTTCCCGCCACAATCACCTGTACTCCTACAAAAGGCCCCCAATATCCCAGCCCCGCCTACGTGCACCCAATCAAGAAAAAAAACCCCAAAAATGACTTACGTGCTCACCCAATTAGACAGCAGCTGGCCCGAGGGGTAAGACATCCTGTAGGGAAGAACCCACAAACCCCAATAACCCGACGCCAAAAGCAGATTGCCCCCCCCAAACCCCCAACCCCCCCGCACACCCCACCCAAAACAAAAAACCCGAGATAAGAGAAACGTTCCCACCGCAGAACACGGTCCCAGGCACCAGGACAACTTCCCTCGACGGAGTAACGGCCCAGTGAGAGAAAATACAAAAACCCCCTGTCGTCTGCGAGTGGGGGCAGATGGCGGTCGCTCTGCCAGTCATAGAGACGCCACTCAGTACCAGTACCCCATACGGACCCAACAACCCCACGGTAAGGAGAAAGAAAAGTTCGCGCGTCCAAAGATATTCGCGGAGCTCATGACTCCGACCAGCGGGGTGGGGTGTATTTAAAGTATGCGTCTAAAAGAAAAGGGAGGATGACGGACGAGACGTGCGGGAGGCAAGGCAGTAGCGCAAAAAAAGACCGGTCTTTCCTCTAACAATCCATCTCGTGAACGTGAACAACCTTCTAAGTTACACGCTTGGCGATCGAGGGGGAAGAAAAATTCGGCGTGGAGCGAGGGGGGGGGGGGAAATTCCGCCCATCCGTTAGCCTGATGAACATCTCATTATATCGGATGTGCTGCATATTCCCTAGAAAAGGGGAAAAACGCCAGGTTAGAGAGGCTCGACGCCGGGGACGAGTCCTGTCCTGCACCAAGTCCTTGCCGCACAGAAGGAGGAACGCGCTGGGGGAAATTCTTCGATAATTTCTAGGGAGCTTCAGGGAAAAAGGCCGGCAACTGGAGGAGGGGAAGATAAAGTTGAGCCCTCAGCTACAAACTGAGTCCGGGACGGGTGAAAAAGGGCCTACGCTGGCTGTCGGACGTCCGAAGCAAAGGGAGGTAGGAAGGCAAAAATTTCGACGTGATACATCCCAAACGCACTTAGGAGGAAAAGTAAATGAGGAGATACACATTCAAGTATGCCTTGCTTCAGTGAGAGCGCGGCTCTTTCTGACGCCGAGGGGGGAAAGGGGGGAAACAGTGGAAAAAAAAAAAAAAACGGCGGCGGCGGCCTAAATAAAAAGCTGAGAAAAAAGGGGGGGAACAGGGAGGGGGAGAGGGAGCGGCGCCTCCATATGCTGGTCAGGTGGAAAAGGGGTTTCTATCTGGGGATCGGGCATCTTGGGGAGGGTGAATTTTCAAGGGGGTAAAACCGGATACTGCCGCTGGATTGTGCCGAAAGGGAAGAGTGAAGGACTGCCATAAGCATACCTCGAGACATATGGACCAGGTTGCAGTTAAGAGGTGGGGAATGCAGGGGGCAAGAAGAGAAATGGAACTTTTACATGTAAAATACCGAGGGCAGTTTTATCTTCTCTCTCTTCAACTGCAAAGAAAAGGCAAAAAAGTATAAGGCAAGAAATGGGGGGGGACGCTTTGGAGGGAGTCTCTTGAAGGTTGCTCATCACTCGAGTATTAAATTTGGGGGGAAGGGGAGAGGAGAGTGGAACCGTCTAAAATAAAAGGGATGGAACATAGGAAAAGTGGGGATGTTACGGTGCAGCTTGGCGGCCTGGGCCGGGGAACTGAGAGGAAGGGAAAAAAAACTATTCAGGAAATGGGAGGAGACCGTGAGGGGGCTGATAGGGCCGGATAATTTCGCCGATTGCCTAGCATCTACTACGGCCGAGATGGCCCGCCTCTGAAAAAAACCGGAAGGCAAAGAGGGTTGGCGGAAAAATCGGAAGAGACCTTGGGGGGGCGGTAGTGCTCGCTGATCTGGTAGGACATGCTCAAGAAAGGGGGGGAAGTGCCAGATAAATGAAACGATGGCCTTTGTCGTCTCGATTTTGTTGTTTTCCGGGGCGTGTATGGTTCCCGGGGGGGTACCGACAAGTCGAGAGAAGGAGCGCCCGGGAGTGGCCTTCACGTCCAACATCCGAACTGCTGTCAAGTCAGCGTGGAAAGTGCAACGCGGGTGGCGACAATCAGTGCAATGCGAAACCGGGAAAACGGGATACGCGTGTGAGTAGGGGGACGCTCCTACCGTGGGAGGAGGGGGAGTTCCGGGGAGGGCTATACATCAGGAGACCGGCTCACTAGTTGCAAGAGGCGTCCGTTCCGAAATCCTGAAAATCCGGGAGTTCTGAGAAAAGGGATCGAAGAAAAAAAGAGACCCTCAATTCGAACTAGACGGGGAGAGCGTTCGAGGCCTCGGCGGGTGGGGGAAGGGGCAAAAAGTCGGCGAAAAAAGTCCGAAATCGTTGAAAAGGTGGGTCTCGTCATATCGATGCGACTATCTCTCACACACACTTATTATTGGAAATAGGATTCGGGCGAAATAGGTCTAACGAACACCGCATCGTATATAGGCCTCCTGACATGCATCCTTCAGAAGTACGCGGTAAGGAAGCGGAGCGAGGGTCTCGATGACAGAAGTGGTAGGGATAGGGAATCATATCCTTCTAGACGCAATATATCCGTAAAGGGCTACGCTGTTCAATTTGTTAGAACGAAAAGCCGTACGTGACGCTCTTTGCGCTGAAGACGAAGGGAAAGGGTAAGAGCTAACGAGGGAAGACCAAACTGCGAATCGCAATACGGGGAGGAAAAAGTCGGCCAAAAGAGGGGGCCATGTGTCACGCACTGCCGATGGCCGGCGGGTTGTCTGAAGGCCAAAGAAAGCGATCATGTTCTAGGGGATATTCACCGGGGGTCGCAGAAACCGAGGAAATTGACGCCCCGGCCATAAACCAGCAAAGCGATAGTAGCTCTTCCAAAGGGGAAAGAGAGTGAAGGTGAGTTAAAAGGAAAATAGTCAATGGACTACCGGCCAAAATCTGGCCGCCGGCCGAAACCATAGGCGACCCCGCCGGGGGGGTTGCTGTATGCGAAGTCCATATTCGCCGGGTATGTCCCGACAGGGGGGGGCTAAAGACAGATCGGGGGGGTAAAAAAAGGGGGGCCGACATTATCAAAAAACTGCAGAAGGAAGACAATCATGTAATTTAGTTGTCACGTGCCAAGGGGTTCCAGGACGGCCCGACAACAACAGGAACGCCAAAGGTTAAATTCCACCATCTTGAAATTAAGAAAGGGGAGGGGGAAAAAGCCGCCGACGGACCTTCAAAAGGATCATCTTCAACTGAATGGGCTCAAGTCAGAGAAAAAAAAACACAGAGGAAGGCCAAAATGGAGTAACGCGGGATGCAGAAAGGATTTTAAGAGCCAGAGACGCACGCGGTTAGTGAATATTGTTTCCTTGATGTAAGAGAAAGGGCAGAAGGCAGAAAGGGAAGGGGGCGCCCAATGGCTCATAAGTAACGGGAAACACTCGCGAAAGGGCTGTTCTGAATAGGCCTCTGAAGGGGGCGTGAAGGTAACAGACCTTAAAATGTCCACGTCCCGGGATCAACCCTAGCTCACGCGCCAATCGGGGGGGAAAAAAAGTCTAGTGAAAGAGGGAAAAAAGCAAGAGAAGCATGTAAAGTATCAATTAAATTCCTCAGAAAAAAACTTGGGATGAGGGCAATTACTACTGAGAACACTGGTCGCACGCATAGCCCGGAACTGAGACAAAGAAGAAAGCGCATCAGAAGTATATCACTTCGGTAATACAGAAGGCCGTTGTGGAGGATGAAAATGTCCATCACTTTGCGATACAGTGCGGAGGAAGATCACGGTAGGCAGGGAACAGAAAAGGTATCACCTAGTGGCCCCTATAATACCGATACATTATGCGGACGAAAGAATTAGCCAAAAGAGAAAATAAGCAGAAACGAAAAAATATTAATAATGAATGAAAGCGAGTCAAAGATGGATTGAGGAGACCGATCTTGATCTGGTGCCACAACCGCGATCGGAAGAGATCGAACATGCGGGGTCCCGATAGCTTTGGGTTCAGCGGGAGGAAAAGTCGCCGTCACAGGGGCGATATCGGAATGCCTCTGTCAAAATGAGGACGAATTTGTAAGGAAAGAAAAGGAAGATCCACTACGGGGGGGGCGAAGTTGAAGTCCCGACTGGTAAAAAGGAAACAAGCGGATTTTTGGAGGCGGCAAAGAAAGGTCCAATTTAAGTTTTGTGAAGAGGGGAGTGGGGGGCAAGAAAGGGGAAAAGCTAGAAGCAAGCCCGGGAGAGACGAAAAGAAAAGAAAGATAAACTCAAAAAGAAGGTCTGGCGGAGAAGGTGCTGCGTGATACGTCTCATCTCCCTCAAAAAAAAAGGAAAAAAAAAAAAAAGGAAAGCAAAAAAAAAAAAACAAAAAAAAAAACAAAAACACCAAAAAAAAAAAAATAATTAACATATATCTCGAAGTAAGGGAAAGGCAACACTCATTAAGGTAAGGGAAACCCGCCGACAACAAAGCTTGTTCGTGGTATGGGATTTGGGTTGGAGAGGACATTTTCTTACTCTTTCCAAGAGGTCTCAAGCAACCAAGCTATCTCCAAATCTTGAAAAATTTCCTCCCGAAAAAGAGGGACGGAACGGGGTGAAAACAAAACCCGTGAGGATCTACACGATAAAAATCTTGTTTGTATCTCAACGGCGTTCTCGCGATTGATCTGCCAGTGGGTCCGAGGCTTACATCTTATATCAAATATCGGCGAGCCGCGAAGCAAAAAGGGAAAAAGAATGCGCCAAGGACTGTTCGAATACCTACTATACCAAAATAGGAAACATGGGGGAAATTAAACAGAGAAATATCCTTGCCGCAATCATCGAAACTGGATTCTTCTATTACCTATCGGAGGAGGGGGGAGCTGGAATTCGGGAGGGGGAAGAAGAATGGGAGGAAATAAAAACGTAGGATGAGTGAACTGGATACGTGGTAAGATGGGCCAGCCGGCTCGGGAGACCGGATATCCCATCAAGGGAGGGAGGAAAACGTGAGATTCACGCCTCGCCAATGCCGGATGGGGTCCGCTGGAGTATATAAAACCTTTACGGGAGGCGCTGGAAGACAGCTAAAGGCAAGAGGCGGGCATATGGTGACCTTCAGCGGTGCAGTATTTGAAAGGCCTTCCCAGAGTGCTGGGTCGGACTCTGGAACCGGAGTACCTTGGGCTTCGCGTGCTCGGACAAAGAAGGAAATGGCGGTGGCGCTGTGGTTGGTGAAAGGAGGTGGGGGACTTCAAGGCGCTTTCTTGGTGTGGTGACGAGAGGGTACCGGATGCCCGCTGAACAAAGGGACCTATGGAAGACGGCCATGCGAGGCTGGGAGCTGCAATGGATCCATGGGGGGCCGGTTACTTCCTGCATTGCTTTATAGGTCTTGGAAAAAGGAAAAAGGAAGCAAGTGGGAGAGGAATCCGGCGAAAGCAACCCTTCCTCACAAAAGGCTTGGACTGTTCACATGTGGGGGGGTTGTCGGGCTCCTGGAAAAGGGGTGCGCATCAGGAAAGAGATGTTGAAAGTTCAGTTCGGCTTCTGAATAACGTCTCTCTAGCCTTCTGCTCGGACGGGGGACTTCGGCGAAGGGGGGCTTAGAGGGGGAAAAACGTCTGACGGTCTGACCGAGAAAAGAAGATAGGTAAGGGCGTAGAGGGCGAGGGCTGATCCTTCAGCAAAGACTTGGGTAAAGAAGTAGGCGATTCCGGGCGACATGGGAGACGAGATCGCATTCTCATCGGTCTAACACCTAGGGGAAGCCGGGGTGGGGAAAAAAAACGGAAAAAATAGTCCCTTGGAAAGGGATGTAAGAGCAGAAGAGTCGGCTCCGTCCCTAAGAAGGATGACTTTAAAGGGGGAGAAGGGGTGTTCTCATCGAGGGTAACTTTCCTTATGGGAATTTGATTTTTAAGAAAGAACTTCCTCGGCAAAGATAACAGGCCAGTAAAAAAGAAGAAGGAAAGGGTTTTGCCCTTCCGAACAACATAAATCAGGCCCATGCTAGCTTGAAATGGGCCAAAAAAAAAAAAAAAACCAAAGGTCGTGCCTTACATCCGTCCCATGGGGGGCACTCTCTGGGGAGGTCTCACGGTTTGACGGTGAGCCTTTTCGTGCGGGGTTCTACGAAAGAACTGGGGAAGAGGCTTCCGAAATCGAAGGAAACTCCGGGCCCGTTCTGCGAAATGCCACTATGACGTTAGGAAAGAGACGAGTTCTGTCGAACGGTGGATCTCCAAGAAGGAAATGACAGGTCCATCGGATCATAGTAATCGCAGCAAAAAACTCAGAACAGGGAGGTGGGTCATTAGAAAGAGCGATTCTCCCTAAACTCAGATGAAAAGGGGGGGGGTAGAAAGAGCTGAGATTAGGAGACAGA
>Ga0179593_1429598_pt1 | contig 11595 bp, 12 predicted proteins | sample CZODoug2_1_08_16_FD_185931 | JGI IMG/M metagenome (GOLD analysis project Ga0179593, IMG submission 185931) | Vadose zone soil fungal communities from Angelo Coast Range Reserve, California, USA - CZODoug2_1_08_16fungal (PacBio error correction) | ecosystem: Environmental > Terrestrial > Soil >...
TATCGATTATGGGAACGGGGAGGGGGTCGGGGGGAGAAGTCCTTTTTCCTTAGGGATGAAACTCGAGGAGGGGGAGCCAGGGAGTCGAGAAAACTCTGTTCTATGGTAGCAGATTAACGAAGAGGCGATCTCTATCTTTTTCTCGAGAGGGAAGACTGTGGCCCCTTAGGGTTCATCAGCATAAAGTAGAAGCTGAAAGGTAAGCAAGGCGAAGTAGTGGGGGGACCCAGGCCGTCATCGTCTCTCAGGAACTAGTCAAAAATACATCCAATAGAGAAAGGTAGGGAGAGTGGAACCTAAACGCAGACATGTAGTAATCTCCTCATCGAATGTAAAGAAAAAATTCCTTTGGTAAGTTCTACCATGCACGCGGAACGAGTTGGGATTAAAGTGTTAACAATGCAACGCGCCGGCCTCTAAGAAAATAGGGGGGTGGAACGTTCTGGAAACTCAAGCCAAATATAGCCAGGCGCAAAAAAACTTTCTCAAATAAGAGTAGGGGGCGTGGTCCGAAGGGATTTGTGGGCAAGTTTGGCCAGGTAGTCGGGGGGGAGAAGAGTCTCTGGGTGGACCAGGGTTGAAAAGGCGGAGGTAACTGTATGGCCAGGGGAAAAGGACTAACGGAACCAACTTTGCTACTGAAAGCGAGGGAGAAACGGCTGTCGATGCACAGAGGAGACTATCAGAAAAGTAGCGTGAGGGGGGGCCTATTTCGAGAACAGGTATGCCAGCGCACCCTCCAGAATTGATGTCTTCGCCAGAAACAGAGGGAAAGCGGAGCTCTATGAGAGACACTTCAGATCGGATTCAGTTTCCTGGAAGGGAATTGGAAAAAACCAAAAAAAAAAAAAACGAAGAAAGGGCTTGCTGCAAAGATAAAAGAACAAGGAGGAAAAAAAAAAGAAAGAACCAACTCTTAGCGCACAACACGCAGTACTGCGGGTTCATAAATGGGGTGAAAGAAATCAAACCTGCGTAAAAAAGGGACGCAAAAGAGAGCCGACCTCTCAACAGTCTTCAAACGAGGAACCCGCTATCCGAGGGGGAAGGTGGTGCCAGGAAACCCATCTTGTGGGTTTAGGGGAAAAAAAAACGGAGCGGCCAACGGCCGAAAAATGGAGGCATCTTGAGGCATAAAGGGCTGGGGGAACGGCTTTACGAGGGTATCTTGAGATCAAGTAAAATGGGCTGGGGGGGTAAGGGAATCCGCCTCTCGCAATATAAGACATTCCTGGGGGCAGAGCTAAGCACGGAAGTGACGATTTCGGCAAGATTGGAAAGAAAAAAGCGACTCTCCCGGCCGGCTCCCTAAAGGCAAGAATGAACCCTTCCTGCAAATCTTCAAAAGCGGGGAGGTCTCTGAGGGGGGTCCAGGGGGGAAGAGGTAGCTGTTGGGAATGGTGACAGCACCAAGTAGCCAGTGAGTGAAAGGGAAAAAAATGAAACCAGGTCACAGAGACCGTAGGAAGTTTGAACAGACCCACTTCGGCGGACCATAAAAGAGAGGGCAACAGGGAGGAGGCCCAAGAGTCAAGCGCCGAGGTAATCTCAGGGGCAACGGCTTGACGTCGAAGCGGCTTCGTGGTACTGGGAAGAGCGAAGGAAAGGTTGTGCCAGTTTTGCAAACAGGGAAAACGAAAGGAGACCGATATGCTCAAAGGATGGAGGGTCAGCTAGGGACCGCAAAAAAGAAGAACAGGAGAGAGACCGGAGGAAAAGAAACATGGGGAAGCAAGTAGTTTTGAAGGGGTTGGGGTCACAAATCAACTGAAGCAGTGGAGAATTAGATTAGGGGTCATAGTGAGGAGGAGGCGAGCGACGCTTTCGCTGGTTTAGGGAGAAAAGGGGAAGCCATGGTACGACACTTGGGCCGGGTGGGCTGGGATGTTCTAAACGTTCCCGACGAAAGGATACAAGAGGAAAGGGTTAACCTGCTGTCTTTCGGGAGAGGGGGGGGGGGGGGTTTTAAAGAAAGACTAAGAGAAGTGCAGAGAGTCGTAGTGGACCAAGGGGACACCTGATGCAGAAAAAGGGAGGAGATGCATGTTGAAGAAGGGGAAGAGGAGGGACCGACAGTCGCTGGTGATCTGTCAAGATGACTCGCATCATTGTAACACACGAACAACAACTAAGGGAGGAGTGAATTCCAGCAAAGCGCCAAAGGATAATCATCGACAGAATGCGACAACTAATGCGACAGTTGCACGACAAGAGAACCTTGTCGCGCCGCTGTAAAGAAGAGAAGAAAGGGAACTTTGTACCGAGGTTCAAACCCTCAAAGAGACCGAGCGGCTACGCACGCACCGTTGAGGAAATGGGGGCAAGGACGAACCACAGCCGCGCCCGTGCGACAGGGGGCCAAGGACATGTACATGCAAAATATTTAAGGAGGGAAAGGTCAAAAAACTATCAGCATACCGGAAAATGACGGAACCATTGGGAATCGGCAACGGAATGGGACCGCAGGAAAACATAACTGCCAAAAGGAAGGCCCTTCTGAAAGGCAAGCGGCGCATATAAACTGCGAAGAGGTGTGACAGAGAAGAAGCAAAAAGTCAAAAAAGAGTGGGAAAGAGGTAGAGAATGGAGGGGAGGAGTTGCTTGCTGTTTCAAAAAAAAAAAGGAACAGGGTCTCGTATCACTAAGGAAAAAGACTTGAGAAATCGGTTAACAAAGGGACACCCTTGGGTCAAGAAAAACAAGAAGAGCGCCAAATCTCCCAGCTTCGACGAAGAAAAAGGTGAGAGCATGAAGGAAAGGAGACGAAGCGCACGAAACAGGTCGTTAGGGAACGATCATCGAGAGGGGGGAAGGAATGACAAGTTTTCGAAAGAAACTGCCTATATACGTGGAGGGGTCGCAAAAAAAAAGGTGAATGACGTGAAGAAAACCAGCACATCTTAATGGCTTTCTGGACGCATGGCCCGTAACAAGATTACATCTACTCGGCCGAAAAGTCTGGATTAATGAAAAGATGTCATGGTCAGGAAGCTTTGAGAAAACTATGGGGCCTGTCTGATCCGATCTGGGAGTGGTCCTACATAGGAATGGAGGGAAAAGAGAAGAAATCCTGGACTCGGGGGACCTACAATTTTAGTGGGGAATAAGATCAAGGAGCGATCCATGAACCTACGAACGTGAATATGTTCTCGCTAATAAACCCCCGAGGGAACGACGGGCACAATAGAGCGGTGGAACATCTGGCCGAAACGGAGTAAAGGGTGAAGGGAAAAAGGCCCGCGGGAAAGGGGGTGAGGGCAGAGACAAAAACAATATTGCTGGGGACGGCAGCCACCAACCCACTTAGCGAGGGTGTGGTTCCTGCCCGGAGATAGGGAATTCTTTTAGCCGAGCAGAAGGGCGGGGCGACGGGGATGAGGAAAAACGATCCCGCGGCTCGAGAGAGAGAAGGGACTTAGTCAGGGAGTACGGAAAGGAAAGCCCGCAGGCAAAAGGAATGCGGCCGAAAGGAGCAGGACGATCATCAAACAGAAAAGACGATCCAAAATAAGGTAAGGCGGCAGGGCATATTGGGGCAGACTTTTCTGAGGGAAGGGGTTAAATCTTCGGGTAAAGAAATGCACATCCCCTAAACCGAAAGGGTTTATGGGTAACGAGTGTTGTACTAATATGAAGAAGAGAAAAAAAAGGAGACCGTGAGAATGGTCCAATGGGGTAAAACAAAACCAAGGAGGGAAGAGATACAACCCCCGCGAGGTAAGTCGAACAGCGAATACCGGGGACAAACGAAAGAAGTCCCTTAGGGCACCAAAGATCATCTTATGGGCATGGTTAGCCAAGTTCCGGATAGGCCGAAAGGGGCCTCCAAGTGGTTAAGCGAATGGTGAGTAAAAACCGAAACTCTTTACCATAAGGGGGGCACAAGAGTGGGGGGCGTCCAGGTGGAAAACAAAATTGGTAGAAATCTTCAGTCTCTGAGGAGCTAAGGCACCCATTAATGGAATGGAGGGTGAAAAATCTGATTCTGGTAGGGGGGGCCAAGAGTCCTGGAAGTAGACAACTGGTGGGTGATAGGAGTCGGGGGGTCAGAGAAGAAGGCAAGCCTCGGGAGTGCAGAAAAACTTCGGGACTGAGCTTGCAGACGTGCATCCGCTGATCAGGCCTTTAGGGAAGAAAAGGAAGGCCAAATGGATCTGCGCAAGACCTCTGACCTCACCAAAGAGTGAGGAAGGGCGGGTTCTAGCGGGCGATTTAGAAAAAAGGAAGAAAGAAGATGGGACCCTACCTTGAAATAAGAGAAGTCGCGGTAAAATTCATGACAAACCAAGAGGGGAACCCATGACTGAAACCAAGAAAAAAGGAAAAAAGACCAGGAACGATATCAATGGCCTCTCGAGAAAAAAGAGAGGGAGAAATAGAAAAAATTATCTGGAGTGTTGTGGAAAGGGTGGTCCATGTTCAGGGGGAGAAAAAGTGGGAGATTGTAACATTGAGAGGACCGTGCTATCTTCAGAGTCCTGAGTTGTAGGCGGGATCGAGCACTTTTCCCTCAGGGGGACTAAAACCAAGAAAGAAGAATCTCGATCGTTTGGCGGGAAAGGAAAAAAGATAGAAGGGTGGCCCCGGCTGGGGCTCTAAGGAAAGGGCGGGCCTTCCGCTTGGGGTCGTAAGGGAAAGGCAGATAGCGCATCTGCGAACAGACCGAGCAAGAAGTGGCCGAAAAAGACCATTTAGTGGGGGGGAAAGCGCCTCGAGGGGGGAACGAAACGAGAACAGGACTTTTGAAAACTTCAAAAAAAAAAGCACACGGATGGGGGGTGCTTCAGTGGGAAAGAGAACAAAAAAAAATCCGCCGGAATCTGAAAATTGGGTTCAAGGGGTGGCAAGGAAGAAGAAGATCCCATTGCGGGAAGGGGGGGAAAAACTGAGGGAGGATTAAATTCCAGTTGGAAGGACAGGAAAAGGTTTCATAAAAGTGGGAGACAAAGGTGATAGAGGTTGGAAGTGATGTGAACTCTCGGGGGGAAGGTAAGCCAGTGCAACTGGTTGCCATATGGGGGTGGGAAACGCCACACTGACGGGAAAAAAGGAGTTGATGATCGGGAATGTCGATCAAAAAGTCAAAAAGAGGGGCGGAATTAAGGGTCTGTCTTCATAGGAAAGGGAAAAATAAGTTCAAGTACAATTGCCCAAGGAGACCACACAGATGATTTATGTATCATACGCAAAAGTTCATTGGGGGGCATCGGTATGCAAGGGAAAAAAAGGGGGGCGCGTAGTACCTGACAGGAGGAGGTGAACCGGAGAACTTCGTCTGCTGGGTCTTAAAAGGTCAGAGACTTTTTAGAACCGAGGAGGAAAGGAAGGACTCCCAGGCTGTCCAGGGTATCAAGGGGGGGCATGTAGCGACAGACAGAGGTCAACGAAAAGATAGCAGAAAACCAGTCCTCGAACAACTTTGGAATGTGACACTCTCCGATTTCAAGGGTGGGCCGATTAACCCTGGTGTTGGTAGCCCGGCACAGTCGTGTGAAAAGCAACAAACTGGCAAAAGACCATGTATTTCGAAAGGAAAGGAACTTTTAAGTCCCGGCGGAGTCAACTGGAGGGTCGAAGCACAAGAGGAACGGGTTTTCGGGGGGCGATAAGCCGCCTGAGAAAAATTCAAAAAGGAGTTGTTCCATCCGAAAGAAAGGGAAAAGCGAAAAGGTTCGTGATGAAAGGCTAAATCGACTATCCCAGAGGAAGAAAGACAATCGTGAATGGGAAACCTGCATAAAGAATTTAGGGGACCATCGATCGAGGCTCAAGGGTCAAATTGGCCAGGACAGTGGATGAACTAGGCAGCATTCACTTAAGGCCGCGGCGGGTAACTGAATTAAAAAAGACCAAGACGACGAAAGTATCTTCAGTTGCCAGCCGTCAAGGGCGTAAGACAAATCGTAAAGATATTTCGGAATAAGAGCGTCGAAGAACACTTCACCTCGAAAGTAACCGGGCTTGCCGGGAAGGTGGGGTACGAGAGTATGGGGGGGGTTTGTTCGGGGGACTAAAAAGTAAAAAGGTTGGCCAGTTGTAAATAAGTCGAGCACGGCAAATCAGACCTCGGAGTTCTGAAAAGGAGCGAAAAAATAATCTTCAGGGGAAGGGAGCAGGAAAAAACAAAGCGAACAGAGTCAGAGAAAAAACAAACGCGAAAGGTTGAAGGACATAGTGTTGAATTGTCAAGAGAAGGAAAAGACGAATGTGTCACTAGTCATGAGTATTCAGGGGGGGGGGGAGTTTTGGCCGGAAAGGCTGTAGAGAAATGGGGAGTTGGAAGGGGGCGGAACAAAAAGTACTACGTTTGCCAGTGGGAGGGAAAGGAGGTGATAAAGAAGAGGGGGGACCCTACAAAAAGAAACTCCTAGGAGGAAGGCAGGAATAACAGGCTCTTTCCTTGCAGGAATAAAAAGTGGGAAAAGTCGCATAAGAAAAGGGGTGGGGCTAAATGACCACGTTCAACCCTGGGCACCAAAAGGGGGCCAAAAGGCCTGCAGATAGACTTCCGCTTAAAGGGAGTAGGAAAAGTGGGCTGGATGTATCGGCGGCTCAAGGTACCGGGAGGAGGAATAAAACAAAGAAGGAAAGATAGAGATTCGGTGAAAAGCAAAAAAAGCATAAAGAGGAAAGAAAAAAACTTTTTTCGAGAAGAAAGCAAAGAAGGCAGGGGGACGAAATTTCAGAAGGGGGAAATTGGAAAAACAAACAGCTTTGATCCCCCGTTGAGGAAGGGGGCAGCGTAAAGGCGGCCAGCAAAGAAACGGAGGGGAATAAAATTCCTTGATTAGGGGGATAGTGTGTTAGTGAACCAGGGGACGCAGATAACACCTCAGACCGGAAAACCCGGAAAAAAAGGGTTCTCGGCGAGGCTTACGTCCAAATGCAACTACAAGGCAAACGGCCAAAAAAACTGCGAATAGATAATGACTAGACCGGGCTTCGATTTGGTGAAATAATACAAAGAGGATTAAGGGGGCGAGAAGGGATCTCTACTTTCAGACTTAGGGGCGAAGGGGTCAGGACGGTCTGACGCGCAACACGGGGAGCGGAACTCGATGATACGTTAAAAAGGCGAAAAGAGGGGAAATGTCAAAAAGGAGAGCTAAAAAAACAAGAATCGACAGCGGCCCAATAGTACGGCATAACCGGAAAGATAACCCAGAGGTGAAGGCGTCGCTCACGTTTGGAGAGAGAAGACCTCAATCTTCGAGGGGACGCGAAGGAAAGCGCAACCTAAAAAAGATAGGGTCCAGGCGCAAAAGACTAAGCTTGTTTCATGAAAGAGAACAACGAAAAGAGGGGCTTAAAGGGATTGCTGAAGAAAAAACCGAACCCCGGCTGGAACTCAAAACGGACCCCGAGCCATAGTGGAAAAAACAAACCGAGGAGGAAGTGGGTGATGGGAAGAAAATTTGCCTTTAGTTAAAAATGCGGGATCGGGCTCTTGGGCCGAATAAGGTCCTAACCTCAAAGAAAGTGGTCAATTCGGGGCACCACAGGGATGTAGGGGATCGGGAAGGAGGCGATAGAAAGACCGCCCAACAAGAGGGCAAATCAAAAGGGGAACGAAAGAGAAAACCCGCGGCCCCGCAAGGCGAGGAAGGACAGAGTTCCGGGGAAATACCGGGGGGCGACGGAAAAAACGTTGGACAACGGACACCAAAAGTGTGGGCTGGGCAAAGGCGCCACAAGATGGGGGGTACCTGAAAAAAGCCTGAAGTAACTCCGGAGAGAGGAAAAACGTCCCGGGGACCGGGATTCTGGGAACTATATCTGTAGGATAAGCGGTATTATCTACATTTAAAAAAGGGTAAAGGCCCTCCTGGGGAGTCATTGGGGTAGAGGCTTAGTAGTACACCTTGACAGTGGGGGGTTACGAAAGCCGCCTGGAAGCATAATCCGTTTTCACAGCGTAGCCCGACGGGTAGAACTCTTCAGGGGGGGGGGGGAAGATAAGAGAGAAAAGCGCACAGGGAGAAGACTACTTTGTGGACACTAGGGGGGTCGCCATCCCAGATATTGTGGGGAGGGGGCTATGTAAATTTTCACGTGGATTGGAGAAAAAAATATCTCCCTCTGACGCCTGACCCGAGAACAAGCTCGAGTAGTTGGAAAGTTGAAAAAAGAGGAAACGAGCAATAGAAAAGACAGGGAACTGGAGGCGCAACAATCTGGGCAAAAAACCGGTAAGGAGGGAGACAACCAGCGATTACGACGTCACCAGCAAAAAGAAACCTGATAACCAACAAGGAAAAAAAAAAAAGCTCAGAGCCAGACTACAGGGGCCAGAAAGTGGTTAAGCGCATGGCGCGAGCTGGAAGGACAAAAAAAAAGGGGGGGGGAAAAACCTAAAAGGAGGGGGTTTCAGGGGGGGACAGCTTTGGGTTAAGAGGAAGGAAACAACTCCCCTGCGGGGCTAGGAAAGCGAACGTAACCACAGTAGGAGGAAGGGGGAGATGAAATAAACTGCAAAGTTGGAGGGTAGGGCGTATCAAAAGGGAGAGGGATTTGGCTAGAAAGATGGAGCAAACGGACGGGCCAATGCGACTGGGGGCCTACGAAGGGAGCGGATGGAAGGCTTACTTGACAGGGGGGAAAAAAAGACGGGGCAAGCTGGATCTAGGAAAGACAGAGACATCAAAGTCGAGATGCTGCGATGGCGTTTTCGAGGAATCCAGAAGCAAAAAAGGAGTGTGCCTACTAAGACCTCCGCAAAAAGGCCGAAAAAGGCGGGAGAAAAAGACGGGGAACAGACTGGAAGAAGACCAGAAAAATTAAACGAAATCCCCAGGAAAAGAAGAAGGGCATAAATGCTCGGCACGTAAGATAAAAGAGAGGGTAGAGAAAGACGGGGAAGGAATGGGAAGCGTTTAGGGGGGACAGGTAAAGTGGTACTGTTTACAAAATCGGGAAGGTCAAAAAAAAAAGGAAGCGAAGGAGCGGAAGGGCGGATGTCGCGGAAAGTCATCTTGGACATGGTAAGAGGGAAAGGAGCCGCGCCATCAGAAGCAATCGAACGGGAAAAGAACTAGGCTTTCCATAAAATTAAAGGACCCGGCAGAGAATAAAGAGAAGTAAAGAAAAGGAAACAGGGATTGCGTCTTAAGTGCGGGTAAAAACCGGAAAAAAAAGGATTCCAAGACACAAAGGGAAAAAGGCCCATCCTCTCCAATTGACTACGGTGGTTTAAGCTCCTCATAGTAGGGAAAAGAAAGAAATCCTTGGTAACAGAGGGGGGGGTTCAAGGCCCGAGAAGGGAAGGTTGCTTCAATTTGTTGGGGCCATAAGAATGAAAGCCCACGCATAGAGGGACAAGCGAACTTTTGGAAAAAGGGAGGCAAGACGACCATAAAGGGGGAAATTGGGTCTCTGAAAAAAACGCAGGTGCTGGAACCAGGGTAAGTCTTCGTAAAGAAAAGAGGAAAAGTAGAGGGTAGCCTTTGGGGTCAGGGGGTGAAGACTTCGTAAAGAAAGCGGTGGGGCTAAAAGAAGGAACGGAGGTATGGCCAGATTTGGGGGAATCAGCACGCTGACTGCTGGATAGGTGATAATCGGGGCCCAAAATGAGGAAGCAAAAAAGGTCTAAACTCAGTAGGTTGTCTAATCGGGAATTTGCTTCTTCATGTGCAGGGAATAAGGGCTTTCATACATTATGGGCTCCCCAATCCATCAAATTAGTACTCCAAAAGTCTTTTCACAAGAAAGAGGGTAGAGGGGGGGGAGGGTGGCAGCTGCTCTGTGGATGCAGGAAAATTGGGATGACCGGCAGTCCAGCCGGATCGTCCATTACGGAAAAAAAAAAATACCGGTGCCAAAAAACAGGAAGGAAACTAACGAACGCGCCCGGCGAATCTTTCAAAGGCAAGACGAAGGTTAGGCCTATACTGGAGGATGTGGATGGCCGGCATATATCAGACAAAATGGGGGGTGAAAAAAGGGTCACTTCATTATCGGCAGCAAAAAAGGGACCAAGAAAAGAAACCGTTTGAATCTGCCCTCTTCACCGGAGGTACGGACAAACAAGAATGTTGTCAGGATTGAGGGGTGGGTGGTGTCCGCTTAACAAATCTGCTGGGGGGAGGTGGTAACAGGGCCGAGCTAAGACGGAGACTCTGAGAAATTTGCGGTGAAAGTGAATACATCTACATTTCTTTCTGGGGGACGGTATTAAAAAGAAAATGGGATATTGAGCCCGAAACGCTTGATTCCAGCATCCGGGGATCTTCGGAAAAAGAGGGTGAATGATATAGACGTTGTTTAGGTGTTCATGGGCAGTAGAATGAGATCGGCAGACCTACGATAAGAAACATGGTGTTGGAGAACATCGCTTCTAAAAAAGGAAGGACAAAATGGAGGTGGCCTGAATCGTCGAAGAATCTGTAAAAGTTGGCCACTAAAGATCTTGATCCCAGGGAGATCTAGAGATCAAGATGGGAAAACGTTGAGACGGACAACAAAGAATCCTTCGCCCGCGACCAAGTGGCACTCGAAGATGAGGAGACTATGGAGTCTATAAAAAGGGGTATGAATTATCGTTCAAAAGTGCAATTGCTGAATGTGTGTAGTTGCCGCTCCTGGCGAAAGCAGAAAAAAAATGTTAACCTCTTGTGTCTTTTGGGGAGGTAAATAAAGAAACGACAACAGAGTTCTCCTTCAAAAATAGTTTAGACTTAAGTGTGTGGCGACAACGCAGTGCCACGGAGAGCTGGGTACTAAAAAAGTGAGTATGAAAATTGAATCAAAGGGGAGGGCGAGCGCCGGGCCTGCACCTCACGGGTGTTGGGGGTCGAAATCGTAGGCGAAAAAAGTCCCCGAAACTGGGCATCGGAAGTGGGGTGCGGCGCAAGAAAGTTACCTGGGGTGATTGGCTTAAAGTATGGTAAACGCACATATGTCACAGAAGTACGGTAGGCAAAGAAGCTAAAAGTTCATGAGGGGGTGGAGGACCCTCGAATCGGGAAAGCTAGTATTCCAAAGGGACGAAGCCTCAATAATGTCTCTAAACATTAAAGCTATCGGAGAGTCCTAGGGCAAAAAAAAAAAAATGATGTGACTTCATAGTTTTGGAGGTATTATCAAATGAAGGATAATCGGCAAAGGTGAGGGAAGATAGTGTGGGTCAAGCATTTTACGTGTGGGAGGTAGCAGTGAAGGGGCTGCGCTGTAAAGGAATATGGGAATGGTGTATGGGATCGTATGCCCCGATAAGGTTACGACAGTGTCCGGGGGGAGTGGTACGGGGAGTGTCGGGGGAGGAGGTGGCTACGGTCGTCCTAGAGGAGTAAAATAACTCTCAGCAATCAAGGACATCAAGGGGTTTAAGGGTACGGGAATGGTTTATTGTGGGAATAAAATAACTCCTTCTCTCGTGGGTTTCAAGACTTACGAAGTAAAAACGGGGAGGGCATAAAAAGGGCTGTACGTGGAGTCACGTGAAAATAAAAGGAAGAACCTCGTAACACGTGACGGTGGAGCGAATATGTACCTACTGGCCCTGGACAGGGGGGTTGGGTTGTGGGCTAGTGTTTGACCTCGCTGTGGTATTCATGGGGATCAGCAGTCGCTCGGGCTAAGAGATCGGGGCGGGGACGC
>Ga0179593_1464286_pt1 | contig 11595 bp, 17 predicted proteins | sample CZODoug2_1_08_16_FD_185931 | JGI IMG/M metagenome (GOLD analysis project Ga0179593, IMG submission 185931) | Vadose zone soil fungal communities from Angelo Coast Range Reserve, California, USA - CZODoug2_1_08_16fungal (PacBio error correction) | ecosystem: Environmental > Terrestrial > Soil >...
ACTAGGGACATAGTTGGTCGCACGGGATGGTGCGGCGCTGGAAAGGAACTGCCACCTTCTTCTCGGTGGGGAAGGGAATGGGTCAGGTTGTCGGGGACCGGTGGGAATTTGGGGATGCGCCGTTGAATCCGAAAGACATCGCCGTCAAGGGGGGGAGGGGAAAGGAAATATTCAGTGTAGGTCCTGCCCGCTGAGGGGGGATTGGCGCGGAGTCGATTTGAAAAACGGGGACTCCGTGGGGTCAAAAAGGGGAGAGCACAACTGGGAGACGAGGAAGGGGGGGGGAACCAGCCAGCATGCTCGAAAGGGAACTGCGAGGAGCCTGGGGAAGGCTGGAACCATGTTAAGATCGTTGAAAAGCTTTTACAATGAATGCTGAAGTACGCTTTTCCTGCATTGGGTAAGTCCGCACAACAAATCCTTCTCGGGAGCAAACCTGGTAGGAAGGAATTGACGCAGTGTTTAACAGGACAGAGTCAGTTACAAGGTTGAAACGTACCTAGAGGGGACTTTCTCGGCATTGCAGAGAGAGATTGTATCCGCAAAATTGGTCAGGGCGGGTAAGTTGCAGCGCAGGAAAGAAAAAGGGGGGCCCATAACCTGAAGGATCCAATGGGGACCGAAGGTATAAGAATACGATCGTTGGGGCAGAAGGACGGTGCTCGCTAAGCTCGGGAAAAGGAAGATGGGTTGCACAAAACCTCGAGGGCTGGGCCTAGGAACAAGAAAGGGGAAAGCTATACTTGGAAAAACTTTTGAAGAATGCTAGGGTAAGAAGAGTTTCCTAACTATCCCAAAATGAAAACAGGAGGAATACAGACATACCGCATAAGAAAATATGTGGAAAGCGGCCGGAAAGCGTCATCTGAGTATCAGGGGGAAGAGAGGGACTCTGGGAGGCGCGGGACAGGACAAGGAGAACAAGTATTTCCTAACGGGGGAAGAGTTGAAAATGTTTAATGAAGAAAAAGAGGGTAAAGGTATCGTAACGACGTCCGAGGCGGCCCCAGGTTTGGCGATATGCGAAAGGGGGGGGACACAAAACCGAGGTGGTTTCAACAGCTGGGGTGGAGGGGGTTCTCTATCCAACTGGAAAGGAAGAGTGGTCTCGCTAGCGGAAGGGAAAACCCAGATCAACAGAGCTGGGGGCCGAATCTGGGACAAAACCGACGAAGCTGCCAAGTCCATGGCAAATGCAGAGCCCGGCAGGGTAATGAAGGTCGGTCCAATAGACCGGGGAGGCTCCATCAGCGGGCAAATTTAGTCCAGTGGAACCCTGGAGGAGGCTTAGTGAGAATGGTGGCATCCTGAGTTGGGGCGCAACAAGCCAAGGAATTGGGGAAGAGAACGGTCAGGGGAGCGCGACTTCGCATCGGCCGGATGGTCAAATCAAGGCTAAGAGAGAAGAAACTGAGAGGAAGGATGTCAAAAGGATGGAAGGAAAAGATGAGGGAGCTCGGAGTGGAAAAAAAAAGATCAACGGGTCACTCTACGTCGTTAAAAACCAACCAACTCTGAGAGTTCGCGCTGAAAGAGAAGACATAAGGTCCAGAAGTCTGAATGGTGGTCATAGACATCCGGAGTTCAAATCAAGAAAAAATAAGAAAGGAAAGGTCGACCAGGATCGTGTACTATACCGAAAAAGACAAGATGTTATAGTTAAATATTCACCGCATGAAACCAAAGTTCTATAGGGAAAGGGGGACAGGCCGCGACCATAGTATACGAAAAGTATGTAGAGGGGGGGATAATAGGTACCGTGAATATACCGGTAAAAGATTTAGAAAAAAAACAAGAGTCACAATAAGATCATATATATACAGGGGTTCGGCTCTCACATCTCGCCAACGGAAGGGGAAAAACGGACTACAAAACAAAAGGCAACGAGCAACACAAAAACTAGCATCAAAAAAAAAACAAAGGGAGGTAAATGAAAGAGGTGGAAGCGGGTATTTGGGGGATAGTCCGTCATTCAGGGGGAGAGAAGGATGATAAAAAGAAGCTCATTGCGTGTCGCTGTGGGGGCAAAGGACGACCAGAAATGACGGAGCGACTAGGGAAACCATCCCCATAATGAAACGAGGTCTCTGGGCGGGAATCTTCGGTCAGAGACTAAACGAAAGGGGTGGAGCAGCGTCAGGTTAGTTTCAGTTAACGGATCAGAACAATGGGTGGGATCGCAGCTAAATTCCTCTTAATGGGTACCGTGAGTATGTGGCGTGGCTCAGGTTGGAAATGAAAAGATTGGCCGGCGGGGGGATAAAAAATAATTCAAATGCAGATGAAATGTCTAGGGACATAGGGGTGCAGACTATATTAGCGATCCGCAGTTCTTGAGGGCACCAAGTACGTCGGGAAGAAAGGCTCTGTCCCGGTGTTGGGGTCACCTAAGTGCGAGCTCTAAGGGGAGTTGAGGCAAAAAACACAGGGTGGGGCGCCCAGCGGGCAGCACGAAAAGAAGAAGGAGCGTCGGCGGGAAAGAAATGAAAGGGGGCCCGTTCCGATGAGAGACTAGAGTATGGCTACACATAAAATGAGGGGGAAAAAAAAAGCAAGGGGAACAAAAAGATGGCGCCAGCCAAGCAGAAAAATAAAGAACAAGAGCAAAAAAATGCAGATTAAAGGTATCAACTCGTCGAAAGAAAAAACGCACTAAAGAAGTAGACAAAGAGGAGTCATAAAAAGGACAAAGCATCTCTTCGGGGGGGTGTAGAAAAAAAAATTTTCGCAGGGGCCCTTAAACCGAACAACGACCGAGACGATAGTCAACAATTGCAAAAATGGTAATACGACACGGAGAGTGGTGTTGGGTGAGCGCAATAAGGTTGCGTTGCCAAGCCCGCCGGTGTATCTGGAGGGTAAAGGGGGGGGTAAAGCGAAAATGCGGGTAGGGGGCAAAACCAGGACCAACACAGGGGGCGTTAGAGTCGATCACTTCAAAATTGCAGGAATGTTGAAAAATAAACGCAAAGGGTGGTTTCACAGGGGGGCAATAGAGGACGGGACAAGAAAGTCTTGGTACTCTTCACGGGGAAGAGGACATGAAGTGTGACATGGCTTGCTGGACCTTCAGAAAATTGTTAGTCTGTCGGTGTCGAGGGTAATCTGGAGGGTGGGGGCGTCAGCCAGAGGAGACTTGTGCGGCACTGAACAAAAAAATCTAAAAACATCAAAAGGAACGTTGGAAAAAAATAAACGATGAGGGGGTTCGGGGTGGTCAATTAAGTAGAGGAAGAAAATTGGTTGGGGGAAAGTTGACAGTATGGAAAAAGATGGGGGGGAAGAAGCCATAAGCAAAGGCAATGAGTGTGGGGCCAAGTCGAGGTATGAACGAACGGAGTGTGAGGGACCATCCATACGCAAACCAACAGGGAATCTAAGGGGTTGAGCACAAAGAGGACGGTGATATACAAAATCTTGAAAGACATAAAAAACAGAATGGGGCCAATCCACACAAAAAAGGAAAGGGACGAGAAAAGAATAGGGTAGTATAAGGTGAAAAAAATCTGGGCGAATTCAACACGGGGGAGAGGGAGGACGGGAAGACATGAGGGAACCACGCAGACCTGGGGGGTGGATTGTCAGGGGGATGCAGGCGAGCGAAAAAGCAAGCGCAAGAGGAAAAAAACCAAGTGAGGGGCGACATACGCAAGATAAAAAAAGCACTGAAAGGGAGGAACAAGGGGAGGATAAATGAGGAACGGAGTTCGTCAAGGGACTGAAACTTAGAGGGGACGCAACCGACGGTAACCGGGCAAGCAAGAGGGAATCCCTCTCGGAGAGAAAAAAAAAAGGGTCCTGGCACAGGGGAAAAAATGGAAGAGGAGGACCGGGACGGGGGGGCTATACCACAACTCACTACGCCCGAATGAGGAATTTCAGCAAAGGAACAAAAACCCAACGCAGAAGCCAAGCCCGAGGGGCTTCAACGATAACTGGCGAGTCAACTGAGCGGTAAAGGGGGATCCGGGGAAGGGAAAGAAAAAGGAGAGAACTGCAGGCAGCAAACGATTCGAGAATTGGAGGGGGGTGGTGGGATCACTCGAAAACTCGAGACTCTTGGCGAAGCAGTCAATCGGAACAAGACACGGGAAGGAGGGTTACGCACAAGATTGAAGAGGAAAAGGGGTCATGAAAAACATGAAAAGAAAAAGCAAAAAGCGACAGCGTCTGAATGGCAAAGACGAACCAAAAACTAACAAGCGAGTCGAAGGACGGGTGAGGACCTACCAGGGGGAATAAAAGATGAGAGCAGACCCACAACCTACCACACACCTACTGTGGAGAGATAAGGGTTGCGTGGATGACAACAAAAAAACGGGCAAAGAGAGCATCAAGAAGGCTGGAGGCAAAAGGGGAAATAAAAGAAAAACAGGGAAAAAAAGGGGAAAAATGATTGGGGGATGTCAAAAGAAGCACAAATAAGAACTGGCCTCAGCCAGAAAAGGAGAGGGGAAAACGGCCATAGGTGGGGGCAATCGATGACTAAAGAAGAGGAGCACAACACCAGGAGCACCAAATGAATTACCTCGGAAAAAAGAGCAGAGATCTTTCTTAAAGTAGGGTGGGGAAAGGAAAAGGCTGGGGCGGAGGGGACATAGCAAGGAGAGAGTTGGGGACAACCCTTCGGGAGGGGGATAGGACATGTTCAAGTTGGGAGTGACAAGATGGGCGCATGGGATGTCACGAAAGACCGACCTCCAGTTGGGGCGGTCATATGTCACAAGGGGTCCAACACCGAAAATTGATGGGCTAGAACTAGCCCGAAAAAAAAGTAATAGAAGGGACTGGATGGGGGGGGGGGGGGGGGGGGGGGGGGGGGGGTGGGGGGGTCAGGCCTTAAAAGGGACGTGAAAATCCGGCGGACAACGGGGACGATTGGGGCAGCGGACATAGGGACGAAGGGGAACAAAACACCGAAATATCTCAAAAATGGGGGCACTGAGGATTCGGGAAGAGAGCGAGAAAAGGCTGGAGGGGGAAAGCAGGCAATCTGGAGACCGCAGGTCGTACCAATGATGGAAGGGGACAGTTGGGAATGGGGACAACGCCCAGCATAACGGGGAAAGAGGATGAAGGCACAAAAAGGACAAGGAAGAAAAAAAGAAAACAAAACAAAAAATGGGGGGGGGGGGAAAAAAAGGGTTGTTGTTGTACCCCCCCCAACTAAAATGTTTTTTTTTCCACCACCGGGCCCCCACGGTGTTTTGGTTTGATCTATTTACATTCACAAAAACAATAATAAACCTTTTTCCAAGTGATTAGGTTGGTTTGGGGGTTAGATTTATATTGACACCGTGCGTGCGACCGCCATTTGGTAAAAGACTGGGGGACAGGGACGGGTTAGTCCTCGGAAAAAAGCGGGGCGCGGCGCTGGGGACTGTGGGCAATCGGACAGAAAGGTTGCTGGGAAGGGCTCAGACATTGCGCCAGTATCATGGTAGAGCAATTAGTTACAGGATAAAGGGGCAACACAAAAAGCCGGCGCGCGAAACACAAAAGAAAAGAAAAGCATCACCAGAAAAAAAACATACAATACATCTGCAGGACGGGTAATTATATGGCAGGGACAAAGAAGAGAGCGGAACATCAATGGAAGTCTCCAGAAAGGAGGGGGAAGGGCGAGCAAACGGCGAGAAAAAAAAAGTCTTTGCCAAGAACAGCGAAGAGTTCCGAGGTGGCCGACGATTTAGTGAAAAACCAAGGAAAAAACAGGCCCGGCACCTAAGGACGAGTTGGCCAACCGATGGGGAAGAGTGGCGGATGCCTATCATTTGCGAATACAACTTGCAAAAAAAGGAGGGGAAATGGAGGTAACCAGAAAAAAAATCAATCGTGAAGGGACGGAAAAAGGACGGAGAAGATGAGGAACAAAACGCAGAGGACGAACGCACAAACCTCCTACGACGACCCGAAAAAAAGAAGGGACAGGAGTGGGACAAGGGGAAAAATTTCAACCACGGGAAGAGGTACCTTCGGCAAATCGACATTTTACGGTCGGGAAACGATCTTTCAAAAGTTCCCTTGGGACAAAACAAGAATTCCGGACGTGGGGAATTTTGGACACCACTGACGAAATTTGGCGGTTGACGACGGACCACTAAAAGGTCCGATTCAGGAGAAATTTTAAATAAGAAGAAACCTTCTCTTTGGAAATCACCTAGGGGAAAAACAAGAAATCGGCAAGTCCCTTGAAATGAATCAGGGACTTGGGGGGAAAGTGAACTGTGCCTGCCCTAAAGTCGTCACCAGAAGGAATGGCTAGTTGTTTCTAACCAACCACCACCCACACCCAAAACCAAAAACAAAAATAGAAAACCACACCAGAAAGAACACCCCCAACCACCACCACACAAACCAAAAAAAAACAAAAAAAAACACACACCAAAAAAAAACCACACCAAAAAAAAAAAAACCAAAACGAGACGGGTCCCTTTCCACATTTTCGATTAGGTCGTATGGTTTTTTAACCCTTTTTATGTGGGGAGACAAAAGCCAGGAAGTGGTAAAGCTACTGGCTATCGCCGCGGATTCAGAAGAGGACCACCACAACAACCCAAAAAAAAGAGAAAAAAAAAAAAGAAAAACCCAACACCCACACAAACCCAAAAAAAAAACAAAAAACCCCACAAACCAACCCCCCACCAAAAACCCCAGCAAAACCACCCACCCACGCAATAAGAGAAAACTAGCCCACCACACAGCACCCCACCAGAACACAAACCCGCACCAAAAAAAACCCAACCCCAGCACCAAGGTGTCAGGTCTAGTTTCCTGATATAGCTACTTCATTCTTTCCTCTTGGCAAACTATTTCGTCAAAGGCCGTTCAGAGGAGGAGGAATGTAAAGAAACGAACCTGTCTGTTCGCGGGAAATTGTCCATCACGATACTGATCTGTATGCAAGGTCGAGGAAAAAGATTCCCAAGAATCTGAGAGGAGAGGGTCCGAGAAGAGGTCTTCCATACGGAGGGGTTGCAGGCCCAAAAAAAATAATCAGTGAAGTATAAGATCTTCAGAATGCAGGGATGCCCAGCCATGGGGTATGGGAGTTCTCCTAAAAGAAGAAGGACTCGGGGCTTACAAAATAGGAAAGAGGACCGCCGCGCGACAAAATGGTAACATGATGTGTTTGGTAGCGCGCCGCATGGGAGCGATTGAACTATCGTACAAGGAGATCGATTTCGGGGAGAATGCGAGACGAAAGGAGGCTGCCCAAATCCCGCAACACAGCTTCGAGCAATGAGCGAAAAAAACAAACAGGGAGGAAAAGAGGAATTGTAATTTTATTTGGTGTTGGAGAGTTGAGTTATTAGTCACAATTCCGGGGTAGAGCAGCGCGCGAACCGGCAATGGATCGGTAGCTCGTTGGCACCGCCGGAGAGAGATAGGCCCCAGAACATCCGGCGAGGGGGGGGCACTGGGGGAGACTCGGGCCGAAAGCCGGACTATGGGGTGTTGCGGGCAGGTTATGTATGACGGGAACGCAGGGCGGGATCTCAGATACAAAGGGGAGAATCGAAATTTGACCTATTGGGTGGGCATGGTCCGTTGGACAGAACCGATGAAGGGCGACAACATGACGAAAAGGAATGCATATGAGGGGAATGGAAATATACTGGGTCAGAGACTAAAGGAGAAACGTGAGCAAAATGACGGCGCCACCGTGGAACGGCGGAGTCAACTTCAACTCTAAATAATGCTGGGGGAGGCAAATCTTTGTGCACCGAGATCGGCCGATATTGATCACGTCACACGTTAAAAAGAACATTGTCTGGGGCCCGATCGGGCCAGTCTCGCAACAGACGGGCCAGTTCTTTTACAAAGTCTGGTAATGCGAGTGGGAAGGACCCAATAAAAGGGAAAAAATGAAACTCATACTAAAGGGGGAAAAATGGAAAATTATACCGCATCTCTGAGGGGAAGAAGCATTGGGTAGTTCCCAACAGAAAGAAATCCCGGGGATGCAGGGGGGCAAAGCTTTGTAGGTCGATCTTCGGGTGGGGGAAAAATGGAACGGAGCCTATCTAGTTTCTCTCGGGAAAGAGGGGAAAAAGTGTCTTTTGCGAGGCAAAAAAAATCCGACGGGGTGAAAAATCACCCAAGCAGAAATGTTGGTTGGGCAAAGGGCACAGCATCGTGACGGCCGAAAAATGCACTGTGGCTGCCTGAGAGGAAAAGGAATTGACCCGGGGAAAATCAGAACCTCCTGGTCAAAGTCTCGTTGGAGTCGTAGTCTCTGGAAGTTTTTCTCCGTGTACACCGCCTCGCCCGTTCAAGCACTATACCGCTGCGCTGCTAGCCACGCCTTCCCCTGTGTTGCGAGGAATGGCCGGGTCAGGGCTTTCGACCTACGTTTTGAAGTTGACAGTCGGCCAAATGGCAGAGCACATCTGCAGAAACGGTTGGGCAAGGATCGCAAGTCAGATGGGCCCCTGGCACTGGATCTCTGAGGTTGGAGTGGCACAAGATTACGGGGGAATGCGGCCGCGAAGAAAATGGGAACGAAAATTAGACTAGAAGAGTCTGATACCGGACATTAAAACCAGGTATAATAGATGAAGAAAAGATATTGGAAGTGAGGAGGGGGACAGTAGCCTTACCTGACCAGTGGGGTGCGGCAACAACAAAAATCTATCAAAGAGAAGGGAAATAAAAGAAAAGTAATGGGAGATCTTCAACAGACCCTCCGTTAGAGTCCGATGGGTTCCATGTCCCGGAATTTTTGGGAGGAAAGGAGAAAAGAGGCGGACTGGCGTACCAGGAAAAACCTGGACAAGGTAAAAAATGCAGCAAAAACAAAGAAGGGACTCATCAGGGTGATTTCCATAGTGAAAGGGCACCCAAGGCGACGACAATGGAAGGAAGAGGAAGGATGGTTGGACAAAATATCCGCAGCTCAAAAGCGTCAGGGTGGGGACGGGGGAGGAGACCATCGCAACAGGGAAAGGCACTGGGAATCAAAACGGGTGTAGAGCAACCGAAAACATCACGGGAGGAATAATGTGACTAATAAAGTTCGTAAATAACGACGGAGTTGGGAGTTACGTAAGGATAGACCTCCGACCAAGAAAAATTCCCGAGCAAACGAGAAGAAAAGGTGGGGCAAGACAAAACTGAACACCCCAAAAAAGCTGAAAAACAAAAGTTGGGCCGCGATGAGAGAGATCACAGCCAAACAAAAAACGAGGCTGAAGAGAGCAGGAACAATCGGGGTTTCAAGCTAAGGGGGACAGGGTGAGGGCAAGGAGGGAGGGGATGAAAGCCAAACTGCTCGTGATAGTCCATGGAGGTGCTGGAGTGGTGGGGCTAAACCAGGGGGCCAGAAAGAGCCAGTCCGGGTCGGCGAACGGCTCGGGAACCATTGTAAGTATCGCAACCCTTGAGGAGGATTTTCTGAACACAGGGGAGAGTTCAGCCTGCAGTTGCGTCTAAGGTCGCGAAAAAGGAGGGTGTAAGTCGGATAGGTGAAGGGGGGACAACGAAGGAGAGATGCCTGCGTTCTCCTGTGGGCGAGGCATGGAATGCGGGAACGCCATCCAGGAGCGGGAGAACCGAGGACGTCCAGGGCTTAAGTGAGACCTTCAGGTGGTGCACTGTACGATACATAGCTCAACTCCGCGATCCTTCCGCAAGGACGTTCGCAAAACGCGGTCTGATCCCGGGTGAATTGTCGTGTGGGGGGCAAAGAAGATCGATTGAGCGAGGGTTGACCGCGACTTTGGGTACTTCTCAAGTGGAAGGCATGATCTAAAGCCCAAGCGCAGAACGGGGGGTTCCACGTCCTAGTAACAAGAACGGGAGAACGGAAGATGGGGGGTGGTGCGAAAGGAGCCATTGGGAGCCAAGGCAAAGGCAGACCGATCCGCAGGCAAAGTAAGGTGGCGGACACTTTCACTGTTAGAGGGGGGGAAACTAGGAAGAGGAAAGAGCACACTAACAAGGTGAAATATGGACAGTATAAGATCGGAGGACGACATAGGACATTTCGCATGGGTCCCATCCCGGAAAGGGAGATAAGGGAAAACCCGAATTGACGGGGCCTATGGCTCAGGGCAATAGTATGAAGGCCCAGGGCCCAAAAGCAACCCAAAGACCGGAGGACAGAGGGGACGAAAAACATGCCACGACACATAAACACGGCACGAACTAACCCATGTGACTGGTTAAAAGTATCGGTCAGGGACTGTATCTACACGCGGCCAATCTCGCCGGGACAAGGGGGGAAGTGAAATTGTGGGCCGCGCACTTGGAACAAGACGCTGAACGAAAGGGAAACAGCTGAGCTAAAAAAAAATGCACTGGGAGCGTACTTCACCAGGTGAAACAGACGAAAGCTACGTAAAGAAACCAAGGCCCGCGTGTACGATCGAGGGGTAAACGAGTGATTGGAATAACTTTCACAACACGGGAGAGGCAACACAAGGGGGGGTGGACGGGTAGAGGAAACAAAGGAACACGTCTCTGCCTCAAAAGGGGTGGATGCAAATAAATGGCGGAAAAACTGGGCGGTTCCAACCCAGATGGGGAGAGGGGGGGGGGGGGTTATGTTTGACCGGAAAGAAGTGTCGGGGATCTGGAAAAAGACATCCCAACGACCCGTAGAAGGCGTTTGTGTGCCCGCGTTCAAGTCAAGGGGGGTAAATGCTGATGACAAAGGTGCCAGAAGGAGGAGGGGAGGGAAGGAGAAAAGTGAAAAAGACACCGCGGGTCGACGGGGCGAAACAAAAGTGTGGTCACAATGAAGGACGCCTGAGTCCACAACAAGGAAGGTGGGGAAATATGAAAAAGGGAAGGGGAATTAAAAAGGAAGAACGGAATGTTGAAGCATGCCGCGCGGCTGATGTGAACCTGATCGTCGAAAGCATCGTATGTCCGGTATACTAACGAGACTCGCCCATAGAACGGGAATAAACAAGTGCGTAACAGCCGCGATCGAATGTGGCGCGGGGTATCAATAGGGGGGGTGTCGTCGCGCGTGACAAGAGTAGGTCCGAAAAAAGAGTGACTATGAAACCTTTCCGAAGGACCGCCGCTGGCAGACGAGCGGTGCAGGGGAGAAAGGAGGGAAGAGAAGGAGGAATCTCAGGGATTTTCTCTGGTGAAAAAAAGAATTGACGCTGGACCTCAGGGGGAGGACAAAAGAGAACTCACCGGCGTACGAATTCAGTGACCACCTCGGGTAAAAGAGTATCAGGGTAGGAGAGCGAAAACAACACCTTCACTGTAATCTGCAGGGAAATGAGATGGGTGTGTGCGGGGGGTCACCCGGGGCCTCATGTCATGCCGTCAAGACGCAGAGGGAACAAATAATCAGGTAATGTACTGAGCGATGACGCGAGACCGGAAAGAAAGGTGTTCACGGAAGACCAGGAGGCAGACTCCGCGATTCAAGTACTCAAAAAGTCGGCAGGCAGGGGACGGAATCCAGCGCGACGCGATGGGTGTCGATACAGGATTGTCAGGGGGGCTTGAAGGAAGTACAGGACGACGCGGTGAAACGCGCTGAACTCCGGTGGAACAATCTCAGCGTGAGGGGGTCGCGCCAAAATGAGGGAGGCGAAACAGGAACGGGGGGATAGAGAATCCTAAAGG
>Ga0179593_1695704_pt1 | contig 11595 bp, 16 predicted proteins | sample CZODoug2_1_08_16_FD_185931 | JGI IMG/M metagenome (GOLD analysis project Ga0179593, IMG submission 185931) | Vadose zone soil fungal communities from Angelo Coast Range Reserve, California, USA - CZODoug2_1_08_16fungal (PacBio error correction) | ecosystem: Environmental > Terrestrial > Soil >...
GCGAGGGTCCTCGAAAAAGTGGCTGAATGTCACTATTCCAAAACCGGCTGCAAAACAGGAGTGACCCGGATGATACGGGGAAAAAAACCCGCCCTAAAAAAAAGAACGTGTGTCCGGCTCAGGAAAGGAAAGTAAAGCTGACCTAATTACAGGTCCTGGTAGGTAGAGTCAAGAGGGAAAAGATCGCCGGGGACTGCCTGGAGAATGAACAGGAGGGGAAAAAGAATAACTGTCTTCGGGCGATAAAAAAAGAAACCTTGATCACCTCCAGGGTCTCCATCAAGAAGAGGGAGTATTTCCGGGAGATAAAGAGGAAGAAAAAAGGCTTCCGGAGGACGACCGAAGGTCTTGAAAAAAGGGCTGAAGAGCATGGGTGGGAAGTAAAAGTTTTCGTCAGGAAAGGGGAGGAGACGGTCCTGATTCAAGACTGTAGGAGGAAAAAAAAAGGCGCCTGACGGGCACGGCGGGGAAAAGAAAAAGGCGAAAAAAAGACAAAAAGAAGTCGGATAGTAGGAAAGGGTTAGTGACCTCGAAGCTCATTTTGCAACAATCAAAAAGGGAATGCGAACAGCACGCAAAAAAAATGTTTCGGAGGGGAAGGGGGACTCCACAACCGGCGTCGTCATGTACCGGGTCACTCCGGTCAGGGGACTGTCAAATTTTTCACGCCGGGAAAAAAAGCTCTTTCAACGATAAAAAAGGAGGGGCAGAGCGAAGAAGGGATGCGACCAAGAAAGAAGGAGCTGGGGGGAACAGGGTATTACCCTCGGAGCGTAGGCAGGATGAGTGGGGAAGCACTAATTTCGGGGGGAAGAAGCCACAAGAACGGAGGCTTCCATGCTCATGACTGGACGGTCAAAAGAGGTGCGACACTTACTTGCCTGAAAGAATAAAAAAGGGACTTGTAGAGTGGGAAACAAGCACGAGGAAGGGGACGTCTAGCACGGCAAAAAAGCAAAACTCCCGGAGGAGAGGCAGGAAGTCATGAGAATCTCCCTTTCCCAAGGCACTCCAAGAAAAGAGACCAAAGCCAATATTCGCCTGAAACGGGCATCAAGGAGGGTGTCAAACAGATTGTGCTCAGATAGGTAAAAAAAGGGGGGGTCCAGAGAAGGCATTGAAGGGAGATTTGAGGACAGGGGTCAAAAGAGGTGAGGAGAGAGGTAACTGAAATAAGAGGTGAGGGCGTGGGCAGACCTTAGCTTCGGTGTGGAGAAAAAAAGGTGGTCTTGAGGTGAAAGAAAGAAAGGGGGAGTGAAGAACGAATAGGCCCGCATCGTTTTAAAAAAAAAAAATGAAAGGGAGTGACGCTCAGCAGGGCCGTAGGCCCACAAGTAACTGGCGAAAAAAAAGGGAGAAGGGACCGTCCAGCTCCTGAAACTGAAAAGAAAAAAAAGGGTTAGCACATCTAGGAAGGGAGGAAGAGAGAAGGGGGGGGGCCGTTGGAAAGGTTTTTCTTCGACATTCAAGATAAGAAGCAGACTGCGCCGTTTCATGAAGGAAATGACTCGGCAGAATCGATCGACAGAGGGAAGGGCTAACAAGCGGAACAAAGCTCCCGGGAGCTAGGGAAAAAAGAACATGCAACGTCAAGCAAATTAATCGACATCAAAAGAATAGAGGGAAAAAAAAGGGGCTTCGGAAGGGGGTAGGAACTTAATAATGAAGCAGGGAGGGAACGCATCTCGATTCGAAACTAAAGGGAAAGACTAATATTGGAAAAGAAAGGAAAAATTGGGAAAAAAGAAATAAGTGAAGGACCAACAAACATGGGGGAGAACAAAAAACAGGCGAAAAGAAAAAAAAGGTGAGGGGATCATCAATCAGACCCTTCTGCGATATCGACGTTGAAAAACACAGAAACGCCGGTTTGGCTATTGTCCGAGGTAAAAAAAAGAAGAAGAGAAAATAAAGAGGAAAAGGGGGGGGAAAAAATGAAACCCAAACGAACGGCGACGAAAGAGGGAAAGTTCAACCGCGCGCAAAAGGCGACTTTCCGAAGCTGCAAAAAAAAAAAAAGCGCGGACCAATCTTCCGTCCCATCAAGCCGAAAAAAAAAACACTACCAAGAGGGGGAGGAGAGAGGGACGAGAAAGAGAACAGGGTCCAGGACTCTCAATGGGAGAAAAGCAATAGTACGGTGAAAAAAGGGAGAAAGGTAATTCCTGGGAGGGGCACTACGAGAAAAGGAGAAAACAACGATTCGAAGACTATGCGCTAGATATTAAGGAAAAAAAAAAAAAACAACACACCAGAGGAGAAAAAGAGACAAGAGAAGCCTCCGGCGAATCGGTCAAAGGTTCGAACTTGAGGTTGGCCATCGCCACATAAAAAAAAACCAACGTCTTGAGAAGTCAACAGCTCTCAAGTGGGGCAGATTGAAAGGCAAGGTAAAGTATCGACTGGCGGAAAATCTACCTTCTTCAACACTTAAACGCACTAACAAAACCCAAGGTATGGGCTATCTGCCAGGCAGGAGTCTTAAAATGGAAGCGGCGCAAAAGAGTGGGGGGGTGGGTCCCAAAAGGTGGTCAGATCTCTTTTTCAAAAACGTCGCGACTTTAAGCGGAAATTGGGTCCCCATGATTCAAAGACGCCCAAAAAGGAAAGCACCGCGATTAAGGGGTAACTGGAAGAGGGGAGGGGACGAAAAAAAAATCGCCAAACCGCGTGGTATGGACCGTGCGGACTGTGAAACCATCGGGGACGATCGAACGAGGGAAGTACTTGACTGTGACAACCGGATTTTCGAAAGGCTCGTAATGAAAAGTAATTCCTCGAATGTTTTGTTGTGGAGAAAAGGGAACCTATTACCTTGAGGTACAATGACTGGGAGAGCGAAAAATCGCTTCGAAAATAGTGCGGAGACATTTCAAAAGGGTCTTGTCGCGACCAAAAAGTTACGCAGCGCAGGGAAAGAGAACTAACACTCTTTTGGGTTCTTTTACGAAAAGGGCGGCGGAACTTGTTGGCGAGGTAAAAAAAGGAAATTTTGCGCGTTAATGGGGATAAACAGGAAGCTCGAGTCGGGAAGACATGCCGCACTGCAGCAATGAGCGTCTGCGGCAGGCTTCGATGTCGAAGCCACAGGGACCAAAAACCATGTCTTTTTTCTGTGAAAAAAAAAAAGAAGAAGGAGTGAAAGAGCGGCGAAAAAAAAGGAGAAGAAAAGAAAGGGAAGACAAAAGGGACGGTTGCGGGGCGGGGAGCCGATTGGGGCCGGCAATCTGCTGAGGAAGTCCAAAAAAAAAACAGAAGAAACACGTCCGATTCGATCCAGGGTCCGAAGCGGGGAAAAATTCCTCCAAGAAAAAACAATCGTAAAGGAAGACACGCCGATCTAGGTCTGCACGGCAAGCGACCCCACAGCGAGAGCAGTAAACGTTTGTACAGTCAAAAAGCTGACATGACATAGCCAAAGAAAGTTCAACCATCTGGACCTAGTTGCAGACCCCGAGAGGGGACTGCTCTAAGACGGAGGGGGAGGAGGAAGCAAGGTCGGAGATGTAATCATAGGCAAAGGAGGAAAATGAGAGTATCAGGATAAGTCACACAGATACGGCTGTTGAAAGGAGAAAACCAAAAAGCATAAGCGGGAAAGACAAAACGTCGGGGGGAACGGAAACGCCGGTGGAGAATCGAAAATCACAAAAAGCACACCTTGTGAGAAAGCACGCAGGTGGGGGAGCATGGAAGCACTAGTTTTGTGGCTACAGCCCAAAAAAAGGGCCACAATCCTGCGAAATAGAGAAGAAAAAAGAAAGGGAAAAGATAGCAGGGAGTGCTGGGCGAGGTGCGCATCAGAGATGCAAACTATGCCAGGTAAACATGGTTTCACAGCAAGGAAAAACGGGGCTTTGAGATCAGACAAAAAAAAAACCGGGACCGGGAACAGAGGAAGAGAAAAAAAAGGGGGGGAAGGTCCCTCCATCCTAATGGATCAAGGATTGTTTACGAGGAAAGCGATGACTGGAATCATCAAGGGGGGATGAGGGAAAACCGCGCTCCGAAAAGAAAAAAAAAAAACTGACTAACGCGAAATGGAACGGGATAGGCTTGAGCAATAGGGATTGCAGCAGGATTCAAAAAAAGAAAGAGTCCTCAGGGAAAGAGAGGGAAAAGAAAAAGCGAGCTCTTGATGCTAAAAGGAAAAAGAGGGCCCATTCTTCCAAAAAAAAGGCTGGCAGCCCCTTGGTGCGACCGTCAGGATAAGCAGCCCGCGGACCGGGGAAAGAAGCCACCTGCTAGCGGCCGAAACCCATGAGAGGAGGGAGACAAAGAAAGAGGGGAAAGGATGATTCGTATATCCGACACAAGGAAGTAATAGCGAAAAAGCCCGTTTAGAAACCCATTCCCAGGAGACCGAGGTGAAAAACTTCTCTTGCCTATACCTCCCAGGGAATGAGGGAAAAAAAAGATTGACTTTGCGGTCCGAAAAACAACCGTTATACCTGTGGTACCCTGCCTCGGGGTGGCGGCAGGACCGTATCATCAGTGAACGACACAAATCCGCAGATTTTGGGAATCTGGAAGGGGAAGGACAATCGGAACAGGGAGAGCCAAATGCCGCCTTCTCTCAAAAAAGAGGGAGGAGATATCTTACGGGACTAAGAAAAGAAAGAGATGTCGTGGGAAGGTAATTAAAAAAGACGGGCGGAATTCTGGAGTGTGCCGTGAAAAAATGAACGGCAACAGGATCGAAAAAAAGAAGCAGAAGGGTTGTGTCCGGCTCGAACGAATCCATCTTTCAAAAGGAAGAGAAAATCAACTGGTAGGGAACAAATAAAAAAAAAAACCCGAGGAAACTGGGGGCCGGGAAAAAGGAAGTAATCTCAAACCTTTGGGGGAAGAGAGAGGGGTCCTCGGCTCATAACGAACCCTCAAAGAAAAGCCTCCAAAAACATTAGCCATTCTGCTTGACTCAGAAAAAGGGAGGTCATAAAAAAAGGGAAGATGTATCAGGAAGGGAAAAAGCAAGTTTGTTGGAAAGAAGGTGGGGGACGGGGACTGGATGGGAGGACTCACTCGACTGAGTCAGCAAGAGCTGGGAAAAAAATGACGAGAGATGCCCGGACCTAGAAGGCAATTGGCAAAAAACAGTGAAAAGGGGAGGAGAGGGGACGTAAGGGGATGCAGGCGAGCGCGGTGTTTGGGGGCCCAATCATCAAAAAGTTGGAAAAGAAAAACTAAAAAGCGTAAAACCATATCCTGAGGGGAGGGAAAAAAAATCAACGGCTGCGTCCGAAAGGCAAAAAAAAGAGGGACTCCTTTTTCAAGATCCGTCATCAGCCGGGATTTCACAACAATCCGGGAGGAAGGCGAGAGGGGGCCAGTCAAAAGAGAAAGGGGTACCCAGAAAGAAATGGATTGGACAGGAGGGAAAAAACGTCCTTCTATTCGCAGGAGGGAGGGGGAACCATAGCGGAAGTCTCCCACCAAAACAAAAACGTACAAAACACCATTCAAAGGAGGCTTCCATTGAGAAAATGCTAAAAAAAAAAAAAAGAACGGTGCGACTCGTGAACTGAAGAGACACCGTCCCCTTTTTCGAGGTAGGAAACAAGAAAAAAAAGAAGACAGGCCTTCTGCTCGGGGGGGGCAACGATGAACACCCGGATCGGATGCAGTAGTGGATCGAGCTCCCTTTCAAAAAGACCGGTCAAAAAAATGCGAAAAATGCTCATTTAATGAGAAAAAAAAAGTTTGGAAAAAATAAGGGTGGAGAAGACAAGAGAAATGAAGAAAGCTATGGAAAAGGGGTACGAATGGAAGTACTGGAACCTTTTTTTTGAGGACAACCTGATGTATGGCACGGGGGCCAGTGAAAGAAAAAAGGGTGAAACGTGCTCGGGAGTATTGAGGAAGAAGGGAAGGAAGGGATGCACAGGGAAGAGTTTAGAAGAAGGGGGACGCAAGCAAATACGTGGCCCACAGAGGCTACTCGACGAAGACTTGGAGCACTGGGACGTAATCGACTTATAGGGTGGAAAGCTCTGGTTTCTTGCAAAGGAAAGTGAGGAAAAGAGGACGTTTGGGAAAGGTTCCTTGGGATAAAGTCGAAGAGCAAGCCGCAGACTGACTCCGAATGGGAAATGAGGAGCATGCTCGCGGAGGGGACGTACTTTTGCGAAAAAAGAAAACAAGAACCCTGCTCGAAAGGCCAACAATGAAAAAAAAAGCACAGTCACTTCGGAAAAAGAGAAAGAAAAACGAGAAAAACGCGTTGACGATGAAAGTTTTTTGGGGTAGCGGGGACAGAATTCCCAGAATGAATGGCGTTTTCCCGATTAAAGAGAAAGAGCAACAATTTTTTTCCATCTCGAAGTCTTAAGTGGAGCCGCCTATCGGCCAAAGAAGAAGGGAAAGAAAAAAAAAACCGTGTAGCCTCCAAAAGGAAAAAGAATCGAAAGACCGGTAAATCAAGTCACAAACAATGCTTCGCGATCCGCCCTGAAGTTCACAAAAAAGCAGAACAACGCCTTTTTGGCGAGCCTGCGGGGGAAAAAAAAAAAAAAAAAACATAAAAAATCCAACGGGAAAGAGATGCGAAAAAAAAAGCGACGACATTACAATTGTGCTCGCCTGCAGACAAGAAGGAGGCGAAAAAAAAGCTGAAAAGAACCAAAAGACAAAAAAGACCGTTACGGAAAGGACACAGGATCCTCAGCTCGGGATGCAAAAAGAAAATACAGGCGTATGGTTAGGATAGAAAGGAAAAAAGACGGAAGGTTCTCCAACAGAAAGAGGGAACGGTAGCGGAAAAAGAAGAAGGCTGGGCCCTAAGAAGGGTCGTCAAAAAAAATGACACCGGCGAGACGATGGCGTCTAGTACTCAGATCTCTCAAAAAGAAAAAGAGACGGCCTAGCCAAGAGAGGACGACAAAGGGGAACTGTTCGACTTGCCTCTCCGAAACGACAAAAGGAAGACTTCTTGGGGCGTCAAAAACCTCACCGTGGTCCTATTGCGGCGGCGAAAAAAGTATTAAAGGGCTGCCAACTGAAGAAAACCTAGCCAAGAAAAAGGACGCGAAAGCCTTCAATCTAAGAGTTGAGGACGTACACAAGATGGCAACAAAATGGGGTGGATGTTTTTGTTATTCAGATGAGAAAAACACAAAAAAAAAAAGTCAGACGTGGGGAAAACGCAACTTGTCCAGGATTCAAAAAAAAAAAAAAAAACCATCACTGGCTGGGACACATGGGGGACGGACCAAAGATTACCGGCTTGGAATTTGGCCGCTGGCAAAAAACAGCAGGACAAGCGCCAAAGGGAGGGGGGGGTCCGGGGCCCGGGGGGAGGAATTGACATAAGAATCAGGAAGGAAATGGGGATTTACATTGATCGGTGCAAAATGACGATTAGATTCACTGTCGTGGCGGATGTGGGTGGTGGGAACGATAAAGGGAAAAAGCGAGAAAAAGTACCGCGTGTCCAGACGGGAAAGAAAAGGGGAGAAAGGGGGGCGAAGGTCATAAGTGAGGGAAATCAAGGCATATTTGGATGAAGGGGGGAACCCAAAACTTTCAAGGAAAGCAACAAAGATAAAAGGGTGGATGGTTTCCGAAGTGAAAGCGTGAAAAACAAGAGTTGTGGCGATTGAATCAGAAAAGAATGGGGAAAAGTTGAACTTCACGTACTTCCCATCGATTAAGGTCATGCCTGAATTTCACACGCTGAGCAGTCTAAAAAAAACGTGTATTTAAATCGAACCGGACCAGTTGACCACTGCCAAAAGGTTTGGGGGAAGGAAAAAACCGTTAGGTGCAATAAAAAATGCGGGCCAGAGCAAAAAGTCAATAGAGTGCCGGTCCAAGTGCCTCCACTCTTGGAACCGGGTGAGGAGAAAGGGGGAGGCCAATGGGGCCTACGGCATCAGACGCAACGAACACTGAAAACGAGGGAAAAATGAGAGAAACGGAGAGCGTCCAAAAAGCGCTCATTTTAAAACAACATCAAGACCGCACATCGTGATAACGCAAAAACAGACGAGCTAAAAAAAGCTGCCCAACCTCAAAAAAAGCTCGCACTCTGTGAAGAAGAGTTGAAGAGAAAGGAAACTTCTATAGGAAATGACCTGAACCAAGGTAGTGGCATGCGCATTGGACCCTGATAAACACAAAAAGGTTCAGGAGAATAGTGCGCCTTGGTACAGAGGGAGATGAACGGGAGAGGAGCAAAAGAAACAACACAGTGGGAGGTTGTTAGCGCCAGAAAAGCGGTCCGCCACAAAAAAGGGGGTGCTGGGAAAACAAAAATGAACGCGGTGTGGAGACAAAAGGGAAAAAAAAAGGGAGGAAGTCAGAAAAAAAAAAGGTCGATCGGACCGAAGGCTAATCATTGAGCGTCCCAGAGGTGTGATTACAGACAAAAAAAAGAAAAAAATCAACCTGCAGGAAAAAGAAGAGAAAAAGAGCCAAGATTGACACTTTACCTTGTAGGGTATCGCCACTGGCAAGAGAAGGGCCGATACTAAAAAATTACAAGGGGTTCAACGCATCGTGTTGAAAGAGCTTGGGAAAACTAGAAAGACATGAAAAAAAACCGGAAAAAAAAATCGGACGACGCCGGTTCTGTAAGGTATCAATCCGATAAGGAAAGAGCAGGATATGGGTGTAAGGCGAGCAGCGAGGCGTTTAAATCCGGAATTATTGAAACAAAAAAACCCAATAAACTGGACACTCACCCCATATGCAGCTAGGGGGAGAGAAAACTACGGGTCCTAGGCGGCGCATAATGGAGGAAGACGGTGGTCCAGGCGCAGCTCTTTCGGAAAAGAAAGGAAAAAGGAAGGGGGATCAGAATCAGCGGAGCTCAGGGAAGGATTCAAAACCAGGCGTCATTCTTTCAAAAACAAAATGCTATTTCGACTTGTTACAAAGGAATCGGTAGGAAGCCTCGGAGGGAACAGGGAAGATAAAAAAAAAGCCAGAGAGGGGCAGGAAAAGGGGAAAAAAGTCGTATGGCATCAAGGGAAAATTAATGCCGACGACAAACCAAGCAGAGGGGAAAACATTTTGTAGCTAGGAACGGAAAAAAAGAACCCTGAAAGACCTGAATCTGAGGCCTAGGAGGGAAAAGGGCCTAAGAAATGGGAGTTGATGGAGCATAAAATTGTTTGCGTTCCGACGTGCCCAACCGTATGAAGTCCTTCAAAAAAGGGTTTTGAAAGTAAATCCCGAAAAGAAAAATGGGAAGGGAGAAAGTTTGATCGTACATTCAAGACATCGAGGAAAAGGTGGACGAGCCGAACAGGGAACTCCGACGGACTACACTCACAACAAAAAAAGAGGGAGCAATGCACGGTTCGGCTCGCACGTCCGGGTAAAAAAGGGGGGATACCAGATGAAAACGAGGAGAAACGTAGTTCCGGGAACTATGAGGACCGGTCAAAAATACCCTTTACGAGTCCGGCAGGCAATAAAGGGAAAAGGCAGCAACTTCAATCTGCCGACAGGGAAGGGACTTATAGGAAAGCAAAGGGGAGGGGAGAAATCAGGACTGGAAGTTTTACTTCCAGTGGCATTCTAGAACGGATTGCGCAAAAATAGAAATGCTGTCAGAAGGGGCTAAAAAGTAGCAAGTCCAAGAAAAGAAAAGGAAAGGGGCTTGTCGAGAAGGATAGCAGGAGGACAGAAGGACGGGATGACTTCGGAGGATGTATCAAGACGGGAGGGGGAAACAGTGGGGCTGAATAGATTTTTTAAAAGGAAAGGGAAAACCTTAAGTAATGGGAGCCTAAAGATCTCGCAGACAAGAAGAGCGCGTCTTGAAAAAAAGAGACCTTGAACGAAAGGAGGAAATACCAATTATTGAGAAAGCCTAAGAAAGGAAGCAGGTGTAGGGGTGAGTGCCTTCGAAGAGGGGTGGAAAGGGGAAGACAAAGTCCCGTTTGAAGGACTGAAAGAAGAGACCGCTAAAAAAATATCCGTAACGTCGAGGATGTAAAAAACCCATTCAATCCCCAAGCAGGAGTCCCATGGGCAGAAAAACAGGTTCATTACTGGTCAATGGACGAAATAAAAGTCAAACACGATGCAGGGAACAAAAGGACGGCTCACGCGACAGAAAGGGGGAGGAGAAAAAAAACGAGGAGGGGAACTTGGAACGCGTCGTCCTCGTACGTCGAGATTTGCCAGATGATTGGGGAACTAATTTTCTAGGGAGCCACAAAAGAAAAGCTGTCAGAATTACTTCCTGGCTCGAGAAAAAAGGGGGAGCTAAGACTTGCCTTGGCCGGAGAGAAAAAACGCGTTTTTCTCGGGGAGCAAAGGTTGCTGAAACGATGACCACGGGTGCGACCGACCTGAAGAACCGGAGAGAGGGAGAGCGAACAATTCCTCGCGAGGGAAAAAAGGAGGGAAAACAAGAAAACAAAGGCGCAGGAAAACAGCCAATCCGGAGGGAGAAAAAGAGGAGCATTACTAGGTACACCAGAGGAATTACTCGAATATTTACATTCAAGTGACGTTAACGTCATGAGGAGTGCAAAGGTCGCCTGATGTGAGTCAAAAGGGGGAAAAAACTTTTCGGCGTTGTAAGAAGGAGCAAGGGAAAGGTGAAGAAGCTCTGGTCGTTAATTATTCGGGGGTCGCAAGATGGACGGATGAAGGGAGGGAGCGCAGCAGATTGCCGGGGACCACCAAGCAAGAAAAAAAAAGGGAAAGCGAGCACAGGGACCGTGCCGGACAGTGGGAAAAAAAGATGTGAGGGCCCTCTAGACGAGGTAAAAGATTCACAAAGAGTGGGAGGGGAAGGGTATTTTCTCTCAAGGAGAGAAAAAAAAGAAAGACTCATGGGGAAAAATAATTCGGCAGGATAGCATATCAGAGGCGGTGAGGGGGGACGGAGTAACCGGATTAACCCAGCTCCTGGTGCTCGAAATGAAAAGGAAAAAACGGTGAAAAAGACGCGAAGTAGGGAGAAAAAGAAGGCTATTAAAAGAGTGTGCTTCTGAGGGTGGGGGGGGAATGAAGAATTTCCAAAGCAAAGGCACAAGGGCGTTCCAAGGGAAGTCGAAAAAGTCCAGCTCCAGTATTGAGAAGGGACAGCAAGAAAATAAGTATCCGCTTCCCAAAAAAAACATGAACAAAAAAAAAAAGACATACGGAAAATACGGTGGGTCAAGAGAAAGCAATCAAAAAAAAAGGAATTAGAGATCCCGCAACCGATGACAGAACAAAAGAGAGCACGGACACCGTTTTGGCGGGGCCTACTTGATGTCCAGAAAAAGCAAAAAAAAAGAAAAGCGTGCGAGGGGCTTCAATGACCAGTCCCCCCAAAAAAAAAAAGAGTCGACGGTGAATAATGACAAGGGAGCGCATGAGAAAAAGCTACGAACGTTGCGGAAAAGAGATCTTGCACCTAACCAAACATCACACCCCCATCTTGGGACCGGCGACTCAAGCTCCGATCCAAAAGCATCGGAACACGAAAGAAGGTGGGGGTGATAGCTTCGGCGACGTGTGAAACAGCAGGTAGAGCGCAAAGCTTATTGACCACGGGATAATGAACGAAAGAAAAAAAAGAGCAGTTTCTGGGTGCCAGAAAAGGACGGAAGAGTGACAAACTATAGAAGACGATGGCGGAGGCAAAGA
>Ga0179593_1384062_pt1 | contig 11594 bp, 9 predicted proteins | sample CZODoug2_1_08_16_FD_185931 | JGI IMG/M metagenome (GOLD analysis project Ga0179593, IMG submission 185931) | Vadose zone soil fungal communities from Angelo Coast Range Reserve, California, USA - CZODoug2_1_08_16fungal (PacBio error correction) | ecosystem: Environmental > Terrestrial > Soil >...
GGTACTCAACGGAGGGGGGCATTGGCGCACCAAAAAAAAAAAAAAAGGAAGACGTAAGGAAAAAGAAAAAGAAGTCCTACTGGTTGATCAAAGGAGGAAAGGTGAGGTGAAGCCTCCTATAACAGACTCTGACCGGACCGGGCGAACAGCATCCAATAGTTGCAGTAACGGGGGAGGGGAGGAAAGAGGAAAATGAAAAGAAAAAGAAGAGACGAAAAAACACACGATCAGAGGAGGGAATGGACCTCGTCGCCTGGGGGGCATGTTCGTCTGGATGGTTAGCATACCAATTCAAGAAGGGAGAGCTCAGTTAAAAGACGCAGGCACGGATCTCAATTGGGGGAATCAAATCAGAACGTTATTGGGAACTTCAAGTACCAAAGGGAGTTAAATCGAGTCCTTGTGGTTGGCTTCCGTGGAAGAAAAACAGGTGAGGCAACTAAAGGGAGTAACTAGGAAGAAATGGGGGCGACTGGTTCTACTAAACTTACTTCATCACGTTATAATCCATCGATTATCACTAAGGACTCCAATAGAAAATCGTCAAATCAAGTCAGAACTGGAGAAATTCGTTGTATCTTTCTTTGTTGGTAGAGTGAGGGAGGGATTCCAACTGCGAAAGTGGGACGAGGGGGCCTTAAAAATTGGCTGAAACAAAGAGGAGTGGTGTATAATGTGCCTCCCTTGTTGGAGAAAAGAATGGGGAGGGTGTGAGGAGGGGTGTTACGCACCTTCGGGGGAGAACGAGCACGGCAGTAAAGAGGGGGTCGTATAAAAAAACAACGGAACAAGGAGGTCGGGGAAAAAATGCTTCATATCCCCTAAAGAGTAAAGGGGAGGAGCAGGCAAAAGGGGGAAAGAAGAAAATTGTGTGGGGGGTGACAGGAAGGAGGGTGTGTTCGGATCTCATTGAAATTATTCTCCAATATGGATAGCTTCGGTCACGTTCACAAAACCTATCCGGAAGGGGGGATGTTTGACGGGAAAGGGGGGGGGGGGTTGGAAAAAAAAAGGGGGTCGGGTGGTAACTCCACTGTCCACACGTAGGTAACGCGTTAATAAAATGGGGGGGATGGTGGCAAGAAAAAAAGAGGGGACGGAATTGGGGGCCAAGATGGTGGTATTCAGGATGAAAACTGAAGCAACTCACCCCTAAGCAACTGCGGGAGGAGGACTCTAAAGGGAAAAATCGGGAAAGGGGAGGGTTCCGAAGAGTGCCACAACTACTTAAAGTTAGGTAAACCGATCTGTAAAAGGATTTGGGACTACGAGGGGGGGGAAAAAGTGACTAGCTGGTAAGGATCATTGTTCAAGGGAAGAGACACATGAAAAATAGGGGGGATGTGAGGAATAACCAAACGTGCAAAAATATACTTAACGGGCTGAAAGTTTTTCCAAGAGGGAGAGGGGGTAGGGGGGAACGGCTCCATATGAGGGGCTAAAAAACTGCATTTTGGGGAAGCCCGCGCCCTGTTTTACGGGGGGGGGAAGGATAGGAGGAGAGCACCAGGAAGGATGGGGGAAGAAAAGGAGCCGGCCGGGAAAAGCAACGCACCGAAAATGATCCCTGGTAGAAAAAGAGCGCAATCGTAGGACTGACTATCGAATGCGAGGAGTTGACGTAGATCACGAGAAGCATGAACCTCGGCACGTAGGCAGGTTCCGACCGCCCAAAACCTGAAAAAAGGAAAAAAAGTTGAAGATGGAGGAAAAACGACTCGAGAAGCCGCTCTAAAAAACTCACCAACAGAACACATAGGGGGGAGGGGAGTCGAAAGAACTTGTTCACCCACGAACCCGGGCTGTCGCAGTGGGGAAAAACATGCCCAGTGGGAAATACCGATACACCCTGCACCAGAGAGGAGCAGCCCCAAAACGGGTCAAAAAAGTAAAAAAAAACGATTGATGGGAAAGTGAAAACTCTCAGCAAACACACCTGAGGAGGGGAGGCATCGTAAAATTCCACGTCAACGGTGGGAGGAAAAAGGGGCTATGGCAGCTGGCTAAGAGGTCAAGCTTGAAGGGGGATGTCAGTATTACGCAGGGCGCAGGGCAACGGGCAATATGTGACAAAAAGGGGGGGGACGGGGTGTCGAAATCTCCTACGCGGGGATGGTTTGTGAGCGTGTGGCGATTCTCTAAAGAGGTCCTAGGAGAGGACCGAGGGAGAGTCAGCGGTTCCGTTGGTACACCTGGTTTGGAATTATAACCCGGGCAGGAAAATTAAAAGTGGAGGGAACTACTGCAGCAGCGTAAGTAAAGAGGGGAGCGGAGGTGTAAGAAAAAATGGCCGTCATGAGTCAGTGGATTTGGGATTTTTGGGGCGGGCGGGGAGGCAATCAAAATGACGCCATTTAAGACCAAGCGCAGATCCTCCCCAACAAAAAAGGGACATGGGTGGCTTCAGCAAAATCAACGAGCTGTTTCGGGAGACCACTTCAGCAAGGGAGGAAGGGGAAAAACGCCCGAAAAAGGGGGTATGGCAGATGGGGGAAAATAAACAAAGAATCAGTAGGTGCCCGGTGGTGGTCGATACCGGGTTCTTTGGAGCCGCCGCAATTCTAAGACACCAGCTGAAAGAGACAAACGGGGCAGAGACCCAGCAAAGCCAAAAAAAAGACTGGTGAAACCAGGGAAAGTAAGTTCTCGGTCAAATCGGCAAAGCGAAACCGAAGAGTTTGTCAAAAGCGCATAAAAAAACAAGGGTAGGGCATGGGTCGTCCCGTCCAATGACAAAACCATCTCGCACCATGAAGTCGAGGCGAATCCCAGCAAATGGGTTTGTATTACCCGTGATGACCTTGAGGTAAGCTTAAGTGCCACTCATTCTCCGGATGGTGTAGAAAAAGTGCACCCAGCCCATTATGGGGGGGGGGGAGAGGGTGTTGCCGAAAAGAGGATAATTTGTGGACGAAAAGGAGGGCGAGCCGAGAATGGCTCAAGACGATTTGATTCAAAGACCTAGTCTATGGTGACTGCTACTCTTGGACTCGGAGGGGAAAGAAATGCCGTGGGAAGAGATACAAAAGAATCCCGAGGGGTCGGATGGGTGGGGAAAATTCACCAGGGGGAAATCAAGGCCGTGATCGCCGCGTGGGGCTTAGAGGAAAACCCGAGACTCATCATAACAAAAGGGGGAAGGGGGGGAGATGTAGGGGTCCCAAAAACGGGTTACAAGCACAGACTTATTTGGCACAGGCCGCAAGTAATGAAATCTGACGGGACCCTTTGGGACACGCGCCATTTCACATGACCAGACATACAAAGGGACGAGGGAAAGTCATGTCTAACGGGTCGACGTGTTTATCTGTGTGCCGAACGCGGGCGCGGGACTCTTTCTTCCGGAAGGGGGGGGCATGCGAGAGGGTTGAGTAAAAAAGTGTCAAATGACTTTCGATTACTCAAAAAAGAGGAGAAAAAAGTTCGGCAAAACCTCTCGGGTCCTGCTCGATAAGTTGGGGGGTAAGTTACCTGCTTATCTCATCAGCGGAGGGAAAAAAGATAACGGGGTCGGAGGGGGGGGGGGTTAGGGAAAGCAAAATGGAGGACTGCCAACTCGAAGAGAATCATTGCAGACGGCAAAGTTCGGGGGGGTTTGTTTTGTGTTTGGAGAGGGGGAGGGAAGGGGGCCGCGGCAGGAAGGGGGAAGACATGCCAACCGGGGGGGGGTTGGGCGAGGCGTCAAGAATTGTGGATTCTGGAGTGTATGCAACAACACAGCGCCAGAAGAAAAAAAAAGCATTATCTAATGGTTGGGAAGAGATGACTGTGTGGGGGGGGCGTTTCCGCCACAAATGAACTTCGAAGGAGAGTAACAGAACGATCAAACCAACAACTTAGTAGGTGAAAAGGAAGAGGGGGAAGAGACGTCCTTCATTGGGGGGGACTGGGCGGACAACAAAACGAAAAGAGCGGGAGAAAGATCTGTGTCGAAGGGATTTGTCCGCAGGAGGCGCCTGGGAGTGAAGCCACGCCAGATACGGACCTGAAAAAAAGGAAACTGAGGGAAAGCAAAGGAACACAAATTGATCGTGGGCGGAGGACATCGCCACGGCAGGTCAACCCTACCAAAGAAAAAAAAAAAAAGACAAACAAAAAAATGAATTAGAAAATGACACTGAAAATCGGAGGTTCAATGCGGAGGAGGGGTGAGCAATCGCAATTCCTCTTGATGCAGATCTCAGGGAAAACGACCGAAGATAGAGGTTCATAAGGAAGATATTCGATCAAGGGGGGAGGAACCAGAACGGTCGGCCGAGAATTTGATTTCGGGAGGTCAACAACGAGGAGAAGAAAAGACTCTACAGCAAGGTTCTAAAATGTGACGTCGCATGCAAAAGTCGAACAATTCAAAGCGCCAAAAACCAAATAACAAATTGCCACAGTCACACTGATATGAAGCTCGGACGAAATTGTAAGAGGAGTGGGTGAACGTAGGGAAGGGTCCCGGGCTCTTTTTAAAGATTGTCGGAGACGTCTACCAACGAAGGGGAGGGGGGTGATGTTGGGATCCATGGGGACCCCTGTGCGAGCCGTTCGTCTTGTATTAATATGTTGGAAACTTCTTCCGCGCACACGCGCGCTCCGGAGGGGGAGAAAAAAGAGGCGTAGAAAAAAGCCTCCAATCTGTACCCCGATCGTGAGATAAAACACTCTGGCCCAAGAAAATACAGTCAGGAGGAGGCTGACATTTATCCTAAGAGCGTGGGTTGTCGAAAAAGAGGGGGGGTAGTGCCATCTCGATCGAAATTTTCTAAAATTGAGCAAGGGCTAGTTCAACCCGAGCAAGGCCTTGGGCTGTTGGGAAGGGAAAAGTGGGGGGGGAAAAAAAACCATAACTAGGCTTGTCATCAGTCGCACGTCAAAGGATAACTCGGGAGAAACATTTGTGGAGGGGGGGGGGAAGGGAAACTGGGAACGTTGAAAGTTGTTGGAAACAGGGGGGTTCAGGATGACATCATACACCATTCCCTCAAATTGGTGCTGGAGAGGCTCAATAAAATCTTAGGTAAGAGGGTGAGAAGTCAGGGGAAACCAAAAATCAAGAAGGTAGGACTCTCAGCTCTGGGGTTAGGTGGTCGAAGCTCGGGCGATGTGGGTCATTGGAAGATGGAAAACCGAAAACACTTCGATCGTAACAAAAGCAAAAGACTTTATATGGCTGAACCAGTTGCCAACGGAAGGAGTCGTTGTTGAAATTCCTCTCATTTGAGGTGGGGAGAAAAAACAAATGCAAAGGTGAGTGAAGCAAGCAGCCCACCATTCCACGGTGTTAGGGGGATGGTATCGATTAAAAACTCCCATTGTCAGTAAGATGGAAAATACATACCTCCGGAAACAAGAAAAAGACATGGAAAAGTGGGAAAAAAATCAATGTCGGGAAAGCGCCTAGAAGCAGAGAGGGCCTGACTGAAGAAAGAGAGGCAAGTCAGGTGGACCATACTCAAGAGAACATGGACATTCGGGACCTAAATGTATAATATTTCTACAGCCAAAAACTTTAACGCGAAGGATCTAACTGGGAAAGGAAGCTCGGGTCGGAATATCAGAAAAAATCTACAAACAAGAGCAAAGTGCAGAGTGAGATACACGAAATCATCTGGCACCCTCGCCGAAAGGGAAAAATAATGGGTGAACAAAAGGTCTCCAAGGGCGTGAATAAAGAAATAAAAAGAGAATAGAGCAAGCGCCATAGAAGGACGGTGGGAAAAACTATCTACTTGGAGGGGAAGAAAAGAGAGAGCAACCGAAGGAGGAGGAAATCTATATCTGGGAAAAAAAGGCAAAGGTAAGGTTACGAAAATGAGATGGTCGGATACATCGTTAATTTGGGGACCTGTTAGGGAGGAGGGCCAGGGGCGAAGTTGTTCAGAAAATAGTTTAAGGGGGGGGACTGAGGTGAATAGAGGTTCCGAATCAGTCATCTCGGTGGGTGGTTACTTTGGATGAGAGGCTACCGAAGAGGGCCAGACACAAAGGCAAAAAAATCAGGTCACGTTTATTGAGGGTCCTAACAAGGAACGTTGGCCCACAATCTTTTTTCATTATCAGAAGAAGGGGAAAGAAAAAACTATCCGGAGCGGGAGGACAAACGCAACGATGAGGATAGGGTTTCTTGGCTGGCTCATCATTTCAAGGGGGCGTTGAGGGGCCGGGCAGGGGCAGGGGTCGGGAAAGTCTCGAGGGCAAGGGAAACCAATATCACCAAAACTCGGGGGACAGGTGGGGGCATGGCGGGGAGCACATCAACTGCCCTGGTGCGGGGAGACAAGCATGTAAGTCCTTTAGCAAAAAAGAAGACGAAGTGTCGGGCAACTGGTCCACAAATCAGTAGGGTGGGACAAGTGTGGTTCTGATATCTGCGCTTTTCTGTTTAAGAGCCAAAAAGCCGAGACCAGATAGAAGAAAAAGGGCCAATACCCACAGAGCCAAATCCTCACAAGACGGTGGAAAAAACAGGGTACGGGCGAGGGGTATCGCAACACTCGAACACGGGTTCAGTAGAGCCAACCGCAAGGGGGCAGGGGGTCGTCAATTCCGGGTTCATGAGGACAGAACAAGAGAAAGCAGAGAACTCTCTGGTCGCCACCAAATGGGGGTATTCCCTGCGTGAAAGAAAGGGGGGGACGGTGAACGAGAGGCACAAAAATCTCGCTGGGGGTAAAAAACAGGTAAAAAAGGGACCAACCATCAAAGGATGGGCACCTCGGTGGGTGCAGGCTCAATAGGGGGGGGTCAGTCAATTCAATAGGGCGAGCCGGGGGGGGGGAGGGAAGCAATATGGCGCAAATAAACCGATGAATGGAAAAAAAAAAAGGGCCGCGAGCAAGTAAGTTTACGGTCCGCTTGATGTACCTCTCACGATTAAGAATTTAAGAGGAAGCAGTTGGTGGGTGACATCCGTCCATTTAAGAAGGGGGGGAAGAAGAAGTGCGAAGGCGGAAGAAAGTTGTAAAAGCACAGAAAAAGTTGTATTCCCAGTAAAAATCCAACGCCGAGTTGGTAATACCTCCTAGGGGCAGGGGAAAACTGAAAAGGATAACTTGGAAAACAGGGGCAAATTCACGGTACCACATACAACAAAAAAAGTGTCCTAAAAAAACTAATGAGGTGTCATACTTTTTGGGGAATCGGGAGTCAAGTCCGGACATGCGACGTTGGGGGGCCGCAGGGGCGGATTGGAACTTCTAACAAACAAAAGAAATATGCAAAAAAAAAAAGAAATCGGAAAAAAAAAATGAAATAAAAACAACAAAAAAAAAAAAATAACAAAAAAGACCCGAGGTGTCGGGGGCACAAGGGAGAATCCTCAAGGATTAGGCTCATAAAAGAAGTGGGGGAAGATTCTCTATACGGCTGAAGGCCAGCTTCGTCGGGGCGTGGAAAAAATGAAATATCCTAAGAGAGTAAACTCACGACTCCTCATACGGTCAGAGCCGAGCAACAGGGTCCGGACGCAGGGGGTTGGACCAGGGTACTTCGTTATGTGGTTTAAAAGCGTACAGTAGATACAGGAAAAGGGATGAAAAAAAAGGTGAAGGTAGAAAAGATTGTCCGTAGATATTGGGTAGGACTAACCCGCGACAGCAGGAGATCAAACAGACGGGCTGACCTATCATTGACCATGAGAGGAAAGGGTTTTTGGTGGGGACAAAGCACTAAGGAACAAAGATCTAAGCAACAAACGACGAGAATTACAAGAGAGGTGGGAAGCTAATGTCACGTCAGTAGGGCGCAAAAGCAAAAAAGGCGATCTGTCGAAAAGGAAAGATGGAGGAGAAATGTGAGTGTTGTGGGGAGAGGGGCAGGGGGGAGTAGGGACTCAGGGAGGAGCAAAAGCTTAACGGCAATCTCCCGTACATGTCCAAAACAGGCACCCAAGAAAGTTCAGGAAAGGGGGAAAAGGGGGCAATATGAGCGGAAAAACCTGCACGAAACGCACAACCACGCGACGAAAACTTTGAAACTGTTCTCTGCCAAAAAACTTAGGGAGTGGGAAGTGGGGAGAAAGACTCTTAGGCATACTCATTTCAAACAAAAAGGGAAAAAAAAAAGAGGAGCGGGGGAGGAGTCCGTCATGACCATAATGCGGTTATAGGGGCCGAAATTGGAGAGGTGACGGCATTTTTACCGACAACTAGGGAGGAAAGGGTGTAGTCGAAGCAAGGGTAAGAAAAAAAAAAAAAAAGACGTCGTGCAAAAGTAAGCCAAGTCCTGAAGCCAAGGCAGAAAGATCCCACTTCGCAAAGGACAAAGGAAATTCCGCGGGCAGACACTTGTACTGGGGAGGTGGGCAGCTTTAAATGTGAAGGGGGACCACGGGCATCGTTTACTATGTGACCAAGGGGCGGGAATTCAGACCAATAAGAGGGGGAGGGGGTATGCGAAGAAATTGCGAAGGGAAATGATGAGGGTTGGAAAAAATCTTCCAGCAGGGAAAAGCTCTCACGCGCGGCCGCGGATGAAGAGGGGTTCTTGATAAACAAGCCTACCGAAAAGACGTTAACCGGCCGGATCGGAAGGAAGGGGAAGAAAAAAAAAAAAAACCAAGAGTAAACCTGCTCGGGACGCCAGACCCTCCCTATCGGGTATTTGCAGCCAATCTCCGGAAAGCGCGCTCGCCAGGAATGAAGGAGGGAACAATGAGGAAAGGGCGGCCCCACCGAACCATTTCAGGGGGAACTGGGGGTCGGGACAGTAAGGGTGTTTCGACCAAACAAATTAAAGGAGGGGCGCCTCAGGCGGCAAAGTCCACAGTAACGCGGGAAAGAACATGGTGAAGGGAAAGACGTGGATGGTTGGTTGACGATGGGGGTATGTAACAGAGGAACGGATCGCCAGGGAAAAAACATTACAAGAATTTCGGAATGCAGCGCAGGGTAAACGCTTTGGTGGCCGATTCGTGCACAAAAGATAGTAAGGTCTGGTAACAGATCTCGGGTGAGGATTGGGTAGTAGTTGGTGAAATGGATATCTTTTGGCGAGGGAAAGGGAGGACAAGAAAACCAAAAAAGCGCGTAAACCCTCAAGGACTAAGTATAGGTTTGCTTGACAGGTGGCCAAGATGAAGTGGACCGGACCTCCGGAAGGGGAGGGGGGGGGGGGGGAAAGAAACCGACCCTGACAGGTGAGGGTAAAACATAGGGCACAGGTTTTACTGGGGGGGAGCGGTGCTCTCCCATGGTCAGAAGGACAAAGAGCCTCCTACGGAAACAGAAAAAGAAACGGGATGAGGGAACATGAGAAAACACTCCAACGGATCAGAGCTAACGAATCTATGGGGACGGGAAGTCGTTTGAGAGCTCCATAGGGACATGACGAATCAAATGGGACCACGGTTTTCTATGCAGTGGGCCCCCGGGGACGAAAACGTGAAAGGTTAGTGAGCGACTATGTCCTCTCGGAAAATATTTAAAGAAGGAAATCCCAATAACAATCGACACACGCAAAACGCATTGAGTAGGAAAGCCGGGTCACAAAAAGCCGAAAAAAGTGAAAATCTTCTCAGGTGGCAAAAAGCGATCTAAAACTTTAAATACCGAAAAAATAAACCAAAAGAAGGCGAAACCAACACGAGAGGTCAAACGGGATGAATGGGTTCCTTGGAGGAGTCTCAAAACACAAAGGGAGGGAAAAGGATCTGACAACTGCAAATTCAAATCGGGGGGGTGAGGAGAAATTAGAAGAGGACCAGACAATCGGGACTTGCCTTGTTAGGGCGGGTATTCATTGCGTCAGGTGTAACCGGAAAAGGTTGTCCTTTTTAACTTATGTCAGAAAAAAATACGACTCTGGATGTGTTGGGAGCTTGGGAGATGCATTCGCTACCACTTGACCTAGAAAAAACAATTCCGTAGCGAACAGCAGGTTCCGTTTGTGGGGGCTGGGAAAATTCAGTGAACCCACTTGGAAAGGGGTGAGGTCTAATTATATATTACGAAAAGGACTCCCAGAGGAAGAGGGGGCATGGTCTATCCAGGGAGCTGCTGCGAGTGCTAAATTATAATGTCGTGGGAAGTGGTGGCGGAGCGGTAGGGCGTTCTCGGTGACGCAGGGGTAATATCATCATACGATATGAGGAAACACCCATGAAAAACGACAGGGGAATTTGTGGGCAACCACTCTTTTTAAAAAAATCAAATGAGCTGGTTCTTGAGGCCCGAAAAAAACCGTCCTCATTATGGAAGGGGGGCAAACCGAAATCCATCCGTCATGGAAATTACACCAGATCAGTAAAAGAGTTGGCCAATTTTTGTGGGGGGTCTACGAAAAAGCCGGTAGTTGTTGCTTGCGACAAAGGAGACCGACACCAGACGAAAGAACCAGCGGAACCACCTCCTCAAACCACGGCTAAAGGTACAAAAACCTTCCTTTCTAGGTGGGGGGGGCACGACTTCGGGTCACCTCAAACAACAGAAGAGGGCAAAAACGTCTGATCATCTCATAAGTTGAGGGGGAAGGGTGGGGGAGTCGATATCGTGGAATACATACACATAAACAAATTCGAACCGGAGTCGGCTCAGTCCACCATAAAATGGTGGAATGAAACCTAGGTAAAGCTTAAATTGTTCCCATACTTTATTGATCACGCATGCTAACTGGTGTCCAAAAAAATTGGCAAAAACAAAAGTACTAACCAAAAAGGAAGAGTTCAAGTTTTCCGGAAGCAGAGGAGCACGGGTGCAGGCCTGCAAGAATGGAAAAGAGCAGAAGAAGGCGAAGTAACCGGGGATTGTCAAAATAACCGTAATAAAATGGGGGCCAGCGACTACGGGAAAGAGGAATGAGGCCGAGGTAGTGCTCTTAAAGAAAAAAAAAGGTTAAGTCTTGGGGGTGCGTCCTGACCGGGGGAATATCAAGGCCGAGACGAGGGGGGAGAAATGGCATTAATATTTAAAAACAGCGAGCAGCAGAAGGGGGAGGGGTAGAAATGCCAACCAGACCAAATGAGGTAAGCCCCGCAGTCGGAAAGATAAACTATCCTTGCCGCCGCTTTCATTCACATCTGAACAAAGAAACCATAAAAGGGAGAAGAAGGTAAATGACACCATGTCGGGCGAAGTGTGGTTCTGGGAAAGGCATTGCTCCACGATATGGCTTCGGGGAAAACTTGGGGGGGGGATGCCTGAAGTTAGTTAGAAAAAAAAGGAAAACAGGGCTTCGGTACTTAAATGAAGCCGTGGGTGTCGGCAACAACTTGCATCTCCAGGCTTCGCGGGAGACCGATCGGCGTGACAGGGGATAGAAAGGGATGGGCCCAAAAGAATAGTTTATAAGGTGTGACTTGAGATGAACGCAAGAAGGAAGGGGGGAGCTTCTCAAACTCCGACTCACCCCGAAGGAAGGGGACAGCCAAGAAAAGGGCGCGGGACAGTCGGTTTTGTGCGGGGTCAAGTGAGGGTTCCGGCAGAAAATGGTCGATGGCAACCAGGCAAAGACAATGAGTGGGGGTGTGTGAGATGACGGGGGTCAAATATTGTCGAGAGGTGGATCACAACTCCGCGGACTGCGTATACAACTCAGTAGTCGACAGATGGTCGAAAAAGAAGGGTTGGGATGGTTCCTCCCGCACAAATAGTCTACCTAGACCCTAG
>Ga0179593_1627346_pt1 | contig 11594 bp, 15 predicted proteins | sample CZODoug2_1_08_16_FD_185931 | JGI IMG/M metagenome (GOLD analysis project Ga0179593, IMG submission 185931) | Vadose zone soil fungal communities from Angelo Coast Range Reserve, California, USA - CZODoug2_1_08_16fungal (PacBio error correction) | ecosystem: Environmental > Terrestrial > Soil >...
CCTCAAGGGTATCGGTGAGTTGCCCAGTAGTTCGCTGGAATACTTCAGCGACCACGGACCGAAGAGTTCAGCAAGACTCGCCGCAGACAGGAATTTGAAAACCCGCGGCTAGTCGTCGTCCCGACGAAAAGGCCTACGCGTTGATTCAGTCAAGTGGTCGACGACCACAAAGGCTGATGGGGGGGTGTCGCCGACTCGAGGACCGTGCGGCGGGTCGGCCCGAACTCCGGAAGGGGAACAATAGGAATATGTAACCCGCTTACGCGGGCCGGCGCAGATGGAGGAAGCCCCCGGAGGAAGACGTCCATGGAATGCAAAGAGGGGGCGCGTTCCAGGTATGTCGGGTAAAAGGAAGGCGGAGGTCAGGAGTCGTCTAACTGAAATCCCCGAGGAAGCCGCCCACGTACGAGAGGGAAGACTATCGACTGGGAAGAAACGATGGGTGTCAGCGCGACGACCACTGCCGAAGGAAGTCAAATTCTATATATCGCCATGTCCGGGTCGGCGATGTGCGACCACATTGAGCACGCTGCCAAAAAGGCGCTGGCGTACTGAAAGACTCCGCATCAGACACCAGCGAATTGACCGAGGGCCAGCCCTCTAGAATGAACGAGGGGTCGTCCGGCGCGGAGTATTTCAAGGAAGGCGTTCCGTCGTCGACAGAAGTATGGTTCCGGAAAAATGCTGGACGCGAGCCACGGAACCAAGAGGGTCTGCGCACAAATAGACCTCGAGTCTAAAAAAACCAAGCGGCTCATACAACAGAACACAAAACCGGTGAAGAAAGTTATTTCCGCGGGTGGGCAGCATCCAAATGACAACAACACCGTGCAGGGGGACCCAGGGACATGCTCCTGGCAAAAACGATCGTCACGTCTCCGGGGGAAAAAGCGGGTGTTCCGTGACAAATAGGGGGGGCATCTACCTAGCTGGATGTCGAAGTAGTGGGCGGCCACAGTAGTGGGCGATTACGCCGTCTCTGCCTGGCGTGAGCCGATACGATGCCACGTGCGGGGCAAGGAGGAAAAATGAGGGCCGGTCAAACGCAGAAGGGGGACTGGGGGTTCGACTGGAGATATTCGAGTGTCGTATAAAGAAGCTAAGCACAGTGCACCGGTTCAGCGCGGGGGAAAGGAAAGGAAAAACACAGTTCACGCATAAACGGGGCTACGGGCGGACGTCAGAGAAACGGTCTTCTCCACCAAAACGAAAACGGCGTAAAAAACGCGCAGAGTTGGAGGCCTTCGCAGCGGATCGTTCGAGCTAAGGGGGCGGTTTCTAGAAAAAAGGAAGGCAGTTCCGCAGCACTGAAGGCGAGAAGGACGCGAGGTGTGAAACAGACGGTGAGGGACGCACGGGGGGGGCCATGTTTAGGGATCCGCCAGAAGCGAGACATGCGCCGGGGTGTGGGCGCCCTTCAGAAAAGTCGGGTTGCGCCAGTATCCCCTGGGGGACTAGGTGGCAGTGAATCATCGACGCTCGCACAAAATGCCGTCGACAAAGAGAAAAGTGAACCGGCCTAAGTGAGACTCTGTGATAAAGGGGTCATAATTCGCCCCCGTCATGGGGGGGATGCGCGTATCAAATGGGGAAAAGTCGACCGCAAGAACGTTGTTTGGGAGAGCGCAGAAAGGCGATAAGAAGGGACACCGGGGAAAGATTCATACCCCAGGAGACGTCGTTTCACTTTTGAGATAGGTTTGGTTCTATAGGGAGTGGGAATCGCTCATGTAGAAGGGCGGTCTTGGGGGGGGGGAAGTCAGCTTCTACCCAATGGGACGGCGCTATTAATCTTGCGGGGGAAATCGGTCGGATCTACTTCGTAAGAGCGAGCTTTGTGCCTGGACCAGTTTTAAAGGAAGTAAGATTAAACATAGGAGGCTGAAAAAAGAAAGTCGCATTTCTCGAATCCCACATTAACGAAAGGGAGTCTGTGAGGAGGGCTCGGCGAGTACATCACAAGGGTCCGGGACAGCAAGCGGCTACGGGGTCCGCCTCTGAAAACAGTTTTCTTAAGAATCTATCGGTAGACTGATCTTGCGACGAGGACGGCCCGACTATGAGATCGTGCAGTTTGGGCCGACCAGTGTACGCGGATTTGAGAATGTCCATCGAGAGCGGCTCAGGAGACGGTTCTCTAAGGGGGCGACACTTTTATACAGCAACTTGAGGAAAAGAGAGACTATAAAGGAGTTCGCCGATCGAGTCTCATTTGATGTGAAAATAAAAAGCTCGTGTATACATAGTCTTTACACTGTGTAGCAACCGAACACAGGAAGTGTATTCAGGGTATCGTACTTAAAAAGATCATGTCTAATAGATCGACGTTGCGGACTTCTAACCGCGGTGTAAAGCAAAGAGCGGCGCTGCGAGGCAAGCGTGATGTAAAGTCAAGCCAGGAAGCTCCAAGTTCGAGTAAGTGGGCGATCCACGATATTCTACTTGGGGGGTCTAGCACTCATAGGGGGCAAGGACAGGGGAAGAAGATTGGGGGAATCCGATTAGCGTTGTAAAAAGGCGAATGATACTCGGGTTGGCGCGGTCGGTTCAAGAAAGGGGTAGAGGCTCGGACTCCCTCTCCGGAAGTAACATGCAGAGACGTCTGGGGTGAAAGTCATGACGGCTCAAAAACTGCACGTCCGCGGAAACATTGGGGTTCTAAAGGGATAGCTGCTGTCGAAAAAAGGTATGTGGGGAGGAGTCTCTATGACATAACGTTGCGAATAGTCGGCACAGGAAAAGGGGGGGTTTGGGGGGACGGGAACTCATTGCTAGAGGGGCATGATGACTCGAAAGCCGAGGTCTACGGCAGGGGGGGAGAGGGTCATCGTCAAAGGTCGTCTGCAAGCTGCGAAAGAGGGGACGAAGGTCTATTTTCTGCATGGAGCCGAGGAAACGTGTTAGACCGATCGCTGCTCGGAGGCGGCCAACCCCGCTGGGAGCGGTCGGCTGAGCCGACAAAAGGTCAAAATAGGAGTCGAACAGGGCTTTCATAGAAAAAACAAACCATGTAGCAGCTGGGGTCAATCCTAGACACGCGCAGTATGGCGTCAAAAGAAAGGTGATGAAAAAGGGGAAAAAAGTGACGATCGACCTATAAGTGGAAGGGGACGTAATTCAGCGAGGGGGAGAAAAGAGGGTTTCGTCGGGGGGGGATAAGACGTCTGTGCGAGAGGCGGTTATAAAAAGTCAGCTCGGGGCAAAGTGAACGTGTGTCGTGCGGAAAAAAGGAGCTCCTTTTCTTAGAATACGAAAACGGAAGGGGGGGTGGCGCAACGTGGGGAAGAGATGACGTATTTTATCCGGAGAAAATTCTCTAGAACGGAGCTTCTGGGCATGACTCGACTTAGGGGACTATTCGTCGGGATCAGCGGCATATATTGGAGAGGAAAGCTGGGAGGAGGCGAGAACTAAAATTCTCTCTCTAAAAGAGGGAGGGTGTCTCATTGCGCGACAGGGGGGACCAACGCAGTGTCGTGCTTGGGGAGATGACGCGGGCGTCCTAAAGGGGGGTGGCTTCGGGGAGGGAAAGGAAAGAGTTAAGAAAAATTCCGAGGAGACTCAGGAAAATGTGTCTTTGGGCAGTCGGTGGGATAAAGATAGGGAGCCTTAGGCGTGGGGGGGGTGCGCGAAGGATGTGTCGAAAGGATGTCATTCGGTCATACAGGGAAGTTTTTCGGGAAACAGTAAGAACGTGGTGGGGGGGGATGGAAGTGGGGGGGGTGAGGGGGGGGGGGGGGTCTATGAGGGTGGTTACGAAAGAAAGGGGGGGCTGACTTCAGCGCTTTCGAGTCTCGAGGGGCTATGATGTGGGGTTAGCGGGGGTCAAGGGCGGGACCGGCAAAAATTACGGCCATGCAGGGGCGAGAGATGAAGGAGGGACCTGGAGCCTCTCCTATCAGAAGATAGAGATAAGGGTAGTTCAAACGGTAGCGTATAACCCATCTGCGGCCGAGAGGCATAGAGGGTGAAGGACCTTGGGAGAACTCTTGGAAGTTAATGCTTCCTCGTTATCAGTCGACACGAGTCGTTCCGAAAAGTGGGGAAAGCTATCACCCGCGCGACTACATCCTTGGGGGAATGTTAGTCTTCTTGGGAGAGGGGAGGAATCAGAGAAAAAAGATATTTGGAAAGCCACATGTCTCGCTTGCAGAGGCATAGGGGGTGACTGAAATTTTCAAAAATTAGGAAACTAATACGCGGGCGTTCAAGTGCAAAGTCGAAGCGCTCAGATTGCAAAAACGAATCGTCGTCTACAGGAAGAACAGAAGTTAGGGGACGTCGACGGCTCATCTAGGGGGTGGCCATTCATGCAAGTGAGGGAGAAGGACCGTTACGAGAAGAAGAGGAGTTGAAAAAAAAAGTGGGCCAGCTGGGGCGAGAAAAGGAGTGCTCACTTCGGAAAAAAAAAGAGTGATCATCATCGGGGGGGGGAATTTGTTTTCTCTTAAGAAGGGAGCGGAAAAAAGAGACCAAAGAAACGGGGGACGTAGGAAATATGGACTACTAACCGATGATTTAAAAAGGGATTCCTCGTACTTAAGGTCGAGGGGATGTTTTTATGGGTTAGTCGCTTCACCTTTTTAGGAGGCGAAAGGCCACTCCTATTTTTAGGGGAAGAAGGGATCGCGGCCTAATTAGGACCAGGGAAGTGAAAAAAAGAGGCTGGAACATACGGTAAGAAGACGGGACGCTTTTATTAAAGGAAGGGGGGGAAAGGAAAGCGAATGGAAATGGAACTTTTCGAAAGAGCCGTAGCGTCTTTACGGAAAATTTTGAGGGGAAACAAAAGGGAGGAAAAAAAAAAGGGTAAAGTGTAGCTCAGCTATCGAAAAGGAGGGATTGGTATGGGATGAATCGATGCATTGAAAGAACCCGTATCTCTTCTAAGATTTTGATATCAACATTTTAGGGAGAGCATAGTGGCGAAGAAAGTGCTTTATTTCTAAGTTCGGAGGGGCTGACAAGAGGAAAAAAAAATCAGAAGAAAGTCGGGAAGTAAAAGGTCTTCACCCCGATGTCTACATTCTTCTCTAGGGGGTCGTGCGCTTACTTGGTGCAAATCGGGAACCGCCGTTTAGATAGATCTAAATTGGTCTGCTCGGAAACGGAAAAATTTCTTAAGGGAAGGAGGGGGGGTCATGCCGCCAGAAAAGGGGCGTACTGGATTGCTGGAGACTGGAGTGTCTCACAGCTTAGTGGGGTAAAAAAAAAAATCAAGAAGAAGCGAAAAACGGCGGTGGAAGGCGGGAAGGGGATAGGGCAAGCTCCTTCTTAAAAAAAATCTTTTCTACCGGAGGTAAATTTATGGGTCTGTAAAATAAAGGCAGAAAAAAAAAAGGGGCAAGGCAAAGAGCCAAAAAGACCATGGCGAGTTCAGTCGGAAAAAGCTCAGAAAAAATGACGGGACCCAAAGAGAGAAAAAAGGGTTTCTCGTGCGAATAGTAATGGAGAGATTCTTATGGCAATTAGTGACAGGCATCTAAAAAAAAAAAGGGCTCGGCTGCCGGGCCAAAGACGGGCATAGCGACAGACGGTCCCAGCGATAGAAGGGGGGGTGGGCCGGTGCGGCCTGTCCGGGAAAAAAAAGATGGTTCTCTTCTGCGGTTTGGGGGTCTTTTCCGATGAAGAAGGGGGAGAGAACCTTACTGAAGTGAGGGGAAGGGACCTGCAGATGGACCAAGATCGGTCGTATTAAAGAGAGCTGCTCGTTAAAAGGTCGCCGGGCTCACTCGGAAGAGGGGATAAAAAATACTTCATGGGAAGAATTCGACTCGGGATCCACGTGCACCGACCTTTAGGCCATTCGCGGGGGTGTAATACTCAAAAAGAGAAAAATGAGCAGGGCTTGAAGGGACTGTCACACCTCATGCGTGACCTCCACTTCGGGGACTAAAAAAAAAAGCTAAACCTGGTAGAAACGGGGGACGATTTTCTTCCCGTCAAGGGAAGCGGGTTCGAGCTAAATGGCAGAGGGCGGGAAGGAGCGGACTAAGAAAGGCAGAAATCTGCTTGAGTGCCGATTCACAATACGGAGTTCGAAAAAAAAAGGACAATGTTTATGTTCAAAACGTCTGTCGAAAAGCTGGCAAGGGGGTTTTCGTTCCAGAAAGATAGGGGGGAAGGGACTCACCGAAAAAAGGGAGCTCGGGGACGGCCGTTGGAAAAGCGAATAGGAGGCAAAAGAAGGCAGAAAGAAGGCTAACATATTCTTAGGGGAGAGACCTTCCCTCGTCAGGGGAAGAAGCGGGGGGGGGAAAAGATATCTCGTCTCCTAGAGAGCGAAAAAAGAGAAAGGGTATTGACTTAAAAAAAAGTTAGTCCTGCAGAATGAAAAAGTGGGGGGGGGGGCGGCGAACAAATAATGAATCTCGTACAGAAAAGAAAAGCCCGCAACAGGGGGACAGAGGTCTTTGAAGTAGGAAGAGGGGGGGAGGAAGGGAGGCCAAACTAATCGCCATCTTCGGGAGGGCGGTGAGAAGACTTCATTCTACCGTGGAACTTCCTGACTCGGGAAAAAAAAGCTCTTGCGGTGGACAAGGAGGGAACCTAATGAGGATCATAGTTTGTGCGTCCAGAGGTGCAGGAAAAAAAAGGGATACATTCCCTTTTCTGCGGGAAGAAGCGTGCATATCAAGTCGAATGGACTGGGGGAGGGAAAACGATTTCAGAAGGGCGGATTTCGGCTTGTGCGGGGGGCATTAAAAGACCTAGGGGGGGAATCTCATCAGGAGGGGGGGAGACGGCAGTAGGTGGTATCAGGGATAAAAAAGGGAAGAAGGGCATGTCGCTTAGTAGGAAAAACGAGGTACCCTGTAAAGTCGTAGTTCGGTGCGGCGAAAAAGGTGTAAGGGGGATTTGTAGATCGAAGGGGTTCAAAGAGATATCTTGCTTCGAGGGAAAAAGGGGGGGGGTAAGCTTCCCAAAAAACAATAGGGGGAATTCTTATAAAGGCGAAGTGCGTGCAAAGCCAACTTCGACGAGTATGGGGAAAAGGGAGAATCAGGGGAGCCATAGTCCACTTTTGGAATGAAGGGGAACAGCGACTATGTGATGCTATTTGAGGAGAAAAAAATTACTAAGGAGAAAGATTTCGAAGGGCTTCGGCTAAAGGAAAAGCGGAGGTTTCAAAAGAGGAGGGGGCCTCACCGAGGTATACTTCATTCGCAACGAAATCCTCCATGAGGGGAGAGGGTGACCAGAGGGGGAGGCGAAGGGGTTTCAAAGATGGGCATATGAAAAGCCCAAAAGAGAATTGGAAAAAGGGACGCACAAAAAAAAATCGGGAGGCAGGAAAGACGCCGCTTCTCGAGTGAAGGTCATTGGTAAGAGAGGAGCTTGAGGGACCCTAGCCTCTACCAGGTAAAAATTCTCTAGTATTTGTGGCTCACTGGCCATATCATAACAAACTAAAAAAGCGGAGGGAGTCGGGGAGTGAGCTCATTAAAAGTTAGGTAGTTCAAAAGGGGGGATTCTGCAGATGACACACACAGTTAAGCATCGTGGAAAAAAAAAAAAAGTAAAAAATTGGGGGGGGTAGGTATGCAGAAAGATGGGGGGGAGGGGAGGATGACGCTGATCAAAAAAGAGATATCTCTTGCAGGGTGGAAAAAAGGGCAGAAATATTTCTTTCGCAGGAAAATCAGGGAGAGTGTGCACTGGCAGAAAAAGAGGATCGGGGGGAGAAAAAAGAGATAAGGAGGGCTCCAACAGGAGCATTGGGTCTACGCTGGTAAAGAACTCACAGTTTCGAAGGGAGACGGCAATGCTTCTGGCAATTCGCCCAGGGAAAAAGATGGAGGGGAAGGTCAGAGAAATGAGGGAGGGGGGGACGGGGAACGGGAGAGAAATTGACTGACCGTGGCAGGATAGAACGGTGGCGTACTCTCAAGGAACAAAGAACGTTGAGTACGTTTCTTGTCGGGGGGGTTAGAAGAGCCGGTTAGTCTGCCGGAGGGGGGGAAAATCTGAAAAAAAAAAAAGGAGGATCGGAAAATAGTGAAAGATTTGAAAGGGGAAAAAGATCTGGGCAAAAGGTTTGGGGGTGAACTACGGATCAAGAATGAGGAAGACCGTCTCAAGGAGGAAGCAAAAGGGGGGAGCTCGGGCTGTCGGAGAAAGAGGAGTGTTGGGAGGCTAAGAGGAAGAAGTGCGGCGGAACATACTAGCAACACTGATCTTCGAAAAAGGTATCAAGGTATGGGGGTATGGGGGGGGGAAGCATGCAGAAACGAATCAAGGGAAGAGTAGGGGGGAGGAGGGGGAGAGTGGAAGGACTTCAGAAAAGAAGAGGGGTCGGGGGGGGAAAAGGAGGAGGAGCCCTATCAAAAAATCTCTTAATACTCAAATCATTCAACAGGGGTTTTCATTTTGTAAGGGTGGAAGGGGGGGGAGTGTTGAAGCAAGAAAGGAGGGATTGGTCTCTACGCGGGAGTCGGGCAGGGAAGCGGCATATCCACCTTTAGGGGAAAGGTTGGAAGGGGGGGGTCAATAGGATTTCATGGCATGGAATTAAGGGGGGGGGGGGTTGGGGGGGGGGGGGGGGGGGGGGGGGGTTGGGGGGGGGTGGTGGGGGGGAGCACGGCGACAAGAGTTCGGGCGGGCGTCTGGGGACTTTCAAGGTCGGGGCTTTAAGTTGAGGCGGGCGAAGCAAAAGGCGTGCATGGACAGGGGGAACGCGTCTAAAGAATGTGGAAGGGAGCATCAAAACGGGTTCAGACAGGAGATCAGGGATCTAAATGTGTAGGCAGAGTATTTATTGGAACTTAAAATTACTAGCACCGCAGGAAGAAGTCCAGGGAGGTGACGCCTGGGGGAGAAGAAGGCGAGAGGCTTCTCTCGGAGTCAGGTTCTGAGAGAGGCTAACCTATAAGGGGTAAAAAGATGGAAGCGCTCCGAGGGTGCTTCCAGAAAAGAGGTCGCAGAAGGGGAATACGAATCCAGGGAGAAAGACGCACATGTCGCAAAAACGAGGAAGGGTTAGAATACTAATAGTAAAAATATCAGAGGGCGGGGGCAAAAAAGACAGGGGAAGGAAGTCGGAGGACGGTAGGATCCCAAGAGAAAATCTATTCCGAGGGGGGGGTCGCTACCATTAAGGGGGGAAGGAGCAAATTGTAGAGGAAAGAGAACGGGGGGGAAGAAGAAAATTCGCGGCGGAGGTGAAGGGATGCATCGGAGGGAGGGGCTAATGAGGGGAACCTGACGGAACAGGGGGGACTCTTTGAACGTTGCGCGAAAGGGAAAACAAAAAATGGCAAATCAACCTAAAGAGGGGAGGATTAAAAAAAAACAACTAGACCAGGAGGGGGGGAAAAATAAAGTAATGTAGATAAAAAAAAAGTAGTCATCGTTGTGATTTGTGGTTAGTGTTTTTTAGGAGGGAGTAACCACCTTGAAGAAAAGAAAGAAAAGGCGCTTCCGCGATGGTTCGGAACAGTGGGGAAGTAAACTGATAAAGGGAGAGGGGGAGACAATGAAGGACCCCGCGGCGGAGGAAAGGGAGGTCCGAGGCCTCACGCGTTGAGGGAAAACTTGCGTCAAAGAGACCACCTGAAAGGGGGGGATTCTCAGAAAAGAAGAGCTCGTAAGTGTCAGGGGGCTTTGAACCTGAAGATCCGGGCTGGCGTGCGATAGGAAAAGGGGGCAATCTTTCCGCACGCTGACTGGAAGTCGAGGGGGGGGTAGGCGCACGTTCTTAGGAGGGGGAAGCTCAAGGAAGGAGTAACTTGCGGAAAAAAAAAAGCGGCTTCAGAGGGTAGAGTTATACGCCTAAAACGGGGGAGGGGCTAGAGAAGAGTAGTGAGGCAACGAGGAAGGTCAAAATAGAGAGAAGGGAAAAAGGCGGTAAAAAAAGGATAGAGGACGTCATGGACTAGGGGTTTCAAAAAAGAAGCTACGGTCGTCAACAAAGTGAAAACACCTTTCCGGAAGAGAAGGAGAAAGAATGTGGAGGAAAGAGGATTCCGCGAGGGAAAGGAAGGAAGACGTCCGGTCCCGATTGTCTATTCCATCGAAGCGCCTCGCCATTCGAGGAGCGGAAAAAGATCGCGTTTGGACTGGGCGGAGGGGGGGAACTATGTGGAAAGGATGAAGGGGGGACGTCTCAAAAAAAAGGCCGGGCGCCGCGAGCAGGACGTACACATAAAAAAGGAACACAGTCGCTCGAAAAAAAAGGGTTCACGTCAGACACTGAAACGAAAAGAGTCAAAAAGACAAAAAACCACACTGGGACTGGGGGGGGGAAATTAAAACGGATCTTAGAAAGAGAAACAACTCTCCTCCGACAACCACACCAGGACCGGGGCTCTATCTCAAAAGAAAAAGGGGGCTATACAAAGTCAGTCCGAGGCTCAAAGTTCTACGAAAAGGAACGCAGCGGAGAAAAAGGGGTAAAATTTTGGGACGTCGGGGGGACGCCCTTCTAAGGCGTCCAAAGACGATTACATGACGGGGGAAAGGGGAAAAACCGACAATAAAAAGCCGAGTCTCGCTGAAAGAAAGAAAGGGATAAAATGAAGCGTTGGTCGATAAAAGGCAAAAAATTCACAAAGGGTGGGATTCCAAAAAAAGGGGGGGGGGTAGCGTTCGCAGCAAGGTAAAAGGAGGGGGAGGGGGAGGGGGAAAAAACGCAGAAGGGGCGCTCAAACGAGGGGAAGAACTTCTAGGAAAAAAACCTGCGGTGGAAACGCCCATAGGGTTGTGAAATTACAGAGGAAAGTAGAAGACTAAAGGGCAGAGAGTTGCAGCAGGATAGGAAATCGGCAGAAAATTCGAAGATGGGAAAAAGTTTTTGCTAGAGAGGTTTGCGGTAGAAAAAGGGGAGACTTTCATGGTGAAGGGGTAAGAAGACATAGGTAAAGAGCCTGGAGGGAAACTTCTAATAGGAGAGGGGGGGTCATCACTAGCGGGGGGGGTACTTCCTTGGACATGCATTTGCGGAGACTCGCAGAGGGGTATTAGGAGGAAGTGAAATGCCGGGCAGGAAAAACCTCTGGAGAGCCTCGTCAAGGAAAAAAAGGTATTTACTGTCAAAAAGGGGGTGTACGTCGCCGCATGAAAGGTTGTGTTAGGGCTAGAAAAGACACGTGAAGACAAGAAGAATAAAAAAGATACAAGAAAACGAGCAGTAGAGGGGGGTTTCAGTTTCAAAGACTCGCTTCATCGGGGTCCTACGGGGGGGTATTGAAGCATATACCCAGGAAGGAAAACATGCAATAACTAGGGGGATGTAAAACAGGGCAGTTGGGCGCTACCACATCGACTGGAGGGTCCAATTCTGTAAATAAGGAAAGGACAAAGGGCGTTGCATAAAAATAAAAGAACAGGAGGCTGTACTCGGAAGGAAGAAAAAAAACTGGCTTCTGGGAAATTGGCCGGCGTAAATCACGTGCCCGGAAGGCTAAAGGGATCAGAAAAGGGGAGGTTTAGCGGAGGTTCCTAAGATATCATGTCCAAGAGGGGGGAATGCTTATCTACATCCAGAACCTTAATAGGGGGAGGTGGGGGGAAACGACAAAATCGTGGGTACCAGGGAATGGATAGGCAGAGGACAGTAAAACCAAAAAAATCATAGAGACGGTGGCGCAGGAGGG
>Ga0179593_1655376_pt1 | contig 11594 bp, 8 predicted proteins | sample CZODoug2_1_08_16_FD_185931 | JGI IMG/M metagenome (GOLD analysis project Ga0179593, IMG submission 185931) | Vadose zone soil fungal communities from Angelo Coast Range Reserve, California, USA - CZODoug2_1_08_16fungal (PacBio error correction) | ecosystem: Environmental > Terrestrial > Soil >...
GGGCACTCGGAGGCGTGAGCGCGTTTGAAAGCGGCGAAGGAAAAAGACGTCAGGACTTCCGTGCAATCGTCATGGTTCGGACCAGGAAAAAGTCATCGCCGGGGAACCGAAGCTACACATCGAGGAAAGGATACAATGAGGGAACTAGAAAAAAAAGAAAAAAGGGAGGCAGCTGAGAGAACGAATGATGATCTAAGGTAGATCTTTAATAGACCCTACACATTAGGGCAGAGAAAGAGAGGACGATCCTATGTTGAAAGAGAAAAAGTTTACTCAAGGGGATCTGGAGCTAAAAGAGCTCGCCTCTCTCTGAGATGGTGAAAAAATGAGGGTGACATGTAGCTACGAAGGACCGACCTGCAGCAACTAAAAAGTTTGATAAAGGGAAATGAAAGATGGCCGCGTGGAAGTGGGTAGTTCTACGGGACAGGCTGCACGCGATTACTCTGGCGGGAAGTAAAGAAAACTCAAAATGTTGGGGGAGAATCTGGTCCACTCTTCCAGAGGGGGGGGGAATGGAAGCCCATCCTGGGAACATAACGTCTTGACAAAGGTATTCTGCGAGCTCCAAAAGTAGCGACGTCCCAGCTCTCGATCAACTACCAATTAAAGAGAAAAAAAATCTTCTGCGAAAATCTTCAAGACTATCGAAAGGTCTAGTGAATCAAGTAAATCTCCCCTCGGGAAAACGACTGAGATAGCTGCAAGAGAAACACAAGTTGCCGCTGGAAAATCCCTTTCGCGAAAACGACTCGATCGCGATCGACTGAAAGTGAAAAAAAGGACAATAAAGAGGAGAGTCCGACGCGTCGGAATAAGAAGAAAGGACTCGAAAAAACCAGTTTCCGTCCAGGGAACTAATCTGTCGGTAGGGGACGGCGCTAAGCTTCTCGCGACTATATAATACCTATGAGGACTACCTGGGGACGCCGAGAGAAAAGATGAGGGGAAGTCTCGATCGTCAGATTCGACGTGTGCATGGGGTAGTTTCGTATCAACGCTCTCCCCCAACATCAGGCAAGGAGCAGACGAGATTCATCGTCGGGGAGGGGGGAAGCATCGTGGGGGGTCCGGAAACCAACGAAGGTCAGTGCTTTATAACCCAAACCCGAATACCAGGCTGCAAAAGGTGGGGGGGAAGAGAGATATCCCTGCGGGGCTGGAAAAAGGCGACTTTTCCGGCTCTGGACGTACGATGTAGTTCCAGTTCTACGAGGAAAAGCTCAACGAATCAAGAGCAACCTTGATAGAGTTCGGAAAGATAAGCTGTGCCCCTGGCTTCGAGTCTTTTGGAAAGCCGCACAGTCGCTCCTGTCGAAACTAAACGCCATGGAGCTTCTTTGGGAGATCTTGGGAAAAAAAAAAGGGGGACCAAAAAAGGTGTCAAGCTCGTCTCTGGGAGCGAGCATCTGCTGCGGGTAAGAATCTGATTTAATGGATGTGGGGCTTCATCTATATCTAAAAACTGGAAGAGGGGGAAGAAGAATTTTCAAGCGTCTTTCTGTGAGTAGGGCAATCAAAGAAGTAAGATTATCGTTCTTCTCAAGATCAAAAAGCGAAGCAAACGATAGGGATGACTCCTCATGGGCCGATATCAAGAGAAAAAAAAAAAAAAGGAGAGCAACCGGCTCATTTCCACTGGACGGGTCCCTCGGGCGGGGGAAAAAAGCAGCGAAGATCGGTATAGGGTCTTCACGTTCAACCGTGAAAAAAAAATGTAGTCCAACCACCCCCCACCAGAAAAATGAGCCACGTTCAAAAAGGTTCCATCTTACATTCCCTCTTCCCACCTATGAGTAGTGCTCTCGCCGAGGGTGAATCTGGGGGAAAAGGGATTCCAGGGGGCATCCTCCGTTGCATTCAAGAGGCCGAGGGCGTCTTAATCTGTAGGCAGCTTGGGGAGGAATCTTCGTTCGCCGAGCTCTGAGTCCCTGATTCTTGGAAGGGGACACTGCTGCCACTGGATAAGAAAAGGATTCTAGCTACCAAAGTTTAAGGGGGACTGAAAACACAACTGAATTAGGAATATAGATATACTGAACCTGGGAAAAAACACGGCGAGCTCGATGCCGCACTTGTCCATTACGGTCGGAAGAGCGAAGCCGAGCGAGGAGGGGTGCGAATTGAAGGAAGAAAAGTGAAGGGTTCCGATGCTGGGAACGGCTTAGTATGGGAAAAGACAACCTGGATCGAGCAGAAAGTAGGGGAAAAATCTGGCCGGAATTACGAGGAAAATGCCCCGGTCCCGTTCTAAGTAAGCAAATTCTTGTAAGACAGGCAGGAAAAGGTGAGCCGTGTACTACAGGCACTAAAAAAAAAAAAGGCGGGTGCGAAAAAAGCAGGGCTGGGAATGCAATTAGGAGCGCCCGTAGTCGTATCACGGGTCTTGTGCGGAAAGAAGCGAAGTCGGGAAGGGAAAAGGAGAAGCTATAGGGGGGGAACTGCAGGGGTGCTCCGTCCGAGCCTGGACGATATGGACAAGGGCCGCGGTACGAATTGCTATATGATTTCCGACATAAAAGAACGGGGCAAACGACGCCGCGAGGCTTTACTCGCCGCGCTGATGGGGTGGGGGGAAAAGAAGGGGAGACCGAAGACGAATAATTCCGCGCGTCAAAGAGGAGACCGGTTTGCTAAGGCAGGGAAAAAAACAGCATTCTGACGCCAGGAGTCGAAGGGAGGGCATACGCCGGATCAGGTCCTAGCGGGCGATCGTAAAGCGAGGGGGGGGGGGGGACTTGAAGAAAGTTCCTCTTATAAAGTAGGGGAGGCGAAAAGCAAACATCGCAGGGAAAGGTCGACCGACACTGTGAGCTCATATCCTGTGTAATTGCGCGGGGGGGGGAAAAAAATAAGAATACGGGTTGCTCTTAGGACCTAACAAAAGAGAGGTTAGTAACAGATTCCGTAGCGGAAACATGCCTAAGAGGCGAGCGGGGGTGAGAAAAAAAGGAAAAAAAGGCCAAAACGTGCCGGCTACCTGCAAAGGAGGAGGCAGTGATAGTACATCTGCAGGAAGGTGAGGACTAAAGACTAAGTAGAGGCAATCGTGTGCACGACCAAAAAGCTAGGGAAGACGAACTTGGGTCTTGTCGATAACATAGGACGGCCGTCCGTCATGAGGGGGGTTCTAAAAATCAGCGCAAGCTTTCGAGAGGGGGCTATCGGAGGGGTGATGAGAGGGAGACCTTTACTCTAACTTGCTTCATGTGGGGAGGAGCAATCTCTGAATAGAAAAGTCGAACTATCTTAGGAGGTGTAGTCATGAGAGGCGAGTGGGGCATCTATTCTTGAGGGATCAAGAATCGGACTCGGTCTGCGGGGTCAATGATTGACTATAGCTTTAAAAGTCCAGACGGAAAAGACAAGCCATGCATGCATCATCCGAAAAAAAGGAACGCCGCAAGTTCTGGAAAAGGGAGGGGAGCGAAGTGACGCTGAGGAAATATGCATAGATGGCCAAGAGCGCACCTTGGGCGAAGAAATACCCTCATCGCGTCTCGCCAGACCGAAGAAAAAACTTGAAACCGCGAAGGGACCTTGACGTTAAGAAAGGGGGGGGGAAAGGGGAATCGTAGCGACCGGTGCTACCGCAGGGGGAAGAACAGAGAAATAACGGTCAGGGGAACCCAGAAACTTCTCACGGCACTACACCTCGGAAAATCGGCCACATAAATTCAAAACTCGGTGTGCAAACGATCTAATCCTTGCGGGGGGCCCCGAGCTTGGGAGGGTGAAAAGGAAGTCATCAACCGTCGGGGAAGAAAAGGGTCTAAGAAAGCCAGGGGGAGATACGAAGTATAGAAAGGGGGAAATCAGGCTCGCGACGGTTGGCTAGGATTGCAGAAGTCCCTGTAGGTGCAAAAGAGGAAAAGAAAACGTCAAGGAGAAAGAGGCGGAGCCGCGCACACGATCAAGCAGAGGGAATCATCAGCGAGGGAAAATCTACAAAACCAGAAGAGGATGAAAATAAGATAGTGGGCTGGCTTAGGCAGGATAGGGAGTGTCGAGCTTAAAGGTATCCAGCGAAAACGGCGTGCAAAGACTTCGGGTCAGTGGTGAGGTGCAAAGGAAAGACGAAAAAGACAGCAAGTCATAACGAGACTCTCTACGCCAAAGGTAGGAACGGACGATACAAGAGTGAGGGCAAGAAAGCGACGACCTACGGGGACTGCGGAACCGTCCACAGAATCTAGCACCTACAAAGACAGCGAGAGGAAAAATAAAGAAAAAAGCCGCAGGTAAAATATCAGGAAAAATGGAAGCCGCTCTTCAGCGGAAGACAAGAGGGAGTACGACCGACTGACTAAAATGGAAACTTTAAAAGAAACCCAGGTAGCTAACAAAAATGACATACCTGCGCAAAACTACAGAAAAAAAAAGGAGAGCTGGAGAGTTACAATGTGTATGGGACACGATCCCCCCCGCGACTAAAAGAATTCTGGATCTGGCTATTACTAGGGAACGTCAGAGACAAAGGTGGCGCAGAATCTATGCCAGCTCGTCTCGCCATCCCGGGGAAGCCGCCGGCGGGGGGTCGTCGGCGCATCGAGAGAAAGCGAGAAATCAGAGACACTCCCAGGGCCGCCTGGAAAGGCGGCGACATCATAAAGGAACGAGCGCCCGAACGCAGAACGCTCCTGTCTAAAACCTGAGAAAGCTCGATCCTCCGAACTTATTCAGAGGACGCGGGGCGAGGAAGCACGACGCCGTCCGAACCAAGTTCTTTCATCTCGGGGGGTAGGGAACGGAAAAAGAGTCGAAACTGCGTGAGATACGATAAGAAGCACGATGCCCGCGACGTAGGCTAAGAGGGTACTACCCGACCTTTCGTAAGACAGAAGTCGGGGGAATCAAAGATGGGGGCTCGATCCGGAACGCAAAAGGGAAAGGCCGAAGTCCACGGCCTTCAGACCTGTCGCTCAAAAAAAATTGGAGTCTGGAGAAACCTAGGGGAGATCTGTCTCACGTTTCTGCTTTGCAAAGTGGGAAATGGGGTGCGAAAAACTCGCGCAGCATCTTCGGAACCGGGGGAAAAAAAAAATCGTAAGACGCGCGATCGTGAGTGGTAGACGTCTATCTAAAAATCAGAAAATGAGGACGCGAAATACCATTCGATGCAAAATGGGGGGGAAGATCAGCCGATAGAGAAAAGAGTCGGGGGAGTTACAAGTAAGACCTTGTCTGGCCATTCTATCACATTTAAGCCATCCAAAAGACGGGAATATCGGGAAAGCATTCGGAGGCGCGGGAAGGAAAAATCTCAGGGTTGCGCGGGCACGGCGCGAACGGTATGAAAGAGCGAGCATTTAGGTCTTCGTCCGCGTCTTAGAAAAGCAAAAAAAAAGATGAAAATGCTTCGAGAAGAGCAGCAAGGACGAAAGAAGGATCTCGCAAGTTTCTTCAGAAAACGCAAAGAAATGGGAAGGGCCTGTTACATCTCACGGGACGGAGCGAGCAGGCAGAAACTACAATTACGGGGATCGCAAAAAAAACGAAAAAACAGAAGGCGCGACGCTACCTGAACCGTAAGACTTTATCAAAAAACCTCAGGGTCACATTAATACCGGCTTACCGGCAGAACAAAACGCCCCTTCTCCGGGGGGGGAAACCGGAGGGGAAAAGGAGGAAAAAAAAAAATCCTAGATCATGTCATCGTCTCACTCGAACACCGGGGGAAAAAAAATGGGGGGAAGGGGCAAACCTAAAAAACCAAAACCCAGCCGAGCGCCCTGTCCGGCCAGCTCAAGAATTACTAGAGATCCAGGAGCGGGAATCTGTCATGTTTCCCGAATCCGCCGGTGGAAAAGATAAAAGGAAGGCTTAAAGCTGATCTAGAGAAAGCGAAATCTATAGGCAGGAGGATCGACTCGTCGTCTTGAGCGGGAAAAAAACTTCAGAAAAATAGAAGGAAGGGGCAGAGGAATCTACCAGGGGTAAGATAATCAGAACACAAACGATGAGGAGGAAAAAGATACGTTCACCTGGAAGGAGCACAGAGAAATAACGCTATATGAAGAATTGTCCATGAACACCTTCAGAAAAAAGCGAAAGAGGAGGCAGGGGTCGAGTGCACTTGAACCCAAGGAAAAAAAAATGAATTGACCTTCGGGGGACTAGAGAACGACCGTTATCGCTCCGTAATTTGGGTGCTTGATGGGTTCGAGGAGGAAGAGAAAGGGTCAAAGGGCCAAACTTCTTTAAGAAAGGAACGACATCGTATGGGGGGACGAAAGGGGTGGGGGCGAGACTAACGCGACGGTCGTGACGCGACGCCCGGACTTAACATCGTAAATCTCTGCAAAAAAGGAGTCTTATCACAGTAACTTCGGTCAAGAGGGGGACGCTCCTTCTGGGTATCTAAGCGAGGAAGGCTTTCCCTTCGGCCCTTGACTAGAGGTAACTTAAGAACCGAGACAGGCGATATAGGATAACATAAAAATGAAAAAAAACCACCGGAAAATTCTCTAGAATCTGCTGAAGGGCATCAACGGGAAGAGCAGATCGGGAATATTTGGGGGGAAATAAGGAAAAAAGAAACTGAATAATAAGAGAATAATGAAAGCGCGGAATCTCATCACGTCGACCGAGCAACATACATCTAAGCAGAAAAACTAGTGTAATCGGGTTATCTCCTAGTCGGTAAAAAAAAAAAAAAGGTAGAATCGCGAACTGGGGGATAACTGTTCCAGAAGGCAGCTGATGATGCGGATAAACAGACCACAACCACGAAATCAGAATGAAAAAGACCCTGTCGGGGGAGACGTCCTGTTAGGTCGCGGAAAAAGGGTACAAAGAAGGGGGCGCATTACTCTACCAAAACTATCGGTCGTCGACAGGATCGCGGGAAGGCAAGAGCGGTATCTCTTTTGATAAAAGAAAAAAGAAAACGAACAAAAACGAGATGAAACCGAGAGAAAAAAGGGGAATAAGACCTGGGGAGTAATATTATGAAGAAGACTAGACTAAAGGGAAAGCGTGTTCAACGACCGACTCGCTGACGCGTAAAAATGGGGAGGGTCAGGGATATCTCGTAGTCCGACGCCGTAAAGAAAAACTCAAGGGGATGTCCTGTCATGAAGGTCTCGGATCAATCCGGGAGATAAGGAGGGAAATCGAGGTCGAGGGAAGCGCTGATCAGACCGGTAAAAATCGAGGAGGAAATGTAACAGCGAGCTCAGCTAATAGGAGCTGCGCCGCCTCGAATGCGGGACGAAGGGCGCGTTCAACAAATCTAGAGTAATTGTACCGATGAGTGGAGACTAACTCTTGACAAAGGGGGAAAGAAAAAAGAAAAACAGTCGGCCCAGCGGGTATCCGAGAAGATGGACGTAGATCCCTGCAATCCAATATACGACGTCGTCTTCGGCCCTGCAAACTAAAAAAAGGGCTTAAGAAGTAGACTTGGGAAAGAATATTCCAAAAAGGAAAGTGGGTCGAGCCATACCGCGTCATCTGCCAGCACAGAGATTGATCGAAGCCTTAAACGCGCGCCAGCCGGGGGACGTGGTGAGAACCGGCGATTTTCGCAGGTAGGAATGGAGGAACGCGACAGGGAAGGGTACGAATACAAGAAATAAGTTGAGCAGTTCACTATTCCTAATAAAAAACATCGGAGGGGGAATCTCGACGCGGTGGTTGACACACATAGGAATTGGGGGGACGTTTCCATCGGGAGGGGGTACTTTGAGACGTCAGCAATCAGAAAGTGGGCCGTCTCTCAGTATAGGGACGAAAAAGGGAGAGAGTCCTAGGATGCGCTACTAGAAAAAAAAAAGGTCACTGGAAAGATGGTCCCGGGTACTTGGCAAAAAAACTGGCACTACGTCGCTTAAGTCGGTAGAAAAAAGAGCAAAGAGAGAAAAACTCCGTCGTATCAGTAGAATATATCCTCAAAAAAAACAAAGTGGTGAGGAAAATATGACTTATCTTCCTAATTCGAGAAGGAGTTGGAGAGGAAGGAAGATCTCCGATTAGCCTTAAGGAAAAACGGTGAAAAGAGTCGGGTCGTGGGGACAGTACCCGGCGCGACGCATTCAAACGGGCGAAGGCAGGATCTAGTTAGGAGATCAACTTAGGCTCAAAGAGTTAAAAATAAATTCTACGACCGACGGGAGGATGACGATCAAGGAAGGGGGGACAAAAAGAGAAACCCGACAATTCTAGTGGGGTGTTAAAACCCGGCGACTTCAGGGCCGGTTTGCACCTAGTAAGGCTCAGAAAAGAAGTTAATCATCAGCGAAAGAAATAGGAGAAATGGGGTCTTCCACTCGTCGAGAGTTCGATACGAGGAAGCGGGAGCACGTCAATGAAATCGCTCTTTCAATGGTAGCTTGAGTCGAGGGGGCGATTACCGATTCGGTAAGGTCTCAAGCGGAGGAAGAAGGGACAAGAGGAATTCTCGCCATCAGGGTAAAGAAGTTACGGAATCCGGCGGGTAGCGCCTCGAAGGCATTGAGGATCTGGGACTTCAAGCTATCAAATAGACAGCCAAAATAAGGGGGAGAAAATCAAAATCCGGACAGAATAGCGCGACTGCGGTGAAAAAGAAAACATAAGCTCTAGCTAGGATCCCGCTATAGCCCGGGAGAGAAATTCTCGACAACAGGACCGGGTCGCCTGAAGGAAGCCTAAAGAGAGAGAGAAATCGAGGGAATTCGTGCTGCGAGACTGCAAAAAATACAAAAACTACTTGATCACTACTACTATATCTTCTAGAACCGCCCCGGGCGGAATCTATCTATTCTTTGTAAAAAAAAAAAAAAAATAAGAGAGATCTTCAAAGACTTCGTCATCCTCTTCCAGAGACCTGGCGCAGAAAAGCCGGGGGAGGGAGTGCCGGTAGAGTCGTCGAACTTTCGGCGTTTTGTGTGCAATCGACAAAAACTGACGCTCAGCTCTTAGGTGCAAAAAGAAAAAAACATAAGGAGACGACGCGATCTTAGGGTTGAAGAACGTAAAAAGGCAGTCGGGAACATCGACACCAGAAATCTCTAAGTGTCTTGGCAAAACGCGATAGGGATGGTTCCTGTCTTCTGCACAAAAAAGCACTGAAAAGGCCAGGAGAGATGGACGAGTGAGGGATGACTATCGCAGATCGACCGGGGACAAAATTAGGAAAACGGTCGCCGGAAGCTCTGCTGTTTCTCGGGCGAACGAAACGGCTGGCGTCGCTGCAGGATTCTTACAGAGGTTGGGCTGGAAAAAAAAAAAATATTCAAGAGCGAGGAACTACAAAGAGGAAAGGAAGGAGCAGCGATCTAATGAGGGTTCTCATCTATATCGCCACTTGAGCAAGGGGGAAAATGTGAAAGCTCTCCCCGTCGTCAGGAGGGACCGGCTTCAAGAGGAAAATCTAGGATCAGCTCCCCGACTGAGAGGAAAAGGATCATCTCCCGGGGTATCCGAAAGAGCAAAGGCCAGAACGCAACGTCGCGTTTCCGCCTGTTTGAACTAAAACATTTGAGAGCTCGGGCCATCGGGTCTTCAACGGAAAAAGACCGAAAGGGGCATCAAGGAACGAAAGGAAGAGAAGCCAACCAGAAGTAAGAGCGAGCCCAGGTCATACTTTCTAAATGTCCGCGCCGAGCCCGAAAAGCTCGGCAAAAACTTCTGCTTCAAGCTGCACAAACTGGGGGGGCGCTCGCTCGGCGGCCCGATTCGAAACGCGGGAAGCGGGAAAACCACGGACCGAGCTCGCCGGCATTTTCCGAACGAAAATGAAAGTGCGATACGAAAAAGAAACAACGGAGGAAGGAGTAGAGAAGAGGGAGGAAAACTGGGGAGAGACATGCCGGCGGAAGGAAAAAAACGTGTCAAAGAAGGGGAAACGCGCTACGGAAAAGGAGGAAGACCGGCTATTCTCTTTCAATCAAAGTAAGAGGGGAGGGTCAAGAAGGGACAACTGCGGCGTCGGGAACATGAGTATGAACGCAGAAGAAACGAGGATCTTTCCCGCATGGGACGCTGAGAAACCTTGAGACATGGTCGAACTTTGGTATTGAATGGAAAAAAGAAGAGCTGTTTGGAAGACGTGGGAGCGACAGGGCCTGAAAAGAGAGGCGTGAAAGCAAACTTAAAGAGGGGAAGGCAGGGGAGGATCTGTTGCTGGAGCGTCGAAAAAAGATCAAAGAGGCTTGTCCTAAAGGGGCACTATCGCCCGGTACTATAGTGAACAAAAAAGAACCTGGGGAAAGGGCGAATAGATGAAAAACTCCCGGCCTGTAGACGATGCGAAAGCGCCGAGCGGGTACGCCTATTGGAGTTGGGTTAAAGCGCGAAGAATCGGGCAAAGGAACCAAAAGGGAGACCCGTGGCCTCAAAGGGCATGCCAACGCAGCGAAAAAAGGGAAGCGTAAAGCGGAGATCACGGTCGAGAGGTCTGAAATCTTCAGCGAGAACCCGGCGATAGGGACTGGGGAACAGAAGGATGAAAGAAGCCCTGCTACCAGCCACGCTAGGAGGACAAGGAGGACGCATCGTCCGGGGGGGGGGTCGCGTCTCTTTTAAAAAAGCATGAAGTGGGGCGCTCAGACGAGCCACGACGGATCGGAGTCGAGGGAAGGCACGAAATCCCAAATGCCGAGTGTCTAAAAAAGGGGTCAAAAGGAAAAGTTCAAAACACGAAGAAAAGAAAGGAACCAAACCAGACCGCGATCAGCAGGATAAAAACTAAGGAAGGAGGCATGAAGAGGAAAACGTATTACAAAAAAAATCGGGAGGAGCAGCGTGTGCAAGAAAAAAGAAGTGAAGACTACCTTGTTCTGTCGTTCGTAGACGTACACGAGAGGCCGTCGTTCAAAGGAAGGAATGAATGCAAAGTCTCAGAGGGTTCTGAAGAATAGGGGTCTAGAATGAGAAGACCCGTGAGAAGATCCCGGGACAACGGCTCAGGGGAAAAAGGAGCGAAAAGAAGTCGCGGCGCCGGGAGAGAAAGGTCGATGTCGCTCAGTCGCGTCACGTCGCACAGAAAAGAAGGAAGAAGAGAAGAAAAAAGGCGAGTGACTGTCAGGCGACCGGGGGAGGGAATCGGAAGTGGCCCAGAATCCCTGCTATGAGCAAAAGAAACTCCTCCTTATCTGCTTTGATGTCAAAGGGATAAGAAGGAAAGGGCGAGGGGATTCCGCCGCCTAAGCCAGTGAGATAGGCCAGACCCCAGCTTAATCTCCCGACCGAGTAAAATTTACTTAGCCGACAAACTGAAAAAAAAGACAGGGAACATGCCGTTTGAAGGTGGTGGAGCATGAGTTTGCGGCAAGGTAGTCATTTCCGTAGCGACCTTGGTCCAGCGATGGGAAGATCAGTTCGATCTCTTGATCGAAACGAGGCAAAAAATTAAAAGAAAAGAGGAAGAGGGCAAAAAAAAGCGTTTGTTGAAAAAATAAACGGCCAGGAAAACGCTCGGGGGGGAGTGGCGTAGAAAGCCGTCTGTCCGAAGGGTTGAGTCGCCGGAGAGACCCTTTTGATCGATCCTCGAAGAAAAAAACGAAAGGGAGAGGGACTGAGGATTTCTCTCCCGGTACTGGGAAAAACCAGGCCCACGACTGAGGAACTCGTAGATCGGCAGCCAGAACCGCCTAGGAAGATCATAAAAG
>Ga0179593_1379887_pt1 | contig 11593 bp, 8 predicted proteins | sample CZODoug2_1_08_16_FD_185931 | JGI IMG/M metagenome (GOLD analysis project Ga0179593, IMG submission 185931) | Vadose zone soil fungal communities from Angelo Coast Range Reserve, California, USA - CZODoug2_1_08_16fungal (PacBio error correction) | ecosystem: Environmental > Terrestrial > Soil >...
AAGAAAAATCTATGAGAAAGACTCGTGGCCAATCGCAGCTGTGTGCAAGGAAAAAAGAAACTTGAAGGGAGAAGACCGATGGGCGAAAAACTCTGACTAACGGACCAAAAAAAAGAGCCCGTGGGGGACCCAGGCGAAACAGCACGCCGTTCGAGACCGGAGAGGTCCAAACAGGGAGGCAAAAGACGCGAGAGAAAGAACGTGTGTTTGGTGAGGATGTCGATACACGAGGGTCAAAAACGAACAAGCAGCCTCCGCCCGCTACTGGAGTCCCGACCGAAGCAACCGAAGAACAGGGGAGGAGAAGCTCGCCCAAGAGAAGGGAACAGACTCTAATACGTCAAAACGCGGCCGTGGTGGGTGGTACATCAGCGCGAAAGTTAAAAAAGCCGTGGAGAGAGGACACAAGATGAGCTTCAAAGCGGGGAAAAAAAAGCCTCTTTGACTCTCGACTGGGGAAAAGCGCACCGACGAAGGAGCGCTCACAACAGGGCGATACCCGCACAGGACGAGTTCACGAAGAAGGCTGGCCACGGGGACTGGGGGGTCGAACAACAGGGGATACCCCCGGTTGTAAGAGGCTGAAAAGGCCTATCCGGAGGGACCCTCCGAAGAGGAACGAAAGGGGACACTGAGTGGGGACGCGAACGGGAGAAAAGTTGCCGTCCTCGAGCGCGACGAGTCCTCCAAACAGCTCGAGCAAAGGGCCCCGCGAGAAGCGATCCAGCAGGGGTTCCTAAGACACAGGAGAGAGAAGCAAAACAAAGAAGGGGTAAAAACGCAGAGACGGCCTCAGACAGCAGACTCCTGGAGGGTTGCCGGGGGAGGGGAAAAAAGGTCAGACCAATGGGGGGAGAGAGCAGTCGCCGGGGACTTAGAAACAAAGAGAGACGAGTGAAGCAAAACAAGTCGACAATCCACTCGAGGTCCCTGAGGGGCAGGGTGGGCAAGGAAGCCGGATCAAAACAAAAAACAAAAGGAAAAAGAAAACGGAAAACCTCTGATCGGCACGCGGACCGTAACGGAAAAAGGATGTCCTATCTAAAACAAGGATATTATTCTTCTAAAAGAAAAAACAACAAAGGTATCCAGGTACCGAGAGGGTCGGGGACTACGGCAGATGTTCTCTAGCCAGGGAAAAAAACATCTCGAGGGCAGAAAAGCCCGAAAAGGGCCGCGCCAAAACGGGGGATTTACGGCGACCCAGAAAGAGAAAAAAAGAAACCTCCCGTACGGGAAAGGTCACCACAAGGAAAAAACGACGGGCAATGCCGCAAAATCAGAGCATCATGCCCCCGCGGAGCTCGATAAACAAAAAAAGCCTGAGGGAAAGAAATCGGGCTACTATCGCAGAGAAGGAAGACATCGCAAAAGGTACACTGTGGAAGACTTCCTGCAGGCGGGGTTGGAGAGGGATGGCCGAAAAGTACCCCCCATCCCCCCACGTACCCCCGTGGCGTGTGGGGTGCAACGACTTGCCCTCCCCCACCACCCCACCCCCCCCAAGGAAGACCGCGCGAAAGCCGATCAAAGGTCCTAAAGGAAAACAAAAATGCAACGGTCCACGTAATCGGGGGGGAGAGGGTCACAAAAAGTCAACCACGCCGAGCAGCGTAAGCGGACTCGAGAGGGGAAAGCTAGGAAGTGTTGGACAGGCTCCAGGTAAGCAGACTCTATAGGAATGCGGGAGAGAAAAAAAAAGACAGGACCAAAAAACGGAACTAAAGAAAAAAAAACAACCAACGTGGGAAGAAAAGGAAAAAGATATATCGAAAGGTACCGGGGCCCTGTTTTAAAGAGTACTCGCGAGAAAAGCGATATGTACTCAGGAGCCCTTAAAAGGCGAGCAAGAAAAAAAAAAGGGAAAATCGATATGGCGAAGACTTCTGGGGTAAAATAATCAACTTGGTACGAATGTCATTGAACTAAGCCGATGAGAAAGGGTGCATTTTGCGCCGGGACCAGCGAAGGGAAAAAAATACTGCTGGCAGGCAGGAAGAGCACAAACAAAAATCTTCGGCCGCACTGACTTACAAGAATGAAAGGAGTCGATGCCTCGAACAGGGAAGGGCAGCGGGACGGGGGAAGTCAATCGTCGCCACCAGAGAGACGTAAGGCAAGAAAAAAAAAAAAAAAAAAAAACGGTAGGGCCGATCGACAGAAACACAATGAAGGACTCGCTGGGGCAGGGGGTCACGCAAAAGGGTGGGCACGAAGAGGAGGCCTTTTTGAAAAAGAATCGGAATACTAAAGGGCGCCAGCTGAAATGGGGGGTCAACGTAGAGGGATCCGGAAATGCGACAAGGATCGTGCAAGATAGCCGGGCGACGAAGGTCAGTAAACCAGGCGAGCGAAGAGAACGCGGTGAAAAAAGCGGGCAGGATGCTTTCGTTTATCCTTGGCGCGCCGGGCGACTCGGCTCATAAACACCCTGGGACTCGTCGAAGATCATAAAAAAAAAGCAATAGAAAAAAAAATGTCAAAAGGGTGGGTGAATCTCCTGGGGGGAACTAGCGAAGGAACCCTTTGGAAAAATAGAGAGAGAGGAGCTGGATTGCTGGAAAAACCGGGAGAAGTTGCCCTCAATCGAGAGGGACGAGCGCCGCGAAAACCAAGGAATTCCATCCAAAAACGGCCAACAAAAGAAGAGAGATGCAGGGCTCGGGTCAGGAGGAGCATTAGTTTTTGTCGAGGGAGAAATCATCCTCACCGGGTAGGAGAGCAGACGGAGTGAGCTAACTAAGAAAACGAGGATATATAGGGTGATCCTTTCGGCGCAAAACAAAAAGAGGAAGGACCTCCGTCGCAACGACTAGCTCGGAAACACGCACAGACTTCATCAAAAAGAGAGCGAGAGGGGGGGTCAAAAGAGAAAGGACAAACGGGCGAATGAAAGGGGCAGTAGAAAACACAACAACGGGAAACCACCCAAAGGGGGGTCTCGTCGAGGAGGGGCGACGCGAACAAAATCTCTTAAAAGAAATCAGGAGAGGGAACATGTTTATGGTTTGAAAGACGTAAGCTGACAAGTCACAGAAAAAAAGCGGAAAGCAAGTCACGCGGTATAGAGGGGAGGCCCACGATGAGTCAAGGGGAGAAAAAAAGGCAAGACAGGCTACTCGAAGGCCGCGGGTCCGACTTATAGGGAGGGACCTGCTCGTGGCGACCAGCGCATGGCCATCCGCGGGGAATCGAAAAGGCTGACTACGGGGGCGGCAGTTTCACTAGTGTCAGTCGACAAACAAGGAGGCACCCAAAAAGAAAGAGGTCATGCATCGCGACTGGGCACTGTTGGGACCGCTCCGGACGAGAGACGACCGGGGAGAGAAAAAAGGTTTGGGTTCATGAGGGGGGGGAAAGGAAAGAGTCAGTCTTGTGGTCCGTTACGCCAAGCTCACCACAGGTCCATGCTTAGTTAATCGTGCGCACGGGGAACCAAGCAAATGGGCGATTGGAAAACGCCATCAGATAGATTGGAAAAGAGGGGGGGAGAAAATGACAAAAACAGGTGGGCTCTGCCACAAACCTTCCCGGCACAGGAGTCAAAGGAAAAAACTCGGGACGACCTCCTGTCGGACAAAATCGCGAGAGGTCAGCGGCAACTCTCTAAGGGAACTTAATTGACGAGAAAGGCCCCATCATCCGCAAGCTGTGGGAAACAAGTGTACACAAGAACCCACTGTTCAAGCAAAAAGGAGGGTCGGAATGACGGATCTTCTTGAGAAATTGCACTCGAAACGTCCTGCAAGCCGAAACGAGAGCGGTTAACTCAATTAAGAGCAACCACCCCAGTACTTCGACGGAGAGGAACCTGGGAAAGAAACAAAACGGGCACGCCACGCAGTAATCGGTCCCCCATGAAAAAAAATCGGGGACAATCACAAACATCCGGGCAAGCGACCGCTCCAACGGGAAGCCAAGGCGGCGCCCCGAGGTCCTAGGGGGGGAAAACGACAAAGATTCGTCTCATCCCCGTAGAGTAATGGCGCATCAGAAGGTGGTCGGAAAGCCAGATTAACACAAACGTAAGACCAAGTCGTGACTCCTGGGTGGAAGTGGAGAAGCAAAAAAAGGAAGAGAAAGAAACCGCAGGGGCGCGTCGTTGGTGGAAAGCGAAATATCTTGTGGAAGGGCAGTCCTCAGCCGTGCGGCATAAGGAGCACAGGATTAAGGGAAGTTGACACGGCATCGAAAGACGCGACTTAATCGACAGACGTCCCCGTGGGGCCATAAAGAACCAAGCACAGCAGCGATACTCTCCGAAAAAAAGCAACAGGGGGAACACAGGAAGGCCGCGCCATCATCCGGGTCTTGGGGAGAGAGAACCATTTGGGGTGAAAGAAAGACAAAAAGACCAAATTGGAGAAGAAAGGTCCTCAATGAAGCCGAAGGTCGGCCGAAAGAGCGGTGGGCCAACGAGCAAAGAGAGATGTAACCAAGAGGGGCCCGTCGACCGAAACCGTGCAGAGGCAAAAATTTAAAGGGGAGAAAATAAACGTGGAAGGTCCTCAGGGCGGAAAAAAAGAGTGTTGGGGTGAAAAGCGGATGCAAAAACGGTCTGAGGAACAAAAATGCAGGGTCAAAGAGAATCACGAAGGAAGAAGGCAGCCTATAGGGAGAAGTCACGTGACACAAGCCCAGAGAAAAACAGTGAAAGTCGATCTTTTGATGGGAAAGACGTCCATGCAAAAAACCTCCAGAAAAAGGCCAAAAGGAGAAAGCAGAGACGCCCAGGGGAAAGGACAAAAGCACCCCGTCTCAGGCGTGGAGCTCTCAGGGGGCGCCCATGGTAGCGACACAGGGTGAAACAGGGGAGGGGAAAAAAAAACTCTGCGAAGAGCAAAGAAAAAACTGGGGGGTGGGGCGTGGTTGAGCTTGGCCTTGCCAGGAAGTGAAAACACTAAAACGGTGCCGGCCCGAGGCGGGATGTGCTGAAGAGACGGCCCGGGAGCAACACCTTCTTTGGCCTGCGACAGCGGTCTGGAACCGCACGACTAACGGCGGACAAAACAATGAGAGACAGCAAACAAAGCACCAAATGCAAACTTCCAAACGGACTCGGCCCTCAGTGGGGAAGTGGGCCCAAACCGTAGGGGTCCTCAAGAGGACCCCGTGTCAAGAAAAACCAAACGAAGGGAAGCAGGAAGAATAAGGTGCTTATCGGAAAAAAAAAAAATCACTTTAAGGAAACGAAAAAGAATCAGGAGGCAGGCCCGGCTTAAGAGAAGAGGGGGGGGGTTCAGGGTAGATCAAGGAAAAAAAAAAAAGAATCTGTCATAAAGAGGAAAGGAGAAAGGGGCGAGAAGAAAAAAAACCAAAAAAAAAGATCGGTGTGCCACCGGTGCAAGCTCTTCAAAAGTTCACTTGAGAAGAGACAAAAAAAAAGGGACACTAAAGAGAGATCGACACCACGTGGGGAAAAGCAAGTGGAAAAAAAAAGGAGAAAAAACCCCAAAAAAGGCAAAAAGAAAAAGGGGGGGAACCAAAAGGGGATGAGAAGGCATAGGGAGAGGGGGGGGTCAACTCACAGAGCTCGGGACTGCACCAGAACACAAAAAAAAAACACCTTGCCCCGAAGATCCCCCCCATCCCAACCCGGGTGAGGAGGGGCGGAAATGATCTACGATGCTGAAAAAGGCTCATTGTCTGCAGTGGTGCTGCGATGCACGACCGATAAGAAAATAAGGAAGGGGGTTTCAACAAAATTCCTTGGGGGAGAATAGCGAAAGATCGCCTGGAACGGATGTAGGCCCAGGTGGACCACTGGTGGAAAAGGAAAAAATGCAAATGTGTTAGGGGGGGGGGTCGAGAGGGGACGAAAGGTAGAAAGGGACTCTGGACCGATGCCGGTCTCGCCTCTCATATAAAGCTTGCAAAACGGACAAGCGCGAGTTGGTCCCTTAAAAAGGGCCGAATAAACAAAGCCCTAGGTGGCGCAGGAGAGTGTCACATCGTCCGGGAAAAAAGGGGATGGAACGCTCGCTGGAGGAGGCCAGGGGGGAAGGATCGAGGAATCAAGTGAGAGGGGAAGGAGGGCAACCAATACAAAAATCGCGTAAAACCTGACGGGTCCGGCCTCCGGCGGACGCCCACTGAAAAAAATACAATAGAAGCGGTGAGTCCCCACGAGCCCAAAAGAGGTACATTGCTGCGTGTTGTCAAACGGACCACAAGGCAGTAAAAAGAAGGGAGAATGAAACCTTTGAAATGGTTGCTGGTATCGACACCCGCCCTAGGTAGAAACCAAAGATGCGCCGGAAGACGCTCTGCATGCGACAGACGATACTGGGTATCAGTCTACGCCGTCTGGCTCTAGGGCTGCATGCCTGGGTGGGATGGACGCCGAAAATGTGTAGTGCAAGAGGGGAGGGCGCCAATGACCAAGAAGTGGCTTTCGAGGCGTGCCGATGGGTGCATGTTACAGGCGCCAGATGTAAGAGTTGTTAGCTTAAGGGGGGCATAGAAACAAGCCTCACGGGAAATGAGGGGCTCGGGGACGGTGACGTATCTGGGTAGTGCTAAAAGAGGGGATTACATGCAGACATCCCCCGGCCGCAAAAAGCTTCAGCCAAGTGGCGTCTTTACACGGGGGGGTGACCAGAAAAGCCCGGGGATGAGGGAAAGGGGAACGAAAGTCATAAAAAAGGAGGAGGGGGTCGGCGGGACAAGAGAGATACGATGAATCACGGGTCTGGTCGCCGGAGGGCGTGGGGTAAACGATGCAACTAGAGTGTTGTTTGCGGGGCAAACAAGGGGGTTAAATAAACGAAAAAATCCGCTTGGGGGAAAGTGTAAACCAATCGAAAGGTTGCCGGTGACAGCAAAAGCGCTTACGCACGCCGTCTGGAAAAAGCGAAGGGGGAGGCAACCCGACGAAGAAGTGGCGACCATACATCGGAAACGGGACCGAAGAGGGGTACCAAGGAGCGAGCGGGTAGACCCAGGGCCCGAATGGGGGAAAGGCCTCTCAAAGAGATGACAAAGGGAGGCGCGCCAAACCCGCTGACTGGTGTGACGAGCAAGGGTTGCAGGAGCCCACAAGACCCAAAGGGGAAGGGCAATCTAAGTAACACCTGCAGGGCACGTCGAAGATTAAAAAACGCCCAAAAGCAACACAAAGCCAACGGGGAAGGAAAGCACCAAGAACCATTCACGGCGACGCCCGTCTGCTCAGAAAAGGAATTTTGGGCAACGCCCTACCGCTCAGGAACTGAACGAAAACAATGAAGAGGACATGCTCGACGAGCCTCGATGAACAATCATTGGGTTTTTGTTCCAAGGTGCAGAGGCCAAAGGTAGGGGCGGTAAGGCCTGAGTTGCAGGAAGGACAGAAGTTATCGGGAGCACGGAGGGCGTTGGGAACGAGATCGAGATGAAAGAGTGAGCTGGCCTCGGAGCGACGTGATCACAATGCCATCTCGAACGGCCTACTCAGCACAATCACAAAAAAAAAGGGGGGAAAATCCGCCCCACGGAACTCTAAGGGTCGCAAAACAAAAACTCAGAGTTCGCCGGCCAGACAGCAACAAGCTAACCTGAGGGCCGTACGGCATGTCGACCAATCTGTGGAGAACACTAAAAAACGAAAAAGGTCCGAGCAAACCTCAACACAGCTGTTCCGTCTTGGGGGAAGCAGCACTGTCACGCGCTCGAACAAAGGCCCGAGACCGGTTGAAGGCAGCCCATCCCGCGGACAAAAAACGGGGCAGAAAAACAGAAAAAAAAGAACCAAAAGGCTAGGGGGGCAAAAGGGCGCAAAAACGCGCCAAAGAAAAAGAGAAAGCCGAAGAAACGCAGACCGAGTCGCGAAACTTGGAAAAAAAAATCCGGGGAACGAGGCCAGGGGGCGAATGCTACGCAGCAAAACGCTCCCGCATACTTAGGGGACAAGCCGCAAAAAAAAGAGGCAAAATACGGCGGCCAACTGCGGTTATCAAGTAAGGGCAGAAAACCTATGACGAGCAACTCAAGGACGCCACAACGTTCAGGGCGCAAGCTATCAACATTACACACGGGGGATCTCGGGGAACAGCAGAGAGACGGGGGCATTGGATAAGAAAAAAGGAGCGGGACGATGACCAGGGAAGAGAACAAGATCAAGAAAGCGCGCACGTGCAGCAGGCGGGTTAATGAAAGCCGAAGCTGGTGCGCGCCAAAGCTTACAAGGAAAAAGCAGCGGGAGTCAAGAAGGCCGCAAGGGCAAAACAACATCAAAGGAAAAAATCAAAAGAAAAAAAACCAACCGAAGCGAGGGGGCGCTCGCAGCGCAGAGTTCCGTGACAAAACGAAAAATCAAAAAAACAGCGAACACGCAGCGACTAGGAAGGAACCTGCAAAGCAGCCAAAAAGAAGGGACCTATGGATCAGGACGGGAAAAAAGTATGAGAAAAAAGGAAAAGAGAGAGATAGTCCGGGCTGGTTGGGGCGATCCAAGTCAGCTCGAGCAGGGATCAAAAGAGAGCAAAGAGAGCGCATTTCAAGACGCCAGCCTCATCAAGCCTCGTGGGGCGTGATCGACCCACTAAATCCGTGTCATTGGCGCCAATAAAAGCGCTGGGAGTTTCAAATACGAACCGTAACTCTCGCCCAGAAAAAAGCAACACGCGTTCATTACCAGACTGCTCCATTCGCAAACTGCAAAAAAAAAAAAGGTCACCTAGGCGAGAGGCCTGGCGGAAAGGTGGAATAAAAAACTATCAAAAAACGTTAGCAAATGGGAAACCGGCGGAGGGGTCGGAACCGAACTGAATGAGTTCATCGGCACTGAACACCTTTGTAGGCAGAGCAGTGAACTTGTGGGTATCGAAGGAAAAAAAAGGGCCCGCGCCAACAATGGGGGATAAACGCTAGGGGGGAGGGGGCAGGAAGAATCAGGAGCAGCCCCGACAAAGGATCGCGCCAGGTGGTCGCAAGGCGAGCGCATCGACCAAATCGTTGGGCCCGAAAGGGGGATTGTTCAAAAGGATCCACGTGCTTCCGACGCCCCAGGGCTCCTCAGGCAGAAGCAATATCCGCGACACAGGTACGAGGTCAGGGGGGGGATAGCGGCCCTGGCGGTGCCAGGGAGGAAGTGCAAAAAACTAAAAAAGAAGCAGAAAGCGCAGTGCTCATCCTTTACAGAGGCCAAGTGCAAAAAGTCGAGACATTGAGACCGGGCTCACAAGAATGGCGGGGAAGGTGAAAACGCCCCCTCAAAGAGTGCTGAGTGAGGGGCCAACATAGGGGGAGGGTGGAGCAAGCAGTCGTAAAAAAAAAAAAACAAAAAAACCTAAAAAGCGGGGCTGTTGAAGCTGCGGCCGGCGATCGAGGATATGGGGCGCTCCTGGCTCGCTCAAAATTAAGGAATGCTCACAGTCAGGCCGTCGCATCAAGAGCCTCGGCCCCCACGCCCGGCGACAAGAGCCACCAACGAAGCGAGAGGCGGGAAAAAATGAGAGTCGAGAGAAGAACCTAACGCGCAAGGACCCACCACCGGGCTCGTCAGCGACTAGAGACCTCCCGGACCTCAACACTTATCTGGGAATTTGAGCACGTCTCGGCGAGGCCTGACATTGCGAAACACCTCTACGCTTGGCCCGGTGGAAGATAGATGGGGTGGCGAAAGGCCATGAAGCACGAGCATGTAATCAGACAAGAGGACGCCGGATTGGAAAGTAGGAGGAGGGGGCCCCCTGGGGGAAAGGAGTGACGGCCAGTGGGGAGATAAGCCACGGGCATGGTCAACGAGCGGGTGCAGCAACGGCCGGAAGGTAATTGTGTTGAGAAGTTAACGAAAAAAGGCGGCCACACCAAGGTCTCCGCTCCATGGGTCCAAGACGGGATCGTTGGAACACGCAGCGGGGTATGCAGAAGGGTGTTCTCCTTAAGGAACGGAGGGGGGCGGGGAAGGGGGGACGGTTACTCGCCCGGTTCCTAGAGTCCGTGCTCAAGTACGCGAGCAACTGGGCACCGGGGACAAGACAAGCTGGTTTGATGTTTCGTGATGGGGGGAACTGACACGGTAGAACGCTCAAACCACAGCCGACAGGGCCGCTTGTAGCCTTGTGTTCACGGCGTAAGCGACTCAGACGCCTAGATAATTCTTCACCGGAAAGCCACTCAGGGACGGACGAACGCGGAGAACGTGGAGAGAAGCCGCGGGGCCCATCAATTCCCTAGGGCACGTTGTACGTAAAAAAAGGGGGGGAAAAAAAGCCACTGGACGCAGAAGCACGGGGATTCCGACTAAGCTGAATCTCTTGATGGAGGCGCCGACAGAAAACCGCCTGCAAAACAAGAATCGAAGGAAGCGCGGGGTCAACTCAGCCTAAGATCATAACCTCTTTGACATCTGGAGAAGTCTGCAAAATCGGCCGTAGGGGGAAAGGCATGGAGACGAGGGCAAAAAGCAGCAAGATAGATCGCACCCACAGAGGCGGAAAGATAAAAAAACATAGAACAGGATAACGAGCGTGCCCTCGCCGACTCGATGTTTCTGGGCAAGGTTTCGAGCGTCAAGGACACAAGGTAGAATAACGGGGGGTTTGGCTTCAGCTAATACCACAAAACTTCACAAGAAAAAAAAGCTCCGGAAGAATTAACCCTGGGGAAGTTCAGAAACAAAGGACAGCCAAGACGCGCGGGGTGACTCAGCGGAGCAGCTGGGGGGGCACTTGGGGAGACTGACTTCGGGGGACGGCGGCAAAAAAACGCCGGGTAAGTTCCAAGGGCGCAGGTAAAAGGGGATGTGATCAGAAAACGCGCCAAAGCACGGGACAAGGGATCTCAAAAGATAGGAGCTCCTCGGAAAAAAATAGAGAAAAAGGCACGAGGGATCCGCACATAGACTCTTGCCACTTGGTGAAGAGTGTCACCATGGTTAACTAGACGTACAAACTGGTTGGGAAGAAAAGGAGAATTGATAGGGGGAACGACCGGCAATCGGGGCCACACTAGGCTCGAAGATCGACAACCAAAAAAGAGACCAACGACCCGAAACCAGCAAGGGGCAACCCAACGTGGTTTCAAACACCAAAAAAAAGAGATGAATCCAACGTAGAGACCCACAAAGCAGCGATCGGGCCCCGACCAACTAATGGAAAAGCGAATTGGAAGGAGGTCTTGCACAGGGGGCTCCAAGCAAGAAGGAGCCTCCAAATGAAACGTCGATCACGGCCCTAAAAAAAAAAAGCCCACACTGGTAGAGATGAATGTGTGGTATTCAGATGTGAAGATGAAACGGGGATAAGCCTGGAGACCAGACAGAGCAAAATATAATAGCGGCAAAACCCGAGCGCCCAAGGATCCGCGTGGGATTGATGAAAGGCTCCCAGTTAGGCGCCACGTAAGGGTCAAAAATTTAAGTTCTAGGTGGAGACACCTTTTAAGTCCGGGACCGTGAAGGGGGAAACTGCACGTGAGAGGTCCAGCGGGGGGGGGGGGGGGGGGGGAGGCGGCAGCAGAGAAAAGGGCGAAACCTGTTCTTCTAAAGGAGAAAACACCGGCGTACCTTGAATTGGCTGACGGCTTGGGGACAATAGGAAAAGAAGGAAAACGCCCGTCCCTGCAAGGGGACGCCTAGCTTAACCCCGAAGTGTGGGCAGGAAAGGGCAGG
>Ga0179593_1543384_pt1 | contig 11593 bp, 10 predicted proteins | sample CZODoug2_1_08_16_FD_185931 | JGI IMG/M metagenome (GOLD analysis project Ga0179593, IMG submission 185931) | Vadose zone soil fungal communities from Angelo Coast Range Reserve, California, USA - CZODoug2_1_08_16fungal (PacBio error correction) | ecosystem: Environmental > Terrestrial > Soil >...
CTGAAGTGAGTGAGGGCTACTGACCTCCGATGAAAAGGGCCTGATATTCCTGCAGCAAAAGGGGTTTAAAGAACTGCAGCGGCTTTTGATGGAAAGGTTCGCGTCACGGAAAGTCGACAGAACGCGACATACGTAGCTACGAGAATGAACCAAAATCCGTTGGCTGAAAAGCAACCAGATCGAAGTAGGGGGCCGCTGTCGAGGGAGAGTAGCGGAGCAGGGAGCAAGAAAGCAAACCGCGTTCCAAACTGGAGACGTGATTGGGAAACAGGCAAAGTCTCGGAGAGAAGAGAGCGGAAAACCGATGATATTTGGTGGAAACATCGGACCTAGGGTGGTTCTCTCAATTATGCAACACTCGCGAAGTGTGTGGGGTGGGAGGGCATTCGAGCTAAATCCTGTTATGCACTCATTAGGACGTTAGTTATACCGGACAACAGGGGGTCGGCAACGCCACAACGATGTCGGCTGAAGGAGTCGGACACAAGTCTTGACCTTGAGGATTGGCGGACGCCCTAAAAAAGAAAAGGGTACTAGGGGAGTTGACTGAGACGCTTACTTCTGGGTCCCTCTAAGCGGCACACGAAGGGGGTAAAGAAAGGTTTTCGCCATTCATTTCGGCCGAGCTCGCCGAAGAGGGGGGGCTGGATCGATTAAGCTGCTCAGTCTCTGAAGATCGGCATGAACTGCGGTTACCCCGAGGTGTGAAAGTTGAGAACGTTGTACCCAGGCCCGAGAACCCAGGCGGAATTTTCAGCAAATCAGCAACGTAGAAGAAGGAGAAAGAAATTGGCGATATTTTCTCGGGAATAGACGGGGACGTCCTTTCGATCTCGGCCGGTTCGGTCTTGTGCTGTGAAAAAGAGGGTCGACGTACAAGTTCATTCAGACAAGACAAGGCCGCGGATTCACGAGGGGCGTCAACGGTAGAAAGGACGCCAACACAACAAAAAAAAAAAAAAAAAAACCCCCCACAAAAAAAAAAAACCCAACACAAAAACAAAAAAAACCCTCAAAAAAAAACCCCCACCCCCAAAAAAAAAACAGAACCCAAAACAAAACCAAACAAACAGAAGAAAAGAAAAAAAAGAAAAAACACAAAAAAAAGAAAAAAAAAACCCAAAACAACCCCAAACAAAAAAAAAAAAAAACAAAAAACGCCTCCCCCCACAACCCCAACACACAAACAAAAAACCCGCGAGCTTAATGGGAGGCTAGTGGTCACAACAACTCAGAAGAGGTCAGATGGAAGATAAAGTCAATCCAACGTAGAAAATTAAGAAACCTCACTGAGCTATCGGGAAAGGGCCTAGCTCAATGTATCGAGGTCACAGGAAAACTACGGACCTGAGAAAAATATCTCACCGCCGCTTGCTCAAAAGGAAACAGAGTGAGCGATTCACCTTAAAGGGCAAGGGGCTAGGATTGCTTTTCCTCACAAGTCGCGCTGGGGAAGAGGAGCAAGCGCCTAGGGAGCTCTTAAATTCCGCAACCGACCGAGCAAACGGTCTCGTTTCTTCTCAGACCTGTCAATACCAAGAACTAACGATAGAACTCTTTGTCCGTCGGTCTCGTAACTCGGATCTGGGCATCGAACTTGAACTCGAAGAAAATCGCACACGCAAGAAGAGAGGGGAATCTGGGGTGGTCGTCAGCTCGGGTCAGGAAAAATCGATGAATGATCGAGCAATGTGAGGAAAAAATCGAAAACCAAAAAAAGGCGACACTGGATTTTCCAAACGGACCGACGGGCATGAAGATGTGGCCCGGGTCATCTTGAGGACTGTCAATCTAAGAGAAGGGTCGGCAACTGTGTCGCCGTCCGTAAAAAAGGGCGGGCCCTGGACCACGAAGAATAAAATGCCGGGGCTATCCGAGCTTCAGGAATTGACCGAACCAGCACGGATAAGAGCGACAGTATGAGCTTAGGTCGGGGGAAGTTCTTGACTAGTGGTGATAGGGTTGGTTCAAATGGGGTTTGGAAGTACCACAGGGATGTACTGGATTGGGGGCGTTGCATTCTCACCAAGAGGGGGAAAGAATGGGCGCTTCCTACATCGCCATCTAATCTTATAGATGCGGGGTTATTTGAAGGAACGCGGCTAAGGGGGATCATACAACGCAATCTCTCTCAACCAACAAAAGATATTAAAAGGAGGGAGGTTTCTGAGCAAAAATTCATGAAAGGATTGGAACACGATTCCATACAGCGGTTGAAGACGCTAGAAGATTCGTGCCATAGCAACGTCAGGAAAAAGTTGTAGAGGACACTCGTGTTCGCCGCCTCGAGGAGGAGAAAATCACGCCCGACAAAGGGGGGACAAAACTTCCGAAGTCCAGAAATGTAAGGGGGGAAACGCGTCAGTCCGTGAGTTTCTACAGGTCATGAGAACGCCAAGAGGCATGGGGCCAGGGGAAATTCCTTCGCAAAAAAAGCGAACTTAGCGAAGGAATATCTAAACGTCTCCAGGAGAGTTGCCCGCCAAACCTGGAAAAACATGTTCGGAAAAATCTGATGAATAGATCCCTGTGGAAGAAAGAAATCCAGCTTAGGAATGGGAGGGTCCATCTCAAAAAGGAGAGCAAGGCCATAGGGGAGACTCCCAGCTGCTAGAGGAATAACTCGTATTAACGCGGAGTAACTCTTCCGGGAGAGCTCTACCGACGAGCCCGATGCCTGAGGTAGTAGGACCTGGAAATAAGCGAGACTACTATAAATGGTTCATTTCTCCTCATACACTCGACCGCCTACGGGGGCCCACGGTATTTGCGGGGAACGGTTACAAGATGGAGGTTCGCTTATAAGATTCCCAAGCCCGGTTATTAAGGACCCCGTTTGAAGAGACCTCCGGGGGGGGAACTCGTGAAGGATCGAAAGCGATTCCTGAGAAAGGCGCAATGTGCGGTGGGGGGGGGGGAAGAAGTCCGCTGGGAGCAAGGAGTTCCTCGGTCACTCCAAGAGCAAGGTTGAGCTCTTAAGGTGAGCTCTCGAGGTGAGAAAAGGCTTACTCGGGGGGTTGATCTTAGAAGAACGATCAATGACCAGAGGGTGAAGCCTGGGGGGACAAAAGCGCCTTCCGAGCAAGAGGGCAGCCTCGAATCTCAACAGGAAATATAAATGACTTCAGAAGGTCACGGTCGTGAATTAATAGACGGACACCAAGGAGACCGCTTCCAGACGGGTCCGAATAAAAAAAGGGGGAAGACAGAGGTCTATTTCCCGAGAACTCTGAATCGGTCTCGGCGAGGGTGTCAGTCGGTCTGAAAAGCACGGGTCTCGACTGTCGGTAAAGGAACTAAAAAAGAAGGTCCACAGCATTGAGGGGAAAAACTGGGGAACGTGAGGCAAAGAAACTCATCGGAGAAGCGTCATGATAGGCGGACCGCTAGGGGGAGAGAAAATGCCCAGTTCATGGGAAAAAGGGACACACAGATGCAACCATTCTCTCCAGAATGGGGAAGGGTGAGGGTACCGGCCGTCGAGAGCTTATCACATGAGAAACCGTAGGCCGTAAGAAGGGGAGGAAGCGCAATACTAATCTCCCCCAGCTCCGAAATTTTTAACAGACAAGCAGGGTGGCGAAGTGAGACGCTGACGGACTGTCTAGAAAAGGAAGGGGGGGCAAACAGAGGGCAAAACCATAGAGAGCGGTGATGAAACATGAATCATATAAAGGGTGAGATGCGCGGAACAAAGCTGGGAAAAGGGTAATAGGTTTCGCGGCCTGCGGAAGCATTTCAACAAATGGATTTCCCATCACTAGCTCAACAGAAGGGACGATGTTGATGATTAGTGAATCAGGGGAGAAACGCCTCAGGAAGAGAAAAGAGGGAACCATAAGAAAGAAAAGGCGGGAGAACATTGATTAGTCTATCTTACACGTACATGAGGGGGGGGGGGGCAAGAGAGTAGAGGGGTATTAAAAACTTGAAAGTGTACCTAACATCCAACTCTCCACAGAAGAAAGACTTGTCAGTTCGTTCAAAACTCGGGGGATTATTAAAGGATATCCGGACATAACATCCGGGAGAAAAAAACGATCAAGGATTCTAAACAAAAAAGGAGATTAGTAAAAATTGGAAGATTGTTCCGAGACAAAGAACTCTGGCTCGTCGGGAAGGGAGTCAAGGCATCGTTCAAATCCTCGTTTTTTAAAACAAAAAAAGTAGGATAGGTGAGAATCGGTTCTGTTGGAAGCAAAGGAGAAACAAAAAAAGACTAGACCGTCCGAGAAAAGGGGAAGCCTTCCAGACCTTGTTCAAAGATAGAAGCGAGCGGGGGGCGCCGGGGGGGAGCTCCGTAACGAAGGGGAAATGGGAAAGCATCATCACCTCGTTCGAGCAAAGCTAGTGGAAGGGGGGGGAAACCACCAAGAAAGGACTGCCGCATTACGGGGACACACGATTCCATATGGTTTAAAAGGAGAATCAGGGTTTCGCGCGCCGCCAACCAACTAGGGAGTTGCAAGTGGGGAGAAAGTCAACTCCTCATGCAAAGCGATTTCCTTACGGAGGATAGGGCGCTACCGTAAACGGGAAGCCGCACCCTTCTGGCGGACCTAGGGAAAAAGAAAAAGGCGTGAGCCTTTGAAAGAATTAGTTCTCCTGGAACCTGAAGTCTCATGGAGGAGACTGTGCGAGAAGTACCGCAGCAACGAGGGAGGAGACGGCCGAAGACGTCAACCCGGTGTGAGGAAAAGGAGTGGGAAGAAACCGCGCTCTCCGAATATTTTCTGCCGATTAATGGAAGGAGGGAGTGCTCTGTAGAGAGAGCTGAACTTCCGTTTTACAAGAAATTAGTTGACCTTATTTGGCGGAATGGGCCAGCCTGCAAGAGAACCCATCGTGGGAAGGGATGGAAAAAACTGAAGACACGTGAGAAAAAGGAATGCTTTCGGAGTCCGCGTCATAGATAAGGTTCACTGCTTCTTTATTTAGAATGGAGGCTCGACAAGGGTTCAAATGAAAAAAAGGAAAGGGGAGTAACTCATACTGGGCGAGCATAGCACAGAGGAGCTGAAGCTGCTCGTGTTAAAAAAAAGGCGGAAAAACGTCGAAATCTGACTATATCGCAAAGCGACAACCGCGGTGAAAAAAGGGGGAAGGGGAACACTACTAAAAGGAACAAATTGCCTATGCTCAACTGGAGTTTACGTAAGCGCAAATACTGCGAAAAATGGGCGCTCACCTATCTCAAAAGCCTAGGGGCCAGTGGATAACGTGGGGAAGCAGTAACGAGCCCAACCAAAAAACACCTTGTCGCTTAGAAAAGGGGGAAGAGGGGCATGGTCCTCACCGCAGGGAAAACGGGAAGCGCCAATCAGGGCAAAAAGTGCAAAAAACCGAAAAAGTGAGGGGGGAGGGAGAAGAAAGAAGACACCGATCAGTATGTAAAGATTGCCGTCGGTCTGCTTACCTCACGCACTGTCAAATCACCACACTTAATATGCATAAGCGAAATACGAGCAGGGGAGAAAGAGGGAGTCGCATCGATGAGCAGATGGGGGGGAGCGAAAATCCCTCGCGACGCTGAATTGAGGAAACAAGGGACCAGAGGGGAAAAACTCCTAAAGTGCGACTGGTTCATGTCCATCTGTCGTGCGTGAAAAGAAACAGAGAGGGGGGGGGGCAACTGGACGCTCGTGGATTGACAATACGCGGAAAGGGGAAGGGTCACGACAAACATCTTCTTCTACTACAGGAAAAAGGAGGGACACAAGTTACTCAGTCCAGGAACCTCTAAACGGATGACGCGCTTCCAGGGCTCAAGAGGAACTGAAGAAGTTTGACGTCCTGATTTGGCGATAAAACTGCCGGGGAATTTTTCTGCACCGCTCCTGAGGCAAAAGAGGGGCGATAAGGGGGAGCGAAATCTTTCCAAGACTCCTTTAAAAGCATAGGGATGTGCAGCGGAACGTAAATCGGGGGTCGCATAAAAAGCAGGAAAAAAGGAGGGAAGGAGAGAGATCTTTTTCCTAGAAGGAGGGGGGAAAAGGAGAGTTTCAACGCGCAGGAAGGAAGGTCCCATTCAGGATAAAGGTGGGAAAATAACGCTGTAGGCCTGCTGGAATTGGAAAAAGAAGGGGTACTAAGAATGACAACAGGTAAAGAAAGAAAAGCCAAAGGTCAAAGACGAAACTTCCGAAGCCGATAGGATGGCCTTGCGCGGAAGTTAGAACCCTGTCTGGAATAACGTCCGAAGAGAAATCAAGAAAAGGGGAGGCCAAGCGGGCACACTAGAAACCTACATAGGCGAAGCAGAAAAAAAGAAAGGGGGCAGAGGAAACCGCCAGCCATTACATTGAAAACAGGGCCGTCTTCATGCTGGTCAGAGGCGGTGGGGAAGAAAAAAAAAGAGTCGCGAGTGTCGTGTCTATAGAAGAAAGAGGAGATCAAAGAAAGATCTTTCTACTCCCCGAAACAAAGAGAAGGGAGAAGAGATAAGGAGGCCGAGCGTTTTATCGTAGAACAGAGGCCCAGATCCGGAGGTTAAAAGAAGAAAGAAGGGAGACTACTAGGCGGGGTCGTACGGAGAAAGAGGAAAACCACTCACAACTCTTTGCCCGTTAAGGACGGGGGGGACAATCGCCGCTATTCTCTTCACTCTGGAAAAAAAGTAGAAGGGGGGGAAAACTCACAGTGGACAGCGAAAGGGAAAAGAGGACAGCGCTCCCACAGAGAAAAGGGAAAAAAGTCCAATTCGTGGCTGTGATCTGTTTGACGGGGGCCTTTGCAAAGAAGAGAGACAGGGTTCTTCACGAGTCTCAAGGGAAGGGTGAGAGCGGCTCCGCTTTTGAGCTGGGGGACGAGAGGAAGTGACCGAGGGGGGGTTGGGTCCGTTGGGGGGGGTGCACACACTAGCAACGCCGATGAAGAGGTGAAAGACCTCAAAGGGGGGACAACAGGGGAGCGATGAAATCGAGAAGACAAGGGAATGACTTGTACCCGAAGGGACGACCACCAGCGAAACAAGATAACGGACAAAAGAGGTAGTTTAAAAAAAAGGAAACTAGTATAGAAGAATGGTTCACAGAAGAGATCTTTCTTAACGAGCAATGGTCTCCAGGAAGAGGGAAGCGTTGAAACTCAAGGAAATAAGTACAACTACATTGTCTTGGAAGGGAAGGGTGGAAGGTCTATAAAAGATCCGTAGGGAGTGATCGAGCTGAGCCCCAGCGTAGAGCTGCTGTGGAAGAAAGGGCTAAAGAATTGAAAAGTCTTCTCAGCACCTCGGGCTCCCTAGTTCCGTCTCGCATGCTATGGAGAAGGAAAGTCCAGGTGATCTGTAATGAGGAAAGAGTCGAAGAAACCAAGTCAAGAAGGCATCCAAAAATTCCTCAGATTGGTGCGCGGGGCACCTCCCCTAGGGTTTGTAGCAGAAATCGAGGTTCCCAAAGGGGCATAAACAGATGCTCTCCGGCGTTGCGAAGAAAAAAACCCTGTCCTAGGAAGAGACTATTTGTTCTAAATTTGACTGAAAAAAAGAGGAAAACGAACAAGAGGGAGAGAAGTGTTTCGTCTTAAGTGTGGACGCAGGTCCTCCAGGGGGGTACTTTGGCCGATCACTCAGCTGGAATAGGGGGGGGATCTTTCCATTCTGCCAAAGAAAGAAGAGATATACCGCAAAAATCGAGCCTCGATTTAGTGTAGGAAAAAAGCTCATGGAATGTGGCGTTGAGGAAGTGGAGGCTAGCTTTGACTTTGGAGGGGACTTTCGAAGCCAACGAGGAGAACTATCTCCTTGGGACAGGGGGAAGTCAGGAGGATGAATAGACAAGGGAAAAAGAAGGTGTATCCTTCACTCTCCAACGAATCAGGAGCTCTCAAAAAAAAAGCTGAGTGAGATGGCTAAGAATCTTGGGGTTCTCTAGAAACCGAGCTAGTACGGGAGCTGATATTACTGAATCCTACGGGGGTTAACAAGGCAAGGTTTGACGTTCACAGAATCAATTGACCAGGAAGAGGGGAGAAACAATTAAACGAAGGGGAGGGCAATCTTCCATATAAGGTCCAGCCTCGAAAAAGACATCATAAATGAGGGGTCAGCTGGAGAAGTCTCCGTAAGTCAAAGGGGGAAAGAACAGAGACTCGGCCCTCATCTCGATTTGGGAAAAGCCACCCGCATGAAAGGAAGACTCAGCCAAATTTGTTCGGGAGATTCATTTTGTGAGGCGCGCAAAAAGAGCTGGGAGTTTAAAGGGGATTCAGACTCTAAAAAAACTCAAACTGCATTGTTAAAGAGAAGGGAGGAACAGGCTTGGCTTGTCGGGGCGAAAAAGGGGGAAGGGGGTTTACAAAGAAAAAGACTAGTCGGAACAGATGTAGAAAGAGCAACAAGTCTTGAAAAAGGGGGGGGCAGGAGATTATCGCACTATAGAAAACTGTTACTGCTCCCTGGAAGGAGGAGGAGACGGCGGCATGTCTCACTGGGCAGTACGGTAAAATTGTCTCATTAGAGGCTAATAGGGTCTGGATACTCTTAGAAGGCTGATCTTGCGATGGGAATCCCTTCAAAAAAAATAAAAAGGTGGGAAGGGAAAAGGGCGGACTTATGGCTTTAATGTACAACCTAAGGAAAGGAGGAAAGCGGCGTTGCATCGCTCTAAAGAGGGAAGCGTCCGCAGATCAAAGGGGCGGTCGTTCGCGGAATCAGAAAAGGGAAAAAAAGCCTTTGTGCGGTTGAAGTAGGGAGCGGGTCGAGAAAGGGGGGCTCGTAAGCAAGTTAGGAAGGGAAACAGGGGACCTAGCCGGGGAAAGATCCGGAACTTTAGAAAAAGGAAGGGAGGAAACGCAAGCGGAGTTGGAAAAACGGTAAAAAAACTCTAGAGGGTCGGAGGGGAGATCTTAACTAAGGTCATCAAATTATCAACTAAAAAGAGGTAACAGTCCGAGAGACAAAAGGAACGGGGAAAGAAAAGGACAAGACGGGCCTACACCTCAGGCCCGAAAAGGAGAAACTCCGTCTTGCTTTTGGTCCTTAATACTCAGTTGGAGCGGACAGTCACTGAAAGCAACTTGGAGAGCGCACCGTCCGCATGCATTGTCACGACGGCTCAAAGAGGGAGGGAGAGACCCTATCGTCATGTGAAGCAAATACGGGAAAAAGTGGGAATTGAACAGGCGTAGAAATTGCACGACCCAGATTAGAAAAGATGAGGAGAGAGGTCAGGAAGACTCAGGTCAAGTTGGCGCTAAGGGGCGAACGAAAGAGTGAAGAGAAAGACTAAGAGGAAATCAGGGTCGACTCTCAGGGGGAGGTTCGCAGGCGAGTCTAGCTGCCTGGTAGGAGAAAAAAAAAAAAGAAATCGCGCATTTATTTTCTTCGGACCGGAAAAAAGAGAAGGAGAAAAAGGTTGGGGTTCCATCTGTTCTGGAAGAGGAGAGACCGAGGGGCGCCACTGAAGCAAAAGAGGTTCGTCTTTGGTTCAGAGACCAAGCTCCGGATAGAAGGAAGGAGTGAGCTGCGGTAAGAAACAGAAAGGAAATGACGCTCTACATGCCAGGGAGAAGGAGGGAGATGAAAAAAAGGTCAATCATTTTACTATAACTTGGGTGGGCCGGGAATTTGGACGGAAAAAAAAGGGGGGAGGGAGGGGGAAGGCATACAAAGATTGGGGCCACATCTTTGAAACCAAGTCTTCTCTCGGAGGGGGGGGAAGCTTGAAACGTGAAACCTGAGAATTCTCGAAGCCTCTCAGACTCACAACAACAACTATTCATATTGGAAAAGATAGCTTCAAACAATGAAAGGGGAAGGAGAGGGGGGAAAAGAAAATCACTATCTTGGTACAATAAAAAGATCCGTTGCCAGAATGGGACGCCGGGGAAGGGCATTGAGTTCGCCCTCTGGTCGCAACAGAGGTTCATCCAATCACGAAAGAATACATGGACTCGGCCAGAAGAACTAAACTTCCGTACGATGGAAGGAAGGGAAGGAAGAGTGCTGTAAAAGGATAGAAAAGGCCGGTCGAAATAGTCGGGAGGCGCCGAATTTGAGAAACCGTAACTTATTCGAATAACCTAAGAAGGGACCGCCATAGATGCTGGCGCCACGATGGGCAATGGGAAACAGGGTCTCATCCGGGGGGCAGGTAGTTCCTGAGCTTTTTAGATCCAGAGGCAGCATTTATGGATGCGCTCATAAGCTGCAGAACGTCGTGAAAAAGAAGTGCGAACGCAATCCTCTCGGAAGAGAGAGGTCCGTATCTGGGGGAAACGGCACAAGCCTATCCGCCGAGGCCGAGGGAGATAGAAAAAGAGACGGGCAATAGAGCGACTACTCGGTAGAGGGAGGGGGAAAAAGGGAGGGACCTTACCGGGGAGAGGCAAAAAATATTTCTTATGGGGAAAAAAGCTCCGGAGGGAATCTTACGACAGCGTCCGGAAACATCAGATGGGTTATCATCATAAATCGCAAATGTGTAGCCCGTCAAAAAGTCTTCCGCAAGGGGAGGAAAGACAGGTGCTTTAGGATCGACGATTTGTAGCCGTAGTGTAATTGTCTAGACAGGAAGAGACGGAATGTGTATCTCAAAACAAGGGGAAAAGAGCCCTATAAAAGGGAAGGTAGCAAGGGGGAGGTTGCTGAGTAATCTAAGACTCTGTCGCGTTTGGTGTCAAGGGGGAAAAAACGAAGGGCCTTAACTGCGGAAGAGGGCAGAGAAAACGGTCCATATGAGTGAATCGAGGGGGGCCCTCCTGGGACCTGAGGGGGAAGGGTCCGGAACCCAGCAGTCAACGAAAAAACGGCGGCCCAGTACAAAAAAGGCCTCGGGGAAACGAAAGCATCGAAAGGTTGCCGGGAGGCGAGCTCTAATCCTCCTTTTCACTAAGGTCATTCTGTAAAAACGAAGGAAAGGGGAAAAGAAGGGGCTGGTAGTAAGTCTCGGCAAAGAGAAAAGAGCCGCGTCATGATCGAAAGTAGCAAAAGAGGTCGCGTATTCAAGGAAGGGGGCGAAAAAGTTTGTCAGTCAGGTCACGTCACCATTCGATCATGGGGAGGAAAAAAGGGACCAGAAGATAAGCTTAAGATGCCTGAAGGGAGGTCGGAGCTAGCGTTCTCAAGACGAAGAAGAAAGGCAAAAGGAGCCTGGTTAAGAAAGCGCTCAGCAGAAAGAGGGATCTGGGGCACTACGAGGGGTTGTACTCAGGACGCAACAGAGGGGCCGGGAAATACGAGTGCATAACCAGATCGGAGGTCCTAGCGAAAATCCAACCTTTGACTATTAACAGTCTATTGGAGAAGGTTAGAGAGAAAAAAACGCCCTATTACAAAAAATTTGTGGGGGTGGGAGTACTTACGTCCTGCAGGGGGAAAACCGGGGGGGGGGGTGTTAATCGGGGGGGACTATTTTATGATTGCCGGGCACAGGTCTAAAAGATTATAGAATCGCCAGAAGTCAGCTCTAGTGAGGAGAGAGGGAAAGGGAAGGCTTTGCCTAGCGTCGCTTAAGGGGAAACGCTGAGTAACTGGGACGTTGAAGGGAACGGCGAAAGTATCGCCTAATCAGGGGTTGCACCACCGAGGATTTGAAAAACTAGAAGAGAAGGAAACGAGCTCCTGGTTACCTCCTAAAAAAAAGAGAAAAGGGAA
>Ga0179593_1697404_pt1 | contig 11593 bp, 22 predicted proteins | sample CZODoug2_1_08_16_FD_185931 | JGI IMG/M metagenome (GOLD analysis project Ga0179593, IMG submission 185931) | Vadose zone soil fungal communities from Angelo Coast Range Reserve, California, USA - CZODoug2_1_08_16fungal (PacBio error correction) | ecosystem: Environmental > Terrestrial > Soil >...
GAGCCAAAACCGTTTGCCCCTGGCAGAAAAACGGAAGTATGAGGAATGCAGAAAACTAGAAACAAGAAAGCAGCGGAACTCCGTCCGTCCAGGCACAAAGGAAAGGGTACTCAAACCTCCTGGACACGAAACAAGGGGATTCGCCGAGTCCATTGCGGAAGAAGAAGACACTGTATGGTCGCCACAGGTTAAAGCGCAGAGGGAGAGATAATGTATTCGGCCTTTGGTGGAGGAGAGAAGGGAAAAGCAGCGCTCTCGCCCCAGAAAAAGGGAGGTCTGGTAAGGAACTTTCCGATATCGGGTTCGGGAAAAAGAGGGGAAAAGCTGGGTTTTCCGCCAGCGACCTGGCAGGAAACTCCGTCAAGAAAGGGGGGGGAGAAGGAAAGCGCTAGCGTTCTTTCTTACAGGAACTGGGGAAAAGTCCACGAAAAACAAGGGGGTGTGCGCAACAGTTGCGCTATCAAAAGACAGGGAATCGCTGTTGCATCACTCTGCGTGACCATGACCGAAAAGGACGAAGAAGGTTCCCCTTTTGTGATGCAACGCAACGGAGCACTATAGAGAAATATCCCCACCATGCTGACCAGATAAGAAATGAGAGTTCCGTTGCCTAACGCAGCGATCAAGAGGGAAAAGAAGGGGATCTCCGTGAGTCTTTTCATGCTTCATTGGAGGGAAGAGACATAAAAATTCGTGCGGCAGTGACACGAGTTCTACCTGGAGTTGGCCAACAAACACGAAAAAAAAAAAAGGGAAAAAAAGGAAGAGGAGTTGCTCACCACATAAAGGAGAAGGGAGAAGAAGTAAAAAGGAAAAGCTGCGGATCTGTGTAACATAACTGCAATAACACAAAACGCTCCCGCCCACGATGCAGCGAGGAGAAAAAGGAAAGAAGTCGTGATCGTGCAAAAAAAGAAGGGGGAAAAGAAAGAGGTCGGCATCCAAGAATGAAAGAGGTGGGAAAAGGACAAAGGGCATCAATCGACACAGAGTGACTTTGCTCGCCGCAAGCCGCACAAAAGAAATAGGGAAAAGCAATCCAATCACCTGCACTTTCAAATTGTTCTGAATGCCAGGAAGGGGGGGAAAAAGAGGGGAAGAGAACACCCGACCGGTTGGGAATCCAGGCAATTTGAATCAATACCGACACGTTTAGTTTCCTGGAAAAAAGAAAATGTTACAGGGTCCTGAGGCGGACAGAACAGAAAATGATACACATTGGCGGACAGCGATAGGAAGGAAGCTCACAACAATAGGGGCCCTCCGGGATTGTCCAAATTCAAATCCCCGAAGGGAAAAAAAAATAAAATCACTAAAATGGTGGCCATTGGCAAAGAAGAAAGAGAAAGGGAATGAGTCGCCAAACAGCCTCCCAGCAGAGAAGGAAAAAAATTTCGTGAGTACAACCCCACTCCGCGATTTCTCGTCGCATCGCAGAATAGAACGACCGTCTCCGACGTCACAAAAAAAGTAGGGAATACACTTTGTTTCATCTGATGGAAAAGGGGTAGATGCTGGATTGCAATGGCAACTGGCCTACAACTGGCCGAAAAAGAAAAAGAGAAACAGCGGTCCGCCTGTACGACAACTCACGCAGGAATCACTCACAACCCAGGAGAAGGGGGTTATCAACCTACGAAGGATGATGGGGGGGAGGAGGAAGACATTGGAAATATGAAGGAGAGGTAAGGACACGCTCTACGCGCTAAAGGTGAGGAAACCCTGCATGCGGGGAAAAAGGGAAGAGAAGAAAAGGAAAAAAAAAAAGAAGTCGCGCAGTATCATCAAGGCACAATGTGCGAAGAAAATGTAAGAAATAGACAACATAGTAGGGTACGGTTGAAGACAACGAGTTGATGATCAACCAAAGAAGAAGGGGAGAAAGAAGAGAGATTTTGGGATCCATCGCCACTCGTTGGCTGTGACAAAGGGGGAAAGAAAAGAAGTGTCAAGGGAACGACCCCGCATGAAAAAAAATGCGGCGAAGTTCGGTGCCTTGTTTTTTTTTCGGCCCAATATCTGAAACGAGCTCCCTGCCACGAATGAAGAGACACGGGGAAAGGGGAAAAAAATTTATCTCGTAGGATCGCTTCCTTGAAAAGTAACAACTGTCCGTGACAAGAAGGGCGCCGACGCGACGATCATCAAAAACCAATATAGGGAGAAACCCCAGCGGACTTCCTGGGAAAAAAGAGGAGAGGAGTTGTCCTACAAAAGTGACCCGCTTCCACACAACGGGAGTGGCTAGGAAAGAGGAAAAAAATTCGAAATCCCAGCCGAAACCCTTGGACAAGGGGAGGAAAAAAGGAAAGGGTATTCCGAATGGTAAAAAGAATGCGGGAAAATCTGAGGGGGTCGCGTCTTTGGGCAGCGAAAAAAAAAGCGAAAAATCGCCGTGCGTGGGGAGGTAACGAAAGGGACAAGGGGAAAGAGGGTCAGCCCGCTCTCTGGGAGCTGTTTGGCGAAGACCAGGCCCACCCAAGGGGCTTGGCACAGAAAGAGGAGGGGAGAAAGAGAGGAGATGCGTGGATGAATTTGGAAAAAAAAATGACGGGCTTCCCGGGGCATAACACGAGGAGAATATCGCTGTCCCCGTCCACTTTTGTAAAAAGGGGGAGGACGCAGGACTCTGTACTAGTAGAGTGTGGAGGCAAGAAGGAGAAGGAAGAAAGGGAACGTTTTTCAATCTGGTCATAGTGACTAGTATTCAACCGGTCAGGTGGGGATCCTCAAGAGATGTCTCAGAAAAAAAGGGAAAGGCAATGTGCCAAGTGCAGGTGCTTGGGCAGGGTCCAGAAAAAAAGTAGAGCGGTCTGTGCCTTGCGCGAGCAAAGTCCAGCGCATGTCCGTGAAGCCTTACGTTCCGACCAAAGCAAAGGAAAAGAACAAATACAGCGAATCGGTGCAAAGCAAAGGAAGAGGACAAATCAAATACTTATTAGACAGCTAGATTTGGGAGGAGATTGTTTGATGACGACTTACCGCGGTGATGAGGATTCCTGAACGGTTACTTACCCTGGCCAGAAGAAGGGAAGGATGGAAATACATAGGAAGAAGGGAAGACGGCCGAGGGGACGGTTTCGTGTTGGGGAACAAAAGGAAGTCATACCTCGGGCAACGGAAAGCAGCTCCATTGAACAGATGGCTCGGGTCATCCAGAAAGGACGACGGAGATCCCCGGAGCCGGCCCAGAGAAGAAAGATCGGAAAGAAAGAATTCCTAAAATTACTCGATCTTTCACCTGTATGAGAGAGTGCTCCACCGGTGCAATCATAAGTTGATGGGGAAAAGAAGAAAAGAAATTTTCTTGCAGGGTGCACGCACGCGTGAAGGACACGCGAAAAAAAAAAGGAATGGTTATCGCAAAAGGGGGGGGGGAATGTCGGGACGTTTCCACAGTTGGGTCGCATGCTGGGTGTCGTCTTGGGGACCGCGCTCCCGATCGGGCGAGGGAAAGAAAAGAGAAAGGGAAGAATCTTCTGGCGGAAAACAGATATTGCAGCGTTCGGAAAACCAGAGATCGAAAATGTCTTACCATACCGAAAGGAGCGAGCGGATATCCATCATGCCACACGGAGCAAAAAAAGTACAGTAGCTATCCACCTGCCAGGGGAGGTCGGCGACTGTTGCGACCATAAATGGAAGATAACTTTCCGCCGTGAACGCACGCAAAAGGGGAGAGCAAGCCAGTTCGAACCAGGCTGCCGAATATAGAAAAGGAGGCAAGGCGAAAAGGAGAAGAAAGCACCCAGCTGGTCCTCGGGGAAGGGATAAAGTTAGAGTCGCCTTTGGGAGAAAAGCAACCGTTTTTTTGCATCATCTCTCTTCAGAAAAAACGAGGAGGCCAAAACCGGTTGCCCTGGGCTCAAAAAAAGGAGGAAAAAAAGAAGGAAAGAAAAGCCTTTCACTAGGACCGCTGGGGGAAAATAACCCGCGAGCAAACTGCATCACGCTGTGTCGGAAGGAAGAGGCGCAGAGGCAACAGGGGAAGGGAAAACGAAATCTATCTGACCATGTTGGAAAAGAGAGATTTTCAACGAAAAGAACAATGGCAGGGGGGGATTCGGCCTTTGGTGGAGTAAGGGGGAGAAAAAAAAGATCCGCTCGCTCCAAAAAAAAAGACGTCTGGTAAGGAACCTTGTGTCCGATATCGGTTTTCGAAAGAAAAGCTCTGGGTTTCCTCCAGCCGACCGGGCAGAAAGAAGGAAATGAGGGGAGGTGAAACATAGCCAGGAGCGATCGCGAGGAAAGGAGTCAGGAACGACCCCAGTACATGCGAACCAACTTTGTTTCAGCACTGGGGGTAACCAACATTTGCGCTAACCAGTGAAGAAAAAGGGGGAGATGAAAAGGAGGGGGGAAGAAAACCGCCTCGTCACCCTGCGCGAAAAAAGTCTTTAGGGGTGGGCGCCAAGTCTTCTGCCACCGGAGTGTAGCACTCTCGCTGAACTATCAAAAGGAAAGAATGCGCTTCCGTTTGCCTACCGAGACGGAGAAATAAAAGGAGGGAATAAGACTCCGTGATTCGTTGCAGAGGGAAGACTGGAGTCTGCGTGCGTCCAGTTGACACGGATCTACCTGGAGTTGCAAAAAGGGAAGAACCTCGCGTCTTCCAGGATACTAGGGATTGAGAAAAAGCAGAAAAGAGAAGGGGAAAGAAATTCCAGAAGTAAAACCTTCTTTAACCAATCGGTACGTCCTCATCACCAAAAAAAAAGATTCAGCTCTTGCAAAGGAGGAGGGAAAAAAGAAGGATGGATCGGCACAAAACGAGAACGTGGAGATCACAACGCAAGATCGGATCCAGGGCATCTTGTTTGTAAAGGAGAGGGCATCAATCGCACTCGTGAAAGGGGAGAGGAGAGGAAAAAAGAGGCGGGGATCCACTGCAGGACTCCATGCGAAAAGTGAGGGCCGTTGGGTACGAAACTCTCTTGCGATTCACCACCCGACCGGTTGAAGAGGAAAAGGGAAGAAAATCAATACCGAGCACGTGTTAGGGTTTCGGGAAAAAAAACAGAAAGGGAAAGAGGGTCCTGCGCGGACATCCCATTGAAAGGGGACGCAGGTGAGAATATTAAAGTTTATGCCACGGAATGCTCACTCGGCAATAGAAGTGGCCCAACTTCATCCAAGAAATAGGAATCAAGGGAAACATTCCATGGGCGCACGCCGCAAGAAGAGCCGGCGTGGCCTGGTCTTCGCCAAACAGAGAAGAATTCAATTACCAACGACCATTTCCGTGATGAAGAGAAGAAAGGGAAGGGGGTGGCGCGTCGACGACGAGCGGATCGCGAAAAAACTGTTATTACCGTGGAAGGCCTGCGTGGGAAAAAGTTCGAATACAATTTGTTTCATCTGGAAAGGGAACCGGTAGTACTGGATGGGATTTCGAATGGGGGGAAAAGAAGAAAAAAATGAAAAAGAGAAGAAAGAGGGAACTGTGCTCCATCGTCGAATGGTACGAAAAAGGAACCTCTATCCTACCCTGAAGTCCGACTGGGCGGATGATGGTCTGCTTTTTCGAACAGGAGGAAGAGGAAGATCTCGCCAAGTGGAAATATTTCATAGAGGTAAGGAGAAAAAGAAGGTACTAAATCCGTAATGTCGACCCGGAAGGCGTGGCAGGGAAGCGGTAGAACAAAGAATGCGCGCATATCACAAATGCACCAGGTTGGCGAAGGGGAAAGACAACAAAGAGGGCAAATAAGGAAAACTCGTATGTACTGTTGTAAAGACAACGAGGTCAAAACCAAAAGAGGAGGAAAGAGAAGATTTGGGTCATCGCCACTCAGGGGGAGGAGATTTCTGCAAGAAGTGTCAAGGGAATACCGCCGCAAGAAAAGAAAAGGGAAGGGGCCAGGAAGACGGCTCGACGTCGGTGCGTTTTTCGGCAATGAAAAAAGTGGGAGAAAAAAGGGGGAGACTACGGAGGAATCCATGCCAACCTTTCACAACAAAAAAAAAGAGAGAGACATGATTTTTCCACTTGTCCGGATCCGCGCCGTGACGGCGACGTCAAAAAAGGGGAGGGTTGGCTCACCCCAGCGACTATCCGGGGAAAAGGAAAGAGGGGCCAAGGAATGCAGTGAGTTGTCGTACAGGCGACAGAGAAAAATTGAACGCTCGCCCAGTTGGGAGGCAGTTTCCATTCGAAATCCACGAAAGGGACAATCCAGATGAACCAAATTGATTCGAACGGGGGGTAAAAAAGAAAGAATCAGGAGAATGGTCCGCGCGTTGGGAAAAGAAAAACGCTGGAACGCTCAAATCGCCGGTCGTGTGGAGAATCACTAAAAAGGAGAAGCTCAGCACACGCTCTCGCTGTTGATGAGGGTTGAAAAAAAGGACAACGAAGGTCCATTCTCGAAGTGTGCAGGACAAGAATCGATCCTTGCGGTTATGAAGGGAAGAACTATTTCCGGTGAGCTTCCGGGAAAGAAAAAAAGAGAAGGACGGACCAATGTGTCATGCACTTCTTACCCAGTGTAAACGGAAAAGTAACGTAGATGTGGGTGAGGCCAGTATTCATAAAGGAGATATTGATTTAGGCAGACGGGGGGGGAAAAGCGGAGGGAGTCAACCGGTCGGGGGTGGTGATAGGAAGGTCAACTGCTGGCCTTTCAACCGCAAATTTGCAAGTGCAGGGGGAGGGAGCACTTTCTCGGGGAAAGGCGCGAGCAAGTTCACGATTGCGATTGGGGAAAATTAGGCCGACCAACAAAGTGACTTCCTGTATCCTAAGCCATAAAAAGAAAAGGATCGTTTGTTCCGAGAAAAGGAAGGGGAAAAGCGCGGCAATCGTGTCGGGAGCGTGAAGGAAGCGGTGGTTAACCATATCCTCATCCTTCTTCGGGAAAGCAAGAAAGGCCACGTTATTTGGAGGGGCAAAGCAAGAAGGGGGAAAGGGAAAAAAGGGGAAAGGGGAAGTGTTGTTTCGGTTTAGGGGAGCAAAGAAGGGAAAAAAACCGCAATTGAACGATGGATCTGGTCATCCAGCAAACGGCTGAAGAGAGAAAGACCCGAGTCTTCCCATAACCAGCGCAAAGGAGGAGAGAAAAGGCATCCGAAAAGACGCTCATCTTTCCATCAGGGAGGGATAAATGGGCAAGCAATTCTGGGCATCAGCAACGGTGCAATACGTCCTTCGAAGACGAAAAGGGGGGGAGCAACAGCGATACAGCAAGCTTCACTCAGTAGGTGAGAAAGGGGAGGAAAGGGGGGCGCACACAGAGAAAAATACACAGTTTCGCATGCCTGTGGTCGGGAAAAAGAGCGAATCCTATCTCGCTCAGTGAAAGAAAATCCCTGTTTTAGGGAATTAGTTCCTGCCAGGGAAGGAAAAAAAGGAAATGGTCTCTCCCACTCTTTAAGAAAAAGGGAGAAAGAAGGGAAAAGACCGGCCAAGAAAGATAAATGGCCCGAGTCCCTGACCCAAGGACAAGGACAATGTTTCGTTTTTCGCTTGGGAAAGAGAGGGAGGGGAAGGGGAAAGGAACAGGAAGAAGGAAACGGCACTCCAACTGGGGAAACGAAACCAACAGTTCGAAACCAGGAAGCCGAATATAGACAACAAAAACGAGGGAGAAGAGGAGGAGTTCCGCCATCTTCACCATCGTTCACCGGGGGGGGGGAGATCCAGAAAGGGGGAGGGAGAAGGGACAGGGAAAAATGTTTTTTCATCCTCTCGCTCAACAACAAAAAAATGACAAAGGGGTTGCCCTGGCTCCCAAAGGCGACATCGCTTACCGTTTAAGAAAGTCGAGACCGCTGGGTGCAAGAAAAGAAGAAAAAAAGAGACAAGGGGCATCACGCTGTGGTAGGATATGGAATAAAGGTCGAGAAACAGGTAATTGGACAGTGCCGTTCACGCGAAAGCTTATCGGAAAAGAAACAGAGTTGCAAAGCGAAAAACGAAAAGAAAGAAGGCTAAAAGTATCGGCCTTTGTTGGAGTCAGGGGAAGCCAGGAATGATGGAATATCCGCTCGCTTCTCAGAAAAAGGGAACGTGTCCGATATCGGGTTTCGAAGAGTGGGGGGAGAAAAAAGAAAACATAGGGTCAGAAAGAAACAGAAACTGACAGAACGCCTTAAAAGGGGGCCAAATATCAAGATCGTTAGCGCGATATGGATGGACATATACCGCCCAGGAAAACAACCCGAAAAAAGGAACCACCACATCTGGTGTGTGCTCCCCACACAGTTAAAAAAAGAGCAGTCTTGTCTCGCTGTTGCATCACGCTGCTTGCACCCGGAAAAGAAAAACCTTTGCTCGGATGCCAGCAACTTATGCGGGAAAAAGGGGGGAAAGAAGGGGAAAGAGACCCTCCAGACTGACAGATCTGCGGCCCTGTCGGAAAAGGGAGGAAGAAGCAGCATATCCTTCGCGGTTACTGGGGCCTACTCCTTGGATCTCCGGGGAAAAAGGGGGCTGATGACCCATCCCTGTTCATGCAGGCAGGAGGGGAAAGAGGGAAAGGACGCCAAACGAACCCGAAAACAACCCTACAACCTCACTAGAAGGGGGGGGGAGGGCTACCCATAACGCGGCCTTTCGGCAGGGTAAGTCCGCGTTCCAAAAGCCACCGCGTAACTAAAAAAATAAAGCACACATCGCGCGTGCAAATCTAGCTGAGAAAAAAAAAAGCTCCTGGGCCGTTTCCCTCTTCCGAGAGAAGCTGGTTTGTCTTTCACGTAAGGAGGAAAAAGGGGGAAGAAAAAGGAGCAAAACTCGGTGACCGTGACAAGAAAAAAAAAAAAAGGAAGGAATCCACTGCAGACTCCAGCCAATCACCTGCACTGCAAAGGGAAAGGCCAGCCTTTGGGTAATAGAAAAAGAGGGGAGGAAAAAAAAAAAAGGGATCCTCCCACCAAATGAAAAACCGTCGGGGAAAAAGACTAATTTCATGGATCCTCCTTTCCTCACACTAGACAAAAGAGCGGACGGCCATCCCATAACGGGAAAACGGAAAGTGGAAAGGCAGCGATCTTCCCTCCTCTAAAAGGGGAAGGACTCCGGATGGCCAAATATCCCTCCACAGAAAACCTGTCATCCAGCTGCAGAGAAGGAGAAGAAAGAGGAAAGGAAGGGACAGCGTGGTCCTTTCTTCGCCAAAAAGCTTAAAAGGGACCAACGCCATTTCGTGATTCCTCCCCACGCCGAAGAGACGAAGCGGCGGATCGCGGAAAAAAAAGGAAAAGACTCCGAGTTCTCCCGCATATGCACTGGCGTGAAAATAAACTGGGTTCATCTGGATGGTCCTGCATCGAGCCAGAGTGGGTGATAACGAATGGCAACTGGCCAGACAAAGGGAAGAAAAAAGGAAAGCGGAACTGGGCTCCACGGTCGCCGGGGTAGCGACAGAAAAAAAATTGACCACCGCTGGGGTGAGCAGACCTACGAAGAGATATGGTCGGAGGGAAAGAGGATCTCGAACAATGGACTTATTGCATTAAGGGAAGGAAAAAAGGAAAGGGGGACATGGACTCACTCCGTAATTCTCCCTGGGGGGGGAAGGCAGGGAGAAAATCGGGGCAGAAAACGCACCTACTTCGCGCATTATCACAGCCCAAGGTGCAATGTGCATGCGGAGAAAAAATAGAAAGAATATAGACAACATGATATGTACTGTTTAAAAAAAAGGAGGAAGGGGAAAAAAAAACAACACAAAGGAGTAGGAGGAAAAGAGGAAAAGTGGGGAATAGAAACCCTTTGGTTTACAACCGTAACATACTCATGTTTCATATTTGACAGAAGTGTCAAGGGAAAGGAAAAAACGGACTTGTCTATACTGGCGAAAGTCGACAAGGGGGGAAAGGAAAAAAAAAAATCTTCCGCAAAGCCTCCCAAACACCTCAGCGCGAGGAGACGGACGTCCCTTACCTCTCTTAAATATTTCCACTTGGGGGGGGGAGGACGACGTCGAAAACCTACCAGAGAGAGAGGGCGGGGGGAGACCCAGCGGAAGTCCTGAATCATGCTTGAGTTTGGTCGTACCAGCGACCGCTTGGCAAGTTCCCCGCAGTCAACTGGGAGTGGCACTGGCCATTTGTAGGGACGGGGAAGAAACAAAGGGAAAACCTGGCTCGATCGGCACAGAACCATAGGGAAAAAGGCTGACCACAGTGCATATTCGGGAAATCTTATAAGGTCGCGTCGTTGGGCAGAAAAAGGAGAAAGAGGAAGAGGGGAGGATCACTAAATGGTCAGTTCAAGGGGACGTAGAAGCGCTGCTGTGGAGGACTTTTGGGCATAAGAACCGGCAAAAAAGGGCGAGGCGTGGCCATGGCCAGGGAAGAAAAGAAAAAAGAGGGAACGGCGGGGAATGAATTTTGCCATCAGGGGGACAAGAAAACGGGATACAGAATATCGCTGTCCCTTCCCAAATTTTATCACGGGAAGGAACGGCAAGGAAACTCTGTAACTATGTATTGTGAGGCCAGAAAGAAAGAAATAGAGGTATTGATTAGGCAAGACGGTTTTGCATTGGGGATGCAAAAGGTCGGGGGTGGTTTATCTCAAGATATGTTCGAGAACAACTGCTTGCATTCACCGCAAAGGAAAAAAAAAAAAGGAAGGAATGCAGTGGATCGACGCTGGAAAAAAAGCGATCCCAAGCAAATACTGAGCCTTACGGGGCGGGCAGAAGCATAGCGGAAGCGGTGAAGAAAAGGAGGGGAAGATCAAAAAAGACGAGTAGCAGCTAGTTGGCAAGAGGAGGAACGTTTGGTGATCGACGTACCGGGCGGGGGTTAACCCCATAGAAGGGAAGAGGGACGTGGAAGTAAATCCGAAAGGCGAAGTTGAGGGGGAAAAAGGAAAAAGAATAAATGAGTTTCGGGTGTTTTCGTTTTTTCTGTTGGCAAGGGGCACTGACCGCACAATGGAAAGGGAAAAAAAAAGAGAAAAGACATGAGCCTGCCACGACTCAAACGAGCACAAGGGAAAGAAAAAAAAAATCCTGAGGAGCAACGGAAGCGCATTCAGAAAGTACGCGATCTTTCCATCCTGCAATGCATCCACCGTGGTTCAATCAAGTGCCTGACAGAAAGGGAGGGGAAGGAGTCAGGGTGCAACCAAGCGTGATTCAAACAAGAAAAAGGGAATGGGCCAACTTTTGGTGCGCACACACCAGAATGTGGTTGTTGAAAGGGTTGCATGTCCTTGCGGTGACAAGGCGGTAAAGAGAAGACCGTATACTTGCTATGGGAACCATTCAAGCCAATCTGCTGGCGGAAAACAGATCATATCACTGGGTCTCGCAAAAAAAGAAAAAGGAAAAGGTCCTTACAGAGAAGAAGGGGGAGGAAGACGAGCGAGATCCATCATTCCCGGAGTCAAAGAAAAAAATACATTAGCGCTCAGACCACCTGCATGGGGGATTTCAACGAGGGGAAGAGGGAATAAATCTTTCCCCGGGGAAAAAAGGGGCCTCGCGAATCCAGTTTCGAACTCATGCTGCCGAAGAAGAAAAAAGCGGACGGCAGGAGTTCCGCATCTGCAAAAAAGAGGAAAAAAAAAAGGGCGGTGGGGGGGAAGACAAAACGTGTAAATCGATTCGACTGTGGAAAAAAAAGGTTGGGGGGCATCACT